>Ga0209160_1004616_pt1 | contig 10982 bp, 10 predicted proteins | sample GraSoiAngelo_153_FD_186167 | JGI IMG/M metagenome (GOLD analysis project Ga0209160, IMG submission 186167) | Grasslands soil microbial communities from the Angelo Coastal Reserve, California, USA - 14_1009_12_40cm (SPAdes) (version 2) | ecosystem: Environmental > Terrestrial > Soil > Grasslands ...
CTTCGCTAATTCCCGCCGCGATCCACGATGCGATGCCCTGGCCGGTAATTGGGTGCCCAGCGAGCGCTCTGGGGCTCAGCCCGACCATCAAACCGGGTGATCTGGTTGCCTGCGGGATGCTGGATAGCCCGAAGTTGAAGTGGGTTCAATTTGCTTGGCCGGAATTTCCGGCTGGCGCAAGCGCAGCCGGGCAGTCTTCCGGTCTGGCGATGCTGTCCATAGCCGTGGATGAAGATGGAAACGTAACGGATGTGCGGCCGCGCGGGATTAAGGATTCTTATGGGTTTGTCGAAGCTGCCGTCTTAGCTGCCCGCCGCTGGAAAACAAATCCTCCGCGCGCTCAGGGCAAAAGCGTGAAAACATCGTTCGCTGTGGACGTTTCCTTCACGCCCTGACGTGATTTAGCCTTCGACGGCCAGAAATCTCCGCCTAAAAGGTGAATCTAAGCGCCGCTTGCAGCCGGCGGCTGCTGGTATTCATGTAGTTTGTGCTCAGGAAGAGAGCGCCGGCTGCCGGATCAAACGCGTCCAGAGAATTTTCCGGAATCAGGCCGCTCACACGCGAGGGTGTCGGCGAGGACGCACTGCCGCCGCCGAACGCGAGCGCCGGCACCGCCTGAGCTGCAGCGCTAAACACATTGCCGATAGGAACTCCGGGATTGGCTTTGTTCAGCAGGTCATAAGCCTCTAAACGGAACTGCAGCACCGCTCGTTCGCCTAACTTAAAGTCTTTGATGACGGAAAGATCCAGGTTGATGATGTGCGGCCCGACGAGGATATTGCGTCCAGCGTTTCCAGCCACAAACGTTTCATTGGTGTTGCCCATGGGGACCGTGAATGGCTGGGAGGCGGTAACCCCGAGCGGGTTCTGGACAAAGTGAGCGGTTGCCGGGTCAATAGGATTACCAGCCAGATCTTTGTACCCTTTGGAGACGTTGATGCAGCTCGGATCCCTAATTATAGCCACGGAATTGAGCGGAGCTGCCGGATTGCCAATGCTCGGGCGATCGTTAGTCAAGATGCCGTCGCCGTTGGCGTCAATGCACGCGGCATAGCTGTTCAGTGGGCTGAAAGGCTGGCCGCTCTGGCCAGACAAAATACCGCCAAGAATCCAGCCGCCAAGCACGGCCTGCCGCGCACCCGAGGACGGACCAGGCAGCGACCACAGGGCGCTGAGGGAACCGCGATGCCGTCGGTCAAAGGATGAATTACCGCGTTCTCCGGCGTGAGCATTGGTGGAATCTTGGGCGAAAGGCGTACTGATCTCCACAAAGCCTGCTTCCTGACGAACTTGTTTGAAGCCGCGGACGCGGCGCAGCTCCGGACCAAAAATTTCGCTAGAGGTGTCAATCATGTGGCTCAATGTATACGAACCCGTAAAGGCCAGACCGCGAAAAAATCCAGGACGAGTGTAACGCTTGGTAGCCGAGACCTGCAGGCTGTGATAGCTCGAACGGGCACCGCTGTTGACAACAGTGATTTCTTGATGATTGGGATCGAGACGAGGTTTGGCCACCGCGCAGGGACCCGGCTGAGCCACGCAAATGTTTTCGATTCGCCACCCCTGTCGCGGATTAACATCCAACCGTTCGTAAAGCCTTGTGCTCTCGTTCCCGGTGTAGGTCACTTGGAAGAGAAAATCCCTGCCAATCTGACGCGCAAGGCTAAGACCGAAATTCTGCGCCAGCGGCTGGCGGAGGTTCGGAGAAATGCCCACCTGGTTGGTGCAATCTGCATAGGTGGGACCCGAACCATTTGTGGGCACTAAGCCATCACAATTGTTGAAATGAGTCAGAACATCGCTCGGATTGAAGGGCGGCTGCGGATACACGTTTGTGGGTTGACCAGCAACGAAGGGTGAAATCTGGCCGGACTGCCAAGCTGCGAGCGGAATATTGAAAGGTGTCGAGTTGTAATAAATGCCGTAACCGCCGCGCAAGGCCATTCGTTGGCCGAGGCTTAAGGCAAACCCCGCACGCGGGCCGAAATCCATGTTATCTGGTTCGATTTTTGAACCAAAGCTTGGATTAAGCTCGGCAATGCGGTTGGCCGGCTGCCCGAAATTTTCGTAGCGTAGCCCGATGGTGAAAGTCAGCCATGGTTTTGCACGAATATCGTCTTGCACAAAATAGAAGTGGCTGAACAGTCGAATCGGAAGTACCTCGCCGCCTTGGCCTCCAAAATTGGGAAATGTTTGAAACGCAAACAAACGGTCATTGTCGACGAAAGATTGAAAACCCGGCTTTCCAGCCGAGCCGAAATAAAAGTACTCGCCGAGGTCGCCGTTGATGTCGCTAATGCCGCTGAGCGTTTGCACTAGATTCACGCCAAATTTCACGCTGTGGCGTCCAGCGGATATCGAGAAGTTGTCTTGCAACTGATAGAGGTTGCTTCGGATTTGTCTCGGTCGGGAATCAAGACCCAAGGTGAAAACACTTCCCGCCGCCGGGAAGTCGGACAGGAATGGGTTCGTGGCCCCAGTGGTGCTTCCCGGGGCTGTGCCCAACGCAAAATCGTCGAGCACGGTGATGGCCGGCAGCGTTTCTCTCGAAGACTCGCTTTGATTCAAGGCTCCAGCCTGGGACGCAATGCGGCTGTAGGAAAGGCGCAGCTCGTGGAGCGCATGAGGCCAGGCATGAGTCCAAAATGCTCCAACATTTTGAGTGCGTTGCGCCAGAACGTCATTGAAGCCAGGCAGCAGTCCGGCATCGAAGAAAGCCACCTCCACGGGCGAAGCGCCGACGCTGCGAGGGGTCCGGACGTCGTCCAACAAGTAGCGCGCAGAGAAATCGTCTTTCTGGCTGAGCCGACGATCCAAGCGGAGAGACAGCTGCTGGTCGTGCAAGTCAAAGGCCCCGGCATTGGGCACCAGATACGTGCCGAAACTAACATTCTGAAGATTGAGCGGGACACTTCCCGTCGTGCACGGATTGCTGGCGGGAAGGCCTGGAATAAACCCGACGCAAGGCGCCGAGCTGACGGGAAGTGAACTCACTGTCGGGTTGTCAAGATACGCCAAGAGCGTTCTCGTTGGGGTCATGCGTGATAGCGTATTCAGGCCACCCACTGTGGGCAGAGTGGCGATCTGGGGGTACAAGGCAGTCAGATCATTATGCATTCGGTCGTTTTGGTAGGATCCGAAGAACCACGTCGAGTCCCGCCGAATCGGGCCGCCAAGGCTCATTCCAAGAACGTTCTCATTCAAGGGTACAGGAGCTGCCAGGCCGGCTGCGCGTTCCGTGAGGCTGGTGGCGTTGAGCGCGTCGCGCTGTGCAAACCAGAAAGCGCTGCCATGCCATTCATTGCCCCCGCGCTGGGTAATGATGTTAACGACTCCGCCGGAATGGCGGCCAAACTCGGCTTTGTACAGGCTGGTCAGAATGCGATATTCAGCGACAAGGTCGGTGTTGGTGAATTGCGTGGCAGCGCCGCCGAATAACGGTTCATTGTTGTCCACGGAATCGATGACGAAATTGACGTCGCGGCCCCGCGAGCCATTTACCGCAAAAGGCACCAGTGTGCTGGCAAAACTGAAAGTGCGCGAGCTGATCACGCTGGGAGCCAAGAGGGCCAGATTGTTTACGTCACGCGTCAGAATGGGAAGCTCTCTGATTTGTCTTCCCTCGAACTCGCTGCTTTGCGCGGGTGTGTCTGTTTCCGTCAGGTCAGTGACGGCAGCATTCACTTCCACTTTTTCGCTTCCCACTTGGGAAACGCTAAGGGTCACGTCCTCGAGATGCACGCCTTCCGCGACCCCAACGCGCACGCCGGGAACCTTTGCGGAGTTGAAACCTGCGGCGAGAATAGTTAGATCGTACAGCCCTGGCGGGATCTCCGAGGCCTGGTAGCGTCCTTCATCGTCCGTACTAATCGCGCGGATCTGTCCGGTCGACGTGTTGACGACTTGAATGAGCGCGGCGGGTACGGCATCGCCCCGCGGATCGTGAACTTGCCCGATAATGCCGCCTCCCACACTCTGGGCGCTGCTGCTTCCGGAACCAAAGACACTCAGCCAGAAAATTAGCAGTAGTCGTCGACGCATGGCATGCCCCCTCGAAACCACCGTGTGGGATTTCTATAGATTCGGAAACTTAGCCTGAGAATAATGGAGAAACTGTTCTGGCTGCATGTTTGTCGCGCATTAGCTAATAGCGCTAATGCGTCGGCGGCAACTGCGAACGCTGGGCCGGAAATCACTAGATCGAAATGTTAAAAAGCCGGGGGTGAGCTGCGGAGACGGCACGCGGTTCACCTCTGCGCTTTACGTTCAAGCGCAGCCTTCGCCCACTGCTCGGCTTCGTTTAGTGGTAAGACGGCGTCTGGGCAATGCCATAGCGGCGGAATGTGTCAATAAGTCTATGGCAGTGCCAAACGGATGAGGCGCCACTGGACCGAAGTACAGGTTACGCTTAGGCCGCTGCAGAAGCCGCGGCAGATCGACGTCTGCGACACTGGAGAGGATGTCGCGACGACTCTGGATGAGAAGCTTGTGGCTGCTGGGCGCCTGTGTCGCGTTGGCCCAGGTCAGGATGCCAGCACAGGAGAGCGCATTTGTGCCTCGGCCGCTAACGCTGCGAGAAGGCGAGATCATTGTCAACGCCGTTTGGGAGCGCGAGCGGCAAACGGACAGACGGCCGGACTGTTCGCATCTGGTCCACGAAGTGTACACGCTCGCTGGCTATGCTTATCCGTACGCCGATTCCTTTGACCTCTATGCTGGAGTGCATAGTTTTGTTCGGGTAGCAAAGCCACAACCCGGTGATCTGGTCGTTTGGCGGGGGCATGTGGGCATCGTGGTGAACCCTGCAGAACGCTCCTTTTACAGCTCAGTTACCTCGGGCCTGCGCACAGAGATCTACGATGCTCCGCAGTGGCGAAAGCGAGGCGCTGCCCGGTTCTATCGTTATGCGGCTGGGACACGCGGCAATCTCACTGCGGCGAATGAGCGACTGCCACGAATTACGAAGGAGCCGGCGCGAGTCATAACCGCACCAGCGGCAACGACAGTGGTCCCCGATCTGGAATTAGCCTCAAGCGGACCGCAGTTGGAGATTCCGTCCAGTATCCGAGTGGCTGCTTCGCGGGATAGACCTACAGAAGCGGAAATCGCTGGAGCAGTCTCCGAGCTGAATAACGGAACCGGTAACATCCTGCGAGAGGAGGACCTTTCCAGGCTAGACCGTAAGGTGATCGTCTACAGCAGCCTCAGCGTTGATCGTACCGAATTTAAGGGAAACCGAGGTTCGGCGCAGGCGCGAATCAAATCGCAGGTGATTTTGCTAGCGGAAAGCATCGAGCGAAAGCCGCACTACGAAAAGTTTCGATGGGAACTTCGGCGGGTGAACGGCGGTTGGGAAGTGCTCGTACCGAAGGACCGCGTCTATGTGCCCCGCGATGTCGCCGTTCGCATGCTAGCCGCACGACTTGCATCGCTGGCGCAAGATTCAGGAGTTTCTGGTTCGGATTCTTCCCTCCGTCAACAGGCCCAAATCGTCCGCGCTCTGAGCGCACTATTCGAAGAGGGTCCCTAGGCAGCGGTTTGCCGTTTCTCGGGAGTTGCGCAAACCTAGCTTGTCTCTGCGGATTCGGCCTGCTAGCGCGAGAAGTGCCAACCTGCACCTACACCAGTGTATTGCTGAGCGTCCCAACCTGCTCAACCCACACGCGCACCACATCGCCCGACTTCAGGAATTCTTTCCTCGCCAAGCCTACGCCCGCCGGCGTTCCCGTAAGAATCAAATCCCCCGGATGAAGTGTGAGCCGGGTGGAAAGATGGGCGATCTGCTCAGCGAGAGAGAAGATCATTTTGCTTGTGTGAGAATCCTGCTTGAGCACACCGTTCACCCACAGCTTAATACCCAGGCGCTGCGGGTCGGGAATTTCTTTCGCGGGAACGATCCAGGGACCCAAGGGACAAGCGCCATCGAAACTTTTCTGGCTAATCCAATCGTACCGGAACGGCGAACTTTCCGGAACGTTCGGCCGCACAGTGAAATCGCGCGCAGAGAGATCATTGGCGACTGTGTAGCCGGCAACATAGGCAAGGGCGCTTTCCACCGGAACATTCTTTGCGGCGCGGCCGATGAACGCCGCCATTTCCGCCTCCCAATCAAGCATTTCGGCGCACGCAGGCAGGGGAATGCGGGCATCCGTCTGCACAACCGTGCGAGAAGCCTTGATAAAGTGCCACGGCGTGAGCCCCGCCTTACGGGGATCCGGCTCTGCTTTCAGATTGAAAACCCGGGCCATCTCACTCAGGTGATCGGAATAATTGGCGCCCGCGCAGAAGATAGTTGGGGGGTAAAGAACCGGCGCGAGCAGCCGGACTTTTGCGAGGGGAGAGCTTGGTGTGGCGCCGCTTCCCATCGTTGCAACGGCCCTCTCAATTAGCGCCTCTGCTTCCGCCCAATCATCCAGCACGCCCAGCATCGTGGCATAGGATGGTTTGTCGGTGAGTTCAGCCAAATCGAAAACAGAGTCATGGAAGACGGCGCCGGCGCGGGGTCCCTGCACCGTTTTGTAAGTCACGAGTTTGTAGTGGGTAGTGTTCCGCTCATGGTCCGCCATTTGCAATCCTCATCGGCCCTTTTTGTCTGCGCTGTTTCTTCAGCCGCCGCAGTACGCGCGGACTTACTTGTACATCTCGTCAGTCGGCATGATGCCCCACAGATTGGCGGCGTCCGGGTCCTTGGCCCACACTTTCGGACGTTGCGGATTGTCGCGATGCCATGGCCGCGGCTCGAAATAGCCGAGCTCCTCGTTCATGCGGTCAAGCTCGGCGAAGAGCTCAGTGATCAGGCCGGCCGGACTGCGATGATAGGTGAATAGGTTGTGGCCGATGCCGTGCCGGCCGGGTCCCCAAATGAGCTTGTAGCCGTTGACGCTGAGGAAATCGCACGCCGTCTGCATGTGGCCCCAGTCGCGCAACTCGAACGCGGTGTGGAAGTGACGGTTCGAACCCGTCTCCACCAGATTGATGGTGTGATGGTCTGGCCCGCAGCGCAAGAACGAGAAGAAGTCGCCCATCCAGTCAGATTCGCGAAAACCGAGAACGTCGCAATAGAATTTTGTCGTGTGCTTGACGTCGGTGACGTGGAACGCTACGTGGCCGAGCTTGTGCGGCACGATGCCCTTGGCCTGAAATTTCTGGTGCGAGAAGTCGGCGCGCTGGAATACCTCGATCACCGTGCCCTTCGGGTCCTCGAAGGTCAGTAGCTCCGAGATCGAGGGCTCCGGACCCTTGTTGCGCTGTGTCTTGATGCCGTGGCCCCGCACCTGCTTCTCGAATGCGTCGAGATCATCGCCCTCGCCGATTTGGAAGGCAACGCGCACGCACTGCGCCTGTGAGCCTTTGCGCAAGACGACGGAATGATGATCGACTGTGTTGGCGAGAAACGTGGCGTCCTTTTCCTTGCCGACCAGCGTCATGCCGAGGACGTTGGTGTAGTAGTCGGTCTGCTGTTCCACGTCCGGCACTTCATAGCTGGCGTGGGCGATCTTGCGCACACGGATCATGCGAATTCTCCTTTACGTTTCGTTCGTCGTGCCTTCGTTTTTTGTTTTCGAACGCGGCAACGAACCGATGACGTCGACCATCTTCGCGCCGTCGAACTCGCCGAAACCCATGGCCATGAAACGCTCGTAAAGCGCTGCGGCGCAATCGAGCATCGGCGTGGCCACGCCGACGCTGTCGGCGAAATCCCCGATCATACCGACATAATGCTGCAATCCGGGCACGGTGCCCTGCGCCGGCAGAAAGCGCCGCTCCGCCATCCACGGCGCGCGGATGCCGAATTGCATCGAGCCGCCGCTGCCGCTGGCGATCGCCTGGATCATCAGCGGCACGTCGACCCCGGCTTTGAGCCCGAGCGCCATGGCCTCCGCGGTCGCCGCTATATGGATCACAACCAGAAGATTATTGACCAGCTTGACGCGGCTCGCGGCGCCGAATTCGCCGAAATAAAGGCACGTATCGGCAAAGCCCGCGACCACGCCTTCGAGCTTCTTGCATGCCGCGGCGTCGCCGGCGAGATAGATCACGCCCTTCTTCGCCGAAACCATGCCCGGTGTGCCGGAGACTTCGCCGTCGATGAAAGTAGCGCCCTTCTGCGCCAGCGGCGCGATCTGGCGTTGCTTGTCAGGCAGCGGGTGCGAACCGAGCTCGACCACGATCTGCCCCGGCCGGGCGGTGTGGACGAGACCTCGCGGACCCTGCACCACATCATCGAGCGCCTCCATCGACGGCAGGCACGAGAATACGATGTCGGCTTGCGCGCCGACGTCGGCCGACGATCGCGCCGGCACGCCGCCGATTCTTTCGAATTCGGCGAGCGAGCTGCGGCGATAGCCGACGACGCGCCGGCCGCTCTTGATGAGGTTCTCCGAGATCGGCATGCCGATCTTACCGACACCTACAAAACCGATGGTCTCCATTTCCGCCTCACACCTTAATCACGCTACTTCTACCCATTGATCGGAGAAATTCACGCGCAGCCCCAGCGTGCCTTCCGTCGGCTTTCCGGAAACTGGCTGACCCGTGTGCCTTTTCATCGGGCCGATAGGGTCTTCCCGCATATCTGACTCCCTGGTCTGGGCACAATCGCTCTAGCGCCAATCGGTGATCTCGTCACTCGCACTAGCCTCGCCAGTCAAACGCCGAGACCTGCACTCGGAGGCCATCAGGATCGCTCACGGAGAAGTTGTCGCTGGCGTTGCCCTGCACGCCTTCGATGCCCGCGCTCTTGACCGTGGTCCTCAGCCGTTCGGCGTCGAAATCCTCAACGCCGATGCAGAAGTGGTCGATGCGCCTAGGTTGGTTGCTTTTCTGCAAGATGATCAACCCGCCGCCTGGCAGATCAAATCCATGGTTGTCCGGCCCTTGGACCCGTCGCGTTGGGGAGAAGCCAAACAGGTTTCGATAGAACGCCTCCGAACGCGCAATATCGGAAACCCGCACGTTCACATGGTGCAGGTTCCGACCCTTCATCAGACTGCCAGATGTCGTTTGCGCCTTGACTGCCAACGGCGTTGTCGCCACGAGGGCAAGCGCGTGCAACAACTGCCGTCTGGTCAAGGTTCCACGTTCGTAGGAACGGACGAGCGCGTCAATGTCTCTGATCATCGCTACTCCTTGTTACGTCGTTGGATATCATCGTGGCCGGAATTTCGCAGGAATCCAGGATACTACGGAGCTGGATCTCGTGAGTGGTGGCACACCAAAGGGCAACACAAGATATTGCATAGTGCATTGACCCGTTCTCAAAAACTGTTGGCGGTGAGGTTTCCCAATAGATCCCGATAAGTCGGCTCCTAAGAAAGTGGCAACGGGTGGCAAGCTAACGAGGTCGACCAATCGCGGTGGGTGAATGAAAATCGCGGGGACGACCTTGCGCCCGTTCGGAATCAAATTCGCGCCCAGACGGTGTAAGCTTTCTCGCACAGCCGCTTTCGAGTCCCGTGACTGATCGCAAACACTGTAAGAACGATTGTCTCGTAAGTCGTTACAGGAGAGTGCTGGGCCCGCTAGGATTTGAACCTAGGACCAACGGATTATGAGTTCGTCCAAGGACAACTGATACTGAGTACGATGGTTTGCGATTGTCTTGAATCAACACGGTCTTAACGGAAACTCTAGCTCCACCTGACTACGATGGTTTGCTACTGTTAATGATTGAGATGGGGCACAAAATTGGACACAACAAATCCTCATATCCACGGCCTAGTTGACTGCCTTTCGCGCGTTCAAAAATCACTTCCTTTTTGCACGCGGTTTTGGGCCAATTCTACCCCACAGAATCAGGCGACTACAGCCGCACTCCGCGAGACCTTTTTTGAACAGGCGGCAACGGTTCCGACGCTCACCCCCAGGCGAGTTGCGATATCCCGCAGGGATGCGCCGGAATCGCGCAGACGCGCAATCTGAGAGGCATCCACTGTTACTCGCGGCCTGCCGATGCGCGCTCCCTTCCCCTTGGCGTTCTTCATCCCCGCTTTGACTCGCTCGCGGATTAGCTCGCGCTCAAATTCGGCCATTGCACCAATGATATTGAACATGAGGCGTCCGCTCGCCGTGCTGAGGTCCAAATTGTCGCTTAGGGAAACGAATGCAATCCCCAGAGACTCAAACTCAGCGCGTTCACCAAGTGGCGCAGCGACCGGCCAAATCGATCCAACTTCCAAACGAGCACAACATCAAACTTGCGCCGCTTGGCATCGGCCATGAGCCGGTTTAGCTCAGGCCGGGAGTCTTTCGAGCCGCTCACGCCGCTGTCAACGTACTCGTCCGCGAGCTTCCAGCCGCGTGCCTCGGCAAACTGTCGTAGCTCGCCCGTCTGTAGGCTCACGTCCTGACCGTGGTTAGTTGTTGAGACTCTGGGATAGATTGCGGTCCTCATCATTTCTTCAACCCCTTCTTCCACAGCGACCTTTGGAGTGTCCTCAGCTTCCTAACCAAGGCGCGCTGCGCCTTTCGGTCCTCACTTTTCCATCTCACATATGTTTCCCACAGACGTTTCAATGTGCGTTTGATAGTTCTTATTTGGTGCCGCATCGCCACTCTTGCACTCATCGCTTGGCTGCCTTTGGCTTCGGGCCGGGATGCTGCTTGGCCTTGACCTTGCGCCCCCGGGCGACATCTGCATCCGTCCAGCGCCAGAGCGTGCGGCCTCCCTCTATCGGGATTGCCATAGAGGGGCGAATCAATCCAAGAGCCAGCCAGCGATTGAGCGTCCTGAAAGACACGCCCATCTTCGCGGCGGCTCTCTTTGTGCTGTACGTCTTCTTCACAGCGACCCCGTTTCCGGCCTCAGAGGGCCATCAATTCCACTTCCAATCGCCCGAGACAATCGCGCACGTTATTCCGGCATTCCTTGGCCAGCCTTGCGAAGTCTGGCCCGTTACCGTTCCCGCCTTCATCGTGCCACACCTTTTCGAGATACGCGGCGATGTCCCCGGCCATTCCGTAGCTTGAAAAATCAATTACAA
>Ga0209160_1004621_pt1 | contig 10979 bp, 7 predicted proteins | sample GraSoiAngelo_153_FD_186167 | JGI IMG/M metagenome (GOLD analysis project Ga0209160, IMG submission 186167) | Grasslands soil microbial communities from the Angelo Coastal Reserve, California, USA - 14_1009_12_40cm (SPAdes) (version 2) | ecosystem: Environmental > Terrestrial > Soil > Grasslands ...
TCGAGCCTCGGTCATCCTGGAAGTGGATGGGGCTTCGCCGTCGTCCTGACCGGGCAGGACGGATTCAGCCCAGACCAGGCTCGGAGCTTCGCGCCCACACCCCAGCCCTACCAGTTCGGCGTGTGCGCACCGCCGAGCAGTGATCCGCACTGCACGGTCGACCCGTCGACGGTACCTAAAGCAATGGACGTCTTGACGCCGCCGGGCGTGCTGCAAAGCGACGAGCTCGACTACACATTGCACAACCCGGTCGTGATCACCGACGTCGTTATCCCGTGATGCGCGGCTCACACTCGGTCTTCATTGACGCGGGGGGCGGCCCGGCGGCCGCTCCCCGCGCGTTCACGCCGATTCCTTAGCAGGTCCCGCAAGTAACCGCTTTCGTCGGGCCTTCAACGAGTTGGCTGCCTTTGGCTGCTCCGTGTTGGACGGCAGCACTCAGCGGACGAAGCCGACCTGTCGGGTGCAGAAATGCGGGCTGGAGGGCGACAGTAGTCGGACGCGGCCGGCGAAACCAGGCCGCGCCCTACCTGTCCGCTGGATGAGAAGCGCCGCCCGCCGAAGCTAGTCTTCGGGCCTCCTCTAGGGCAGAGGATCGCGCCAATGTTTCGGCTGCGGCAGGGCCTGCGAGCACGAGCCGCGGTGCGACCGACCCAATGTGAGCCAACACGCCTCCTCATAGCCGTGGGTTATCCACACCCGCTACCTTCGGTCGCTCCACTAATAGAGAACGCGCGCGATCTTATCGTTGGGAGGTCGCGATAGTTGCCTCTTATAGAAAGCAACCTGCAGCTTCTCTCTCGTCGCTAAGCGCAGTGGCGGATCGCTTCCGGGACTTCAATCAAGGAACACTCTCAAAGTCTTCTTCGGTCGGTTGTCTCGAAGCTGCCGCGTAGACAAACATTGAGCGGGTGTAGCCGGATCGTCTTTATTTACTGACTGGTGTTGTCCGCGATTTGACTCGTTAACTGGCTACTTTTATCCCGGGTTGCGGAGTCCGTTGCCGTCGAGGTTGCGTTCAGTCCCAAAGCGATGCTTCATGTGGGCACTGGCGGCCGCCCTGATGATGCTCATTACACCGATTACCCCGGCCGCGGCAAGCGGACCTCAAGCGTCGCTGAGTACGAGCTCGCTCAATTTCGGGGGAGTCGCCTGGCTTCAGTCAGCAACCCAGAACGTAGTCCTGACCAATACCGGCGATTCGCCGCTCACCGGTGTTGTCGTCGACTTCAGCCAGGTCTATGTGCCAATCGATTTCGCGTTCATATCAGGCAGCTGCCCCGGGAGCGCTTTCACGCTCGCGCCTGGTGCCCAGTGCAGCATCGGAGTCAGGTTCCAACCGCAGTCCGGCGGGCCCCGCTCTGCCGTGATGAGTGTTTATGACAACGCTTCTGATTCGCCCCAGTCGGTCGCCCTCAGCGGATCCGGTACCGGGGCGGTCGTCACGTTCAGCCCGGTCGACCTTCTGTTTCCGAACGTGCCGGTCGCCGCCACTAGCGCGCCGCAATCATTCAGCGCGATCAACGCGGGGGATGGTCCGGTCACGATCGCAAGTGTCGTCCTTGGGCCAGGGCACTCTAGCTGGTTCGCCATCACCTCGGACGCATGCACGGGCAGAACGCTCGGCCCGGGCGAGCGGTGCTCGATGAGCGCCACCGCGACTCCGGATGCCGTCACCTCCGACGCTCAAGACGTCACATTCACCGACAACGCAGGAACCGGCCAGCAGATCTATGACTTCGCGCGAAGTCGGGAAGGACTGCTCGCCAGCGGCGGCGGCCCGCTGCTCGATACGTTCGGCCCGATACCCTCTTTTATTGAGGACGTTGGCACTCAGAGCCAACCTACGAAGGTGCTCGTGCACGACTCCGGCACGGATCCGCTGCAGATCTTGAGCGTGGTCGTAGACGATCCATCCAGTGGCTTCCGGATCAGCGGCGACACATGCACGGGCGCAACCGTGGTGGTCGACACGCTGTTCAGTCCGCCCTCGAGGTGCGAGGTCGACCTCACATTCGCCCCCAGCGCGCCGGGGAGCTTCCAGGCGAACCTCGTCTTTCACGACAACGAGTTCGGCGGCCTACACAACGTTCAGCTGACGGGTGCAGGCCGAGCTCCCGCTGCCGAGCCGTCGACGCGTGCGATCGATTTCGGTTTCCAGGCAGTTGCCACTGTCTCCGCGCCACAGTTGGTCACCCTCGGCAACCCGACTACCTTGCCGCTCACGGTGACAGGTGTCATCTTCTCGGGCACCAACCCCGGAGCGTTCGGGCTGGCGAGCGACACTTGCTCGGGTCAGACGGTGCCCGCTGAAGGCACGTGCGCCGTGGGTGTGACGATGACGCCCCCGTTTACATACCTCTTCACGGCGACGCTTTCCTTCAACGACAACGCGCCTTACCCCCAGCCGACGGTTGCGCTCAAGGGCGAAGGCCAGTCGCCGACCTTCACCATCACGACGTCGCGCCTCGACTTCGGCAATGTACGCGTAAGCGCTCAATCCAGCCCCATGACGTTCGGGATCACGAACACGACGTCTGGTCCGCTCTCGATCGGATTCCTGCCAGGTCTGGCCAGCGGATGCCCGAGCTCGCTAGCGGCCGGCGCCTCATGCATGGCGTCGGTTAGCGTGACGCCCACAACTCTTGGCGCCCAGTCCACGCTGCTCAAAGTCTTCGATCCCTCTTTCAACCAGCAGGTAGTGCAGCTTGACTACGCCGGTGTCACCGCAGAGCCTCATCTCGAGTCGACTGGCAACACGGTGTTTCAACGCGTCGGGGATACGTCTGTTATGTATGCCTTCCTTCGCAATGGAGGTCAGGACGACTTGCACGTGGGAGCGGTGACGCTGTCGACCAGCTCGGTTACCCAGATCACCGACGACCTGTGCTCGAATCAGACCGTGGCCGCCGGTGGTCGCTGCATTATCACGATCACAATTCACCCGACGGTGGCAGGCAGCTGGGGAGCGACGCTCAGCGCGCCCACCGACGCGGCGCTGGGCCCGAACCCCACCACGCTGGCCCTGCAGGGGATCGCATCGCCTCCCCCGACGGCGATTTTCTCGCCCAGCTCGGTAGGATTCCCCGCGCAGCGGGTCGGAGCTCCCGAGACGACTCGTGTCGTCTGGCTGAGCAATGGCATCGTGGCGAAGCTGGGCTCGCTGCCGACGACCGTCGGCGCGGTGACCATCAGCGGCCCCAACGCATCGGCGTTCCGGATCGCCTGGGACGGATGCACTGGAGTCATCATCGACCCGAACTACTCATGCCCGGTTGCCGTCGGCTTCGATCCCGACCAGGGCGGCACCCTGACAGCGAGCTTGCTTTTTGCCGACGATGGCGACAGCTCGCCCCAGGCGATACCCGTGAGCGGTGTCGGGCTGGCGCCGGCGGTGATGCTTGGGCCCGCGACATTGGCATTCGGGAACGTGGTCGTCAAGACCAAGTCTTCGCCCGCAACCTTGACCGTGACCAACACCGGCAATTTCGCGCTGGTGATCAGCCGGGTGGCTATCTCGGGCCCGAACAAAGGCGACTTCACGATCACGTCTGCGAATTGCCAGAACGGAACACTTGCGCCCGGCGCAAGTTGCCAGGTCACGATCGTGTTCCGGCCAAGCGTATCGGGCAACGAATTGGCGACCGTCGGGATCGCGGATGACGCTCCGAACTCGCCTCAGTCGGCATCACTGACTGGTACTGGCGTTAGCAAGAAGTAACCTCCTACCTGTCGGAGGCGCTCACCGGGGTCACAAGCTCAAGCAGGCGGGCCAACTTCTAACGGGTTTGTCACCGGCGTTGCTGTACGGTGGAGTTGGACGTTGTTGTAGTATTAGGCAACAATGCTTACGGTCCCCGAGGCTGCCCGCTGGACGAGACGTGACCCCGAAACGGTGCGCCGCTGGATCCGTTCCGGCCGACTAAAGGCGACGAGAATCGGTACTCAACACCTAATCGACGAGGAAGATTTGGCCCGCGTCGTCAGCGATGCGCCATTACCACTTCCAGCATCTTGGCAAAAGACAGCCACCGGTGAGCGCATGCCGCAGGTCTTGGCTGCGATTCGGTCGTCGCGCGCCGGCCGCTGACGTGCTGGTTATTGACGCTGCGGTCGTAATCACAGTCTGCCTGTCCGAGAGTGGTTGGAAGTCTTTAGGCCGAGAAGAGCTGGTCGCGCCTCATCTGATGTGGTCTGAGGCGTCGTCGGTGATGCATGAATTGCGCTGGCGCAAGGAAATCTCAGGTGAGCTAGCTGCAATCGGGCTCGACCGACTCGCATCAGCCGACGTCAGCCCGCGGCGCCCTAAAGGCCTCATCGAAGAGGCATGGCGTATTGCTGACCGACTGGGATGGGCAAAGACTTACGACGCTGAGTATCTCGCCGTAGCGCGATTGTTGAGATGCCGTCTGCTGACGACCGATGCGAAGCTGAAGGCTTCTGGGTCAGATTTCGTCGAAGTCATCGGGCCCGCCGACCTCTTCTAGCAACGCTTGCGCCGTCTTGGCCGCCTCAAGCCGCCAGGCACATTAGTAGAGGACGCGCGCGAGGTCTACTCCAACGCCGTTCTGATACGAGGGCTTGAGGGCTTGGATTCGCGAAGCCCGCAAACGGTTTTGAAGACCGCAGGTCTGGCGTCCACCGCAGTCCATCAACCTCCGCCGGAGTTCGGTTATTACCTTGCCGATTCCAAGGTTGTCCGGCCTCTTCCGCACTTGTACAGCAAGTTGGCTGTCATCTTGGCTGGCAGCCTTGCGGTAAATAGATCGCTGAGGCCGGCTGAGAATTACCCGATCCGAATTCGATGAGTGGCCGCAGCGTGCCGCCTGATGGGCACACAAATTCGCACGAGGTCAATAGACGACCCTAAGCTGTGGCCGGTCGCGGGATCCGCCGGCCAGTTCGATCGGGACAAAGTACCCAGGAGGCCGGCGGGAAAGGTGCAATTCTCTCCTAAGTTCACGATTCAACTCCCGGGCATTGCATCGGGCCAGGCCGCCGGCGTCGTCGACCGCGTATTCGCAGAACCGCGCCATTTCGTTCATATAGCCGAGCACCGTTCGACTCTCCGTCTTCGCCAAGGCGATAGTGCGCGAATCGAGAGCGCCCATGCGGTCTCGCGGGAAGCTCTCAGCCTCAAGCTCCTCGTGAATCAATGGCACCAAGGATGGGCCGATTGGCATCAGATCGGCCTTGCGGATGTTCGGAACGAAGACCGAGAACAGGGTGCCGGCGTGGGCAAGTAGCAGGCATTTTCGACGGTCGAGCCAGAGCAGGTTTGCGTACCAATCCTCGTCGCTGGGCTCGATCGTCACAAGGTCTCGGGGACGCGTGCCCAGAAGCGACAGCATCTTGGCCGTACACCGCAGAACCATGCCTCCCATCGTATGGGTAGATCAGCTGGGGTTCAGGCTGCTGCCGGCGTCTGCTCCCGCGCGTACTCGCGCAACAAGCCGCCGAGTCGCTCAGTGCACGTTAGCGGTCCTGTGGTCAGTACCGGATCGGAGCGTGCGATCGGGGTCCGCAACCCAAGAGCCCGGTGGGGACGGGCCGAGTTGTAGTGCTCGAACCACTCTTCCAGAACGCGCTCGAGATGGCGACGGTTCAGGATCAGAATCCAGTCCAGGCACTCGCGCCGGGTCGAACCAATCTGCCGCTCCATGTGGGCGTTGGCCTTGGGCGCCGCAATCGGCGTCCTGATCACTTCGACGGCTTCCGCCCGAAAGACGAGATCCGAACCGCCTCCGTACTTGGCGTCATGATCGTGGACCAGGAACCGGGCGTCGACTCCGATCTCGGCGAATTCCCAGCACAGGTTCCTCGCCTGCTGGCTCACCCAAAACGCGTCTGGCCGATCGGTGACCGCGAACCAGATCACCCTCCTGGTGGCCAGCTCCATATACAAGAGGACGTAGAGACGCCTCAACAACACGGTGTCGACGCTCAGGAAGTCGGTGAGGACGATCGCCGAAGCCTGGGCTCGCAAGAACGCCTTCCAGCTCAGGCGCGATCTCAGTGGTGCCGGACCAATCCGGTTCCGGCGTAGCAACTTGCGAATCGCGGTCGCCGAGATGACGTGACCGAGCTTGAGCAACTCGCCGCGGATGCGGACACAGCCCCATTTCGGATTGTCCCTGGCCATCTCCAGAATCAGCTTCTGAAGCTCTGAATCGAGACCTGGTCGGCCGGTCCTCAACGGCGGCCGAAGGCCGCTGGCTGGACCAGCATCCCTATCCAAGCTGCCCGGTCCTCGGTTGGCATCGCCAGCTGGTGCGCAGAAAGCTTGGTGCTAGAGTCTGCTGACCTCGCCCTCGACATCTGCACTTTTCGTGATCAAGTCTCCGCACTTTTGGTGAGCGCCAACAGGAGCATCATCGTCGCTCGCCTACCGGGCAAGCGGCTTAGACGCGCGGCAGTTGTCATTCCAGCCATCAAGGGCGTCATCTGTGCACTGATCGGGGGCTCGTATCTCGCCTATTCGCTCATTGTCACCGGCGCTGGCGCGGACTTGCTGCCGGCCGCGCTCTTCTTGCTCTCGCTTCCCGCGTTGCTTGCTGCGATCTGGTACCTGGTCGCTGCATTGCTGTTGGCGAGAGTCTGGATGGTCTGGCGATCGCTGGGTGCGCTCTTGGATGCCGTGGCAAGCCTGCTTATTTCTTGGGCATTAGTTGAGGAGGGCATCGTTCTGTCCGGGCTCGACTGGGCGCTTCCAATCTCGATTGCCATAGCCGCGATTTGGGTCGGAGCTTTACTTCCAGTCTTTGCGGGGGCGTTTGGACCAACCCGCCTCGACGGTTGATGCAGACATGGGCCCGAGGCCTTGAGCGACGTGGCAGTGAACTTTGGCCCCGCTTCGATCCGGCTGTCATGCTTGCGTCGCTGCGCGAATCGCATAAGTTGTACTGGGATGAGTGGTCCCGCATCCAGTGCCCAGTCTTGCTCGTACGTGGGGAGCACGGCATGTTGACTGGCCGGATAGCCCAGATGATGACGGCGCTTCCCCATAGCCGTGCGGCTGTCATTACAGACGCCGGTCACGATGTTCATCTCGATCAGCGTGATGAGTGGTGCAACGCCATCCGCCACTTCCTGGCCGATAGGCCTCGATCGTGAGCCGGTGCAAGGGTTACGCGAACCCGGGTGTTGTATGGCTCGGCGGCGTTGTGGTAGCCCCTTACGGCAATCAATCGCCGTACGATCGCCGTAAGTGGGTGTAATACCGCGGCGCTAAACGGACCTCCGAGCGATCTTTGAACTCGCGATTTGGCTCCGGACCAGGGATTCGAACCCTGAACCTTGCGGTTAACAGCCGCCTGCTCTACCGTTGAGCTAGTCCGGAACGGGCCCGAAGAATTCTAGGCTCTGCCCGTTGGGACACGCTCTGGCGCTGGAGGTGAATAGCTCGGCGCCGGCGGGGGTAGAACCGGCGCCTGAGCACGATCGCAGGCTAGGCCGGTCCGCTTGTCGCGTCGTCAGTACGCTTACTGAATTTTTAGCCGGGGCGCTGGCATGATGCACGCGTGACCGCGACCCGACTCGAGGAGCTGGTGACCCCGGCTCTGATCGTGGACATCGACGCCTTCGACCACAACCTCTCCACCATGGCCACTGCCCTTCCCGGGCCCCGCCTCAGGCCGCACGTCAAGGCCCACAAGTGCACCCAGCTCGCCAACCGCCAGCTGGCCGCCGGCCATCACAACTTCACCTGCGCCACAATCAAAGAGGTCGAGGGTATGGCCGCCGCCGGGCTGGGCGAGGACCTCCTCCTCGCCAACGAGGTGCTCGACGCTTCCCGGCTGGGCAAACTCGACGCACGTGTCACCGTGGCCGTCGACAGCCTGCAGACAATCGAAGCTGCAGCCAAGGGTGGGGTCAAAGAGATTTTGATCGACGTCAACGTCGGCCTCCCCCGCTGTGGCTGCGCTCCCGACAACGCCGGCGCGCTGGCCGAGATGGCCCGATCCAAAGGCCTCGTCGTCCGCGGGGTGATGGGCTACGAGGGCCATGCTGTCGGACTCGAAGACCGCTCGCTTCGCGCGGAGCTCACAGCGCAGGCGATGGAGCTCCTCCTGCAAGCCCACACTGACGTCGGCGGCGACGTCATCTCCGCCGGCGCTACCGGGACTTTCGACATCAACACGTACGCCAATGAGATCCAGGCCGGCTCATACGCGCTGATGGACACCGCTTACGCGAAGCTCGGCCTCCCCTTCAAGCAAGCGGTGAGCGTGCTCGCGACGGTCATCTCGACCTCGGCTTCAGGGTTCGCGGTCGCGAACTGCGGCCTCAAGGCTCTCGGCATGGATCACGGCAACCCGGACATCGCCGGCGGCGGCCACGTGATGATCGTCTCCGACGAGCACATCACGTTCATCCCGGAGACACCAGTCGCGGTAGGCGACCGCATCCACGTCCTCCCCGCCCACGTCGACCCGACTATCGCCTATCACGAACGCATGCACCTCGTACGCGACGGCGAGGTGCTCGAGACCTGGGAGGTCGACCTGCGCGGATGGTGACCCAGGCCCGCGCCAGATGGAGCAACTGGGGCGGGACATACACCTGCAGCCCGACGCGCATCGAATCGCCGAGCACCGAGGAGGAGATCGCCGAGCTCGTCCGTGCCTCAGTCGTGCGCGGCGAGCATCTCAAGGTCATCGGCAGCGGCCACTCCTTCACCGACATCGGATGCACCGACGGCTGCCTCATCAAACTCGACAACTACAAGAGAGTCCTGGAGGTAGACCGGGGTGCGGGCACGATCACGGCCCAGGCCGGCATCACCATCCTGCAGCTCAGCGACGCGCTCGCGCCTTTCGGCCTGGCGATGGAAAACATGGGCGACGTCGGCTACCAGACGATCTCCGGCGCCATCTCCACCGCGACGCACGGGACCGGCGAGCGCTTTCGGAACATCTCGAGCCAGATCGAAGCGCTATCGCTGATCACCGCCAACGGCGAGGTCCTTCATTGCTCACCCGACCACGAGCCCGAGGCGTTCAGGGCCGCGCGAGTCGGCCTGGGCGCCCTCGGGGTGATCTCGACCGTGACGCTGCGCTGCGTGCCCGCTTACAACATCCACTCGGTGCAGGAACCGCGCCGCATCGACCGGCTCCTCGATGAGTTCGATGAGCGATGCGCCAAGAACGACCACTTCGAGTTCTTTTGGTTTCCACACACCGAATGGGCGCAGGCGATCACGAACACGCGGACCAACGAGGCGCCTCCAGAGAATCAGCGCCGCACCGGCTTCGGCGCCTATGTCAACGACATCCTGCTCGAGAACCACACGTTCGGGATGATCCAGCGCGCGGCCCAGGTCCGCCGCACCTGGATCCCAGGCCTCGCAGCCATCTCCGCGCGGACGATGTCGCGCAAGGAGATGACCGATCGCAGCGACCGCATCTTCGCCAACACGCGCCTGGTGAGGTTCGCCGAGATGGAGTACGCGGTTCCGCGGACCGAGCTGATCGCCGCTTTCCGCGACGTCCGGGCCATGATCGAGGGCAAGGGCCTACTGGTCAGCTTCCCGGTCGAAGTGCGAGCGGTGGCCGCCGACGACATCCCTCTCAGTCCTGCCTACGGCCGCGACACCGGCTACATCGCGGTGCACGTGTACCACAAGTTCGAGCACGAGCCATATTTCCGCGAGGTCGAGGCGATCATGAACGCCCACGATGGCCGCCCGCACTGGGGCAAGCTTCACTTCCAGACCGCCGCCACGCTGCGGCCGCGCTATCCACTCTGGGATCGGTTCGTAGCCGTCCGCGAGCGTCTCGACCCCACTCGCGTGTTCAGCAACGCCTACCTCGAGCGGGTGCTCGGGGACCACATATAGATAAAGGAGAGGGAACCATGTCCGAGTCCCTGCCCATATCCGACGAAGGCATCAACCAATCCTTCGGCTACAAGCAGGAGCTCCGCCGGGCGCTGAGGCTCTTTTCCCTCTACGCGGTCGCCTTTTCGATCATCTCCATCACCACCGGGCTGTTTGCCAACTACGGGTTCGGCCTCGCCCACCTCGGCGCGGCCATGATCTGGCTCTGGCCGGTGGCCGCGGTCGGCCAGATGCTCGTAGCGCTCGTGGTCGCCGAGCTCGGCACGCGGATACCGCTCGCGGGCTACTCCTACCAGTGGGGCGCCCGGCTGGTCAATACGACCTACGGTTGGTTCACGGGTTTCGTCGGCCTGTCCTATCTCGCGGTCGGCGCCGCCGGGATCAACTTCGTGGTCGTGGCGCCGATCATCGCCACGATCCTCAACCTCGACGCGACCAACCCCACCATCAACCTCGTCATCACCGTGGTCATCTTCCTGGCGGTGCTCGCGATCAACATCATCTCGATCGCGCTGGCGTCACGCATCAACAACGTCGCCGTGTTTACCGAGATCGTCGGCATGGTCGGATTCGGCCTCGTCCTCTTCGTGATCTGGGCGACCAAACCCAACCACTCGATCACATTCCTCGGCGACACCGGCGGGGTACACGGCGGCGACATCCTGCTCGCTCTCCCCTACGCGGCGCTGATGGGTATCTTCACCATCGTTGGGTTCGAGCTGGCCGCAGACCTCGGCGAAGAGGCGGTCGCGGCCCGCGTAACGGTGCCGAGGGCGGTGATCTGGTCGGTCGCGAGCTCGGCGATCCTCGGCATGGTCGCCCTGATCGGGTTCACGATCGCGATCCCCGACCTGGCGAAGATCACCGCCTCGCCGGTACCGCTGGTCGACATCGTCGCCTACTGGATGGGGGACGTGGCCAAGGACGTCTTCGTGATCATCGTCGTCTTCTCGATCTTCGCGCTCGACGTCGTCGGGCTCGCGGCAACCGGGAGGTTGATCTTCTCCTTCGCCCGCGACAACATCATTCCTTTCTCGTCCGCACTGAAGAAAGTCAACCCGCAGACGCAGACTCCGATCCGCGCCCTGGCGACCGCATCGGCGCTTGGACTCGTGTTCGTCGCCTGGGGCTACATCAGCGC
>Ga0209160_1004624_pt1 | contig 10976 bp, 9 predicted proteins | sample GraSoiAngelo_153_FD_186167 | JGI IMG/M metagenome (GOLD analysis project Ga0209160, IMG submission 186167) | Grasslands soil microbial communities from the Angelo Coastal Reserve, California, USA - 14_1009_12_40cm (SPAdes) (version 2) | ecosystem: Environmental > Terrestrial > Soil > Grasslands ...
GCAGTCTGCCACGTATCGACTGGTCGGCGCGGGACCCAACGGCGAGTCGGTCATCGCCCAGCGGGTACAGGCAGCGTGGGCGGTCGGGCGGACGTTGTATGAGCGTGTCCTGCGCCACCTGCCCCTCACGACGCCGCGCTACTACGGGTCGCGGCAGGAGAGCCGCGAGTGCGTCTGGCTGTTCTTCCAAGACGCGTACTCGCGCCGGCACCAGGCGAAGGCGTAGGGCGTCGATCGCGCTCCCGTGGTGGACGGCCGGCTGGACGACCCGGAGTGGAGTCTCGCGCCGGCCGTGACGGACTTTCGACAGACCGACCCCGACGAAGGCGCACCGGTCTCCGAGGCCACGGCGGTGCGCGTGCTCTACGACGGGACCGCGGTGTACGTCGGCGCGCGCCTGTTCGACTCCGCGCCGGCGAGGATCGTGCGGCGCCTCGCGCGGCGCGATGCCTCCACGCACAGCGACGAGTTCCGCGTATTCCTGGACAGCTACCACGATCGGCGCACGGCGTTCGAATTCGTCGTGAACGCGGCGGGCGTGAAGAAGGACGTGCTGATCGGTGACGACGGGGACTCCGACGACGCGTCCTGGGATCCCGTCTGGGAGGCGGCGCTGGCTGAGCCTATAGAGTCGCGAGCCCGTCGACGTCGTCGGGCCGTCTCAGATGCACGTGGGCCACGCGGCGCCCGCGGGCGAGCAGCGCCCGAATGTCCCCCCGCGCCTGCGCGCGCTTGAGTCGGCCGAACGTGAACCCGCTGTCGGGAATCTCGGCATCCTCGGCGTCGTCCGCGGTCACGATCAGGAACAACCCGGTGTTCGGCCCGCCCTTGTGCAGCTGACCGGTGGAGTGGAGGTAGCGCGGGCCGAAGCCGAGCGTGGTGGCACACCCGAGCGCGCGTCCCCAGGCTGCACGCACCGCCTGGAGCTTGGCGATCACGTCGGGGGTGGGCGCGAGGTACGCGAGAATGGCGAGATAGTCCCCGGGGCGCGCGGCGCGCCGCAGCGCATCCGGGGTGATCGTGGGTAGGGGCGCAGCATGCTGCGCCCCTACGCCGCCGCCCTGTGCCCCCGCCAGCTCGGCCCGCGCCAGGGCCTTCGCCGCCTCCACATCCGGCTGGTCGAATGCGTTGACTCCCAAACGGGCGCACAGCTCCTCCGTGGCGTACTCCCAGGCCATGAACTCCGTGCCCAGCGAGAGGGGATCGGCGGAGAACTCGCTCACGATCTGACTGTCGGGGCTTGGCGTCGGGAGTGGGTCATCAACGACGGGGACGACGCCGCGTCCGCCTTTGCCGGTGCTCTCCGCCACCAGCTGCTCGATCCAGTCGGCCAGTCGCGCCACCGGCGTGGGCGGCCGCAGCACCAGCTTGTCCCGCCCCGCGAGCACAGCCTCGGCGATCCGCCTCCCGCGTACCCGCGCGGCGTCCGTGTCGACGGCGAGCGCCCGCTCGAGCAGAACGCGACCGTTCACGCCGAGCAGCGCGGCGGGCAGCATGCCGACCACCGTGAGGGGAGCGTAGCGGCCGCCCACGTCCGGCGGATGGGGGAACACCGCGCGGAAGCCGCGCTCGCGCGCCAGGGCCTCGAGCGGGCTCCCGGGATCGGTGATCGCCACGAAGCGCGTCGCGTCGGCGCGAGCGGCGAGGTAGTGATAGAACGCGAGAGTCTCGACGGTGCTCCCGGACTTGCTGCACACGACGAACAGTGTGCGGTCGAAATCCGGCGCGCGCGCCACGGCGAGCACGGCGCTCGGATCGGTGCTGTCGAGCACGGACAACGAAGCATTCGCGAAGCTGGACGCGAGCACCGCCGGTGCGAGACTCGACCCGCCCATCCCGCACACGACGGTGTGGGTCAGGCCATCGCGCCGCGCCGCGTCGGCGAAGCGCACCAGCTCGTCCCACTGGGCAAGCGAGACGCGCGGCGTTGTCCTCCAGGCCAGATGGTCCATACGGCCGCGAAACCTAACGCCCTCGCGATCGGTCGCGCGCACCGTTAGGTTAGCGACTAGCTCGCTCGTGCCTTCCCTTACCCGGCAGACTCGCGCGCTGGTGGCGATCGCCGCCGGATCTTTTCTCGCGATCGTGCTGGCTTACCTGCTCGCCCCCGCGGATCGCAGGGCGCTCGTGGCCGACGTGTCCTGGACGTGGGCGATGGTTTACGCCATCGCATGTTGCGCCGTCGCCGCACGCCACCACCCCTCACCCGACCAGCGGCGCGCCTGGGTATGGATCGGCGCCGGCTGCGTCCTGTTCCTGGCCGGCCAGCTCGTCTGGAGCTACTACGAGCTGATCCGCCGCGTGTCGCCGCCCTACCCCTCGCTCGCGGACGTAGGCTTTCTGGGCGTCTACGTCTGCTTCCTCGTGGCCGTGACCAAGCTGGTCGGGGCCGCGCCGCGCCGCCGATTCGACCACGAGCTGCTCATCGACACCGTGCTCGTCACGCTCACGGCGGGTGCGCTCGCCTACGAGTTCCTCCTCAAACCGCTATTTGACCTGGCCGGCAACGTCCCCTCGCTGCTCACGAGCCTCGGGTGGTCCGTCGGCGGCATCGGTGTGCTGTGGCTGATCCTGGTGGAGTTGCTGCGCCACACCCGCGTCCCCCTGGCCGCGGCGGGCGTGGTGACCGCGCTGGGGGTCCTCTGCGTCACGAACGTCCTGTACGCCGTGGCCGCATTACGGGGAACGTTCCGCTCGGGCGGCGTGCTCGATCTCGGCTGGGACGCCGGCTTGCTGCTGCTCGCCGCCGCGGCCGCCGTGGCGCCGGCGGCCCCGCCCACCGCGGAGGCCGGCGCCCGCGCCATATCGGGCAACGCGGCACGCATCGCGGCGCTCGTGATCGGGCTGGCCGGCATCGGCACGGTCGCGATCAGAAACGCGTTGTCCGCCGAGCCCGACGCGGGCAGCGCCGTCCTCATCGCGCTGGCCGTCGGGATCATCGGGCTGCGATTAGTCCACTCCACGCGCGCCGACCGGCGCTACGCCACGCTGCTCGAGAACGAGGTCGCCAGCCAGACCCGGTCGTTGATGGACTCGCTCGCCGCCACCGCCGGCGCGGAGCGCAATCTGCGTCTGCTCATGAACGCCGTGCCGGATTCGATCGTGGTGGTCGACCGCGAGGGGCGTATTCTCGAATCGAACGGGCCCACCCGCGTCATGGGTGCCATGTCCGGACCCCCAGAAAACCGCAACATCTTCGAGTTTCTGGCCGCCGACGCGGCGGTCGTGGTGCGTGAGAAGCTGGCGGCGGCGTTCCGGGGCGAGATTCAACGCTTCGAGGTTCCGTTCTCGCGCGATGACGCAACCCACGGCGTCGCCGCCGCCCTGTACGCCCCGATCCGCGAAGGCAGCGGGATCACCAGAGTGCTGATCCTGGGGCGCGACATCACCGAGCAGAGACGCAGCGAGTCCCAGTTCCAGCAGGCGGAGAAGCTCGCCGCGATGGGGCAGCTCGTGAGCGGCGTGGCCCACGAGATCAACAATCCGGCCGCGATCATCTCCGGCTTCGCGCAGACGCTGCTGCTGGACGAATTGAAGCCCGAGCACCGCGAGATGCTCCAGATGATGTACGACGAAGCGACGCGCATCGGACGGATCACCTCGAATCTGCTCGCGTTCGCCCGCGCCGGCAGCAAGCAGCGCGCCCTCGTGGATATGAACGACATCGCGCGGCGCACGTTCGCCCTGCGGTCGTATCACCTCTCGACGCTGAACATCGCCGTCTCGCTCGACCTCGACCCGAGCGAGCCGAAGATCTGGGCGGACGCCTCCGAGCTCCAGCAGATGATTCTCAATCTGCTGATCAACGCCGAGCAGGCACTCGTGACGGTCGATGGACCACGCACCATCGTCGTTCGTACGCGCACCGACGAAGGCGAGGCCCGACTCGAGATCGCCGACTCCGGACCGGGCATCCCGGCCGAGATCCGCAGCAAGATCTTCGACCCGTTCTTCACGACGAAGCCCGAGGGCGTGGGGACGGGCCTCGGGCTCTCCATCTGCTACGGGATCGCCCGCGAACACGGCGGCCGCATCTGGGTGGAGTCGGAGCCCGGGCAGGGAGCACGCTTCGCGGTCACCCTGCCTCGCGACCCGCGGGAGGAGTCCCGGCCCGAGCCGACGGTTCCGCCGCGCGCCGCCCCCGCCGGTGCTGACCTCTCGGTACTCGTGGTGGACGACGAGGTCGCGCTCCGCAACGCGCTGCTCCGCTTCCTCGCCCGGCGTGGGATCCGCGGCGAGGGAGTCTCGGACGGCGCCGAAGCGTTGCGTGTCCTGCAACAGCGCAACTTCGACGTCATCATCTCCGACGTGCGCATGCCCGGGATGAGCGGACGCGAGTTCCTCGAGCGACTCGGGCGGGATCGACCGGATCTCGTCCCGCGCGTCGTGCTCAGCACGGGGGATACGTTCGCGCCGGACACCGCAGCACTGCTGAAGGAGTCTGGGGTGCCGACGGTGACCAAGCCGTTCGACTTCGCGATGCTCGAGCGGGTGCTCCGGGAGGTCGCTACCCGCGCCGCGGCGGGGCGGCCCAAAGCTGCGGGGTGACGACCTCTCCCGCTCGCCGGGCCCGCTCCGTCTGCTCGACTTGCGCGGAGACGAGTCGGTAAACGCTGGACAGGGCTCCGGCCAGTAGCAGCATGAGGACAAGCAGTATCACCAGGAGCCAGCCGAGCTTGCGTCGCGAGTCCGCCCTGGCCCACGCGAGCGCCCGTGCGATCAGACCCATTCGACGGGCGACCGGCATCTCAGGCGCCGTGCCGAGGCCTGCGACGATCAGCACGGGTCCGCCCGGTCCCAGGGTGATCCGGTCGCCGAGCCGGAGGGGGACGGCCGTCGTGACCCGCTCGTCGTTCAGGAAGGTGCCGTGCTTGGATCCGGCGTCGCGCACAGCCAGCCCGCCGGCCGGGCTGACGGTGAGCTCCGCGTGGATGCGCGACACGACCGTCTCGGGTGCGTCGACCGGCTGGACCTCACACTCGTGACCACGCCCGATCCGGATGCACACGCCCCGCGCCTCGTAGTGCCGCCCCGTCCTTGGGTCGAGCAGGGTGATGCCGTACGCCCGTGCCCCGGGCCGATCGGTCACGGCTGCCACCTCAGGTAGGGCGCGGCGCGACTCCCTTGGCACGTCGATCGGGCACGAGCCGGCGCGGGACGGGAGCGCGCCGTACGGCCCGGCGGCGCTCGGCGCCACCGCGCCGCTGGGTGCCGGCGCGGCGATCAATCGGCACCGATATGTCCACGGTCCGCCGATCGGTCGCCTCCCGCCGATCGACGCCGGAGCGACGGTCGTCGAGCTGGCGTCGGTCGCCTCGGGTCCGGCGGTCGGGGAGCGGTTCGTAACCCATGGCGCCTCTCGCTGGCGGCGGGTGGGGGGCAAACTTATCGGCCCGCGAGAAGCCCGGCTAGGGTGATGCTAGCTTTGAGCACGACATGGACCCCCTCGCCCACACCCTCGTCGGCGCCGCGCTGGGCCGCGCCGTCGCAGGTCGCGACGTACCGGCCGCCGGATGGATCGGCGCGATCGCCGCCAATGCGCCGGACTGGTCCGAGCTCGTACTGAAACCGGACTTGTGGCCCCCGCGCGCGGGGGGAGAATACCTGGTCTTCCATCGCGGGATCACGCACTCCTTCGTCGGTGCCGCGGTCGAGGCCGCGGTCCTGACCGGTCTGGTTGGCGTCCTGCTGCGGCTGTGGGCGCGTCGGGCGATGGTGCCCGCACCGCTTTGGCGCTGGGTCGCCACGTGCGTCACCGCGACCGTCGCGAGTCACCTGTACCTCGACTGGCAGGGATCCTACGGTTTGCGACCGTTCCTGCCCTGGAGCGCGCAGTGGTACTACGGCGACTGGGTCGCGATCGTCGATCCCTTCTTCTGGGTAGTGCCGCTCGTGGCGCTCGCCTGGGGCGCCCGGCGCCACTGGGCACCGGCGCTCGCGTACCTCGTCACGCTCCTTGGCGTCACGACGCTGGTGTTGTGGGGCGGCCACGACCTCGTCGTGTGGTGGGTGCGGCTGGCGCTGGTGGGGTGCGCGGCGGCAGGCGTGGTGGGCTGGACCCGGCACTGGTTCGGAGTGGCGGGCCAGCGCCGGGCGGCGGCGTATGGGCTGGTGGTGCTCGCCGCGTACGCCGCCGCGAACGCCGGGGCGAGCCTCGTGGCCAAGGCGCAGATTCGCGCCGCCGCGTCACAGCGGTTCGGCCCCGACGCCCGCTGGGCGCCGCTCACCATCGTGGGGCGACCCTTCCGCTGGGAGGGGCTCTCCGCTTCGCCGGACAGCGTCGCGGGACGAGGGTGGGCCGTCGCTCGGCACCTCGACCACCCCGCGGTGCGCGCGGCCCTCATCACCTCGCAAGGCCGGGCCATCGCGCAATTCGCGCGGTTCCTTGCGGCGGCGGTGGATTCGAGCAACGGCGGTGTCCGCGTATCGCTGTGGGATGTGCGCTACCACGCACCCGGGTCGGGCGCCGACGGCTGGGCGATCGTGCAGGTCCGGCTCCGCTGATGCGGTTAGATTGGGCGGCGCGATGAGCCACCCGTCCCCTCCTGCCGACCTGCTGGACGACGTCGTCCGGGCCCTGACACCGGCGTTCCGTCTGGACCAGCGCGTGGCCGCCACCCCCGAGCGCGCCGTGTACCACGCGTGGGACCGGGTGCTGAAACGCTCCGTCGCCTTGCACGTGCACCTGGCGTCCGACTCCCCGGGGCGCGCCTGGTTCCTGCGCGAGACGGAGACGCTGGCGGCCCTCGACCATCCGGCGATTCGCCACGTGTACGCCGCCGGCGTGGTGGGCTCGTTCGCGTACCGCACAGCCAACTGGGTCGAGGGAGAGAGCCTTGCCGAGGCGCTGCGCCGGGGGCCGCGCCCGATTCGCACGGCGCACGCGCTGGTGCGCGACCTGCTCGGCGCCGCCGAGCACGCCCACGCGCGCGGCGTGATTCTGCGTCGCATCGTCCCGCTGACGCTCATGCTCGAGCTCACGGGCCGGGCAGTGATCACGGACCTCCGCTACTGCAACTGGTGTCTCCCGAATGTGCCACCGGAGGAACAGGGTGCGGGCGGTGCCTTCGTCGCGCCGGAAGTGCGAACCGGAAGTCCCGGCGAGCCCAGGAGCGACGTGTACGGCGTGGCGGCCCTCGTCTACTACGTCCTGACGGGTCAGGAGCCGGATCTCGATCCGGCGCGCATCACGCCACCGCGCCAGCTGCGGCCCGCGGTACCGGCGGCGCTGGAGCGGGTGCTGCTGCGCGCGCTTCAGGCCGCGCCGGGCGGCCGCTACTACACGGCGACCGAGATGCTCGAGGATTTCGTGAGCGACGCCGGCGTGTTTCAGGAGCCGGCGGCGACACCGCAGGTGGCCGAGGCGGGGTTCGAGCGGCGCCTGCGGCGCGCCCTGGGCGACGACTACGAGCTGCTCGAGGAGATCGGAACGGGCGGTTTCGGTCGGGTGTATCGCGCGCGCGACTTGGGGCTCGAGCGGGACGTCGCGATGAAGGTGCTCCACCCGTCGCTGACGACCGATCCGTCGGTCATGGAGCGGTTCCGGCGCGAGGCACAGCTCGCGGGCGGACTGCGCCACCCGAGCATCGTCAGCATTTACGACATCAGCAGCCGGGCGGGGCTGCAGTGGTACACCATGGAGCTCGTTCCTGGGACCAACCTGGCGCAGCTCGTCCACAAGCAAGGACCGCTCTCGCTCGATCAGACCGTCCGACTGGTCGACCAGGGGCTCTCGGCGCTCGAGCACGCACACGCGCTCGGCCTGGTGCATCGGGACTTGAAGCCCGAGAACATGTTGATCGAGCCGGACGGCCGGCTGCGCATCACGGACTTCGGCCTGGCGCTCGCGCTGCGCGGGGATGCCCGGTTCGGCGGCGCCACCTCACGTAGCGGCACGCCGCAATTCGCCTCGCCGGAGCAGCTCCTGGGGGAGCGGGTGGACCAGCGCGCCGATCTGTATTCGCTCGCCGCGACGGCCTACTTCGCCCTGCTGGGCCGCCCGCCCTTCGAGGGACCGACGCCCGAGGCGATTGTCGCGCGCCAAACGACGGAGGACCCGCCGTCGCTTCATGACGCGCGCAAGGACGTGCCGCGGGAGCTGGAGGACGTGCTCCGGAAAGCGCTGGCGAGTGAGCCAGGCGCACGCTATCCGACCGCCACCGCTTTCCGCGACGCGCTGCGGCGGTCGCGGGGCCTCTTGTTCCGCTTGCGGGCGCTGCTCTGGGGAAAGTGACGTAGCGATTTGACAAGCTCAAGCTCGCGTTACAACGTTGCTTGGCGTATGCGCATCCCGAAGGAGTCGGTGGTGCTCGTGCTGGCCGCTGCCTGCGGCGGCTCAGGCCCGACGGGCTCGGGCGGGGGCAACAACCCGCCCCCGGGGGGACAGGTCGTTAGCGTCAGCATGTCCGACTACCGCTTCACACCCGACACGGTGCGGATCGCGCTGGGTACGACCGTGCGCTGGAGCAACGGTGGCGCCGTGGATCACACGTCCACGAGCAACTCTGCCGGCGGCTGGAACAGCGGAACCCTCGCGCCGCCTCACGCCCCTGCGACCTGCCCCTATCCACCATGTGGCGTCACGCCCGGCGCGACCTTTCAGTTCACTTTCACCGCGCCCGGGACGTACGGCTATCACTGCGCCTTCCACGGCGTCCCGGGTCCCACTTATCAGGGCATGATCGGCGCGATCGTCGTCTCCCCGTGACCTAACGCCAGCGGAAGATCTGCAGCGCTACCACGAAGCTCACGACTCCCCACGCCGTCACGATGCCCAACGGGGCGCCCAGCTCGCTCAGCCGGCTCCCATCGATCATGACGGCACGGAGGGCATCGTTCAGCGCGGTGAGCGGGAGCGCCTTCACAAACGGCTGAATCGCGTCGGGGAAGCGGGCGTACGAGAAGAAGGTGCCCGACAGGATCCACATCGGGAGCATGACGAGGTTCATCAGTCCGGAGACCGCCTCGATGGTGCGAGCGCGGCTCGCCACCAGCATGCCGAGCCCGGCGAACGAGAGGGCGCCGAGCACCGTGATGAACGCGACCGCACTGAACGAACCCCGGACCCCGACGTGGAACATCCACCAGCCGAAGCCCACGAGCGCCGCGACCTCGAGGAACAGGAACACGAGCCGGGACAAGATGAACGAGAGGAGGTAGTGACTGCGGCGCATCGGCGTCGCCATGAAGCGCTTGAGCAGCTTCTTGGTGCGGGCCTGCACGACCGAGAATCCGACGCCCCACAGCCCGCTCCCCATGAGATTCATGCCGAGCAGGCCGGGAATGAGGAAGTCGATGTAGCGCGAGCCCGGCTCAGTGACCCGTTGGTCCGCGACCCGCGCCGCGTCGGCGCGGCCGCGCGCGCGCTGCACGACTTCGTCAGCTTCGAGGCGAGCCAGCCGGCTCTCGGTGCGGGTCGAGTCATACCGGTACACCACGGGATCGCCGGGCACGACCAGCAGCGCGACGCGACCGGTGCGGAGCTGCAGCCGCGCCTCGGCCGAGTCGAGCACCGCCGCCGTGAGCCCGGGCGCGCGGGCCAGCGCGACCGCCACCACGCTGTCCCCGGCTGCGCGCAGCACCGCCACCCGCAGCTCGCCGGGCCCCCGGTTCCGAAACGCGATCCCGAGCGCGAACGCCAGGACGATCGGGAAGCCGAACACCCAGAAGATCGCTTCGGGCTCGCGATAGAACTCCCGCATCCGCGCGAGGGTCAGCTGCACGAGCGGATGGTCACGCATCGCGCAGCTGCCGGCCGGTGAGCGACACGAAGACGTCTTCCAGCGTGGCGTGGTGGGTGGCGAGGAGCGAGAGCTCGGCGCCCCGTCGCTCCAAGAGGCCGAGCAGCGCCGGGACCGCGCGATGCACCTCGGCCACGGTGAGCGCCGTGCGATCGAGCGCCGGGCGCACCGCACGCACGCCCGGCAGCGCGGCCAGCTCCGCGGGGCTCGGCGCCCGCGTGGCCCCGTCTGCCAGCGCGAATTCCACGACATGCTCGGCGCCAAGCGAGGCGATGAGCGAGCGAGGGGTCCCGAGCGCGATCACCTTGCCATGGTCCATGATGGCGACCCGGTCGCACAGCCGCTCGGCTTCTTCCATGTAGTGCGTGGTCAGGAGGACCGTGCCGCCCGCTGCCCGGAAGCGGCCGATCACCTCCCACAACTGGCGACGCGACTGCGGGTCGAGGCCCGTGGTGGGCTCGTCGAGGAACAGCAGCTCCGGCTGAGAGACGAGCGCGCACGCCACCGCGAGTCGCTGCTTCTGGCCGCCCGAGAGCTTACCCACCCACGCGGCGCGCTTCTCCTCGAGCCCGACCAGGCCGAGCACCTGCTCCACGGAGTGCGCGGCCCGGTAAAAACTGCGGAACAGCCGTACGGTCTCTTCGACCGTGAGCTTGTCGGCCAGCTGCGTATCCTGCAGCTGAATCCCCAGGCGCTCGCGCAGGGCGCGGGTGCTCGCACCCCCCGTCCAGCGCATCCCGAGGATCTCCACCTCGCCCCGGTCGGGGGCGGTGAGTCCTTCGAGGATCTCGATGGTGGTCGTCTTGCCCGCCCCGTTGGGCCCCAGGAGTCCGAAGCACTCGCGTGCGTTGACGGTGAGATCGAGCCCCGCGACCGCTACGACGTCCGTGTAGCGCTTCGTGAGCCCGGCACAACGGATCGGGGGAACGAGCACAGTCAGACGGGCTTCTTGGGCTCCGGTGGCGTCGTGGCGTGTTTCATGGCAGCATCGAGCTGCATGTAGATGCTGTTCACGGCTTCGGCAAGCGCCCGGATTTTCATGTTGATTCCGCCGCCGCGGCCAGCCATGACCGACATGGTGCCGGCGAGGTCGGCGATCGTGCCGACGTTCGAGGTGAGGGCCCGCTGCCGCATCTGCGACGCCGCGTTCGCGATCTTCTCACTCAGCTGCTGAATGGTGCGCGTTTGACCCGCCCGGTTCCCCTCGAGCTCGGTGACGAGGTGCTTCAGATGATC
>Ga0209160_1004628_pt1 | contig 10975 bp, 7 predicted proteins | sample GraSoiAngelo_153_FD_186167 | JGI IMG/M metagenome (GOLD analysis project Ga0209160, IMG submission 186167) | Grasslands soil microbial communities from the Angelo Coastal Reserve, California, USA - 14_1009_12_40cm (SPAdes) (version 2) | ecosystem: Environmental > Terrestrial > Soil > Grasslands ...
CAAGGAAGTACCAGAGGAGACCATCGTCGAGGCGCTTCGCCTGGCCCACCGCGAGATCGTGCGGATTTGCGAGATGCAGGATTCCTTCGTCCGCGAGGTGGGCAAGCCGAAAATCGCGGTCGCGGAAAGCCCGAAGGACCCCGAAGTCGACGAGGCAGTCGACCGGTTCCTGGCCGAACGGCTCGACCAGGCGCTCTTCAATCCCAACAAGGCGCTCCGTGAGTCTGCGCTCGACGATCTGAAGAAGGAGACGATCGCCGAGCTCGGCCCGCAATTCGCGGACCGGCTGCCCTACCTGTCGAAGAGCTTTGAAGCGAAGGTCAAGCAGCGCGTTCGCGGCAAGATCCTTGCGGAGGGCCTGCGTCCGGACGGGCGCAAGACGACCGAGATCCGTCCCATCACGTGTGAGGTTGGGATCCTGCCCCGCACCCATGGCTCGGCGCTGTTTACCCGGGGTCAGACCCAGGCGCTCAGCATCGTCACGCTTGGCTCAATCGGCGACAAGCAGAAGCTCGACGGGCTCGGACTCGAAGAGTTCAAGCGCTTCATGCATCACTACAACTTTCCGCCCTTCAGCGTCGGCGAGGCGCGGCCGCTCCGCTCGCCCGGACGGCGCGAGATCGGCCATGGCGCGCTCGCCGAGCGGGCGCTGCTGCCCGTGGTGCCGACCGAAGAGGAGTTTCCCTACACGATCCGACTGGTCACCGAGATCCTCTCGTCCAACGGCTCGACCTCGATGGCGAGTGTGTGTGGCTCCAGCCTCGCCATGATGGACGCGGCCGTGCCGATCAAGGGACAGGTGGCCGGCATTGCGATGGGCTTGATCACCGGCGACGGGAAGGTCGCCGTCCTGAGCGATATCCAGGGCGTCGAGGATGCCCTGGGTGACATGGACTTCAAAGTCGCCGGCACCCGCAAGGGTGTCACCGCGATGCAGATGGACATGAAGATCAAAGGCATCAGTATCGACACCATGGCCGGTGCGATTCAGCAGGCCAAGGAAGGCCGCTTCTTCATCATGGACAAGATGGATGCGGCATTGAGCCAGCCGCGCTCGGCGATGTCGCAGTATGCGCCGCGGATGATCACGGTCCAGATCCATCCCGACAAGATCCGCGAAGTGATCGGCCCCGGAGGCAAGATGATCCGCAAGATCATCGAGGACTCGGGCGTCACCAGCATTGATATCGAGGACGATGGCCGGGTCGTGATCGGCTCGGTCAACGGCGAATCCGCCGCCAAGGCCGAGCAGCTGATTCGCGACCTGACCGGCGAGGTCGAGGTAGGGAAGAACTACCACGGCAAGGTGGTCCGCATCATGCCGTTCGGCGCCTTCGTCCAGATCATGCCCAACCAGGACGGCCTGGTGCACATCAGCCAGCTGGCTGAAGAGCGGGTGGAACGGGTCGAGGACGCCGTCAACGTCGGCGACGAGATCGACGTCAAGGTGACCGAGGTCGATCGCCAGGGTCGCGTCAACCTCTCCCGCAAGGCAGTGCTCCAGGAAGCCAAAGGCATCACCAACGGCGACTGGGTCGTGACCGATCGTGATCGTGGCGGCCCGCGTCGCGAAGGTGGTGGCGGCGGCGGCTACCGAGGCGGCGGTGATCGCGGACCAAGGCGGGAGTTCGACCGCGCCGGACAGCGAGGCAACGACCGCAACAGGTAACAAAAAGAGGCGGCTCGAGCAACGATGCTCGGGCCGTTTTTCGCTCCCGCTTTTAACGATCGGTGGGTGATCTGCGCGATGCGCACACGAATTAGCTGGCCGTACGTCGCATTCGACATCGCGTCAAGTGAAAGTGGCGTTTCGCTTGACACCAGCCCGCACCGCAGGAGATGCTCAGCCTCGGGATGCGGGCGCCCATGTCGGGTTCACGGCCGACACGCCGGAAGGATTTCTCGCCGCGTCAATCGCAGATTCTTTCGCTGATGGCCGAGGGCTTCTCCGACAAGGAGATCGCTCGAAAGATTGGCGTTCGCTACCCAACCGTCCGCACGCACATCGACCGAATTTTTCGGGACTATGGACTACGGAATCGTACCGAGGCGGTCGCGGTGTGGCTCAGCGGACTGAGGCTCAGTGGGTGAGATGTCAGTGATTTCAATGACCGTGATTTCGATGACTTCCACATTCGGGCTGGGCGCTCTTACGATCGGGACTGCTGGCAATCCTGATAGTAGGAGTCACAAGAATGCGTCCACTTGCATTTCGTTCTGCAGGCCTCGTCATGGGTTCAGGTCTTACCCGATGTCTGACGGTGACCCTGGTGTCCGCTGGCCTCGCCGCGGTGCCGACTGCCGCAAACGCAGACGCAACGACCTTCAGTGGGGAGGCATACGTGGCGAAAGCGACGCTAACTCCGCCTATGCTATCGCCGATCACCGTGGGGCCGATCGCGGATACGGGACCGCTCCCCTCGCAAGGCGGCAACCTCGAAAACTCAATCCTGACCGTCAGTGTGCCGAACCCTGCCGACGGCAGCACGCTGCTCTCGGGAGAGGTCGGTCACGCGGGGACGGTCGGGCAGGGCGATCGGAGTCGGTCAGAAGCCTCCGTCGCTGAGGTCAACCTCAGCGTCGCAGGGAACTCGGTCAGCGCCGACTTTCTGATGGCGAGAGCGATGGCGACCTGCGGACCATCCATGACCGGGAGCTCGGACCTTGCCAACCTCGTCATCGATGGGCAGACCATCACGGTGAGCGGGCAGCCAAATCAGACGATCCAGCTGCCGGCCAACGCGGGCCGCGTTGTCATCAACGAGCAGTCATCGACCGCGAACGGGGACTCGGGCAGCATTGACGTCAACGCCCTGCACGTCATCGTCACCGGCTTGGCGGAAGTCGTGATTTCGCACGCGCATGCTGATATCGCCTGCGCCGGTCCGCCGGTGTGCACCGGAGGGGATTTCCTCACGGGCGGCGGCTGGATCGATCTGCCGTCGGGATCGCGAGGGAACTTCGCTGTTGCCGGCGGGATCAAGAACGGAAGCTTCTGGGGACATCTGCTCTACACCGATCACGGGAACGGTATGCAGGTGAAGGGGTCGGGCGTAACCATGTACGTGGTTGGCGCGACTCCGACCACTCGCCATATCGAGGGGACCTCCGATATCAACGGGACGGGCGGCACCTACGCCGTCGATGTAGCGGATAATGCCGAGCCCGGGCGCGGCGTCGATCGCTTTAACATCGCGCTGTCCAATGGATACAAGGCCGGCGATCTCCTCGCCGGTGGCAATATCCAGCTCCACAGGCCGTGCCAGTAACCCGGACGCGCGCCAGGCTCAGATAGGTCCAGTTGATGACCCCGGGGTCCCCATTCGTCGGGCCCCGGGGAGGTGCGGACCGAGCCGGTCCTGGCGAAGGCACAGGTTTGCGGGCCTGGCGGTCCCGTATACTGGCCGCGGTTTGGACTTCGCTGACCTGCGCGGTCTGAGCACGGCCGTGCACAATTGCCGGCTCTGCTCTCTTGGCTTTTCGCGGACCCGGGCGGTGCCGGGCGTAGGACCATCAAACGCCCCCATCATGATCGTCGGCGAGGCACCTGGCCAGAACGAGGACCAGCAGGGCGAGCCCTTCGTGGGCGCGGCCGGAAAGCTGCTCGACCAGTTGCTGCGCGGCATCGGCCTGTCGCGCGGGGACGTCTTCATCACCAATATCCTCAAGTGCCGGCCACCGGGCAATCGCGACCCACAACCCGCCGAAGCGGAGGCATGCTCGCCCTATCTCGAGCAGCAGCTGCGCTTGATCCATCCGGAGGTCGTCCTGGTGCTCGGCCGCCACGCGCTGGCGCGGCTCCTCCCGGGTTACGACTCCATCTCGCGGCTGCACGGTAAGCTGGTCGTCAAGGATGGCGTGAGCTACATCCCGATCTATCACCCGGCCGCGGCGCTGTATAACAGCTTCTTGATGGGCCCGCTCGAGCAGGACTTCAAGGCGGTCAAGGCGCATCTCGACCGGGTGGAGGAGCGGCGGCAGGCGGTGGCCGCCAGCGCGGTTCCGGTCGCCAAGCCGGAGGAACAGCTCACGCTTTTTGGCTAAGCAGCCGCGCCTGCGCGCCATCCCGCTCGGGGGACTGGGCGAGATCGGGCGCAACATGATGGTTCTCGAATACGACGAGCAGATCGTCGTGATCGACGCCGGCCTGATGTTCCCCGAAGAGGAGATGCTGGGTGTTGACCTGGTGCTGCCAGACGTCACCTATCTGGCCGAGCGAAAGGACAAAGTGCTCGGCTTCCTGTTGACCCACGGTCACGAGGACCACGTGGGCGCGCTGCCGTACATCCTGCCGAAGGTCGGCGCCCCGGTCTACGGCAGCCGGCTCACCCTGGGGTTCATCAAGAACAAGCTGCGCGAGCACAAGGTGATCGAGCACGCCGATTTGCGGGAGGTCAAGGCCGGCGACGTGGTCGAGCTGGGCCCGTTCAGGGCCGAGTTCATCCATGTGGCGCATAGCATCCCGGACACCACGGCCCTGGCCATCGAGACGCCGGTCGGGATGGTGGTGCATTCGGGCGATTTCAAGATGGACCAGACGCCGGTCGACGGCCAGCCCACCGACATGGCCCGCCTCTCCCACTTCGGCGACCGTGGCGTGATGCTGCTGATGTCGGACAGCACCAACGCTGAGCGCGACGGCTTCACCCCGTCGGAGCGCACCATCGGGGAGGCCTTCCTGGAACTGTTTGGGCAATGCCCGGGCCGGATCATCATCTCGACCTTCGCCTCGAACATCTACCGCATCCAGCAGGCGCTCAACACTGCCGCCCGCTACAAGCGCAAGGTGGCCGTGATCGGGCGCTCCATGGTGAACAACCTCACGATTGCCCAGGAGTTGGGCTATATCCAGATGCCTGGAGACATCCTGATCAAAGTCCAGGACATCAACAAGGAGCCCGACGAGAAGCTCGTCATCCTCTCCAGCGGCAGCCAGGGCGAGCCGCTCTCGGCGCTGACCCGGATCGCGGCTCAGGAGCACCCGCAGGTGAAGCTGAAGTCCGGCGATACCGTCATCCTGTCGGCGACGCCGATTCCGGGCAACGAGGAACTGGTCTCACGGACCATCAACAACTGCTACAAGCATGGCGCCCGGGTCTTTTACTCGGCGCGCAACCGGGTGCACGCCTCCGGGCATGCGAGCCGCGAGGAGCTAAAGCTGATGTTGAACCTCGTCAAACCGAAGTTCTTCATGCCGGTTCACGGTGAGTTCCGGCACCTCGCGCTCCACTCGGAGATCGCCCAGGACGTGGGGATCCCGAAGGATCGGGTGATTGTCATCGACGACGGCACCACCGTCGAGCTCGGCGACGGCATCCCGCACACTGGCAACAAGGTTCCCGCCGGCTACGTCTTCGTCGACGGACTCGGGGTGGGAGACGTGGGCTCGGTGGTCCTGCGTGATCGCCGTGTGCTCTCCCAGGATGGGATCTTCATTGTCATCGTGACGGTCGACAAGGATACCGGCCAGGTCGTCTCTGGTCCCGACCTCATTTCCCGCGGATTCGTCCACCAACAGACGTCGGATGCGTTGATCGAGTCCGCCCGCCAGCAGGTCCTGGCCACCATCAACAAACCTGGCCGCGGCAATCCGGAATGGCAGGTGTTGAAGAACTCGATCCGCGACTCGTTGAGCAGGTTCCTCTACGAGCAGATGCGCCGGCGCCCGATGATCATTCCGATCGTCGTCCGGTTCACGTATCAATAGTGAGTGCGGTACAGTGGGAAGATAGGAGGTCAATAATGTCGTCTTTGAGATCGGACGCGAACGGCCGGAGACTGGGCGCTGCTATCGTTGCGGTCCTGCTCGGGTTGATGCTGGCTGGTTGCGGAGCGTCGCAGTCGGGTTCAGGAGCCAGTCCCGCGGCAAGCAGCTCCTCAGGTTCGAACGGCTACTAATAGGGCGGCAGGTCAGGTCATGGCTTATGCGGAACACGATGGCGGTTCCAGTGCGGCGATCGTTGCGATCTTCGCGATCGCGCTAATCGTGCTGCTGCTGGTGCTGCTGTTCTTCGTACACCCGTTCCACATGTTCAGCCCGACGGTGGTTTCACCAACAAGCAGTGGCGGCGGGACGATACACGCGACGGCATCGAGCATGCCGTCCGTAATGGCATCGCCGTCGAAGTAAAGCGCTACTCGAGCTCGTCGACCGGGTCGCCGGTGTAGCTGTCAATCTTCTTGTCCACGCCGCCGGGGACATCGTCGACCACGTGCATGGCGGCCTCCTCGGCGCTCGGGTAACCGCCCTCGTCCCCCAGTTCGGAACGCAGCGCAGGATCATCTTCGGACTCGTCGTCGACCAGCCGGACCTCTTCGACATCTGAACGGACACGATCGGCACGCTCCTCGCGCAGCCGCTCGTCCAGCGTGTCCTGGTGCCAGTAATCGTCGGGTGCCTGCTTGTAGTCACGCGGCGGGATCTCGCCCTCCTGGGCATCGCCCGTGATCTCCTTCCCCGGAAGGGCTCCGATCAGGTCCGGCTGACCCTCGGAATCAAGATCTTCGTTCTCAGGCAGCTCGCCGCCCGGTCGGCGCTGAGGTCCCGGCGCCGCGTCCAGATCGGGGATGCCGGTCGTATCGAGGTCGTCCGGCGTGTCTTGATCTTGCTTAGCCATACCTCTTCTTATACCTGTTACAGCCTCTGGTCGGCGCGCTGAATAGCCGCTAGAATGGCGCCATTCGTCTCAGCAAGCGTCGCAGCCACTCTGGAATGAAAACCCGCCGTAAGCGGATCGCCCGCCCGAAGCGCACCGCCTCCCGGCAGCGCTTCCGGATCAAGGCTCCTCGCCTTCCCAAGCTGGAGGTTCCACAGCGCCAGCAGCGGGAACTGGCCGGGATTGCCTGCCTCTTGCTCGCAGGCCTGCTGGTCCTGGCGGTCGCGCTGCAGACCAGCGGTTCGGTCATGCACTTCCTGCATGGCGGCCTCGTCGGCCTCTTCGGCTGGGGCGTCGTCTTCGTCATCGGCGCGGCGGTGGTGGCTGGCGTCGAGCTGCTTGCGCCGTGGATCGAAGTGATGACCTGGGGACGCGGCCTGGGAATCGCGCTGATCCTGGTCAGCTCAATTGGGCTGCTCGATGTGTCGGCCGGGCACAGCGGCGGATCCGTCGGCCGGGCAGAAGGTGACGCCCTGACCGGCCTGGCCGGCACCGCCGGAAGCATCCTGATTCTGGGCGCGGTCTTCCTCGGCGCGCTGGTGCTGGCGTTCGATATCTCCGTCCGGGGCACGATCATCGCGCTTCGCGAGCACTACCTGGCGAACCGGCCGGAACCCAAAGTGCCCGTCAAAGAAAAGCGGCCGGCGGAGGCCTGGCATCCTCGCAACCAGGTCGTTCGGAGCGAGTCATCCGAACCGCTGCTGGTGCCGATCGCCGGCGTTGCGGCACCAACTCCTCCGATGGTGCCCACCCGGGTCGTCGAGCCAGCGGCGGTCGCCACCGAAGCGGCGGACGAGGATGGCGCGCCCGCACCGCGGCGCAAGCGACCAACGTCGCCCGAACCGGCGCTGAGCGTCGTTCGTGACCCGGAGTCGTCGCCGGTGGTCGCCGAGGATGAGATCCAACGCGTGTGGGCCAAGCCGGACCTGACCCTGCTCGACACGGTGACGGTGCGCAAGGAACGTCTGCACGACGAGATCAAGGCCAACATCAAGCTCATCGAGCAGACGCTGGCGAGCTTCGAGGTCCAGGCGACCGTGATCGGCGTCAACTCCGGTCCGTCGGTTACTCAGTACGAGCTGCAGCCGGGCCACGGGGTACCGGTGCGGAAAATCACCGCCCTGCAAAACGATCTCTCGCTCGCTTTATCGGCCGCGATTCGGATCCAGGCGCCGATCCCGGGGAAGCCGGCCCTGGGAATCGAGGTCCCCAACAAGGCGACCAGCCTGGTGACCTTGCGCGAGATCATCCAGACGCCGACCTTCCAGAACGACCGGACGCTGCTGTCGCTGGCGATCGGGACCGACGTCTCGGGCAACACGGTGGTCGGCGACCTCACCCGGATGCCGCACCTGCTGATTGCCGGTGCCACCGGATCTGGCAAGAGCGTCTGCATCAACGCCCTGATCGCCGGCATGCTGTTCCAGGCGACCCCGGAGGAGCTGAAGTACATCCTGATCGATCCCAAGCGAGTCGAGTTCTCGATGTTCCAGGACATGCCTCACCTGCTTGTCCCCGTGGTCACCGAATCGGACCACGCGACCTCGGCGTTGCGCTGGGCGGTAGCAGAAATGGAAAACCGCTACAAGCTGTTCGCCAGTCACACGGTGCGCAATATCGGCGACTTCAACAGCCGCGCCCCGGAGATGGGCCTCGATCAGTTGCCCTACATCGTGATCGTGATCGATGAGCTTGCTGACCTGATGATGGTCGCCGCGGGGGAAATCGAGGAGCTCATCTGCCGGATCGCCCAACTGGCCCGCGCGGTCGGCATCCACCTCCTGGTCGCCACCCAGCGCCCGTCGGCGGACATCATCACCGGCTTGATCAAGGCCAACATTCCATCCCGGATTGCCTTCGCGGTCAGCTCGAGCATCGACTCGCGCGTCATCCTGGACGAGACCGGCGCCGAGAAACTGCTCGGCCGCGGCGACATGCTTTACCTACCGGTGGAAGCCGGCAAGGCCACCCGTCTCCAGGGGGTGTTCGTCTCCGACCGGGAGATGAAGGCGATCATCGACTTCTGGAGGGCCCAGGGCAAACCGCAATACCAGGAGGAGATCTTCAACGTCGAGGCGACCGTGTCCTGGGCAAAGGAAGGCATGAAGCGCGATCCGCTCTTCGCCAAGGGGGCGCACGTGGTCGCTACCGAAGGCCGCGCCTCCGTCTCACTGCTCCAGCGCAAGCTCAACGTCGGCTACACTCGCGCGGCCCGGATCGTCGACCAGCTGGCGGACCACCGGGTGATCGGCCCCTATGAGGGGAGCAAATCCCGCGAGGTGCTCATGAACCTGCTCGAGGTCGACGAGCTGGTGCGGGACCTGGACGACGCGAACTGAGCTACCCGGCGGAAATCGTCTCCGCTGAGACCGTGCTCAGCGCCAGCTGCACCGCCCCTTCGTAGTCCATTCGCCGGCCAGCTTCGCTGGCAGACTGAACCGCCGACGGAGCGATGGCATCCCGAGCCCGCTGCAGGAACGATGACATAAAGTCGTCCCACACTGGCGGCGGCGTATTTCCGCGGCTTTCGTGTAGCGCGGCCGCCGCCCCCGCGAGCACGAGCGCTTGTTCCGCGTTGCCTTCAACGGCGGTTAGGCAGGCGAGGACATCGATGGCGAAGGCGACGCGCCGATCGCTCAATGCACGCCCCAGCTCCAGGCTCTCGGCGATGCACCGCCGTGCTGTTTGCCAGTCGCCCTGTAACAGCGCGACCGCCGCCAGAAAAGTAAGCGAGCTCGAGGCTTCGTCGGCTCGGCCGAGGGTTCGTCGCACGGCGATCGCCTCTTCGAGCAAGGAGCGCGCTTTTGGGAAATCGCGTCGAACACTGGCGAGGATCCCCGCCTGCTGAAGGATTCCGGCTTCGAGTTGTGGCTCTCGCAGCTGGCGTGCCAGGGCCAGGCCTTCCTCGAGTGCCGCTTGCGAGCCTTCGAGGGCGCCGGTGGCCGTGGAGACCAGCCCGATAACCTCCAGGGCTCGCGCGACCACCAACCAATCGGAGGCGGCCCGGGCCTCAGTTAGCGCCGAGCTGAGAAGCTGGCGGGCCGCTGCGAAATCAAGTTGGAGATAGGCGAAATATCCGGCCATGTAGAGCGCCGTAGCATGCAGCGCGAAATCTGCGGGTGCGGACTCCAAAAGCTCTCGCATGAATTGCCGTGGCTCGGAAGCGTGAGCCCGTAATTGCCAGAAGATGGTCAGGGCGACGGCGATGCGGATCCCAAGCTCCGGGTCGCTGGCAACGCTCCAGCTCAGGGTGTTACGGATGTCGTCGTAAATGGCCTCGAGTCGGTCGAGCCAGGGACCGAGCTCCCCAGGGGCCCGAGACTCGGCCACCCCAAGGACATAAGCGCCGAGGCGAGCCTGGGTAGCGTCGGTCTCGTGCGCCTCCGCGAGTCGCTCACGGCCGTAGGATCGGACCGTTTCCAGCAGGCGGTAGCGCCCGGCGTCGGCCATCACCAGCGACTTATCAACCAGCTCCGCCATCGGGTCAAGCACGGCGTCGCGGTTGAGGCCGCTGTCCGCGCAGACCGCGGTGACGGCCTCGAGGGAGAAGCGGCCGGCAAACACGGACAACCGGCGGAAGATGATTCTCTCGGCCTGGGGAAGGAGCTCGTAACTCCAATCCATCGCCGCTCTCAGGGTTCGCAGTCGGGTGGCGGCGGTGCGGCTACCCCCGGTGAGCAAGGCGAAGCGCTTCTCCAGGTGCTGAAGGATTTCATCGAGCGGCATGAACGTAACGCGGGCCGCGGCCAGCTCAATCGCGAGGGGGATGAAATCAAGGTGCTTGCAAATCCGGCCCACGACGTCGAGGTTGTCGTCAGTGAGCTGAAATCGCGGGTCGTGAGACCTGGCCCGGTCGGCGAACAGGCGAAGCGATTCGTCGCGACTCAGGGGTGGAACCCTCCAGGTCAGCTCGCCGGGCACTTTCAATGGCTCTCGACTCGTCGCCAGCACGCTGAGGTGCTCGCATCCCTTCAGAAGTTCCGCCGCTAACTGTGCCGTGGGCTCGACGAGATGCTCGCAGTTGTCGAGGACGAGCAACAACTGCCGCTGGCGCGCGTGTTCGATCAGCGTGTCCGCCATCCGACGGCCTGGCTGCTCCTTCAGCCCAAGTCCGGTGGCGACTGCCTGGGGGACGAGCGTGGGGTCCGAGAGTGGATCGAGCTCGACCAACCAGACCCCGTCAGCGGCCTCACCGACCAGTTGTGAGGCCAACTCGAGCGCAAGCCGAGTCTTGCCCGCGCCGCCGGGCCCGGTCAGGGTAAGCAGTCGAGTCTGGCGATGCATCTCCTGCAGCTGTTTGAGCTCGTCTTCGCGGCCGA
>Ga0209160_1004632_pt1 | contig 10972 bp, 10 predicted proteins | sample GraSoiAngelo_153_FD_186167 | JGI IMG/M metagenome (GOLD analysis project Ga0209160, IMG submission 186167) | Grasslands soil microbial communities from the Angelo Coastal Reserve, California, USA - 14_1009_12_40cm (SPAdes) (version 2) | ecosystem: Environmental > Terrestrial > Soil > Grasslands ...
GCTCGTCGCCTGCGGCGTCGCGGCGGCCGTCGTCCAGGGAATGCTCGGGGGATCGATCTACACCATCGGCGCGCGCAAGAGAGGCGTGCAGATTTCGCGCGGCGGCGCGGCGTTGAGCGACCTCTCCGTCGCCCAGGCCCTCGATCCCGTCCTTCCCCTGCCCGCGGACCTTCCCTATGAAGACCTGGTCCGGATCGTCGGGCCCACGCACCATGCGGCCTTTCCCGTGATGGACGGAACTGCACTCGCTGGAATCGTGTCGGTGCGGGAGATACGCCAGGCCTTGCTCAATCCGGCGGTCGACCGCACCGCCATCGCCCGGTCCTTCGCGCACCATGCGGAAACCTTGCTTCCGGACGACGACCTGGGGACCGCCGTGCAGCGGCTTTCCCAGGCCGGCGTGGCAGAGGCCGTGGTGGTGGACGCGGAGGGAAAGCCGGTCGGCGTCGTGACCCGGGAGGGGATTCTCGAGACCTGGCGGCGCGCGACCCTGCCGGGTTAGCCTGATGCCCGTACAGACTCAAAGCATAGCCGTATAGCCGCACTTCGTGCGGCAGCGGCTAAGATGCCTTCATGGACACCTCGCAGCGGTTCAACATCGGGGCCGAGCTGATCGAGCGGAACCTGCGGGCAGGACGCGGCGAGGCTCCCGCGATTCTCTCTGGCGGCAAGATCCTCACCTACCGTGACCTGGAGGCGCTGACCGATCGGCTCGCGGCCGCCTTCCTGCGGGCCGGCGTGGAGCCGGAGCAGCGCGTGCTCTTCGTGATGCCGGATTCGCCCGAGCTGGCCGCGGGGTATCTCGCCGCGATGAAGATAGGCGCGGTCGCCGTCCCCTCCAATCCGCTCCTGCGGCCGGCCGACTACGCCTACTTCGTCGAAGAGAGCCGCGCCCGGCTGCTGATCACTTCCCGCGCCTGCTTCGAGCGTATCGAGCCCGCGCTCTCGCAAGGAAGCGCGCTGCGGCGCGTGCTGGTCGTGGGCGAGACCGGCGACCGGAGCTTCGAGCGGTGGGTCGCGGAGACGCCCCCGCAACGCGTGCCCACGGCCGCGACCAGCCGGGACGAGCCGGCATTCTGGCTGTGGACGAGCGGCTCCACCGGCCGCCCGAAGGCCGCCGTTCACGCGCACCAGGACTGGCCGCATTGCTGCGAGCTGTACGCGCGCGCCGTGCTCGACCTCTCCTCGAGCGAACGGTGCTTCTCCGCCAGCAAGCTGTTCCACGCCTACGGGCTGGGGAACGCGCTGGCCTTTCCCCTCTGGGTGGGCGCAAGCACGGTGTTATCCCCGGACCGGCCAACGCCCGACCTCGTCTATCGCACGATAGAGGAGGCGAAACCGACGGTCTTCTTCGGCGTGCCCACCCTATACGCCGCGATGCTCGCGCAGAAGGAGGTCCCGCACGACCTCTCCTCGCTGCGCCTCTGCGTCTCCGCCGGCGAGCCGCTCCCGGGCGAGCTGTTCACCCGCTGGAAGTCGCGGTTCGGGACCGAGATCCTCGACGGCATCGGGTCCACCGAGGTGCTCCACATCTACGTCTCGCCCCGCCGCGGCCACGCGAAACCGGACTCGACCGGTGTACCGGTGGACGGCTATGAGGTGAAGATCATCGACGAGGACGGCAGCGAGGTCCCGCGAGGGCAGACCGGCGATCTGATCGTGCGCGGGCCGAGCACCGCGACCATGTACTTCAACCGGCGGGAGCAGACGCGCTCGAAGATGCGCGGCGAGTGGTTCTTCAGCGGCGACAAGTTCCGCCGGACGGAGGACGGCGAGTACCACTACGTCGGGCGCTCGGACGACATGTTCAAGGCAGGCGCGGAATGGGTTTCGCCGACCGACGTGGAAGCGGTGCTCGTCTCTCACCAGGCCGTGCTGGAGGCGGCGGTCACCCCGCTGCGCGAAGGGGGCCTGATGCGCCCGCAGGCCCACGTCGTGCTCACCGGAGGGCGGGAAGGAACGCCGCAGCTGGCGGAAGAGCTGCGCCAGCACGTCCGCTCGCGCTGCGCCGGGTACATGGTCCCGAAGGAGATCCATTTCGTGCGCGAGCTTCCGAAGACCGCGACGGGAAAAATCCAGCGGTACCTGCTGCGCGAAGGTTCGTGAGGCGGCCGCGACTGGATGGTTGTCTTCGCAACCATTTCGGGATAGGCCGCTGCCGTGAAGGAGCCGGTCGGCCTCTTGATCGCCGCCGCGCGGCGGAAGCTGAAGCGCGCGGTCCACGAGCGCATCGCGCCCTACGGGCTCACCACGCAGCAGTTCTGGGCCCTGGTGAACATCGAGGAGGCGGATCGCCCTTCGCTGCGCGAAGTCGCCGAGCGAATGCGGATGGACGCTCCCACCGCATCTCGCGCGGTCACGCAGCTTCTCCGCCGCCAACTGGTGAAGGCGGAGGGCGATCGAAACGATCGCCGGCTGCTTCGCCTCCAACTCACGCGCAAGGGGCGGGAAAAGATCGGGATCTTGCGCAACCTGGCGGCCGAGCTGCGCGGCGCGGCCGTCCACGGGCTGACGCGCGGCGAGGAGGAGATGCTCCGCACGCTGCTGCGGAAGGTCATCACCAACCTGGACGAGCTGGTGCGCGACCTCGATCGAGTGGGCCCATCGCACCGCCAGCGGGGATCAGCGAGCGAGCGATAGATTTGCCGTCGTACTCAGACATCAAGTCGCAGCTGCGCCTCGAGCGGTTCCAGCGCGCCGAGCACGGCCGCGCCATACGCACCGGCTCGCGTGCAGGCCTCCAGCACCGGAACACCGGCAGCGAGGAAGAACGTCAGCGCGCCGGCGAAGCTGTCTCCCGCTCCGTACGCGCCGCCGCCTTCCGGCCTGCGAGCGGGCGCCGGGAACCGCCGCGTTCCGGCCTCGGTAAGCACGGCACCACCTGCGGCGCCTTCCGTGAGCACGATTGCCGACGGCCTTTGCTGCGCGGGAAAGTCGTCGAGGGTGCATGCCTCCCGCGGGTCCACCGCGCTGCCGACCACGACGTCGGCCCGCACTCCGGAGCGGAGCAGGGCGGGTCTTCGCCGTGCAGTGATCACCAGCACCCGCGCCGCGCGGGCCGCGGCGATGGCTGCCGGATCCTCCGCCGTGAAGTAGGCGGCGTCGCACGAGGCAAGCTCCTCCCAGGGCAGGGGATCGGCGCGCGCGGGATGGAGCGGCTCTCCCACAACCACGATGGTGCGCTCGCCGTCCGGCGTGATCATCACCAGGTCGCGCGTGTGCGGCTGCTCCCGCTGTGCCACAAACACGCGCGCCGCGGTGCGGGCGACCCTGTCGCGCACCTGGGCCGCCGCCTCGTCGTTGCCGAGCGCCGTGTAGAGAAGGATCTCCGCGTTGGACCGCGTGAGCTGAAAGAAGGCGATGCCGCCGCCCCCTCCGGGAAACGACCGCGGTGCTTGCAGGTGCGCGATGTCGCCGGCGCGCGGGACGGCGGGAACGCGCCCGAGCGTGATGTGCTCCACGTGACCGACCATGGCGATCCGCATGCGCGCTGCAGTGTAGACGGTCGGCCGGATGGTTCAACCTGCGACTACACGTTCACTAGTGAACTTGCCCCACGTTACTTCACTGCCGCCGCTGCCGGTGTGGCCGGCGTCGCCGAGTTGAGCGGCGGCGCTCCCTGCTGGGTATCCGCCGGCGCATTTGCCACCAGCGGGCATCCCGTCTTCGGCTTCGGCACGCTGAACCAGCGGTTGATCTCGATGCAGGTGTAGCGGCAAAGGCCAGTCTCGGCGCGCCCCTCGTCCGTGACCACGCACTTGCCGGGGTTGTCCATCTCGAGCAGCGCTGCCTTGATCAGGCCCCTCTCCTGCGGGTCCTGCTCGGCCGCGTACGCCCTCTCCAGATCCGGCTTCGCGGTAGGATCCTTGTGGTGGCGGATGTGCTCGAGCATCAGCTCCTTCGCCTCCCACTCCGTCTCGGCCGGGATCATCTGCGCGAGCTGGGCATTGGTCTTCCACCCGCTGGTGTTCATCAGGCGGTAGAGCGCACCGAGGTAGATGTTCTTGCGCGCCTTGTCCTTGCTTCCCAGGGCGGATTCCATCGCGGCGACGGAGTCCTTGCTGCCCTCGGCAGAGAGCGCGTCGAGCGCAAAGCACCCATAGACGGGATAGTCGTCCTTGACCACCGGGCATTTCTGCAGCACCTCGCTGTAGACGATCACTCCGGAAGCGCCGAGCGCCTTCACCACGCGCTGCACCGTCTTCGGATCGTTGCCGCGGATGCAGTCGTGCTTGATGGCGGAGCGGCGGACGACGTCGTTGTTCAGCTCGGCCTTGGGCCGGCGATCGCGCTGGATGCCGATGGCGAAGAGCTTCGCGTTCGGTCCCTTCGGGAAGCAGTCCGGCGCCTTGAGGTCAGGCTCGAGCTGGTCGATCTCCTTCAGCTCGCGCGCGAGCTTCGACTCCGGGCCGTAGTAGTCGTAAAGCGCGTACCCGCCGAGGGCGAGCACGGCGACCGCGATGACGATCGTCCGGATGTTCATGGGCGCGAATGCTACGCCCATGCCCGGCCAAGGAGCCAGTGGGACCAGATCAACTTCGCTCAACGATATTCAATGGTTTTCGACGCACGGCGGCGCGGCTGTGCTAACGTCCCTCGCTTCATGATGCACGAGGCCGACCGCGGCGGATGGGCGGAGGCGTTGGAGCGAGGCCGCATCGTCCATTTCCCGAGGTGCCCGCTTCCGCTGCCCTCGCCGGACGATCAGGACTTCCTCCGGGAGGGCCTGGCCCCGTATCTGCGACGGAAGAACGTCAGCTACTATCCCGACGCGAACAAGCTGGCGGGCTTGCGGGCGCCTGCTCCGGTCCTGGAGCGCGCGCGGGGCATCCTCCGCGATCATTCCGCGCGCGTGCGCGACTTCCTCCAGGGCGGGATGCCCGGGTTCACGCGCGGCTCGAGTCCCGGGACCTCCAGCTTCCGCCCGATGGAGGAGCAGGGCCGCGGGCTTTCGGCGCACGCGAGCAACGAGCTGATCCACGTCGACGCCGGGGCCTATGGCGCGACGCACGGCGATCGCATCCTCCGCTTCTTCGTCAACCTGAACCCCTCGCGCGAACGTATCTGGGTCAGCAAAGGCACCTTCGAAGAGCTGTTCCGCCGCCACGGCGCAGAAGCGGGGGTCGGCGGAGGCGAGCTGCAGCCGCGGTTGCCGGAGCGCGCTCTCGGCGGCCTGCTGCGGGTGGCTGGCCGGACGTTTCCCATGGCGCGCGTCATCGATACCTCCCCATACGATCGGCGCATGCGGCGCTTCCACAATTGGATGAAGGACACCGCGGAGTTCCAGCAGCCGCCGCACGAACGGTTCTCCTTCGCGCCGTTCTCCGCCTGGATGGTGCTCACCGACGGCGTGTCGCACGCCTGCATCCAAGGGCAGCACGCCCTGGTCGACACCTTCCTCATCCCGCTCGCCAACTGCAGGCTGCCTGCGCCCTACCATCTGCTCGCGGGAGCGGCGTGACGAAGACCGTCCTGGTGTTGCGGTTCAGCGCGGTGGGCGACGTGGTGTTGACCGCTCCCGCCATCGCGGCGCTGCGCGAGGCGTGGCCGGATGCCCGAATCGTCTACGCGATCAAGGAGCGGCTCGCGCATCTGGTCGAGCACAATCCGAACATCGACGAGGTGATCGCGCTCCGCGACGGCGAAGGCCCGTTCTCGTACGCCAGCCGCCTGCGCGCGGCGCGGCCCAGCGTCCTGCTGGACCTGCACGGCAAGATCCGCAGCCGGATCTTGCGCGCGCTCCTGCCTGGCGTTCCCAAGGTGGTGTGGCACAAGCGAGACTTCCGCGACACGCTGCCGGTGAAGCTGGCGCTGCGGCCGTACCGGGCATCGATGCTGTTCGCCGACCGCTATCACGCCGCCGTCGAAGAGGTGGTGGGGCGCCCTCTGCCGAAGGGAAAGCTGCAATACTTCCTCGGTCCCGAGGATCTCGCCGTCGCGGACGGCGCCCTGCGCAAGTCCGGGCTCGATCCCGGACGGCCCTTGCTCGGGATCTCGCCGGGAGCGAACTGGGCGACGAAGCGCTGGCCCGCGGAACGGTTCTCGGGACTGGCGCGGCGCGCCCTCGAGCGAGGGTTCCAGGTCGCGGTGCAGGGCAGCACCAGGGAAGCAGACCTCGCGCGCACCGTCGTGCAGCATGCTCCGGGGGCGGTGGACCTCTCCGGCAAGCTCGATCTCCGCGGCCTGGGCGGGTTCATCGCGCGCTGCGCCGCCTTCGCGGCGAACGACAGCGGGCCCATGCACATGGCGCGGGCGTTGGGCGTTCCGACACTCGCCTTCTTCGGCTCCACGGATCCGTCGATGTTCGATTTCCGCGGGCACGAGGTGCTGTTCGCGGGCGTCGCTTGCGCGCCGTGCTCGTTCTTCGGCCGGCGCCGCTGCCCGCGGGGGCACTTCCGCTGCATGCTCGATCTGACCGAAGATCGCGCCTGGGGCGCGCTCGAGCCGCTGCTCTCCGCCGGCCGGCGGCCCCTGCTGTCAGCGTGAGCTGGCCACGCGCGCCGCTGCTCATGGTGTCGAGCTCGTCGCGCACGGGGCCGGCGGAGGGCTTGATCTCGCTCGCGCGCGAGCTGCGGGCGCAGGGACTCGACGCGCGCTTCGCTGCAGATACGGTGCGCCCGGGCGAGAACCTGGGCGAGCACCTCGCGCACGCCGGAGTGCCCTGGGAGACGGAGCTCCGGCTGTCGCGCAAGGTGCGCCTCGGGGACGTCGTGCACGACGCGAGGCGGCTGGCCGAGCTCGCGCGGACGGGCCGGTACGACGTCCTGCATGCGGCGTTCGCGCACGACCACTCGCTCGCGTTGTGGGCGGCGCGGCGAGCACGCAGACCGGATCTGCGCGTCGTGCGAGCGGCGCAGCGGCGGATCGACGTCACCGCCGGGGCCCTGCGGCAGCGCCTCTGGGCCCTCTCGCGCAGCGACGGCGTCCTGGTCCACAGCGCGGCCTACCGCGCCGCCCTGCTCGCTCTCAGCCTCGACGAACGCCGGGTGGCGCACGTGCCTGCCGGCATCGATGCGCATTGGTTCTCGCCCGGCAAGGCGCCCGACCTGCGGGCCCGGTGGGGCATCCCGGCGGAGGCCCCGCTGGCGGGAATGGTGGCGCGGATGAAGCCGGAGCGCGGGCACGACGTGCTGCTGCGGGCCTTCGCGCTGGTGCAGCGCGAGCTCCCGCAGGCGTGGCTCGTGCTGGTGGGCCGCGGCGAGGGCGAGCAGCGCCTGCGCGGGCTGGCCGGCGAGCTGGGGATCGCGCAGGTCGTCTTCGCAGGGTATCTGCGCGGGCCCGGACTGGTGCAGGCATATCGCGCGCTCGACGTCGCCGTCTGGCTGCGCGAAGGCAACGACGGCGCTTGCCGGGGCGTGCTCGAGGCGATGGCGTGCGGCGTGCCGGTGATCGCCGGCGACGACGGCGCGCCGCCGGAGCTCGTCGCCGGCAGCGGAAGGGTCGTCTCTCCCGCCGATCCGTCCGCGATCGCCGCGGCGCTTCTGGAGCTGCTCGGCGATATCGGGCGCGCCCGCTGCCTCGGCCGCGCCGCCCGCGAACGCGCCCTGGAATTCACGCCAAGGCGGGCGGCCGACGAGACGCTCGCCTTCTGGCGGCGGCTGCGCGATCTGCCCCCCGCCGGACTCTAGAAAGTACGTGGCTCGCCGATCCGGAGCTGCACCATCGTGCCGCGCGGCGCGGATTTCTTCAGCGCCTTTGCGAACTGCTCCGGCGTGCCGGTCAGGACCGGAAACGTCCCGTAGTGCATCGGGACCACGTTCTTCGCTCCCGTGTCTCGCGCGGCGAGGGCCGCATCCACGGGGTCCATGGTGAAGTGCCCCCCGATGCAGGTGAGCAGCACGTCGGGATGGAACCGCTCGCCGACCTGCTTCATCTCCGTGAAGTACGCCGTGTCGCCGGTGTGGTACAGCGTCGGTCCGCCCTTGATCTGCACGACGAATCCGATCGGAGCGCCGGCGTAGAGGAGCGGCCCGTTCTCCGCCGCCTGGAAGCTGGAGCTGTGCACGGCCGGCACCAGCGCGACGGCCACCTCGTCGTTGAGCTGGAGGACCCCGCCGGCGTTCCCGAGCGTGTCGAATCCGGCGGCTTCCTTTGGCACGCCGGCGGCGGCGAGCTGGGAGCCGAGCTCGAACGAGGCGACGATCTTCGCGCCCGTCTTCTTCTGCAGCGCCACGGCGTCGCCGACGTGATCGAAGTGGCCGTGCGAGATGAGGATGTAGTCGAGCTTCTGGATCTTCTCGATCGCCGTCTTGTCCTTGTTCACGGGATTGTTGATCCAAGGATCGATCGCGAGCGCGGTCCCGCCCGGAGTCTTCACCACGAAGGCGGCGTGCCCGTACCAGGTCACTTCGGTCTTGCCTTTGGCCGCCGCCTGCGCGAAGGCCGGCACGGTGGCGAGCAGGAGAAGCGCGAAGATCTTCATGTCCGTCCCTTTCATTCGAGCTGCGATGAACCCGGGCATCTACCTCGTCCACAAGCCGGTTGGCCAGACCAGCTTCTCGCTGGTGCGGAGTTTGATGGAGGAAGTCCGCGCCGCCGGGATCCGCCGCGACAGGCTGCCCATCTGCCATGGAGGCGCGCTCGATCCGTTCGCCGAGGGTCTTCTGCTCCTGCTCGCGGGCGAGGCGACCCGCCTGATGGATCTCCTGCACGCCGTCCCCAAGACATACGTCGCAGGGATCGCCTGGGGGGCGGAAACGGACAACGGCGACCCGCTCGGGCGGGTGGTGGCACGCGCGGAGGCGGGGGGCCTGACGCCGGAGCGGCTGGAGCAGGCGCTCGCGGCGTTCATCGGCTGGCAGGATCAGGTGCCGCCCCGGACCAGCAACAAGCGCGTGGCCGGTGAGCGCGCGTATCGGAAGGCGCACCGGGGCGAGTCGTTCGAGCTGCCGCCCTCCCGTGTGTACCTGCACGAGGCGCGCTGGTTGAACCACCGCCTGCCCGCGTCGAGCACGCTCGAGCTCGTCAGCGGCGGTGGGTACTACGTCCGCTCTCTCGCACGCGATCTCGGCCGCGCCACCGGCGCCCTCGCCCACCTCGCCGCCCTCCGACGGACCTCCGTGGGACCCTGGCAGGATCCGCCGCCCGGCGAGCGCATCCTCCTCCGCGGCATGGATCTCTTTCCTTGGTGCGCCTCGGTCCGCATCGACCGCGAGGAGATCGCCACCCTCCGCTCCGGACGCCCGATCCCGCGGCGCGCCATCGAGCCACCCTCCTGGTCATTGCCCCAAGGCTATCCGGACCCACCCGCCCCATTGCGCGGCATCCATGACGGCAAGCTGGTCGCGATGCTGCGCGAACATGGAGCCGAGCTCTCGGCCTCTCCCGCCTTGCGCTCTCCACTGTAAAGTCAGGCCCGCTCTCGAGCTCGGGCGGGGGGCTTTGACCAACGTCCCGAGTTGCGGTTGATAATCCGTCGCCATGAAGTTCGAAGGCACCTGCCACTGCGGGAACATTGCGATCCTGCTGGAGACGGATCAAGACCCGCGCGACCTCCCGCTGCGCGCCTGCGCCTGCAGTTTCTGCCGCCGGCACGGCGCGCGCACCACTTCGGACCCGGGCGGCCGCGCCCGCGTCGGGATCCAGGATCGCGCGCTGGCCTCGCGTTACGTCTTCGGGCTGCGCACCGCCGAGATGGTGGTGTGCGCGCGCTGCGGCACGTATTGCGCCGCCGTGCTCCGCGAAGGCAATCGGGCGTGGGCGGCGCTGAACGTGAACCTGTTCCTCGACCCGGCATTCGACCGCTCCGCCGAGAGCGTTTCCTACGAGGGGGAGACGGCGGAGCAGCGCATCGCGCGCCGCAAGCGGCTGTGGACGCCCGTGGAGCTACATGAACCGTGAGAGCACCGACAGCACGGCGTCGATGTCCGCGTCGGTGTGGTCCGCCGAGACCTGGAACCGGATCAGCTGCTCGCCGCGCGGCACCACCGGGTAGTTGAGGCCGGTCGCGAGCACGCCGTTCTCGCGCAGGAACGCCACCAGTGCCGCCGTCCGCTCCGTGTCGCGCACCAGCAGCGGCACCACCGGGTGCTGCCCCGGAATCGTCTCGAATCCGAGCCGCACCAGGCCTTCGCGAAACCTCTGCGTGACCGCCCGCAGGTGCGAGAGCAGGGCGACGCCCTCGCGCCCGCGGATCAGCTCGAGCGTCGCCAGCGCTGCCGCCGCCTCGCCCGGCGCGATAGGGTTCGAGTAGATGTAGAAGGGGTTCTTCTCGCGCAGCCAGCGGATCACCGGCGCCGCGGTGGCGATGTATCCCCCGTTCACTCCCATCGCCTTGCCGAGGGTGCCGACCAGCACGTCCGCGCGCCCGCCCGTCACTTCCTCGGTGCCCCGCCCGGTGGTCCCGAATCCGCCGACGCCGTGCGAATCGTCGACCACCAGCAGGCAGCCGCGAGGGAGGCGCGGATCGTACTTCCGGCACACCTCGGCGATGCGATCGATGGGCGCGTGGTCGCCGCGCATGCTGAAGACGCCGTCGGTGATCACCAGCGCGGCCTCCGCCTCCCCGAGCGACTCCTCCAGCCTCTGCTCCAGCGCGCGCAGGTCCAGGTGGCCGTAGACCTTGCGAGCCTTGTGCGGCGCCAGCTTCATCCCGTTGACGATGCAATTGTGGTTCAGCTCGTCGGAGACGAGCACCGTCTCCGGCGTCGAGAGGCTGAAGAGCACGCCTGCGACCGCGGTGTAGGCCGAGCCTGCCACCATCGCCGCAGGCCGCCCATGGAAGTCTGCCAGCGCCTGCTCCAATTTCACATGCGGCTCGTAAGTGCCGCTGATGAAGCGCACCGCCCCAGGTCCGACGCCGTAGGCGTGCGCTGCCTGCTCCTCGGCCTCGATCAGCTCGTGCCGCAGCGAGAGCCCGAGATAGGAGTTCGAGTTCATCCGGATGAACTCGCGGCCGGCGAATCCGTCGAGCAGGAAGCGGGGCCCGCGCGCGCCCCCCGGCGGCTTCACCGCCACCACCACCTGCTCCGTC
>Ga0209160_1004634_pt1 | contig 10971 bp, 10 predicted proteins | sample GraSoiAngelo_153_FD_186167 | JGI IMG/M metagenome (GOLD analysis project Ga0209160, IMG submission 186167) | Grasslands soil microbial communities from the Angelo Coastal Reserve, California, USA - 14_1009_12_40cm (SPAdes) (version 2) | ecosystem: Environmental > Terrestrial > Soil > Grasslands ...
CGACGCTTTTCGTGCTGTGCGTCGTGGTCGTCAGCTTTTTCAGCGGAAATTTACAAGGGCACAGGGGCAAGGTCCGGGCATCGACGACGGCGTTGGTAACATCGGTACAACGATTGGAATTGGCGCTGGATTGGCCGATTCCTGCGCTGCCTGCCATGGACGTCCCCGAGGCTCAGCCGGCTTAGGAGGTGACGTGGTTACCCGGCCCGACAGCCGAAATGCGCCACACCTGTTCGGCTTAGGTCTCAGAGAGATGCTAGCCGATGAAATGACCTCGGACTTGCGTGCGGTTCGTAGCCAAGCTATCGCCAGCGCAAAACAGAAGCGTCAGCCCGTCAGTCTTCCACTTGTCACGAAGGGCGTCTCTTTCGGATCCATTACTGGCAATCCTGATGGATCGGTGAACACTTCCCAGGTGCAGGGGGTCGACCCCGACCTTCGAATTCGCCCCTTTTTTGCTCAGGGCGGCACAATTTCCATGCGTGAGTTCATTGTGGGTGCTCTCCACGGAGAAATGGGCCTTGAGGCTGTAGATCCGGACTTGGCAGCTGCAAGCGCCGGAGCCAGAGTGGTAACGCCCTCGGGCATGGTGCTGGACGGATCCCAGGATGCAATCGAAGCTCCGCCACCACCGGATCCACTAAACGGCAATGAGATCGACGTTGCTCTGGTGGATCACCTCGAATTCTACCTGCTTAACTATTTCAAACCGGGAAGCTCGCACCAAGACATCAGGGCACAACATGGTTTGCAGGTGTTCAATCAGCTTGGCTGCACAACGTGCCACGTCCAGAATCTTACGATCAATCACGATCGCCGTGTGGCCGACATAAACACTGTCTACGACCCTGTAAACGGGATTTTCAATCGCATGTTTGCCACTGCGACCGCATTGATCCACACCGTGAACGATCGTAGCGGACTTCCGCCTTTGATGGTGCCGAATGGGCAACCGTTCGTGGTTCAAAACATCTTCACCGATTTCAAACGTCATGATCTTGGACCTAATTTTCACGAACGCAACTGGGACGGCACAATCCAAACCGAGTTCCTCACTAGGGCTCTTTGGGGCGTGGGAAGTGTCGGATCGTTGGGTCATGACGGTCGTAGCATCAATTTGGTCGAGGTGATCCTACGCCACGGTGGCGAAGCCCAGGCGTCGCGAGATGCATTCGCCAATCTCTCCAGCCAAGATCAGCAGGACCAAGGAGATGCTGGTGCCCTGCGGCACTTCCTGGAAACGCTCTTATTGTTCCCACCCGATGACACAGCTTCTAATTTGGATCCGGGGAACCCAAGCGCGCCTAACTTCCCGCAAAACGGGCATGGCAGTATCAAATTGACGGTTCTTTTCAATAACCCCAAAGACCCCGAATGAGGCACGTGAGTTGTAACGCACCGGCGCTGATTGCGTTCTGTTTTCCGGCCTCTCCTCCAGTCTGGCCGTGCCTTCATGCAATGTTGTCGGAAGTGATTCACGCTCAGAGAGAAGTTGGGCCGGATGGCGCATCGCAGAATGCTAGCAGGGCGGGGAATTATGGGCGAAATAACAATTCGCCAGCCACAGGATTCATATCCCCCGAGATGCGCGTTACGCCACAATTGAGCGATGATCTTGACCGCGGGTCGAAGCCCGATGATATCTTCGGCCTGAAGCTCACTATTGCGGTGAGAGGTCTATGCTAACGAAGGACCTATCCGCAAATTCCGCTGGGAAATTTCTGGTCGAAAGTCTGTTCCGCGATTTTCGGTTCGCCCTTCGCGGCCTCGGAAGAGATCGCCGCCTTGCTCTGGCGGCCATTTTCGCGCTCTCGCTAGGGATCGGCGCGATGACCGTGATGTCGGCGTTGTTCACAGCACCGGCCTTCCACATAAGGGAATAGGCGTAGATTGCCTCTGCTTCGTCGAAGGCACAGAAGTCATACCCAGTTTCGAGATTTGATGGCAAAGTGATCAAATACCGCACATGGGTGGCACTGGACGGGTGGATAAAAGTGATGGCCGCCATAGGTGATGGCGGCCACTTCGATTCAGCGTCTTGCGGTTGCTCAGATTTTTATTGGCGAGCCATGACTCGCAACACACTGCCACTTTCCGTTCGGCATCTTCACCCACGTATCGGTCCACTGGACTTAAGTCAACTATCTTGCCTGAGGGATCCTTCGTCTTCGCTTTCAAGATTCCTATCGCCGAAATCGTGGTATGGCGGTCGAGAAATCCCTTCCACCCAAAACCCGAGCAATTAATTGTTCTGATTGGTCCTCGCATTCCTTCGCAGTTAAGCAGAATCCTGATTCCGTTCGAGGAAGTGTGATTCCACTGAATGCTGCCCCCGACCCCCATCTCCCAAAAAGCCGTTTGGACCGTGAGGTCGGTCAGCAACTCGAGAAATAGACCGAAATAGATCAATAGATCCTGTGTACGATAACTTGATTGGCCCCACGATTTTCTCTGTCATAAGAATGTAATACTAATTGTGACAAATGGCGGCAAAACGGCTGCCTAAAGGTGATGAAAAAGGAGTAAGTAGCTTGTCACCGTTAATCACAAGTTGCTGATTTTCCCTCGCTTTACGCTCGCTCCGGCAAGTTCTGGTTATTAACTGGCCAATCTTTCCTCATTTTTGCTCTGTTTGGATCCTCTGCAGTTGGGAAGCAACAGTGAGGAGGCGCTTGCCGAGGCGTCGCAATCGACGGCGGATTTTCTCATCGCCCAACTGACGGCGATACATTTCCAGAAGATGACGTGTGGCCTCCAGTGCCTGACGGATGCCGGGGAGACCGGCGCCTGGCATGTCTTTGGGGAGTGCGAGCGTGGGCAGACGATGCGGATGAGCTGCATTCTGACGGGCCTGGTGGAATTCGCGCTGCAAGTCCTGTTGAGTGACTTCCACGTAGCGCAAGGTCATGCGGATATCTTTGTGCCCGAGTAGCTTCATGAGAGCCGGAAGGCTAACTCCGAGCCGGAGCATTTCTGTCGCGAAGCTGTGCCGAAGACGGTGCGGTGTCACATGCGTTGAGCAACCAGCGCGCTTCGCGGCCTGGGCCAACGCCGATTGGAGACTCAGCACCAGAGCGCGCCGAGTAGCACCGCGACGTGGGAGCAGGAAGCCTTGCGAATTCGCGCATCGTGCGAGTGGGGACGAAGTGCGCAGGGTAAGGATCCGGCCCGCGATCCGCCGCACCTCGGGATCGGCCGGAACCAAACGTTCTGTGTGTAGTTTGCCGAGGGGGACATGGAGCGCCCACTGTTCGGTTCCCACCTGCCGCAGGCAATCCAGTGGCAAATGGATGCATTCGCCAAGGCGGATTCCCGTAGCACGGAGGAGCAGGAGGGCATTGGCGTAGAGATCGTCGGTCCGGCGCAGCTCCTGCTGCACGAGTTGATCTTCCTGGAGGGAAAGAGGTCTGGGAAGATAATGGGGCTTTGGAGGGAAGTCTTCTCCACGAATGAGATCGGGCTGCAGGTGGTGGCCGTTGGCGGCTAGATCGTCCAGCAAACGGCGGAGGCGAATGAGGTGACCGATGCGAGTTGCATTGCTCAGGGGTGGTTCTAGTTCACTCAGCCAACATCAGCCAACGGAACCAGCCGAGCAGATGAGGATCGCGGCGTAGTTGGGAGAGCCGACGAAGCTGTGGGAATGCGGCGCGGAGATAGGCGAGGAAGCAGCGGGCGGTGGATCGATAGTTGTCTACCGTGCTGGGCCGAAGGGTGAGGGCGAACGCCTGGATTTGCGTTTCGAAGATCTGTCCCAGATTGGTTTGGTCCCGAGTCATGACAGGTGGGAAAAATCCAACGCCTTCCGCTTCTCGATGGCGCGGGCGTATTCGCGCCAGACGTCCTGCGGGGCGAGTTCGACGTAGAGCATGGTGGTCGCGATTTGCGAGTGACCCATCAGCTGTTGCAAGGCAGGCAGGGACATCCCGGCCCGCACCATATCCGCCCCAAAGGTGTGCCTCAGACGGTGCGGGTTGGCATGAGGGATTCGACTGCGCACTCGATGATGACGAAAAAGCGAGCGGAGGCCGGCCGCGGTCACGGGCCGACCGCGTTGTCGACCTTTCAGGGAAATGAACAAAGCAGGGGAGTTGGTCAGTGGCCTTTCGTGGCGCAGATAATGTCCCAGGACTTCGAGAATATCCGGCGGCAGCGGCACGAGGCGCTTTTTGTTTCCTTTGCCGCGGACGCGCATCTGGCCGTCAGCGAGTTGCACGTCTTCCAGTTCCAGGGCCAAGACCTCGCAGGAGCGCAAGCCGTCGAGGAGCATCAGCCCGACCAGTGCGAGATCGCGATAGGTGCGGAAGCTTTGCCAAAACTTGGCGACTTCTTCGGCCGAGAGCGGCACGATCACCGGCCGATCCTGTTTGAGGCGGAGACCCCGGGCGACGGTGGTGCGAAGCCGACCGTAGCCGAGTGGGGATCGTCGGGTATAGCGGCGCTGGAAATGCACTTGGCCGGCGGGAATTTCTTGCCCGGTGTGAAAGCGATAGCAGCAGCGCACTGTGCCCAGCCGATGATTCACGGTCTGCGACGCGGGTTTGGGATCCTGCTCGAGTTGATGACGGACATAGTCGACGATCGTGGACTCCGTGATCTCGGCAAGCAGCCGATGTTGCGGTTCGAACCAGCGGGCGAAATCGAGGAGGTCGTAGGCGTAGATGCGCAGCGAACGGGGAGAAAGTTGGCGGAGGCGCTGACCGTCCAGGAAGGCATTCGCCCAGTCGAGTTCTCCTCCTTGGTTGTCACGCACACGATACGCGGAGGTGCTGGCGGACACGGCAGGTTGATAGATCACGGAGAGGTTCATCGACGGCTCCAGCCCCAGCGCTCCAATAACTTCTTGACGCTCTCCAGATCCGAGGCCGCCTCGCGCAATACGGTTCTGCGAACGGGCGGGAGAGAGGAACTCGAACGCAAAGCGCGGTCGGGAGAAGAGTCACGCCCTTTCCTGGGAGAGCCGACAGGCAGGTCCAGCACTTGGTAAATTCCGTCTTCATAGGCAATCAGGTCCCGGGCCACCAGTTCGTTGCGAGCCGCTTCCAGTTCGTGGGGAAAACGGATGTCCAACAACTCCGCCAGACGCGCGTCGGAGTAAAAGCTGACTCCGTTGATTGGAGACCGCCACCAGCACGAAGTAGAGCAACTTCTCCAAGCGAGTGAGGCCTTGATCGAATCCTTCGCGCAGGAAGCGGTGATCGATCCAGCTGAAGGAACCGCGGATGGAACGTCGGCGATCGGGTCGGGGCGGTTGGGGTCGGGACTTCGGCATTTTCATTCCTCCGCGGGCTCAAAGTAGGGGCAGAGGGTTGGGAAAAGCCATCGAACCTTGTGGAACTTACTTGGGATTCACCGCGATACTTTCCTGCAACCCTAAGAAGTGTTGAGAGTTACGAAGATATCGCGGCTTGTGGAACTTACATGGGCAATGCGGATAGAAGTCTTTTCGGACTCGATAGTTACGTGCAGATCAGGGCTTGTGGAACTTACAGGCGACGATCTCAGCCGCTCGCGCCATTTTCGGACGGAAACCGCGTTGCGCCGCACGTAGTCGGGGATGTTGCTGACGGTAGCACCGCCTGTAGTCGAAGCGCGTCCCGTACTTTTCCTTTTGCAGCGCATAAACCCCGCGAAAGTAATCCGGGTTCTCAGTCCGCCATTCCTGATTAGATTTCTGCTTGTGCTTGTGGCGACAGTCCGGCCGACCACAGGTCTTTTGTCGTTGTTTGAGCCGCGGATGGGGATGAAACCAACGACGGCAGAAAGGACATCTCCGCCTCGGGAGCATACGTTTCTCCTCCAGTGAACATCTGGAGGAGAAACAAAACCGCGGAGGCGGGGAAGAAAAGAGAAAAAGTAAAAGGGAAAGGCTATTGAGTCTGAACTAAACAAGAGAAGAAGAAAATCAAGACAGGCTGAAGAACGAGCCATCTCTGAGAACAAACCGTTCTTCGAACTTTGGCCGGTTAAAGTGGTCAACTGACTTCTGAGCAGAGGGTCGGGAGTTCGAGTCTCCCCGGGCGCGCCATCTCATTGAATTAAAAAGAGTAAGAAGAATTGCTCTTCGCCTTGACCCTCTGCTCTCTTAGCAGGTGCTCTCGCAAACTGAGCTAATCGCGCATACGGCGCAACCATTATCCTTTCAACAGCGTACGGCGACTTCTCCATTTGCTCCAACTGTGATTTTCGGTCGATGCGGTCCAACGATGCCGTTTTCGATCGGAAGTTCGAAGCCGAAACCAATTCGTCTTGCGACGACAGCGCGAGGCATCGTGGCCGAATGAGGATGCGGAAACGATACTAACTTTCGCAAAAGGGTAGGTGAAAGCAGATGACGGCGGAAGGCAAATGCTGGACCTTTCCGCCGTCGGAAAAAAGATTTGAATTGCCCGGCCTAGAATTCGAAGCGTAAGCCGAGCTGTATCCAGCGGCTCCCGTCGGCGAGCGTGTTGTCCCGATTGGTTGGTACTAACTGCGTTGAGATCACGCCGAAGCTAGCCTTTTGTGTAAGGCTGAGTGTCGGATCAACGAAGTTCACGTGATTAAAGATGTTGAAGAAGTCCGCCGTGATCCTGAACGACACCCGCTCGGTCAGTGCGGTCTTCTTACCTAATGATGAGTCCAAGTTCCAGAACGGCAGCCCATGAATTGGGTTTGCGCGGCCCGTGCGTCCGTCTTTGCTGATCTGCACGTTTCGGAAGTCGCCGAACACAGTGGCCGGATCAGCGAATAGGTTGAGCCCTGTGCCCTTATTGGTGGGGTTGCCAGATGTGCCGATTCCGTTCGAGCCGGTTACGCCACCGTGCACGGAATTGCCGAATGAGCTCGGGTTCACCGTTGGGATCATGCCTACGGCAAATCCGAAGATACTGCCCCCACCCCAGACCTGGCTACTCTCGGTCACGAAAAGTGGAAGTCCGCTAAACGCCGAGAAGATCCCCGACGTATACCATCCGCCAAGCAGACGGCTGGTCCAAGAACCCCCGCCGAATCGGTGTCCCTTGCCCAGCGGCAGATCGTACACATAAGAGAAATTGAAGATATGCGTACGGTCGAACAGAGACGGCCCGTAATCGACATTCGGGAAGTAACTGTTTGAATAGATTCCTGCCTGGTTCTGGTTTGAGATGTTCTGATCCAGCGTCTTAGAGAAAGTGTAGGTTGCATCGAACGTTAACCCGTGAGATGTCCGCTTCCGCAGGGTCGCGATTAACCCGTTGTAGTTCGACTTGCCGATGTACGTCCGCATATGGAGGTCAAATAGCTGCCGGTTTTGGAATGTCGTCAGTCCAAGGCAGGTCCGCCGGCCATCCATCACTGAAAAGAGTGAGCTCACCAGCCCACCGGTGAAGTTCGAAGCTGCGGCGTTCGCCAAGAATTGCGTGGCGGTCGTCGCGGTCGAACTACCCGCGCAAGCCGAACCAATCAAGCCTGCGAGTTGATTCTCAAAGAAAGGCTGGGCTGCCGGCGTCTGTCCGGCCGCGAGCGCCGCCGCCACCGCGTCATAGGCTTGTGCAAACGTCTGTTTCGATGCTGTGTCAACAAAGAAGTACGGAGCGGAGTTGAAATTCACGCCTTGTGGCAGTCTGTCTGACCACCGTCCCGTCCAGCCAATCTCCACAATCATGTTTCCCGGGATTTCGCGCTGAATCGTTAAATCACCCGCCCGGCTTCGTCCGATCTTGGTATTTGGGTCATCTTGGAAACTGAACAGCTCGCCGAATGGTGTGCTCGGCACAACAGGTATGCTCACTGCGGGGACAGTCGGTACCGGTAGGTTTCCATCCACGCCGACACGGAATGATGCGGCTCCCGGGCTGCCTGTACCTGCAGCCGCATTGCAGCCACTTCCTGGTGTGCCGGAGGCGTTGCATAAGGGAGCGCCAACGCTGATCGTTTGCGCAAAGCCTACTCCCAACATCGGGATTATTACGCTCTGAACTGTATTGATGCGGTCGTAGACAATACCAAATCCCCCGCGGATGACCGTTTTCCGATTTCCGGTCATGCGGTGCAAGAATCCAGAATCGAAACTCGGCGTCCAAGCCAGTGACGCACGGGGAGCCACATCGCCCCAATCAATATTGAACACATTGCGTCCGGCCGACTTCACCGGCTCGAATCCTAGCGTTGGGTTATACGTCTTGCCTTGCAGCGCAGCCGCCTCCTTCGCAGCGATGTATTCGGGGCCGGTTAATGACTGGTTGTTGGTCGTGTCTACTACCAACGTCTGCCGGTTTAGCTTTTCCTTAGGTGCGGTCTGCCAACCATAGGATAGGCCGCAGGTGAGCGTCAGGTTAGGAGTAATGCGCAACACATCTTGGCCGTAGAATTCTACGGCATTTAGCGTGGTGTCGTTCGCCAGGGGAGTTCCGAACGGCAGCGGGTTTAGGCTGCCATCGCGAGTGGTTAGGATGCCAATGTTATCCACAAGGCCTAGCGTCGACGCGTAGAGCCGGTCCCACCTTTGAGCGTCGCCGCTTTGCAAACAGAGTGTCGTTAATGTCGCCGAGCACGTTGGGGGGCGTTCCGACGTAGGAATTGCCGATAAGAAGGTACTCACGTCTGCGTCTGACAGGGCTTCGAGCGATGCCAATGAACCCACGACTTTGTCATTCCGGATGTGTATGGTCGGGATGTGCCGGAAGTTTGCGCCGAATTGCAGGGTGTGCTTTGACTTAATCCAGCTTACGTCGTCCACGTATTGGATATTCCGACCAGTGCTGTTTTGAAAGCGCGCCCTTTGTGTGTCTACTTCGATCGGCGCGTCTACTAGATTTGTTTGTGCCTGGCCGGGCGCCAGCGCAATCTGTCCCGCAGACGAACCTGTTCCAACAATATTCTCCAGTGCCGCGGCGGCCGAAGGCGCCAGCCGATTAAACGACTGGCGTGCCCTGACCCATCCGAAATGGAAGGAATTATACAAATGCGGTGTGATCTGTCCCGTTAGCCCAGCAATAATCGCATCGCGGTCCGTTGGAGACGTAGAGACCGCCTTTGTCGTACCACCACGAATGTCATACTGCGCACCTTGCCCGCCGGATACCTGCGTGGTTTGGTAGTAGGTATAACTGCCGTTGAACCGCCATTTCTGACTCATTTGATGGTCAAAACGCAGTGTGTAAAAGTTCGTGGAAAGCGGAGTCGCTGCCGTGCCATGGAAACCCAGAGTGTTCAGACCATCGGCGCCAGCCACGCTCGGATCCGTACCTGCGGGATCCAACGCCCAAAGCGCTGCAACTGATGGACTGATTCCCAGTCCGCGCGGATCACATCCCGTGGTGCCGCTTCCGCATAACGTCGAAGTTGCGAGGTTGTACTGAATCGTGTTCCCGGAAGCATCTTTGAACTGTAGAATCCCCTGCTTGAGCAAGTTGCTCGGCATCAGCCGCGTAAATGACGATTGTTGGGGAAACCGCCTGCCCTCGTAGTTGAAAAAGAAGAATGTTTTGTCCTTCCAAAGCGGGCCGCCCACTGCTCCGCCGAACCGATTGTCCCTAATGACCGGTCTGGCCCGGTGGATTCGGTTGAGTTCCCACTCGTTAGCATTAAAGTAGTCGTTCTGGTGGTACCAATAAGAGGAACCATGAAACCTGTTCGTCCCACTCTTGCCGACAACAGCGATCTGGCCACCCGAAGCTCGTCCAAATGATGCATTCGGATTGTTCACACCCACGCGGAATTCCTCCACGGAGTCCACTCCCAGCGGGATCACCGCAATGTCAGCGCCAAGCCCGCCAACTATATTGTCGGTAACGTCGATTCCATCCAACGTGAAAGTGTTCTGGTCATCGATCGCCCCGGCGACGCGCATTCCGACTCGTGGAAAAGTGCCCGTCCCGGGTGTTACGCCTGGCTGCAGTGTGAGCAGCGCTGCGGCATTTCGGCGCAGCGTCGGCAGTTGAGTCATCACATCACTTGTAACCTCGCTACCGACCTGGGCGTCGTTGGTTTGCAATTCCGCCTGTGCGGTCGCCTCCACCTGAACTTGCTGACCCATGGGGCCGAGTTCCAGCCTGAAGTCCAAGGTATAGTTCTTCGCTACATCCACGGCTAGCGCGACGACATCCGCCGTCCGGAACCCGTCCTTTTTTACCGTAACCTGGTACTCCCCGGGAACCACGTTTACAAACGTATATTGGCCAGCAGCGTTTGTATTTTGGGCTGCCTGACTATTGGTGCTTTTGTTATGCAATACGACCGTCGCATCGAGAACTGCGGCGCCACTCGGGTCAGTGACGGTTCCAATTACAGTCCCCGAGGTTGCCGTTTGCGCTCTTGCAGGTTGCGAGATGGTTGAAAGTATAAAAAATAGCCTGGCAAGAAAGAGAATTGCGTTTGATTTTTTCACGGATCCACCCCTTTTCTACCTCTGGACATTTGGCGAATAGGGGGGAGATGAGAAGCGCAAGCGCACCAACGTAGAGAAACTCTGGCCACAAGCGGAAAATTCCCCCGTCACTCGCTTTACCACCAACCACATCCCCTCGCAAACCGCTCGTCGAATGACCGCAGAGGTCCGACCCTGGCAGGCACGTTCCTACCGAAAGGTAAGAATGATGACGCCCATATATGCCAATCCACAGGTCCGGTCAAGATAATTTATCGAATACACGAAATCGGTCTCGGCTCGTTGTCCCGCAGATTGCCACTCCCCGATGGGTCCTCCGCCTGATGCGGCCGGAAAGACATTCGTCTCGGCATTTCCCGCGTGCTTTGATTCCCAGGACAAGTATGCGAAACCACAGTAATCGCGGTTGACAGCTACAATTCTTCCACCTGATTACTCGCTGGAAATCCCCTTTGCCCGGCATACACGGGATGAGCCCAGGTGGGGCCAGTGGACCAAGGAGCGGGCGAATTGAGGCGGCGGATCCCTTCACGCTTTTGGGTATTTGTGAAAACTCTTGGTTCACTCCAACCTGCAAATGAGGCAATCTCACGGCAACCCAAGAGCAACGTAAAGTCCTGAAA
>Ga0209160_1004635_pt1 | contig 10970 bp, 8 predicted proteins | sample GraSoiAngelo_153_FD_186167 | JGI IMG/M metagenome (GOLD analysis project Ga0209160, IMG submission 186167) | Grasslands soil microbial communities from the Angelo Coastal Reserve, California, USA - 14_1009_12_40cm (SPAdes) (version 2) | ecosystem: Environmental > Terrestrial > Soil > Grasslands ...
AACCCCGTGAACCCGCTCGTCAACTGGAACGGAAAGCGGGCACCCGCGGCGTCGGCAATCTGCAGGTGCATTTGTGCGGAGTCCAAGAGGCGGATGATATGGTCGAACACTTGATTCCGGGGCACGAACGGTGCCAGCGTGTCGACCCCGTGATCCACGTCGATCGGCGCGCCGATCGTATCGCGCGTGTTGATGATCTCCAGAAAATCCAGCGCCTGGATGGTTTTCGCGAACCCGCGCACCGCCTCCTTTTCCGGCGTGGTCACGCTGTCGGCCTTGGTGTACGGGGCGTTCAGGGCCCTCATCAGGAGGTTCGCGCCCCGGATGTTCGCGTACCGAGCCGTCCACATGTTCCCCCCGAAACGCGGGTTCGAGCCGTTCAGCCCACCCGGATTCAGGAGCTCCGTCACGAACCGGTTGTCCCCGGGGTCGAAGATGTAGGACTCACGGCCGAACACTCCCAGCTCGGTGACGTAACCGTTGAACTCGGCCAGGTTGGCGCGCGCGCCGATGAGCAACCCCTGAGCCGCGATCGCGACGTTGCCGCGCCCGGGGTTGTCCAGCACGCTGTTGATCGGCGGACTATTCAGGTCCGGCACGTCCGGGCTGCGGCACGCGGCCGCGAACAGCGTGCCCAGTGCCAGGGAGAAGCATGCGAGCTTGGTCATACGCCTGGTCCTCGGGGTGAGGAGCAGCTGAGCCGATGGTTGCGCGCGCATGGTCAGAACCCCACGCTGATGGAGAACCAGAAGCTGCGACTTCGGGGATACGGCGCCACGTCCATGTTCCGCTCCACCAGCCGGTTGCCGAAGTTGCTCACTTCGGGGTCCGCGCCGGTGTACGGCGTGACCACGATCAGGTTGCGCCCGCTGGCGCTCAGGCGGACGTCGCGCACACCGCTCCAGAAGCGGGAAACGACACTCGGCGGCAATGCATAGGTCAGCGTGATTTCGCGGAGCTTCAGGAACGAGGCACTCTCCATGTAGGTGGCGGCGAGCGTGCCGACCCTGGTCAAGCGGCAGGGACCCAGTTGAGTCTTGCCGGGGCACAGCGGGTCCGAGACGGGGTCGGTGTAGTCCGCACTGTTCCCCCCGGCGTCGTAGAGCTCTTTCGTGAGATTGAAGATCTCAGCCCCGTGCTGCCAGTCCCACAACATGTAGAGATTCAAGCCGCGGTAGGTGACGTCGTTGGAGAACGAGATTTTGAAGTCGGGCTCCACGTCCCCGACCTTGCCGATCGTGTTGTAGATGGTACCGTAGATCTGGGACGCCGATTGCCCCGGCTTGAGAAACGCGCAGCCGTCGCCGCACCCGAACCCGCCCACTCGGAACCCGGCGGTATCGGGCAGCTCGGTCACCGTGCTGCGGTTCAACCAGAAGTTGGACCGGAACACCCACAGCAAGTCCGCCCGCTGCACGGGTGTGACGCCCAGGCTCACTTCCAGACCCCGGTTCCGCAGCTTGCCGGCGTTCTGGAACCGCTGGATGAACCCGGTGGACTGCGGGATGTTGCGGAGCAGCAGGAGGTCCTTGACGGACTTCTGGTAGGCGGTGATCTCGAGCGTAGCCCGTCCACCCAGCAAGACGGCATCCACGCCCGCCTCGAGCTCCGTCTGGCGCTCGGGCCTGATCGTCGAGTCGCCGAGGGCGCCCTGCACGGTGAATCCGGGCAGCCCGCTGATGAACTGGGTGCCGTTCAGCTCGCTGAATCGCTGGCCGTAGGCGGGGCGGTTGCCGGTCTGCCCCCACGCCGCGCGCACCTTCAACTCGTCCACGTGGTTGAAGGGATTGAAGAAGCGATAGGATCCCGCGGCCTTCGGGTACCAGAAGTACTTGTGCTGGTCCCCGTTGTTGCTGCTGCGGTCGGCCCGCACGCCCGCGGTGAGGAGGAGACGCTCATCGAGGGCCAGCAGCTCCTCCTGCCCATAGAAGCCGAAGTCGTGCACCTTCTCCAGCCGCTGGTCCACCGAGACGTCCGCGCCGGAGTTCACGTTCGCCTGGTTCGGCACGAGGTTCTTGCTGATGATCCGGCTGATGCCCAGGTCCTGATCCTCTTCTTGCATGCCGACGGCGGTCGTCGCCGCGAACCTCCCCGGGCGGTACGTGTGGACCAGGTTCACGTTCCAGTTGTCGTTGAGATTGTCGCCGTTGGTGAGCAGCGACGTGCCCGGCTCCCCGTCGAGCGGCTCGAACTGCAGCTCCGGCGGGAACACCAGCGTGTTCTTCTGCCCGAACCAGTCGACGCCGCCTTGGGCGAGCAGGCGGAGGTTATGCCGCTCGGTGGACACCACGTCCAGCGTGCCGCGGACCCCGCTCAGGACGCGCCACACGTCCTCGGTGTTTGTCATCAGGGCGGCGGTCTGGAGCGGGTTGCTCTGGACGAAGTTCGACGAGTTACCCCAGCTGCCGTCGGGCTTCTGGCGCAGGTCCACGAAGCTCGGGATGAACTCGAGCGCCATATAGTAGCTGACGCCGGTGTTGTCGTTGTTGGTGAGGCCGCGCCGCGCGATCGAGTGCACCAGGTTGGTGTTGAAGTTCACATTGAAGCGCGAGCTGATGCGCTGATCGAGGTTCAGGCGGAGCGACTGCCGCTTGAACCCCGTGTTGGTGATGATCCCGCCGTCGTTCTCGACCAGGCCGCCCACGAAGTAGCGCGTCGCGTCGGAGCCGCCACTCACGGTGAGCCCAGTCTCGTACGACAGCGGCTTGCGGCCGGCCAATTCCCGCTCGTTCTCGTACACCTTGCCCGGCGCGAAGTCCGGCTGGCCAAAGTTCGGGTTGGTGGCGTCGTTGGCCCAGTAGGCCGCCGCGCCGGCCCCGAATCCCGCGACCGCCTCGCTCTGGGTGAAGACCCGCGACCCGAGTGCCTTCCCCAGTTCGGAAAAGCCGAACCGCTGCGTCACGTTGAACCGGGGCGGCCCGACGTCCCCACGATGGGTCGTGATGATCACCACGCCGTTGCTCGCCTTGGCGCCGTACACCGCCGAAGCCGAGGCGCCCTTCAGCACTTCGACGTTCTCGATGTCGAACGGGTTCAGATCGGCGATCCGGTTGACCTGGCCCTGCTGCAGCGGGGACGGGTTCGAGCCCGCGTTGGACGCCGTCACCACCTGCTGGTTGTTGGGAATCGCCGCGTCGCTCACGATCACGCCGTCCACGACGTACAGGGGCGACTGGGCTCCGAACACCGACGTGACCCCGCGGAAGGCGACCTGCACGCCGCCCCCCGGCGCACCCGAGTTCGTCTGAATGTTCGCGCCCGCGACGCGGCCCTGGAGCATGTGCTCCACGCTCGGCGCCGGCACCCGCTCAAGCTCGGCTGCGCTCACCGTCGCGACGGCGTTCGCCGAGTTTTGCCGCGCCACGCCGGTCGCCTGTCCGGTCACCACCACGGCCTCGAGGTTGAACACGTCGGGCTCGAGCGTCACGTCGACCGCGCTTTCGGCCGCCGGTACGGCGACCTGCTTGCGCCGGAAGCCGATGCGCCGCATCGCGAGCGTCACGTCTCCCGCGGGGGCGCCGAGCGTGAAGCGGCCGTCGTCCCCGGTGAGAGCCGCGATCGTGGTCCCGACCACGGCCACAGTCGCGCCAACAACCGCGTCCCCCGTGGTCGCGGACGTCACGCGGCCGGTGATCTGGCGCTGTTGGGCGGTGGCGCTCGCCGCGCCGAAGCTCAGGGCGAGCGCGAGGGAAACGAGACAGGAGCGCGTTCTCACAGTCCCTCCATGGCTGTGCGCGGTGATGGGACCAGCTTGCGACCTGGCGGCAGGCGCTACGTTGCAGGCCGTTTGGCGCACCCGCAAGGAGGGGGAAAGGCGGCGCGGTTGCTGGAAAAACTCAGGCGGGCGTTGCGGACTTGAGCTGCGCGCGCCGCCGCGCCGCGTAGCCCAGCGGCCCCACCGCCGCCAGCAGCACCGCGACGGCGACGCCGGGCAACCCGATCGCGTGGCTCTGCACCTCGAGCGTCACCGCGGCGACGAGCAGCAGCACCGGCAGCAGGGCGAGGCCCGCGAGCACCGGCAGCCCGACCGGCACCCGGAACGCGCCGCGCAGCTCGGGCTCCCGGCTGCGGAGCTGCAACAGCGCCCCGAACTCGAGTACCAGCGCCGCCGTGTAGAGCAGCACGTCGGCCGCGAGCAGGCCGCCGAACGAGAGCAGCGCGAACGCCGAGTAGGCGACCGCGGAAACGAGGACAGCGTTGCGGGGCGTACCTCTCGCATCCGTGGCGGCGAGCCGCGCCGGCAGGAACCCGTCCTGCGCCATCACGAGTGGAATGCGTGAGTACGCGAGCAGCAGCGCATTGAAGAGCCCGAAGGCGCTGAGCATCCCCGCCGCGGCGATCCAGGCGCCGAGCCAGGGCCCCACGAGCCTAGCCGCGAGCGCGGGCCAGGCCCCGTCCGTCCAGTGGCGCCAGTCCGTAAGCGCCAGCACCGGGACGATCGTCACGAGGTAGACCACAGTCACGAGCGGCAGCGCGCGCACCAGGGCCCGCGGATAGGTCGCCGTGGCGTGCTCGATCTCCCCGCCGACCGTCGAGGCGTTGTCCCACCCGCTGTAGTTCCAGATGCTCTGTGAAATCCCGATCCCCAGAGCACCGAAGAACGTCTGCCCGGGGGCCGCGAACGGCCGGAACGGCGCCGCCACCGCGGCGGGTCCGAAGACCCAGCGCCCCAGCGCCACCACCACGAGCAGCGCGAACGGCGCGAGCACCGCCGCGATTAACCACCCCGAGGCCGTCCCCACGGCGCGCGTGCCCCGCAGGTTGAGCCACGTCGCCCCCCAAATCAGCACGAGCGCGACGAGCCACCCCTCCAGGCCGCCGAGCTGCGGCGCGAAGAACCGGATGTACTGGAGGAACAGCACCGGATAGATCGCCATGTCGATCAGCGAGTAGACCCAGGAGAGCCACCCGTTCCAGAACCCCCAGAAGCGCCCGAAGGCGCGCTTCACCCACACGTAATAGCCGCCTTCGGCGGGCAGCATCGAGGCGAGCTCGCCGATGAGCAGCGTCTCGGGCACGCTGAAAACGACCGGTGTGAGCACGAGCAGGAGCAGCGCGACGCCCGGCCCCACCGATCCGACCAAGCCCTCCAGTCCGAAGGGGCCGCCCGAGACGGTGAAGTACATCACCGCCACGAGCGGCCCGAGAGTGAGCGAGGAGGACCGCCGCATAGAGCTTCAAGTCTATGCGGCGGCCTCTGACTCGGCTAACTGGTCGTGCAGCTCCGCCGCGCTCCCCGGGCGATCCTCCCGCCGCGACGCCAGCGCGCGCAGCACCAGGTGGGACAGGCGTTCCGGCGTACCCGGCGCGATGTCGCCGGGGGGCCGCGGGCCGCCGTCGAGCGCTCGCGCGAGCAGCGCGGCGGGCGTCGCCCCGTCGAACGGGAGCCGGCCGGTCAGGCACTCGTACACCAGCACGCCTAGCGCGTACACGTCCACCCGGCAGTCGAGCGATTCGCCCAGCAGCTGCTCGGGCGCCATGTAGGGTGGAGTCCCGATCCCTCGTTCCGAGGGTGCGGGCCTCCCGGCCACGAGCTCGGCGACGCCGAAGTCCGTGAGCTTCACCTCTCCCTGCGGTGTCAGCAGCACGTTCTGCGGCTTCAGGTCCCGATGGATGATGCCGAGCGCGTGGACGCTCGCGAGCGCCCGCGCGAGCTGCTTGGCGATCGCCACGGTCACCGCCGCAGGCAGGCGGCCAGCCGGCTCGAGCACATCGGCGAGCGAGCGGCCCTCCACGTGCTCCATCGTGATGAAGCGATATCCCGAGGCCTCACCGATGTCGTGGGTGCGGACCACGTTGGGATGAGACACGCGGCGCGCCAGCCGCAGCTCGCGACGGAACCGCTCCACGGCGTGCGGATCGGCCGTCGTCCGGTCCGGCCGGAGCGCCTTGAGGGCGACCACTTCGTCGAGCTCCCGGTCGCGGGCCCGGTACACCACCCCCATCCCACCCGCCCCGAGCAGGTCGATGATCTCGTAGCGTCCGGCCACCACCTGTCCCGGCGCGAAGAGCGACGTATGGCCGACCGGGCGGACGGCCGCACGGCTCGAGTCGCCGAGCGTCGCGAGGAAGGCCGCGAGGAGGTCGCGCTCGGCCCGGAGCATCGCGGCGCGCTCGGCCTCGAGCAGCACCGCCTTCCGCTCCACGCCCCAGCGATAGCCGCCGAGCTCTCCGTTCTGCCGCACCACGCGGTGGCAGGGAACGACGATGGCGACCGGGTTCGTGGCGCACGCCTGAGCGACCGCGCGCGCCGCGCGCGGCCGGCCGATCGCGCGCGCCACGTCCGCATAACTCCGGGTCGAGCCGCTCGGGATCACCCGCAGCGCTTCCCATACGCGCTGCTGGAACGACGTGCCGCGCACGTCCACGGGCAGCTCGAAGCGCGGCCGTGCACCCGTGACATGCGCGAGCAGGGCCTCGATCCATTCCTTGAGCGGGCCCGGCGTGTCCCGCGCGGCGGCCGGGAATTCGCGGCGCAGTGCCTTCTCGAGCGCGGCATCCGAGTCGCCGAGCTTGACGCTGCAGATGCCGCGCTCCGTGGCGGCGACGAGCAGCCGGCCGACAGGCGAGTCGACGATCGTGTAGGCGACGGGGTGAAGCCCGGCGGCGACGTCCCGCTTGGTGTGCGCCCGGGCCCGGCGCGCCACCGCGATGCGGCGGTTCAGCGTGGTTCCGTTGCGTGCGACCATGGTGACCTCCCGACGGCAAGATGGTACGAGGCCGGGGCGCGGCGCTATCCGATTCGGGCGGCCAAACTGGCTCGACCTTGCGGGCCCTTCCACGCTTTCCTATGGTGAGGCCACACGCACCCATGACCACGGCTAGCCTGCTGCTCGTCGAGGACGACGAGTTCGTCCGTCTGTCCCTCGCCCGGGCGCTGAACCGAGCTGGTGTCTTTTCCGTGCTCCCGGCCGAGAACGGACAACAGGCACTCGAGCTGCTCGACGGCCAGCAGGTGGACGCCATCCTCACCGACCTGCAGATGCCCGTGATGGACGGCCTCACACTGCTCGGCCATCTGCTGGAGCGCGGCGCCGCGCTCCCGGTCGCCGTGATGACCGGACACCGGATCACCCCGGACCTGCGGGAGCGGCTGCAGCAGTACGGCATCGCCGCGACGTTCACGAAGCCGATCGACATTTCGTTTCTGGCCGACGAGCTGCAGCGGTCCCTCAGCCCGGCAACTGTGGGACGGATGGCGGGGATCACGCTGTTCGGGTTCCTGCAGCTCATCGAGGTGGAGCAAAAGACAGGGCTGATCGTCGTGCGCGCGGCGGGTGAAGAGGGACGCATCTACTTCGACCACGGGCGCCCCGTCCACGCCGAGACTCGCCGGGCGCACGGACCCGCGGCCGTGTACGAGATCGTCCGCTGGACCGATCCCAAGCTCGAGATCTTCTACAAGCGCACGCCGCGCGAACGCACGATCAAGGAATCCTTGCAGCACATCCTGATGGAAGCGGCCCGGCTGCTCGACGAGAGCGGGCCGACCGCACCCGCGCGCGAGCACGGAGGCACGCACCAGGAAGCAGCGACGCCTGTAGAACCTCGCAGGCCCGAAGTCCAGGCGGCGCTGGCGGAGGCGATGACGATGGACGGCGCGCTCGGTATCGCCCTCATCGACGCGGCGAATGGCTTGAGCCTCGGCACCGCGGGCGGGAGCCCGATGGTGAACCTCGAGCTCGCGGGGGCCGCGGCCGCCGACCTCGTCCGTACCAAGCTGCGCGTGATGACCGCGCTCGGCCTCAAGGACACGATCGAAGACGTGATGATCACGTTCGGGAAGCAGTATCACCTGATCCGCTTCCTCGGCCCGGAGCAGAACCTCTTCCTCTACGTGGTGCTCGATCGCGAGCGATCGAACCTGGGGATGGCGCGGCACAAGCTCGCCGCGATCGGACGCATGATCGCCCTGTAGCGCTGGCCCACGATTCGAGGCAGAGTAGGTCTGCTACCCCGCCGGTCGGGAGCTCAGAGAGGACGGACGGGGGCGGGCGGGGGCGGCCCGGACGACGCCGTGCACCGCCTGCGCCTCGCGCTCACCCTGATCGAGCACCAGGCCCCCTAGACCCGCCGAACAGCGAGCTCTCGGCCACGTAAAACAGCGCGATCGCGCCGTACAGGACGACGCTCGCGGTCGGACTCACGAGCGCGACCAGCGTGGCCGCGAGGTAGATGAACGGGCCGGGGAGGTAGCTCCGCGTGATTCCCCGGACCAGCCGGTCGTCGGCGTCGGGTCGAAGCAGCCGCCGGCCGAGCGCGGCGTAGAGCCAGATCGCCTGGAACATCACCGCCGTCGCCGTGAGCGTGATCCCATAGGTGAGGGCGGCCGCGCGAGCGCCCTCGTCGCGGACGTGCTCCGCGACGAGGCGGGTCGGGAACGGGATGAACGCGACGCACAGCAGAAAGACGACCGTCAGGAAGAGGAACGTGCGATCGGCGCGCGCCACCTGGGTCATGACCGTGTGGTGGTTCACCCAGATGATCCCGATCGTGAGGAAGCTGACGGCGTAAGCGACGTAGGACGGCCACATGTGCAGCAGCCCGGCGCCCAGGTCGGCATGCGCCGCGCCGACCTGGGCGTCCACGTTGAGGATCAGAAGCGTCGCGGCGATCGCGAAGACGCCGTCCGCGAACGTCTCCAACCGGCTCGTGGTCATTCTCTCGATGGTGATGCGAAGCGCGGACGCGCGGTGCAGCTCATTGCGCTCCTAGTGGCCAGGGGCAGAATCGAACTGCCGACACGCGGATTTTCAGTCCGCTGCTCTACCAACTGAGCTACCTGGCCTTCCAAATCGGAGTCGGATTATAGGTATGAGGCGCCGAGGCGCCAAGTAGACACCTGAGCGTCTTGGCGTCTCGCCCCCTCTGCCGTAGCTTCTCGCGCATGCCGCACCCCGATCTCCCCAATCTCACCGTGCTGGCTCACCCCTTGATCCAGCACAAGCTCACCATCCTGCGCGACCGGCGCACCAGCACGCGCGACTTCAAGCAGCTCGTCAACGAGATCGCGATGCTGATGGCTTACGAGGTGACGCAGGACCTGCCGCTCGAGTCCGTCGAGATCGACACGCCGCTCGAGCCGACGCGCGGCGTCCAGGTCGCCGGCAAGAAGCTCACGCTCGTGCCGATCCTGCGGGCCGGCCTCGGCATGGTCGAGGGGATCTCGCAACTGATCCCGTCGGCGCGCGTCGGACACATCGGGCTGTACCGGGACCACGACTCGCTCCAGCCGGTGGACTATTACTTCAAGATTCCGGCGGGGGAGCACGACCGGGCGTTCTTCGTGCTCGACCCCATGCTCGCGACCGGTGGCTCGGCTGTGGCCGCGGTGGGCGCCCTCAAGAAGGCCGGTGCCCAACGCATCCGCTTCCTCTGTCTCGTCGCCGCCCCGGAAGGGGTGCGCAAGATGCTCGCGGCGCACGCCGAGGTCCCGGTGTACGCCGCCGCGCTCGACCGGCAGCTCAATGAGCGGGGCTATATCCTCCCCGGCCTAGGCGACGCGGGGGACCGGCTGTTCGGCACGGGGCGTGGTTGACATTTTTCGTCATTAGTGTACGTTGTGACGTAATACGTCACTAGCCATTAATATGACGAAAAATGACAATCAATACGTCGCGCTGATTGCCGATGCCGTGGCGTCGCGGACCCTCGCACCCCGGGCGCGCGCCCAGCTCCAGACCGACGTGCGGGCGAGCCTCGGCGACATCAATCGCCGCTGGCGGCGCGCCATCGCTGCGAAGTTCGCCGTGACGCGCGGTGACGAGATCGAGGGACTCCTCGGGAGCGCAGCCGCAGTCTGGGACATCGCGCACTGGATCCGGCTCAAGTTTGCCGAAGCGGACTGGGTCATCGCCTGTGGGCGCGGTGCGATCACGACCCCTCTCGCCCCTACCGCACCTGAAGTGGACGGCCCCTGCTTCCATGCGGCACGCGGCGCGCTCGATACGGCCAAGCGCGATCGCCTGGTCTTCGCCTTCGGCGGCTTCGAGCCCGCAGTGGCCGCCTTCGCCGGTTATTACTCCGCCCTGTACTGGAGCTGGACGCGGCGTCAGCGACAGGCAGCCAACTACCTGCGCTACTACGCCGATACCTTGGGGTCGCTGAAGCTGGCACAGAGTATGGACATTCATCCAACGGGGCTGTCCCATCTGCGGCGCCGCATGGCCTGGCCCCTCGTGGAGGCCGGGGATAAGATGTTCCGGCACGCGATCGCGCCCGGGGAGGGGTCGTGAATCCGCTGTACGTCATCCCGCTGTTCGTGTACGCGCTCGCTGCCACGCTGTGGCCGGCCCAGATTGACGGGCACCGTCGCGGTCGCGAGCTGCTCTTCGTCGAAGCGCTGTTCGTGACCGCCGCGCTCGTCGGCGGCAGCTACCTCGAGCGGCTCGTCGTGCCGCGGGCCCCGGGGCTATGGTGGGGGCGCGCGCTGCTCATCGCCACCGCCTACCTCTATGTCTGCGGGCGCGGCATGGTGCTGATACGGGCCGTGCTGGAGCTACCGCCGCTCCAGATGCGGCGCGACGAGGACCGCACCGCGGGAGCCGTGGACATCGCCCGCGGGCGGACCGTCGGGGCGCTCGAGCGCGCCCTGGCGCTCACCCTCGTGCTGCTCGGCCAATACGCCGCCGTCGGCTGGATCATCGCCGCCAAATCGCTGGCGCGCTTCAAGGCCCTGGAGGACCGGGAGTTCGCGGAATACTTCCTGATCGGCACGCTGGCCTCGCTGCTCCTCGCCCTGCTCGCCGGGATCGGGACGAGACTACTGCTGGAATAACTGCGTGGGGAGTGGTACCTGACGGTGCGGGCCGCAAGTCCGCCTCGCACCGCAGGGTACCACTCCCCACTCCCCACGCCTTTATGGCTCTCGCACGCAACCCTCCCCGCGCACCGTGTGTCAGATAGACGACCGCCCCCCAGCTCCGGAGCTCCGTGGACGAACGCGAACTGATAGCCCGGGTCCGCGCCGG
>Ga0209160_1004639_pt1 | contig 10963 bp, 10 predicted proteins | sample GraSoiAngelo_153_FD_186167 | JGI IMG/M metagenome (GOLD analysis project Ga0209160, IMG submission 186167) | Grasslands soil microbial communities from the Angelo Coastal Reserve, California, USA - 14_1009_12_40cm (SPAdes) (version 2) | ecosystem: Environmental > Terrestrial > Soil > Grasslands ...
CTCATCCCAGGGATCAACCCGTATGTCCCGATAGTCTACGGATGGTTGGCCCTCATAGTCGCGCTTGTAGTACACGAGGGGGCGCACGGGGTGGTGGCGAGGAGTCTCGGCATGCCTGTCAAGTCCGCGGGGCTCCTCTTCCTCCTAATCTTGCCAATCGGGGCTTTCGTGGAGGTGGACGACAAGGTGCTGAAGGTCGCCCGTGCAAGAGACTCGACTCGCGTGTTGGCGGCGGGAGCTGGCATCAACTTCGTCCTAGCTATCCTCTCTGTGGCCCTGCTCTTCAATATCGTTTCAACGATGACACCTGCGTCGAATGGAGTGGGCGTCCTCTCTGTATATCAGAACTCCACATCGCTCTACTCTCCCGCAGACGTCGCCGGAATCAAGCCGGGCGACTTCATATTGTCGATTAACAACGTTCGGATAGACTCCGCCCTCAACGACAGCTCGCTGTATCGTCCCGGGAACAGAGTGAATCTTACGATCTGGAGAGGCGGTGAGACAGTCGTCAAGAACATCGTTCTGGGGAAGCTGACCTACATAGACCTGCGGACGAATCAGACCTTCACCCGAGGCTTTATCGGGATCCAGCCAATTACTCCCTCGACACTTCGGCAGTTGGTTGGCACCTACGTGGGGGATTTCACCAAGACAGCCAGACCATACATTTGCATACCTACTCTTCCGAGGTGCCAGGACTACGTCCCCTTCTCAGATCAATACATCGGATTTTACGCATCCCCCTTCGGGGGTGCGCTACCCCTTGTCCTGAACTTGCTTTTCTGGATGTACTTCATCAACTTCAACCTGGCCATCTTCAACAGCCTCCCCATCTACCCCCTCGATGGCGGGCAGGCTTTTGATGTGACGGTCAAGGCTTTAGGGAAGGGGAGGCTGAAAGAGACCACTCTAAACAGGATAACGACGACAATAAGCATCCTGCTCGTGTCTATGATTGCCCTCCTTCTATTGGGCCCATACCTGATCTTCTAACCATGTCTCTCTCGCTCGTCCTGACGACTATCCGTCGGGAAGGCCGCGCCGTTGGCGAAAGCCGCCGTGAAGAGGAGACTCCCGGCCTGCGGGGGCATCTCCCAAGTGAGGTCCATCTACTCATGGAAGGGCACCCTCCGCGACGAGGCTGAAGCGTTGATCATCTTCAAGACCACGGAGGAGAAGGTTCCGCGGCTCAGGGCCTTCCTGGAGAAGGAGCACCCGTACGAAACACCCGAAATCATCGAGGTGCAGGTTGCGAGGGTGAACGCGCACTATCTTTCCCGGGTCGTCGAATCTGTTGCTGTTTAAATAGGAAATTCGAATCAGATGGTGATGCTGGAGACAAGCCTGCTACTGCTCGGCTACGCCCTAGCGATCGCGGGGCAGACACAGGACCTTCCCTCACCCCCCGACATCGGGACTATCCTTCAGCGGCTGGCTGGAGAGTTCGCGGCCGACGCGACCCTAGTCGTTGGCGCGATAGACTCGACTGTAATCAACCTCTCTAGGCTGGCCTACATCACAGCCCTGCTGGTCGGGATCTTCCTCTACTCAACTCACCTAGAGAAGAGGCTCGGGAAGGACCTCGTGAAGGGGGGATTGGTACTCGCCGTTCTCTCCGAATTCATCTTCCCGCTGATCAGCAAGGTCTGAGGGCGTAGAGCAAGGTTGCGACTCTTCCTACCGTAGGAAGAGATGTGCTTCCCGACTTCAGTGGGGGGTCTCGACGGCCCTGCCATCGACCTGGTTGAGGGTGCCTCAGCGCCCTTCATGCTTAGATGAAGGGCATCTTCGCGGGACGACAGAGACGCTCCTCGCGCGAGCCAGCGCCATCAGCGTTGAATGTCGTCGGCCGACTCGAGGCGGGGAGCAGTGTGGTGAGTGGCTACAGACGAAGGGCGAATTTACTCCAGCCCTAGGTCCCTGAATGTTCCTATTCGGACACCGTCGGGGAGGCTATTGATCTCCCCCGTCCTGTGGCCGATGAGTCCCTTCACTCCGACTCTAGACGCAGACTCCACCAGTCGCTGGGTGATTATGCCGTCGAAGACGAGGTAGCGGGCCCCGTTCGAGGATTCCATCTTCTGAACGAGTTCGCTTATCGGGAAGCGTCCGACCTCCTGCAGCCCCTCGTCGAGGAGGACAGCCTCGAGGGTACCGTTCAGAGAGGGATAGATCTCCCTTGTCTTCTCGACGATCGGCTCTGCAGGGGCTTCACGCTCACTCACACGCTCACGCTCGCGCTCGGTCGTCCTCCCGCCGCGTGGCTGCACCTGTTGTTGTTGATGCGGTTCGACCCGCTCCGCTTTCAGGAGTTGCAGGACCTCGATGGGAGTTAGGTCCTCTACCTCCTTCCCGGGAGGGGCTCTCAGAACCTTCTCTACCCGCACAACCTGACTCAGCTCCTTCTCGATCAGGTCTCCCCCTCTGTCACCGTCCAAGACAGCAATCAACCTCTTCTTCTTCCCGAGCTCGATTATCGAGTCGGGTACACTCGTTCCCTCGAGCGCGACAACATTCTCAATCCCGGCTCTCAGAAAGAGTACGACGTCCGCCCTCCCCTCGACGAGGTAGACGAGGTCCGAGGTGTAGACCCCAGGTCCGGCCGGGAGGTTTTCAATCCCATAGTTGACCACGCGCGCCCTCTTGGTAGACTCGACGACGTCCTTGAGAACATTCTCGCCTTCGCTAGAACTCTTCGAACTCCAGTCCCTGACTATCAGCTTGGCCCGGTCGACAATCTGCTTTCTCTTGGATGCCCGGACGTCCTCTATCCCTTCGAGGATGAACCTCGATGAGCAGGGTCCGACCTTGTCGACGCTCTCGACGGCTGCCGCGATCAAAGCCGCGGTCCCGATATCTGTGGACATAGGGATCAGGACGTCGCCGCGAGTCTTGTCGTTCTTCGATTCCAGGTTTATCTCGATCCTTCCCACCTTCCAGCTCTTCTGGAGCTCGTTTAGGTTCATCTCAGGGCCAAAGAGACCCTCTGTCTGACCGAAGATCGCGCCTATGACGTCGGCTCGCTCGACGACTCCGTCGACTTCAAACCTCAGTTTCACGAGGTACTTTACTATACCCGAATCTGGCAAATGCGTTCATCTCGTTTTCAGCTCCCTTAACGGGAATTAGCTTAAACAATGTAAAGGCAGAAATCTCCCAGTTATAAAGCCTTATCCTCGCATCCTAAATTTCGACGTCTGCCACAAGATAGGAGAAGCGTTTGAGGTTCTCGATGTGCCTGAAGACCCCCCTGGAGGCGGCGAGGAGCCTCCTTCGCTGGGCGAGGGAGACCACCAACCCACGATGGGTGAGGGCCTTGGCGTACCTCGCCGCGAGCCGCCTCCCCTCCCTGTCGAGGTCGGTCATGATGACCACAGTCTTCGAATTTGCCAGCCTCGATTCGGACCCCTTGGCGGCGGCGATGCTGACGATACGGCCCCTGTATCCGACGTCTCTCATGGCGCGGACATCTCTAGCCCCCTCGACGAGAACGACCCACCCGTCGGCGCCCAACCGGTTCAACTCCGTGACGAACTCCTTCAGGAACTCAGCGAATTCGGCGAACTTCCTCTCGGAAGTCTTCCGATCCTCAACCTGCACGATGGACCTGTCGCGAGGGCTGGCGAAAAACGTTGCCTCGCCAAGACTGGCGCGCTCTTCCGGCCAAGAGTCACGATAGCTTGAATCGCGTCGACCACGCTACAGAAAGGTCGGAGCAGCAGAGAAAGAAGGGGATGCCACCCGGACATACGGCCTCGGAATAATTTTGATGTCGCCCGTCTCTGACAGCCCAGCTCATCGGTCGGCTTTTTTTGCCGACATCTCGCCTAGCCTCTCAAACGGGCTTTTTTTCAGGCGGCTCTCGTCTGTCGCACGTCTGGGTAAACCATCTGCTCATCACAGCGCTTTTGGCGCCTTTGCAGGTGGCCGTTTTACGCGCAGTAGAACGAAAGCCGTCTAAAGGGGCGGCGAGTGAGCTCTATTTATTTTAGCTGCTCTCGCGGAGCAGGTTCGAGAGGTCGAGCTCGAAGCCGGCGAGAGGGACGCCAAGGCCGAATGCGACTATGACGGAAGGCTTGACCTCCCCTATGTGGCCCACACCACGCCCCGAGGCCTCGACGGAGGCGCATCTTCCGTCAGAGAAGGACCAGTGGATTGAAGGCGAGGTAACGACTTCGAGGTTGGCCAGTGTCTTGAGGAAGGATTCCATGTACATCTTTGCCTCCGAGAAGCTGGCCTGTGAGTGGGCTATCATCGCGGCGAGAGACCACCTCTCCTCCACCTTCTTCCCTACCCTGTGGTATACTCTCCCGACCTCGAAGATCCTCTGGGGGTACTCCTCCTTTATGTTCCTGGAGAGAATCGAGAGAAGGGAGGGAAGCAACGAGTCACGCAGTATCGAGTGGTCGATGCTCCGCGGGTCGCTCACCTCGACCTTCTCCTCCGCACTCCTCTCGAACTTCTTGTAGAAAGACGACTCGTCGACCAGCTCGTAGCTCATCACCTCGACCATCCCCGAAGACGCCATCAGGTCGGCTATCTTCTCCAGTCTTTTGCCTTGGCGGCTGAACTCGCCAGGACGGTCGCTGGCTGGATAGACAGGCTTGATCTTGTCGATGCCGTATCCGAGGGCCGTCTCCTCCGCAAGGTCGACAGGATGAAGGAGGTCTATCCTGTACCGGGGGAAGGCCACGGTCGTCCCACTCGGTTCCAGTCGACTCCTCCGAAGGCAGCTGTTAATCTCCGACTCTGTCAGGTCGAGGCCAGTCACGCTCCGTATGAGTGGGAGGTCGAGGGGCATGCTCAAAGGGGAGAGGTCGGGGGTGGCCTCGCTCGATGAGAAGTACTTTATCTCGACCGTCTGGAGCGACGCACCCGCATCTGCCAGCGTGGTGGCGATGATCGCGAGGACGTCGGAACCGACCCTCTTGTCTGTCGAGGTCACATCTATGAAGAGGTTCTTGGTAGATGTGGAGACCTTCGTTTCGTTGCCGTTGATGATCGGCGGGAAAGAGAGGACCGTGTTCTTCGAATCTCTCAGGATCGGATAGAGCCGGGAATCGGGGAGGATGCTCGAGTACCTCCGCCCCGTCTCCGTGCGTTCTAGAATCTCCGCGATAGTCATCGGGTTCTGGTCCCCCAAGGGAGCGAAACTGAAACTAGGGGGCACCCCCTCGTAGTGGACTGGAGGCACCACTGCGTCGAGGTCGTGGAGTCCGATCGCGGCGACCCTCCTCCTTCTTCCCAGCCCGTTGTGGAGGTCCTCCTGCATCGAGATGAGCTGTCTGACGGTTTCGTCGTCTAGCCGCAGACCCTTCGCCACGGCGCAGGCAATGAAGGGTCTTACGTTGGCGAGGCGTCGGTCAACCAGTACCGCGATTCCGCTCGAAGAGGCCTCATAACGGGGGAGACCCACTTCGACCTCGAGTATTCCTTTCAACGCCCGAGCGATCCCGTAATCGGTTGAGAAGTCAGGCCTGTTGGGGCTGTACTCGACCCTGATGGAGTCGCTCTCTTCACCCTCGATGTCGAGCCCTATGTAGGGGAGACGCTGGAGGACATCCCTCTTCTCCCCTCCGACCAGCTTCACGAGTCTATCCTTGTAGAGTTTGACTACCGGCAATACTTGTCGTTGCCCTCCTTCTCAGCCAGCCCAGGTCGTTGTCGTAGAGGACCCTGAGGTCGTCGAGCCCGAGCCTGAGAAGAATCAGCCGCTCGATTCCGAGTCCCCATGCCAGGACGGGCTTCTTCACTCCGAGCGGCCAGGTGACCTCGGGCCTGAAGACGCCCGAGCCGCCCAGCTCGATCCAGTCGTTGGCCAGGTCCGAGTAGCCCACAACCTGCAGAGAAGGCTCGGTGTACGGAAAGTAGGACGGCCATAACTTGACTTCGCTCATGCCGAGCTTCCGGTAGAACCCTGTAAGGAATCCCATCAGGTGCCGTGTGTTCAGGCCATCCCCCATGATGACTCCGTCCATCTGGTGGAACTCCGCAAGATGCTTGTAATCGAGGTTTTCATTCCTGTAGACCTTTCCGAGCGCGAAGACGCGCAGGTCCTCCTTCGCAGACTCTAGCGCCCTGACCGTCAGGACTGTGTTGTGTGTCCTGAGAACAAGCCTTCTCGCCTCCTCGGTATTCCATCTGTACTGCCATCCTCTGCTCCCGGTCCTCCACCCGTCCTCGTGAGTCGATGCGATCCTGTCCACCACGCCCTCGCGCTTGATTGAATCGTCCTCCATGGACATCAGGTAGAAGGTGTCTTGGAGCTCCCTCCCGGGGTGGTCCTGAGGAGTGAAGAGCGCGTCGAAGTTCCAGAGGGCGGGTTGAATCGCGGCCCCCTCGATCTCGGTGAACCCCATCGAAATGTACGCCTCCTTCACCTCTTCGATGAACTCGTTCACCGGGTGCCTCCTTCCAGGATAGAAACGTGGGGCGGGGGCCCTGACGTCTATCGGGCGGAGTTCCTTCCCCCTCCAGCGACCCGTAGCGAGAAGGTCGGGCGTTAGCCTCTCGACGCGACCCCCCTCCGCCGCGTCTAGGGCCGCGAGCCCATCTCTGGTTATCCTCACTCTCGTGGACTTCTCTTCCGTCTTCTGGACTATTCCCCTCTTTATCAGGTCGGGGAGGAGGGGACGGAGCTCCTCGGGGAGCGCATCCTCCTCTGCTCCTCTTGCGAGATGGGCGAGGAGTCTTTCAAGCTTCGCCGCCCCATCCGCATCCAGTATCGAGACGAAGGACCCGACCGCGGAGCTCTCCACCTTTATCCACGATGACTCGCGGGCCCTGCCGAGCGCCGCGGAGAACTCGTCCTGCGACTTGAAATCCTTCTTCAGGTCACTGAGCGGAACGGGACGTCCCGCCTCCTTCAGACGGCGCAGAAGCAAGAGTTCGGGGGCGGTAGGGAGGAGCAGGACGAGCTTGGCGAGAGTGTTCTGCTCGACCTCGATGAATCCTTTCGATGAGAGCCACTCTATCGACCGCCTGACCTGGTCGGGGAGGAGTCCGCCGGAGAGGAGCGAGTCGAAGTCGACCCACCCCGCATCTTTGAGGGCGCCCAGGACCCTGACTTCGATGGGGTGGAGAGCTCCTGTCGCCAACGCTTTCCTACTCTCCTACCGAAGCGAGATATCTCCTGTTCTTCGTCAAAAGCTCTCGGGCGTCTCCCAGCAGGGAGACTCTCTTCTTCTGGTGCGCCTCGAGGTACTTCTTGACGAGGGCCGCGGCCTCCTGCTTGCATTCACCGCAGAGCCTTATCCCCCCCGTACATTCGTCGTAGACCCTCTGGACGTGCTCATCGTCGATGGCGAAGTGGAACCGGTAGAGGTCGTAGACGGGGCACTTGTCAGCCTCCGCCCCCAACCTCCTCTGCTCCTCGACGGTCGCCCTCCCTCCCGTGAAGGCGGCTAGGACCTTCTTGGCGGCGGAACGAGGGTCCTCGTCGAGGGTGAATCCAGATGAAGGGTCGCGTTTGGACATCTTGAAGCCTCCCGTGAGGGCCATCTCGAGACGATGGTAGATCGATGAGGGAGGGATGAAACCGAATTCGTCGTGGTAGCGCGCTGCCAGGTCGCGCGTGAGGCGAATGTGCGGGTCCTGGTCCGCCCCGACCGGGACGAGCACCGGTTTCGGGCCGCCGAACTCCCGAAGCTGGGGCATCAGGATGTCTCCGGCCTGAATCAGGGCGGAGATGTAGAGACCGATGGGGCGCTCACCGTAGATCGCCCTGAGCATGTTGTTCGTGATCCCTCTCGAAAATATCGTCATCAGGCGCATCACCCTCATCTCTTCGCTCTGCATGTAAGCGACAGTCCTCTCCGGGTCGAGCCCGAGCGCCAGGATGTCCGCTACGTTCTGAACCGCCATCTTGGAACTCTCCTGAAAGGAGATGCCGTTGTCGCAGTAGGCCTCCACGTCCGCTATCGCGTAGAAGACTGTCGTCTTCCCCGAAAGGGACTGGAAGAATACCATGTCGTCGGCCGTCATCTTGTTTCCGAGGTGAAAGGTCCCCTCGGGCTTTATCCCACTCATCACCGCAAACGGCTTGTTGGAATCGACGGCGTCGAGTATCCTCCCCAAGTCCCTCTGCCCGAAGTCGATGCCGCGACTCAGGTGAGGGCTGAGCTTCTTGAAACGCGGTAGAAGGCGGTCGATTCCTTCTATGCCGAACTCCGATTGGAGCCTGCCGTAGTCTTTGATGACGCCGGAACCCCAGGGGTCTAGCCGCTGCCCTTCCTCCTCCCTCTCCACAAAGACCTCGGCTGAAGCGTCGGATTAAATTCCTTTCCGACCGTGAGTCCTCAGGACCCTCCCCTCCTCGTCGATCTCGCCCTTTCTGATCCTCGTCGAGGAGATGGGCTTCGCGTCCTCCGCCATCAGTAGGTCGACCACGACGAGGTCGAGGGGAGGAAAACCCCTCTCCCTGCGCAGCTTGTTCGCCAGCTCGAGGCGGCCGGCCGTCTCCTCGCTCGCGACGAGGGCCTGCACTTCAGGGGAGGCGATCCCCGGCCCGAAGTAATCGTAGAGCTTGGCGATGGCGTAGCGCCTCCCCGGGAAGCGCCGTCTCAGGAGGTCTTCGAGTTTCTTCACCCGCTCCTCGTAGGAGTGCTCCGGTTTCTTCCCCATCTTCCGCGCAAATTCGTCTGAAGTGACCCCGATCACGACCTCATCGCCGACTTCGAAGCTCTTCTCGAGGAGGGAGACGTGGCCTCGGTGGAGGCGGTCGAAGGTTCCTCCCGTCGCCACGCGCCGATACTTCCTCGAATCCGGGCCGCGCTCACCAGGAATCAATTTCAAATACGCCGAAACTTCGCCTAGAATCGAGCCAGACGATAAAAATGTGCGGGTGAAATCGAGAGATGGGGATACCGCGGGAGTACATCATGGCGGGCAGGATTACCAGGGAGGTGAGGGAATGGGTTAGGGGAAGAGTCGTGCCGGGGAGCGAGTACCTGGACATCTGCGAGAAGTTAGAGGGGGAGATTGTGCAGAGGGGGGGGAGAGTCGCCTTTCCGACAGGCGTCGGGGTGAACAGCGTCACGGCACACTATGCGCCGCAGGCGGGGGAGAGCGGCCGCGTGGGGGAGAAAGACGTTGTCAAGGTCGACTTTGGCGTCCACGTCGATGGCTACGTCGCCGATACCTCGATTACAACGACCTTCAACCCTCAGTACCAGCCGATGCTCGACGCGACTGAGAGGGCGTTGCGTGCTGCCATCGATGTGCTGAGGCGTGACAGGAGGATAGGGGAGGTGAGCAAGGCGATCTACTCCGAGGCGTCTCGTTATGGGTTCAAGACCATTAGCAACCTGAGCGGGCACACGCTGGACAGGTACGTCGTTCACGCGGGGAAGAGCATACCCAACGTCTACATGCCGAACCTTCCGACCCTCAAGAAGAATGAGGTCTTCGCGGTAGAACCCTTCCTGACCACACGGGAGGCAGACGGGTACGTCGTCGACTCTGAGGTCGAAACGATCTTCGCACTCGTCGGGAGGCGGAGGCTCGGGAAGGGGGAGCTGGATGATCTCGTGGAGATGATCTGGGAGGAGAGGAAGACCCTGCCCTTCACCCCGAGGTGGTTCCTGAAGGACTACAAGGAGGCCAGGCTGCTGTCGCTCCTGAAGGAGCTCGCGAAGAGGAAGGTCGTCAGGTCTTACGCCACCCTCGTCGAGGCCTCCGGCAAGCCTGTCGCACAGTTCGAGCACACGATGGCCCTGGATGAGGAGGAGGGGCTGATAATTCTTACTTAGGAGGCTTCGCCGTCTCGGCGTAGATCAGGCTTATCCGGGTCTGATTGCCGCACTTCGTGCACTTCGCTCCATCCTTGGTGACGTAGTCACCGGACTGAAACTCCCGCTTTGTCTTCTGCCCGCACACGGGGCATTCTTCAATCGTGAAGACTGTGTACTTGACCTTCTTCTCCACGACGGACTTGGAGCTTATCATCACTGGCTCACCCCGAGAGTATTCCCGATTCCCGCTATGAGGACGTCGTCCCCCTCCTTCGTCTTCTCCTCGATCACCCTGTTGAGGAGAGTGATGACCTTGTCCGACGCCTCGGCTATCTCCTTCCTCATCGCGGTTATGGCCTCCAGAATCGACTGCTTGACCAGAACCGCGTAGATGGGGATCTTGTGCTTCGCGGCGACCTCCTCGATCTGGTACTTCTCGACCCCGATGCCCCCGATCGCCGCCCCGACGCCCTCGGCGATCTCGCCCGTCTTCTCCCCCTCCAGCTTCAGGGCCGCATCAATCATGATAATCGCGCTGGGTTTGACACCCATCTCCTCTATGACGTGCCTTATCCCTACCCCCGGCTGACCCACGTAGGCCATCGGCCCCTCCGCCTTCACCACGTAGAGCTTCCTCCCCTTGTACTCGTTGATGGCCAGGACGGTGTCTTTCGCAATCGTCTGCTTCTCGCGCCCGACCATGTAGCGCGAAGCGATGACGGCACCGATTCCGTCCCCTAAAGGCTGGGCGAGCTTGAAGGTGTCCACCGCACTGACGAGAGCATCCGCTTCCTGGATTATCATGGGCATCAACATCTGCAGCTGCACCAGCATGAAGTAAGAGTTCGTCTTCTTCCCGAGCAGGTAGAAGTGTCTCACGATCTTGTGTATCGTGTTCAGGGCCGTCGCCGCCTCGAGGAGATTTTCAGAGACCGAGACTGTGACGGGGTTCTTGTCCCCCACTATCGTCCCGACCTCCTGCCTGACCCTCTCGTCTCTAGTGGTCACCACGTGGTCGATCTTCCCGACAATCCCGTTCGGGTCTATGTCTACGGGCATGATCGTTATGTAGTCGAGGAACTGGTCGACCCTTTCAGTCGGGTCGCCCGACGCCTTCCCGGTGGTCGTCAGATAATCGATCGTCTCCTTTCTTGCCTTGTCCTTCATCACCTTGAGCCTTGTGAGTCCGCGACCTATGTCGTTCAACGCAAACCAGACCTGAATCCTGG
>Ga0209160_1004646_pt1 | contig 10951 bp, 10 predicted proteins | sample GraSoiAngelo_153_FD_186167 | JGI IMG/M metagenome (GOLD analysis project Ga0209160, IMG submission 186167) | Grasslands soil microbial communities from the Angelo Coastal Reserve, California, USA - 14_1009_12_40cm (SPAdes) (version 2) | ecosystem: Environmental > Terrestrial > Soil > Grasslands ...
AACGCTCCTCGCAGCGATCGCGCTCGTTCTGCTCGTCGCAGTGGCCGTCGCCTTCGAGCGGGCGCTTCTCGGTGATATGAACCCTCTGTTCACCTGCCAACGAAGGGCTGCCGCTGAATCCGAGGAACGCGTTTTACTATCAGACCACGCCGGATTTCTTCGGCTTCGCCCCCAATCCGTTCGGTTTCGGCCTCGATCGCGCCAGGGTGCGCACCACGTCGACAGCATCGCAAGCGGACTAGTAACCCTGACACCGGTCTCGCGCAAGCGGGAGGGCGGCGATTGGCGCGAAATGTCCGACGATGTCCGCCAATGTCGGGTCCGCTCATCGGTGTGAGCGCGAGACCCGTGTGCTCAGACGAAAAAAAGTTTTCGGACGGCGCGCCGGATCAACGGCCGGTCTGAACGACGCGCCCATCCCGTCGATCAGCCGCCATCAGCACATCTCTCTTTAGCACGTCTCTCTTTCGAAACAGCAGGCGGCCGCTCGGGATCCGGTAACACTTGATCTTGCCGGCGGCCACCCATCGGTCGACGGTGCGAATCTCGACCCGGCACAATTGCGCGACTTCGCCTTTCGTCAGAAGTTTTTCGCCCGGAGCGCATTCGTTCCACATAGCCCGTCTCCACCGTTCGATCTCTGATCCGCAATTCGTCGACCACGGTGCCGGGTTGCTCAACTGGCACTGTCTCACTGGTCATGACTGTCCTGAGATCGCCCCGGGTGAGCCCACGAGGCGCACCCAGGGACGAGCTGGCGCGAGAGAACAGCGACGAGGACCGCAGGGAGGTGCCGATCGATCACGCGCCGAATCCGAAACGGATCGTTCCGGCGGCATGACCATCTTTGGGTTCATTGGTGTCCTCGGAAGGCACCCAGCGTACTACCAGAGTCGCGGCCCTTGCAACATCCTTCTCGAGTGTTTTGCGAGTTTCAAATTATTGCGACGCGGCGCCGGCTGTCGACCGGTCGCCGGCTGAATACAGACGCTTTCGGCGGTTGTACTGAGCGACCGCCCGCCCCGACGAGTGGCTCCAGGCGACGCCGCGCTCGTGGCGGCGCCGTTACTTTCATCGCTCGGCTCGATGGTTCAGCGCCCAGATATAGGCGGCGAGCGCCGAGACGTCGGGTGGAGAGAGCTGCGCGCCGCCCATCGGCGGCATCACGCCCGTGTGCTCCTTCGGGTTCGCGACGCCCTGGGTGATCGTCCGGCTGATCCCGGCGAGGCTGCCGTCGCCCCAGAGCCATTTGCCTTTCGTGAGGTCGGATCCGAGCGGCGTGCCCTCCGCGTTGGATCCGTGGCATCCGACGCATGTGTTGCCGTGATAGAGACGGTCGCCCAGCGCGACCATCGCTGCCGTGGCGCCGTAGGGCGTCGGCAAGCCCGCGGCATCGGCGCTGGCGTCGGGATGGATGCCCTCGGGCGGCCCGACGCGTTCAGCGGGGGCGGCGGGCGCTGAAGCTTCGGCGCGCTCGGATGGAGCGGATGCAGGCGCGCCGCGTGTCGCCGCAACCGTGCCCGTATAGATGATGCGCCAGATCCGGCCGTGCGCATCGTCCGCGACGTAGAGCGCGCCGTCGGGTCCGACGGCGAGTCCTGCGGGCCGGTGCGCGGCCCGGCCCGGTTCCTTCACGGCGCCGGCAAAGCCATCGGCGAAGACCTCGTACTTCCCGGTGGGCTTGCCGTCCGCGAACGGCTGGAACACCACGTTGTAGCCGCCCTGCGGGAATGGCGCTCGGTTCCACGAGCCGTGGAATGCGATGAATGCACCTGCGCGGTAGCGCACGGGGAACTGGTCGCCGTAGTAGAGCACGAGGTCATTGGGCGCCCAGTGAGCGGGGAAGACCGCGACAGGGCTTCGCCTCTGCGCGCACACCCCGACGGCCTTCCCGCCATCGCCCCCATACTCAGGTGCCTGGACCAGCTTCTGCTGCGTGTCGTCGAAGTAGCATTCGGGCCACCCATAGTCGGCGCCGCGCTCGAGCCGCACCAGCTCCTCCGCCGGCAGGTTGGCGCCCTGCTCGGGCTTGTAGAGGGCCGGCCAGTTCTCCGCGAGCTGGTCCCGGCCGTGCTGGGTCGCATAGATGCCGATGCCCATCGAATCGACGGCAATGCCGCCCGCGTTGCGGATGCCGGTCACGAAGCGCTCGGCGGGCGAGAATCGCTGCGCCGTCCGGTTGGCGTCGTAGCGCCAGATGCCGGCCCGCGTCTCGGTCTCTGTGCACGGCTGGTGCCCGGGCGACCTGGGCATGCGGTTCTGCACCTGGCAGGCGTTGGTGGCCGAGCCGCTGTTGACGTACAGCGCACCCCGCGCATCGATGGCGAACGGGTGCATGGGATGGTCACCGGTGAGAGGCAGTCCCGACACGATCACCGTCGGCGCCTCGGTCGGCACAATCCCCGTGGCGGGCAAGGCGTATCGCACGATGCGATCGTCGACCTCCGCGAAGAGCCCGCCACGATAGAGCGTGATGCCAGTGCCCCCGCCACTGCCGGTCTGGACGCTGTCGCCGAAACGAAGCTTGACATCGGCCCGGCCGTCACCAGTGGAATCCAATAGACCCACGAGGAATCCACCGGCGGGAGGCGTGTCGTTGCCATAGTACCGGCCGCTCCAGGTGTTGACGTACACCACGCCGTTCGGCGCCACGACGAGGTGCCGGGCATGGCCGATGTTGTCCGCGAACACCGTCGCGCAGAATCCGGCGGGCAGCGTGATTCCGCCGTTATCGGCCGCGCAGGTTGGTTTCGTGGTCGTAGGCTGTGCCTCGCGAGCTGCCGACAACGAGCCGGTCGCCAGCACCAAGCCGATGATGAGGGTCGCGCGTAGGGAGCGTCGAGACAATGAGTCGACGATTCGCATTGGATTCATGCTCCTCCGAAGAGTGTTGTTCAATCGGCCATGTGACCGACGATCGCTCATCTCTGGTTTTCTCCGTCTGCCTCGTATCTCGTCACCATCATCAATTCGCGACGTGCCAGCTGCCGTCCGGCTGCCGGCACGCCGTCCCGTAGCCGCGCTCCAGCTTGCCGCCGACCGTGACCGTCGTCTCGTATTCGCGGCAGTCGCCGCCACTCGACGCCTGGTACGTGCGAACCGGTGTGACGGTGCCCGTATGCCCGTTGTCGGGATTCGTTCGAACGCTCCTTCGCTCTCGATGGTTCCGACGACGACGCCCCGGCGCAGGCTGCGCGGATCCTTCCTTTTTGGCAAGAACGCGACAAGGCCCGGGCGGCGGCCGTGACCCGACGTTGCGTATTCCTGCGAATACTTCGTGGCCCGCTCTCCGCCTCGACCGCCGACCTCCTCGAAAGAACCGAGAGCCGGGCTGAGCGACAGCCTCCGGAGACTCATCACGTCCGTCGGGTTCATGGCAAGGAACAGCGGGGGCACGTGATGCGGAAGATGCAGGCCGGGTCTGTCGCCGACCTGGTCCGCTTTGCCTCGCGGCTCGGAATCCCTCCGCCGGGAGTGCCCGACCCGACCAAAGTAGGGAGTGGCCCGACCCACCCAAGGTAGGGTAGACGCTTCCGCCCCGACAACCTAGTCTGGTAACAGATCGACTCGACTCCGACGTTCACAGAGGGATTGCGAGAGACGCATGGGCGAACGCGACAGGGCGGTGGTTTCCATCGTGGATGATGACGCATCGCTGCGTCGGTCCGTGAGGAATCTCCTGCGCTCGGTCGGCTTCCGAGTCGAGACGTTCGCCTCTGCGGAAGAGTTCTTGAGATCCGCTGAGCGCGAGAACACCGGTTGTCTGGTGCTCGATCTGCGGATGACTGGGATGAGCGGCCTGGACCTCCTCCGGCATCTCGCGGCCGAGCGCTCCCGCGTCGCCGTGGTCGTCCTGACGGCCCTCGGCGACGAGGAGACGCGCCATCGGTCCCTCCAAGCCGGCGCGGTCGCGTTCCTCAAGAAGCCCTTCCATAGCGATGCCCTGTGTGATGCGGTACGGGCTGCTCTCGATTGATGCGGGCCGACTCTCGAGATGGAGGACAGGAGCATGAATCTTGACACGGTTCTCGAACGCGAGCCGAGTCCAGTCCCTCATCGGCAGCGTGCCGACCGGGATCTCGACCTCCTGGAAGCGCTTCGGCTGCACGATCCGGCGGCAGCGGAGCGTCTCGTCACCACGTACGGGGACCGCGCGTTTCGCCTGGCCACGAGCATCACGGGAAGCGAGCAGGATGCCGAGGAAGTCGTGCAGGACGCGTTCTGGGCCGTGGTCCGGAAGATCGATACGTTCAGGGGTGAGTCGGCCTTCGGGTCGTGGCTCTACCGGATCGTGGCGAACGCGGCCTACCAGAAACTCCGCGGCCAGCGGAGTCGAGGTCGAGACCTGTCGTTGGACGAGGTGCTCCCGTCGTTCGACGCCTGGGGCGGCCACGTCAGCCCAATGGCCGACTGGTCGGCCCGCGTGGACGACCCCGCGGTCCAGACTGAATTGCGGGCGGCGCTGACCTCGGCAATCAACGAGTTGCCCCCGGCCTCTCGGACCGTGCTGGTGTTGCGCGACGTCGAGGGCCAGTCGACTCTCGCGATCGCGGAAGCGTTGGGCCTCAGCGTCACCGCCGTGAAGTCTCGCGTACACCGCGCGCGGCTGTTTCTCCGCAAACAGCTCGGCGAGGTCATGACGACGTTGGACGCAACGGCAGCCACTCCGTGCGAATCGTGAATCGGCTGGCCGGGGCGGACGTGAAATCACTGGAAGGCACGCTGGAAGCGTGCGCCGCGACGGCCGGCCTGGTCGACGGGAGGCGCAGCGAACTGCCGGCCTGCAGACTCCGTCGTGTGACACAGCACGTCCAGGAGAATCTGCAGCGGGAGCTTCGGCTCGCGGAGCTCAGTGCCCTGGTGCACATGAGCCCCTACCATTTCGCGCGACTCTTCAAGCGAAGCACGGGCGTGCCGCCGCATCGCTTTCTGATTCGGCGCCGGATCGACGAGGCGCGAGCCTTACTGGCGGCTCGAACGGTCCCGATCGGCGCGATCGCGCGGTTGGTGGGATTTCGGACGCCGAGTCACTTCACGACGACGTTTCGGCGGATCACCGGAATGACGCCGAGCGCGTACCGCAGCGGGGCCGGCGCCGGTGTGGGGAGTCCCCCCGTCGCGGTCACGGCGGATGCTTTCGACGTCATGCGGTAGTTACAGGCGCAGATCAAAAGGAGAATGAGGATGGTCAACAGCAGGGCTTCGCGTCTCATCATGGCCGTCGGGATCGTCTGGCTCGCCGGCTGTTCGTCAGTGGGAACAACGATGCCCGCGACACCCGGCCACGAGCTTCAACCGCTCGTCCTCGGATGGCAGCGATACTTCGACATCACGTGGCAGCAGAGCGAGCGGCACGGCACGCCGATCCTGAGCGGCAGGATCGAGAACAAGTACGGCGAGGCCGCCACGCGCGTCCAGCTGCTCGTCAACGGCCTCGACGCCAAAGGCAAGGTCATCACCGAGAAGGTGACCTGGCTGGGCGATGATATTGCAGCGTCCGACAGCACGTACTTCGAGGTCCCGGTGGAGGCGGCACCGAACTATCGCGTGAGTGTCTTCGCCTACGACTGGGCGGAGGCGGACGCGCCGGGACGCTGAGCGACATGGTCACCCCAGGCTGAGAGGCGTGCGGCGGAGGCTAGGAATCTCCCTCGCCCCGCTCGCTGCGGAACGGCCACGAGTTTTACTCGCTGCTGCGGCGGTCCAGGCACGCGACTGGGTGTCACGCCGTGTGTCTCACGCCGTGTTGACGCGCCTGGACGCGTGGACTACAATTCGCTCGCTTCTCTTAGAGGAGATCCTCTGATGTGGATGAGGCTCGCAGCGTAGCACTGCCGGAACGTCAGGGTTCCGCCCCACCGAAGCTGATTCGGGGGGAGCGTGCCGCGTTCGCGTCTCGCTTGCCGGGCCATCATCCAATCACAACCCCCGCCTGCGACACCGCCGCGCTTAAAAGACCGTCCCTGCGCTCCGGCGTACGGGGCGGTTGCTGCTTTCTGCGGGCGCTGCCGGCTCTCGTCCCGTTCCCGCGTAGCGCCCGCGGAAGGCGAGGCACAGGTGGGACGGCGAGTACGGAACCGAAGCCCCGGCGCCCGGACGAGTTGGGACACGGTAGCAAAGTGGTACGACGGATGGATGGGAGAGCGCGGCGGTGAGCACCACCGCCGGTTCGCGGTCCCCGCCGTCTTGGAACTGCTGGAGTTGCGGCCGGGCGAGTCGCTCCTGGATATCGGGGCTGGACAGGGAGTGCTGGCCCCTCACGCCGCAGCGGCGGGAGCGAACTACACCGGGGTGGACGCCAGCGAGCGGCTCATCCGCCTGGCTCGCCGCAGGCACGGCCGGTGCGGGCGTTTCCTGATCGGGGACGCAAGGCGTCTCCGGAGCACGCCAGGCCTGGAAGCCGCGGCCTTCGAGGCGGCGGTGTTTCTGCTGAGCATTCAGGACATGGATGACCTCGAGGCAGTGCTTGCATCCGCGGGGTGGGCGCTGCGCCTCGGCGGCAGGCTGGTTCTGTTGATGCGCCACCCATGCTTCCGGATCCCGCGCCAGAGCGGCTGGGGTTGGGATCGATCTCGCAAGCTGGAGTACCGGCGGATCGACCGCTACCTCTCTCCGCTCCACGTCCCCAACCGGGTCGAGCTGCGCGGTGGGAGCGCCCGGACCCTGAGCTTTCATCGCCCGCTCTCAGACTATGTCAACGGAGTGGCCACCGCGGGGCTCGTGCTCGACGGGATGAGGGAGATCGCCGTTCCGCGGTGGGACGGAGAGCGCTCGCGGTTTGCTAGGGAGGGCAGCGGCGAGATCCCGCTCTTCCTCGGTCTGCGCGCCTTGAAGCTGGGGACGCGGGGCGAACACAGGCCCGGGTCGGGACTGGCTAGGCACGTGACGTCCCGATGAGAGGGGAGGCGCGGCCATGATCTTAGAGGATGGATCACGCCCCCTCGCAGTAGTTACCGGCGCGAGCCGGCGGAAGGGCATCGGTGCGGCCGTTGCGCTGAGCCTCGCTCGACTCGGCTGGGACGTGGCGACCACGTTCTGGCGTGCCTACGACGCGAGCAACGGCCAACTTTTGCACAGCAATGGTGGATTATACTGAAGCGTCCGAGCGACGGAGCATTTCGAGACGCCAAGCATATGGCTGACGCCTCGGAGACCGCGCTCGAGCTCTGGATCGATCGCGTGATGCACACGACGTGGGAGCACGTGCTGACCGCGCAGATGCGCTCAAAGCGCAGGAAGTGGCGCGCGCCGACAGGTCCGGCTGCGCAGAGCTGGCCTTCCTGAGGGGCCGAAAGACCGACCCGTGGCGTACTGTCCGCCAGAGCTGCTCGATGACCTCGCCGACTTGTTCGCCGACCTGCGCACGTGGGCCGGGGTCATCGAGAAAAGGCCGGGCGTCTTCTGCGCGCACAACCAACCGTTCCTCCACTTTCACCTGCTCGCAGGGGGTCGGCGCCGTGCCGACGTCAAGGGACGCACGAACTGGGGACAGCTCGACCTTCCGCGGCCGGTCACTGCCATGAGTCGACGCGACCTGCTCTGTGAGCTGCGAATGCGTTATGGCGAGCAAGCGGAGACCAAGAGCGCCGTGAGGTGTAGATTGCCGAACCGCACGCCCCAACGGACCGGGGCTCGCGACGCTCGCCCCGGCCGCTGAGTGGGACAGCAACCCAGAGCCAGATCGTGAATTCTTGGTGAAGGGCATGCCACCGTTCGGTGTGCGCCGCACCCACCACGTTCACCTCTGCGAGATTGGAGGTCGCCTATGGGAGCGGTTGCTATTTCGCAACTATCTTGGATGCCATCCCGAGGATCGAGCCGCGTATGCAGATCTAAAGAATCGTCTCGCCGCCGAACATCGAGATGATCGGGAGGCCTACACCCGGGGCAAAGGTGCGTTGAGGATTAGCGGATCCCGTTGGTTGGGGGGCTTCCAACATGGCCAGTGGAACGTTATCGATGTCTGAACATGGCATTCAAGATGAAATCGACTCCGACGAGCGGCTCGCAAGGACGCTGGGGGAGTCGGCTCAGACGACGCTGTACTGATCGCCCGGCAGGCCCTAATTTGCACCGAGAAGGAGCAGCCGTGACGAATGCCGGCCGGCGTCCTGTCACCGCCCAGGACCTCACGCGGCTTCGAGGCGTGAGCGATCCGCAGATCTCGCCCGATGGCAGCCGCGTTGCCTTCGTCATGACGACGGCGTCGGAGGAGCGCGACGAGTACCTCTCGAACGTCTGGGTCGTGGACGTCAAGGGTGGTGAGCCGCGCCGATTGACCACCGGGCCCACGAAAGACACTCTCCCGCGATGGTCGCCCGACGGGCGCTGGCTGGCGTTCGTCTCCGACCGTGGTGCGAAGAAGAAGTCGCAGCTCTACGCGATGCCCGCCGCCGGCGGCGAGGCGACTCAGCTGACAGACCTGCCGAACGGTGTCTTTGGTCAGGGGGGTGTCGCGTGGTCACCGGACTCGACGCGCCTCGCCTTCGTCACGCGCGTGGGCGGGTGGCAGGAGCCGGAGCGCGAAGAGGACCGCGGCAAGTCGCGACCGGCCCACGTGATTTCCACTCTCAAGTATCGCTTCGAGGGCGTGGGCTTCACATATGACCGCCGCCCGCACATCTTCGTCGTGCCCGTCGCCGGCGGTCCGCCGAAGCAGATCACCGACGGCGACTTCCCCGATATGTGGCCGACGTGGTCGCCGGACGGCGCGCGCATCGCGTTCGTCGCCGAGCGCCACGAGACGCGCGACATAGACGTGAACGACGCAATCTACGAAGTCGCCGCGGACGGTGGTGAGCCTCGGCGCATCAGCCCCACGCTGGCGCCGATGTGGGCGCCCACGTACTCACCCGATGGACGAGCGATCGCGCACGCCGGTATGCGCGTCGCCGAGGACGGCCATAATTTCCTGCTGTTTCTCCAGCCGGCGGACGGCAGCGAGCGCATCTGCCTGACCGAGGCCCTGGACCGATCGGCGTGGGATGCCGTGCCGCCCGCGTGGTCGGCCGACGGCGAGTGGGTGCTGTTCGTCGGTCGCGATCATGGCACCTATCCGCTCTATCGTGTGCGCGCGAAGGGTGGCGAGCTCCCGGTAGCCATCGTCGGCGGACGACGGACGGTCAACGGGTTCTCGGTCGCACAGGGGAGGGGAGCGGTCGCGTTCACCGCCACCGAACCCACGACGCCCACAGAGCTCTTCGTGTGCAAGGCCGACGGGTCGGATGAGCGCCAGCTCACGCATCTGAATCGCGAATGGAGCGCCGAGGTCGAGCTGTCGGTCCCGGAGCGTTTCGCCTTCAACCGCGCTGGCTTCGACATCGACGCCTGGGTGATGAAGCCGGTACCCTTCGATCCCGCGAAGCGCTACCCGGGGCTCCTCTGGATCCACGGCGGTCCGCACCGCGAGTTCGCGGACATCTACTGGCACGAAGCCCAGGTCGAAGCGGCCGCCGGCTACGCGTTGATCTACATGAACCCTCGCGGGAGCCAGGGCTACGGCGAGGGGTTCAGTCGCGCGTCGGTCGGCGACTGGGGTGGCGGCGACTTCGCGGATCTCATGACCGGCCTCGACGAGGCGCTCCACCGTTTTCCGTTCATCGACGGTGGGCGACTCGGAGTGATCGGAGTCAGCTACGGCGGGTTCATGACGAGCTGGGTCGTCGGCCACACCGAGCGCTTCAAGGCCGCGTGCTCCGAGGCGGCGATCAACAACGTCGCGACGCACCTCGGGACGAGCGACATCGGATGGCACTGGACGGTCACCGAGCAGGGTGGCGTGCCACCGTGGGAGGATGTCGGGCGATACGTCGATCGCTCGCCGGTCGCCTACGCGCCGTCGATCCACACGCCCCTCCTCATCGTGCACGGTGAGTCCGACTTGCGCTGCAACATCGTTGAGGGCGAGCAGCTCTTTGTGGCGCTGAAGCGGCTTGGCCGCGAGGTCGTGTTCGTCCGCGTGCCCGACGCGGGCCATGGATTCGGCGCTCTGGGTCGCCCGCGCCAGCGGCTGGAGCGCTTCCGGATCATTCTCGACTGGTTTGCAAAGTACCTGTAGCCCGGCGTCTGATATGGACGCGAGTCATGGCGGATGTGGCCTGCCACGCGGCAGTCGCGCTGCGCAGAGGACGTCGGCGCCTTCCTCGCAGAGCTGCAAGCGGCGCTCACCATCGAGGACGCCGGCGCACTCGGCTGCGGCGCGAGGCGGCGATCCGTCGGTACGAAGCGATCACGGCGCGCACGCTCTCCCGTCGGCGAATCGCGCTCTACCACGCCTTAGCAATGCGGGGCATTGAAGCGGGGAAGACCGCTATGATGCGGTGGTGAGCACCCTGCCGCCCTTCTTCATCCTCGATGGCGAGAGGGTCGTCGCCACCGAGTCCACCCGCGGTCCCTGGAGCCGTCATCATCAGCACGGCGGACCGCCGGCGGCGCTGCTGGCCCGCGCGATGGAGGGGCTGGCTGGTGAGGGAACAGCGCTGGCCCGGCTGACCTTCGACTTCCTGCGCCCCGTACCCATCGCGCCCCTGGCCCTGCGCGCGGAGGTGACGCGGGCGGGCGCGAAGGTCCTGCGGCTCCAGGCTGCCCTCGTGGCCCCCGACGGCACCCCGTGCGTGCAGGCGTTTGCCGTCGCCCTGCGCACCACGCCCGCGCTGCCGGAGGCCCTCGGCGACCTCGAGCCGGCGCCCTCGCCGCCCGAGGCCTCAGCGCCCTTCGAGTTCCCGTTCTTCGTGGACCCCGTCGGCTACCACTCGGCGGTCGAGGTGCGGATCGCGCGCGGCACGTGGGGCAAGGGGCCGGTGGCGGCGTGGATGCGCCCGCGCGTCCCGCTCGTGGCCGGCGAGGTTCCGTCGCCGTTGCAGCGCCTGCTCGTCGCCGCCGACTCGGCGAGCGGCCTCGCCGTGGTGCTCGACCATACCCGCTACACCTTCGTCAACGCCGACCTCACGGT
>Ga0209160_1004647_pt1 | contig 10949 bp, 10 predicted proteins | sample GraSoiAngelo_153_FD_186167 | JGI IMG/M metagenome (GOLD analysis project Ga0209160, IMG submission 186167) | Grasslands soil microbial communities from the Angelo Coastal Reserve, California, USA - 14_1009_12_40cm (SPAdes) (version 2) | ecosystem: Environmental > Terrestrial > Soil > Grasslands ...
GAGGTCGTCACCACCCCGCTGATCGGGGTTGGACTCTCGAGTTCACTCTCGTGGGGCGCGCCCGGTTGCGGTGTGGAACGCACGTTATGCAATCACCCGCAGTATGACGAGCCGAACCCGGGCCCGGATTAGGTCTTGGCCTGGTGGAGGCCGGGCTCCGCCGTCTTGGTTTCACCATCCGTTTGGCCATTAACTCCGCCATGCATGGCGCCGTCGTCAAGTTGCTCCGAAGCGGTCCCACCCTTCGCGAGGGTCCTCGCTTCATACGCAGCACCATGAAGCGGATTGATCGAGCTCCGCCCTGCAGCAATCGCATACATTGCGAGGATTACAAGGCCAACGCCGAGCAGTCCATAAGCCGCAGTCGGGCCAAACTGGTTCGTTATCACCCCACCGACACCTACGCCGATAACGCTTGCAGTCTGCACGAGGCCAAAACGGCTTGCCATGATCGACCCTCTCGAGGCTGGATGGGCGGCCTCAATCAAGGCAGTCTGATTGGCAACGGCATAGATGGGGTTTCCTGCCGACGCTATGAACAGGGCAACGGCGATAAGGGCAACGTCAGGATTGAGGGAGACAACAAATGAAAAGACGCCAGTCAACAACAAGCCGGCCCCAACGATCCTCATGGTTCCAATTGATGTCAAGCGACTGATAAGAAGGGATCCGATAAAGATTCCAACCGACGACACAAGCTCTAGTAGTGAGTAAAACTGGCCCCCCATCAATGGAACGCGCGACTGCTGTGACAGCTGGTAAGCCAGCGATAGCAACGCTGGATAACTGATCGGAATCAAGAACGCCGCAAGCGTTCCAATGACTAGGTGCGGACGGGCGGCTACCGTATCCCACGACCGTCGAAGCGCGCCGGAGATAGGAGCTGCGGTGGAACCGCCGCCCAGCGATGGAATGCCTACGAAAATCGCCGCCGCAAGCGCGAAGGTGGCCGCGTCGGCAACGAACAAGATGCTGGTCGCACGCGGAAACAGACCAAGGATCGCACCGGCTACCCCGAAGCCAACCGCACTGCTTAACATCGTTACAGCGGCCACGACAGCATTCGCTTTTCCGACTTGGCCCGCCGGTACTAGGCTCGGTACCGCGGCTTGTCTTGCCGGCTGCACTATTGCATTGACGCAGGACAAGAAGAAAAGGATCGGTATGAGCAAGCCCCATCGCGACCTGTCTCCGATAAGTATCGGCGTGGCGAGAAGGACACCTGCGCGCAGGAGCTCTAAGCCGATTACCAAACCTCGGCGAGGAAGACGGTCGGTCAAGCCTCCGAGCACGCTCGTCATGGCGATCGTGCCGACCGCCTGAACGATGAACGCGAGTGCGACGTAGCGCGGATCCCTCGTCGCTGCGTAGATGGACACCAGCGTCGCTACTTGGGTTAAAGGGTCGCCGAGAGACGAAATGCCGATCGCTGCAATCAAGCTGGCGAAACCTGAGTTCGACCGAAGTACTCGAAGTGTCGTGATTCGCCGCGGAACATCCGGACGGTCTGCCACTTCGAGCGGTTTCAGCCCGTGAATTTCCCGAAGTGCGTCAACGACGTTCGGATCGTACCAATGGCTTGCGCGCCTGCTGATGTCCTCAACGCCCTCGATTGGCGTCATTGCCGTTTTCCTGTACAAGCGAGCGCCGGTGATTGTGTCAAAAGAATCTGCCACCGAAAGAATTCGAGCGCCAAACGGAATGACATTTCCCTTTAATCCCGCGGGATATCCAGACCCATCCCAACGCTCGTGGTGGTGCCGTACCAATGGAGCTACTTCGGCAAGTGCCGAATGCTGCGCGATCATATCGGCTCCAATATCAGGATGCCGGCGCATGATCTCCCATTCCTCCTCGCTGAGGGGGCCAGGTTTGTTGAGTATGTCGTCTCGGACCCCTATCTTCCCCAGGTCGTGCAGGGACCCAGCTGTTCGTATTAAGTCAACTTCACGATCGCCCAACTCCAGTTGCTCGCCGAGACGGCCGGCAATGTCGGCAACTCGAATCGAGTGTGACTCTGTGTATCTGTCACGTGCATCGAGTGCTTGAGCCGCCAGTTCAAGCGTCTGATCCTTCAACAAAGTTTGACGTTGCGCATCTGCGACGTTGCCTCGGACAGCGAGAACAAAGCCAAACAGACCTGGCGCCATGATGTAGCCGACGTCGCTCTGAAGAAGCAACCATATGATTCCGCCAGAGAAACTCAGCGCGGCGGTGCCTATCAGCGTGGTGACTCCAACGTTGTCGAATAGGGTCGATAACAATGACGTTCGGTTGACGTACGACATCACTAGTGCCGTGAGGATGTAGTTCAGGCTAACGGCGCTAACAACGAAAACCAAGGTGCGCAGAGGCAACTCCCAACGACCTTGGAGGTGGATCGACTGAACAGCAAGCGAAGGAAAGACATAAGCAGTCGCGAGCATCGCTCGGTTGAAAAGAAACGCCCACCAAGTGATGGTGCGGCCAGGCACTCTGCCGTCGAAGACTGCTAGCCAGGCGATTGTCGCTACGCCTCCGCCCGGAAGCAGCAAGCCCGTAGCGATCAGCAGTGGGTCGATCACCGATTGGTGACCGCTTCTCCAAGGGATGGGACGCAGAGCTGCTATCTGCGTCCCGACACCCAGATACAGCAACTTTAGGGCGCTGTCTGGGTGCACCGGATCGAGGATCCAGCCCAAGGCGAACATGGCCAGGCCAAAAGCGATAACGCCGACTGCGTACGTCTGAGCTGGCCGGGAGAGCGATTTGAAAGGCGTCAAGACCTTGGAATTCTAGACCGGACTTTTCACCCCCAACTACCGTTAAGGCATGTCGCCCCTAAGCGTGCCGGGATCGGTTCTGAACTAGATGATCCAGACGCCCGTTAACCGCTGTCTGCCACCGCCTCGCAGCAGTCGCTTGAACATGCGGACCATAATCGACTCCCTCCTATCCTCCGAGATTCCCTTCGTTGCGGCTCCGTTTCCAGGTCACTTGTGTGAGCCACAGTGTGGCCATCAGAGAGGGCGTTGAACATCATCAAATGCCATGGCCCTCCCTCATGGAAATCCATGGTTCGGGCTCTTCGCGGCGGGGTCGAGCCTTAGAGGTCGGAGAGCGAAATGACCCCAGCACGCAACGCCGCACTGACTGCCTCGCCCCGGTTGCTTGCACCCAGCTTCTTGAAGATGTTGCGCAGGTGACTTTCGATGGAAGGCGATCGCAGGCCAAGGTCTTTTGCCAATCGCTTGGTCGTGTGGCCTTTCGCGACCCCACGTAAGACTTGCATTTCGCGAGAGGTCAGCGCCACTGATGCAGCTTGGGAGAGGGGAACAGATTCGGATACCCGGCGTAACACCTCGGGGATCATCCGGCGGGGCACCGGACTCTCACTCCGTAACGCAGCAAGCAAAGCATGCTGCAGCTCGGTTGGGCCAACATCCTTGAGTACATACCCAGCGCAGCCGGCTTGCATCATCCTCAAGAGATCATCACTGGAGTCCGATACCGTCCAGGCGACGATCTTGGTTTCGGGAAATCTGGCCAGGACGACTTTAACCGTCGTTGGACCGTCCATCACCGGCATGTGCACATCCATGAGTACAAGATCCGGTTTTAGACGCTCCATTGCGCCAATCGCCTCTGATCCCGAGGACGCCTCCCCTACGAATCGCAGTGCAGATGCAGATGCCAGCATTGCACGGGCTGCGGTGCGCGGCACGATGCTATCGTCCACTACCAGGACTCGGTACTTCCTGTGAACCGACTCCACCTTGGCGATGCGGTGCAGCTTATCAACAAGACCTCCTTGCGGGCGGTCCTCAGTTACACGTATATCGTCGGCCTTGGAGTATTGACCGTTGTCGCTATTGCAGTCTGGCAGCAGCGGCATGCCGATACCCCGCCAGACGACGCGATCGAAGTCCTTTATCTCGTTTGTGTACTGATTCTGCTGAGCACCGCAGACGTCCGAATAGAGCGTGGACGCATCAACCTCTCAGGAATAGCGATAGGCGCCTCCGCCATATTGCTCAATCCGTCGAACGCAGCCGTGGTTGGACTCGCGATCGCGATTCCTATGGCCCGGAGAGGTTATTGGCCAATCCTTGCTAACGCAATCATGACTAGCGCCAATGCGTGTGTTGGTGCGCTAATTGCGTCGGAACTTCGATCTACTACGCCACTGACGCTCCAATCTCGGGTACTTGTACTAGCGGTCGTGATCGTTTCAAGTTGGGTCATAGTTGCCATCGGTCTGTCGCTTCGGGCTGGAGAATCGGTAGGCAGCATCGTCAGGCACAACTTCACCCCCCAGTTCTACGCGGCATTTGGATACTTTGGACTTGCGTCGCTGCTAACAAGCTATGTGCTTGACGGCTCCCTGCTGGGCTACTTGCTCGCGAGCATTGTGTTCGTCCTGGCGCTTGCGCTAACCGACACAATCGCGACCCGACGAGTTCGTCGAGTGCTGGAGTCGGAGCTCTCTGATGCCGACCGCCACCTGTTCCACAGTCGCGCCGTGGAGGGCGTCGTGCACAACCTGCGAAACCACATCGCAACTGCGGTTGGGTACCTGAAGGAGGTCGATTCGCGCCGGCTCGATCCTGTCGACCGCAACGCCATTGAGACAGCCACGGCGGCGGCTAATGATGCCGTGACGGTGCTTCGTGGCCTCGCCCAGGGCGCCACGCCGAGAGTCAGCTACGCGACGCAGCCGATCGACCTAAATGAACTGGCCACCCGGGGGTTGAGTATGGCGCGACCACGTGCCCGAACAAAGGAAGTCGAGCTCGCTCTGCGGGAATCACCGGAGGATGTGAGGGTTAAGGCAGATCCACTCCTGCTGCGCGAAGTCATCACCAACCTGGTCAACAACGCGATCGATGCCGCCCCCTCGAACGGACGCGTCTATTTGACGACCGGAAAACGTGGCAACGGCTGGCCTTTTTTCAGCGTGTCAGACAACGGCCCAGGAGTATCCGATGAAAATCGCCACCATCTTTTCGAGCCACACTTCACCACGAAGGAAAGCGGGACCGGACTTGGGCTCTTCATGTCTTATGGAATTGTCAGAGAACATCAAGGCCAACTAATTTACGAAGGGAATCGCCGCGGCGCGGTCTTCACTGTCGTTCTTCCGCCATACGTCGGCTGATCCGCGACTGTCATCCGCCTCCCTGAGCCATTGCCCAACAGCGGTTGGGGTACATGTTCAGAGTAGCCGAGTCGCGGTAGCACTGCCTTTATGCGTTATCGGCAATCGCCCGCAGGGAAGATCCCTCCGTTGGCGCTCAGACTGCTGGGTATATCGAACACTTTGCGCATCCCGCCGGATTGCGTGTAGAGGTAAAGGCCCAGGCCGTTGCCAAACCAAAAACGATCAAACGAACGCGCAGCGGGCGAAAGATCGATCACATCGACATGTGGGCCAGCGAATCCGAGGCCGCCGCTGTATATGAGCATGCCCTGTTCGCCGGGTTGAACGACCTGCCTGATCTCGCCTGGGCTGTGGAACTGGGGGCCGGACGCAACATTCACGATGGGCGAGCCCGTCGGGCTCAGCCCGCCGATCCACACCTCTGTACCCGGGCGGTAGTACCAAATTGTCTCGGCCCCACTGCCGAGGTCGACTCTGACGATGCTGTTGAACTTTTGCTCGGGGAAGGGGGCTGTAGGCGGCGATGGATCGCGAGGATCTGTTCGGCCGACCCAGGCGTAGCCCCCGCGAACCATCATTACCCCGGGCATCGGTGCGAGCTTGATGGCGGTGGCCGAGGCTAGATCCAGTCGCCAGATATCGGTCCCATCGTTTCCCGCTACGTTCACGAGGAAGAAGACACTGGAACCATCGAAATCAGTGACCTGTGGTGTTCCCGCCAGAGGTCCATGAGTCGCCACGGCAAATTGAGCCTCCGTCCCTTGCGCAACGTCGACGACGTGAATGGTCGTCTGGTCGTTGCCACTCGCGTATGCATAACGGGTGTGGTCCGGCGTCAACTGCGATGCAGCGGCCGGGATCCAACGTCGAAGAGACGCGTCGTATGACGGTGCGTGAGTTCCTGATTGAGGATTGCCGTACAGAATCGGCATCGTGTCGGTGGCCAGGTCCGCGTAATCCCAGCGCGCGCGAATCACACCGCTGGAGTCCGGCCTGAAGACCGGTGCAAGAACCGCCGGCGGCTCCGTGAAGCTCACGAAACCGCCTACGTATGTGGCGGAGTTGTTTGCGAGGTTCTGCGTCAATGTCACGACCGGCAGCTGGCACGTGCCGTCCACGGTGCCCAACTGGAGATCGCTCGGGCTCGGCGTGGAGCTCGGATTCGAGCTCCCGGACGGAGACGGCTGTGCCGCGTTCGACGAGACCATGGCTGTGGGCGATGTCACGGCGCCCTGAGGGTTCGAGGTCGTGCACCCGATGACCAGAACAGCAGCGACAAGGGTGATCGGAGGCTTCATTAGCTGTCGAAACGGCCCGTTTGAGCAGTCAGTTACGGCGCTCGGGCACTGGATCGCGCTTACGTTCACACGTTGGGGTTGTTTGTCCGACGCCATCGCGAATCGATGAGTGCTGCGCCTCATATGGCAAACAGTCGCGCGCGAGCATCAGGGCCAACTTTTGTTCGAAGGCAATCGCCATGGGGCCGTGTTCACCGTGGTTCTTCCGCGGTTCGAACGCTCTGTGAGTCGCGGCTAGTTCGCGGGCGAGGAGGCTGATTTCGGCATCGTTGCGGCAGACGCTTGGATATCGGTGCAGCTCGGGCAGCGACCGTGCATACCGCCCATCGGATCGAGATGCCAGCAGCTCTGGGCGTGTCCGCGCCCGCAGATTGCACAAGGGGGCGCAGCAACAAAGGATGCAGCCAGCAGGCGCGCGGCCCGACCCACACCCGGCCGCTTGGGTCGGGAAGCGGTTGACATCACACGCTTCCATTGTCCGCTGGCGGTACAGCACGATCCGCGACCCTGTTGGGCGCTTGACCGTCTGGGCCAACGGACCATGGCGTTTGCGGGCGCTGCACGCGCTCTTCGTCGATATCGAGGTCGACGCGCTCGTTGAAAAAGGCGATCAAGTTCTCGATTTTGGGGCACTCCGGAATCGGCGATCTGTACGACCAGGCGAGGTCGGCGTGGAGTGTTCCCCCAAGACGAACGGACCAGTAGGATGCGACACCCTTATAGGGACAGCGTGAGATCGTGTCGCTTGATTCGAGCAGGTCCATCCTCACATCGAGCATTGGGATGTAGTACCGGACAGGCAGGCTGGTCTCGAACAGCAGGCGTGGTCTGCGCGTCTCGGCGACGACTTCGCCGCCCACGCTCACCTTTACATGGCGCGACGAGTTAAGAACATCGACGCGGTGATAGGGATCCCGCGGGTGGACGAACACCTCATCGTCCTCTTCAAACCATGCGTCCATCATTTGCCAGCGAATAACTGCCAGCCCAACCAGCGGCTCCAAGCCGGGTGGTGGCTGAGGGAAGGTCCACACCGCACCGTCGCGAACCTGTCCACCGGCCGCGACAGTCCACTGTTTCACCTCGCCAACAGCCGGCATGGTCGAGGCGATTCCGGATTCGTGCAGTAGCTCCCATCGCACGTCGTCCCGGGGGAAGGCATACGCGTTGAAGGGCGGCGGCAAATAGAGGAGCTGAGCCCGCCGGCTGTCCGCAACCGTAATGCCTCCGAGCCTAGCTCGCACGCGTCGCTCCGTCGGCTCCAGGCGCACGCGTCCCCCGCGCGCAACCCACATCTGGAACCTGGCTTCGAGCTTCGCTTCTTGCATCGTTTTACCCACGCTGTGCGGACCAGTTGGCCCAAAGGGTACTCCATGAGCGGCACCAGAGCCGCGCCTCCAAACGTGACCCGCCTGAGGTCACGTCGGAGCCGATCTTTGGGCCGCCAGGTGGACAAGGTCTGACTCATACAGGAGGTCGCCGTGCGCTGGCATCAAGGTCAGCTTTTGTTCGAAGTTACCGCCGAAACGCGGTGTTCACCGTTGTGCTGTCGCCCTACGCCGGCTAACGTCGGTTCGCTTTCCCCACGGAGCGGTCTTCACCGTCACACTTCCACCTTTCGCCGGCTGAGCGGCCTTGTGCGTTCCAATCAGGGCCCCGCCAGAGGCGTGGCTGTTTACGCCTGCGGCTCGAGTCGTGCTTGACGTCAGGTCGCACGCTCAACCCACTGCGCCCGCCACGCCGGTGGGTCGAAGGGGGCACCATAACCTCAGTCGTCTTGGCGATTTTGCCCGAACGCAACTCAAGGAGCGCCATTACCTGCCACGTCCTGCCGTCGGGGTATCTGGCGGAACCGACGAGGGTGTAGATGTCACCCGTCCCTTCGATTCGCAGGATGTTGAAACTTGGGCCTAGCACCCATTTGTCCTCGCTGCGGACAACCTTGGCCGCGACACCCTGCGGAAGACCGCCCGGATAGCTCTCATGGGCCGCGCGAAAATTGTCCCAACCGCGGATCCGTTCGCCCGACTGGGGGTAGTCGGCGACCATGTCCCGATTGCATACCTCGGCCTGCAGGTCGAGATCACGGGCGATAAGAGCCTTGACGTATTGCTCAACGACCTCACGGTTTGTCTTCGGAGTCATTACTCACGTCCTCCCGTGCCGTAAGCGATAGCAACGTTGACGGAATGGTATAGACCTCAAATGGTGGGTGCCGGCTCGGGAATCGCCCGTCGCTGGGTGCCTCAGATGGCGGGGACCGATCTGGAGGTGTACTGCGTTATCAGTTCCGTGACGTGGTAATTACCCGCCACCCCTCTCCCAGCAATGGGAGAGGGCTGCCTCCTCCTTGCTAGGCATTCGTCCCGGTCCAAGGGCGCAATGACGATTGCGGCTTCGTTCACGACCGCGTAGACCTCCATTCGGAGGGACGCGAAATGGCAATTTTCGACAGGCTTGTAGCGCTGTTTAGGACCATATCAACGCGGCGACGTCTCCACTGGGTCGAAATTTCCGTGGAGCGCGCCTGGAGTCGAGACATGGCCCCGCGGCTGTTTGACCTCGGCAAGTCCTAGGGATGGCACGGGTCCTGATCCGCCGGGGGACGGTCGTGGCCCGCTCGCGGCACGATCAGGCTGGCGTGCGTGAAAGCTTGAGCCCAGGGCGGGTGTCGGATTCGTTGAACCAACCCGCCACAGCGTCACGGCGACGCCGCCCCGAAGGTCCCTCAGCTGCCGTGCGAGCCGACTAGGAGGCGTCCTAATCGATTCGTCGGGTTTCTAGGTAGACGTAACGCCACCAGTCGCGCTCGACCCCGGCCGAAGACCCTGGGGACCGAGGAAACCGGCCGAGCCACCACACTAGGAAACCTTGCTGGGTGCCACCCCACGTGCTGGAGTTGATCACGGTGCGGTGCCCGGTCAGGTCGGGAAAGTTTGCCCAGTCGTCAGCGTCCGATATGACCGGCAGGTCACGGTCGTACTGGTAGTGGCAGTAGGCGTTGGGGGGAAAGTGCACATTGCCCGCATGCGTCATCGCAGCGTCCACCTCGGGATGCGTGGCGTCGGGCTGCGCAGGGCAGGCGAAGTCCTGGCCGTAACGTCCGCGCTGCCCATCGAAACGATCCCAGATCCCAAAGCCAATGCCGGCTTGTATCAGCCCTTCGGCGCGGTGGCCCAGGTCGTGCAGCATCTCCGGCTCGCCCCGCTCGTAGCTGAAACCCATCACGACAAAGGGGTTGCGAACGGCCGGGCACAGGGTCTGCGGGGACACCAGCTGCCATTCGAGATAGCCAAACCAAGGTCCTCCCCAAAGCCAGACCTCATCGACGCGACCCTGCCGGAGGGCATCGCATGCACTCCCTGAGCGGCGGTCGAAAACCGTGTTGAGCACCGCGCCATAGTCGATCAGCGCCTTGCAGTAATCGGGCGGGGTTTCGACGAAGCACCCCTGGTAGTTCGCGTTCGTGAGGCGAAACCCATTCGGCTTCTCGGGGTAGGAGCGGATTACCGATGTGTGCACCAACCGGTGTGTGACGATGCCGGCGCTCGCAGTCGCCACGTCGCCGATGTACTGCGTCTGCAGTGGGACGGGGTCATTCCAGCCTCGGGCGATGGTGAGCGGGAGACCATCGTCCATCAGCGGGTCGAAGTCCAGGACTTCTACCCCGGCACGAATGTGCTCGCGTCCGGAAGATGCCTCAGCCGTGGTGGCTGACACGCCCAAGCAAACGAAGGTCGTCAGCCCAAGGACGGAAGCCACCGCTGTCCGCGGCCTGCCAGTCATGCGCCTCTTTTAAGTCTGCGCCCGCAAAACGCTGTCTCATATAGGACTTTCGCCCACATCGACATCAAGACGGCGCGATTCTAGTGTCGCTCTTCAGCCATTCGGCGGCTGATCGCCGCCGCGAGATCCTCCAGCTCGACCGGCTTGACCATGTAGTCGAACGCCCCGAGATCCTCCGCGATGGCTCGGGATCCAGGGTCGGCTGCGCCAGTGACGACGATCGGCCGCGCCGCCCGGAGCGCCCCCCGCTGCGCCGCATCGAGGGACGCCGACAACCCCAGGTCGAACACCACCACCTCGCGCGGCCTCAACGCTCGGAGGCGACCCGCTGACTCTGCCTCGTAGCCCAATCGTCGAAGACCTCTGGCTGTCAACTCCGCCAGCCGATCATCGTCGTCCAGCACGAGGACTGGGACGATCGCGAATGCGGCCGCCTCTACCGCTCCTAACAGCTCCAGCGCCTCACCGAGGTCGCCGACGAGCCTATCCGCCGGCACCGGTTCGCCATCGGTCTGAGCGAGCTCGAGCTCGGCCCGGGCCCTCGCCAGCGTCGACCGCAGGCGGTGCAGCGCACCCGCGAGCTCAGTTCTGGACGACGAACCGGTATCCGATCCCACGGACCGTCTCTATCCATCCGGGCTCCCGCAGCTCGCGGCGGACCTGGTGCACCGCCTGCTCCATGCTGTGCTCAAAGCCCGTATACGAGCTGCCCCACACCCGCTCCA
>Ga0209160_1004652_pt1 | contig 10938 bp, 9 predicted proteins | sample GraSoiAngelo_153_FD_186167 | JGI IMG/M metagenome (GOLD analysis project Ga0209160, IMG submission 186167) | Grasslands soil microbial communities from the Angelo Coastal Reserve, California, USA - 14_1009_12_40cm (SPAdes) (version 2) | ecosystem: Environmental > Terrestrial > Soil > Grasslands ...
ACGCCAGCACGGACGGAACGCAGGAGATCGGCGAAGCCCTCGCCTCCGAGATCCCGGGCGTCCACTACATGCGCATCAACGACAAGGGCCGCGGCCGCGCTCTCGCGGCGGCATGGCTCATCAGCACCGCGGACGTGGTCGCGTACATGGACGTCGACCTCTCGACCGACCTCGACGCGCTTCTCCCGCTGGTCGCTCCGCTGATCAGCCGGCACAGCGACCTCGCGATCGGGAGCCGGCTCTCGACCGGAGCGCGCGTTCGCCGCGGATGGAAGCGCGAGCTTATCTCACGCTGCTACAACGCCCTTTTACGGATTGCCCTCGGCGCCGGCTTCACTGATGCGCAATGCGGGTTCAAAGCAATCCGCGCCGAGACCGCGCGGCGCCTCATCCCGCAGGTCGAGAACCGCTCGTGGTTCTTCGACACCGAGCTGCTTGTCCTCGCCCAGCGCGCGGGACTCCGCATAGCGGAGGTGCCCGTGGACTGGAATGACGACCCCGACTCGCGGGTCCGCCTCGTCGCGACGGCGCTCGAGGACCTACGCGGAGTCTGGAGGCTGATGGTCACGCGGCCGACACGCTTCGCGCGGTTTGCCGCCGTCGGCATCACGAGCACGGTCGCCTACGTCTTTATCTATCTGGCTCTACGCGACGTGCTCCCCGCATGGACCGCCAACGTGACGGCCCTGATCATCACGGCGGTGGCCAACACCGCCGCCAACCGCCGGTTTACCTTCGGCATACACGGGCGTGACGGACTGGCCGGCGACTACGCGGCGGGTCTGGGGGCTTTCCTGCTCGCGCTCCTCCTGACCACCGCCACCAGCGAACTCCTGCGTTACGTCGCCCCCCAAGCCACGCCCATGGTCGAGGTCGTCGTCCTCACCGCGGCGAATCTCGTCGCCACGCTTTGCCGGTATCGCCTTTTCCGTGGATGGATGGATTCACGGCTACAGGTAATGACGGCGGATGGCGCCTAGGTTGTTGAAGATCCGCACGCCGAAGGCGACGATCGCCGCGATCGACAGATCAACGCCCAGCTTGTCGCCGAAATAGGTGAGGCTGCCCGCGAGAGTCATGTTCGTGATCAGGCCGCTGAAGAACACGCGCGGTTCGAATGTCCCCGCGATGTAGGCCTTGAACGCTCCGAAAATGGAATCAAGGGCGCGAGCAGCGCCACGGCTGTGTAGCGTGCGTACGTGATCGGGATCGTGACCGGCGAAAGCAGGCCGAGGATCACGCCGAGGATGACGAAGACGATCGCGATAACGATTACTTGCATGGGCCGGGTGTGGGAATCGGCGCCGGCTTCGGCGTCGCGCCAGGAGATGGCGACGCCGCGACGGGCTGTCGCGACTTGTAGCCGACGGCGGGTTCGGACGGATTCATCACGTTGATGTAAAGCAGGTCGGGAGAGCTGTAGTCGACGTTGTGATTTCCCGCGATCGCCTTGAGCGCCGTCAGCTTGTCGCGCAGGGTCGCGAACTCCTCAGGCGTCAAAACGCGGCCAAAGTAAACCTTCCAGCCTTTCTTCGCGATCATCGTCAGGTTGCCGCACGAGTCGAAGATGAATCCCGCGACGTCCTGGCCGACGAGGGTTGGCATCGCGCGCTGGATGTTGACGAGCGCGGTGAGAAGCTGCGGATCCAACGGCCGGTCGCCCGCGCGCGGCTCGTTCCCCGCCGGGCCCTGGACATCGACCAGTCCCGCAGCCGTCGAGGTCGCCCCCAGGACGACCGCCTGGCTCGACATGAAGTACAGCTTGGTCGAGGTTCCTGCGTGGTAGGCCGCGACCGGCTCCCACTCGCTGACCTGGATGACCACGGTGCCCAGCAGCTGCGGCTGCACATCGACGCTGCGCACCCAGACCTGCTTCATGAGGCGGTCATGCGCGGTGACTACGTCGACCGAGATCACCGAGGTATCGCCGGAGAGGCCCGCGTCTTGGGCGACCTGGCTCGAGGTCAGGTGATGCGCGCCGGTCACCTGCACCGAGCTGATCGCCAGCGCGGGTCCAAACCAGAGCCAGACGAGCAGAGCCGCCTCCAAAGCCGCGACAGCGATCGCCAGGGCGCGCCAGCCCCATGGCACGTCGGGCTCGCGCAGCGCCCTCTCCGAGCGCGTCCACAGCTGGCCGCGCAGCGGCTCCGTACGCTCGATCCCGTTCGGCCATGGCGCCCGGGGCATAACAGAGCTGCGGCGGCGGAACTTCACGATGCCGCCTTCACTGTGCTGTCGGACCCACGTGACGCTGGAATCGCCCGACGGCATGGTCGACCAGTCGCTGACAGAGCTCGTCGAAGGAGATGCCGGCGGCGCGGGCCGCATCGGGTAGCAGCGACAGCTCGGTGAGCCCGGGCACAGTGTTCACCTCGAGCATCCAGGGCGTGCCTTTCCCGTCGACGATGATGTCCACCCGTGCCATGCCCGAGCATCCGAGCTCGGTGAACGCCCTCGCCGCGGCGTCTGATGCTGCCGCTCGGGAAACTTCCGGGATCCTGGCCGGGATGATGTGGTGCGACTTGCCGGCCGTGTACTTCGCGTCGTAGTCGTACACCGGGTTCTCGCTGACGATCTCGAGCGTCGGCAGGACCTGGAGGTCGGGCGTGGCGAGCACCCCGATGGTGATCTCCGTACCCACCGCGAAGCGCTGGGCGAGCACCCGGCGGTCGTAGCGTGCCGCGAGGACGAGCCCAGAGGCGACCGCGTCGACGTCTTGGGCGATGGTCAGGCCGATGGTCGACCCCTCGCGAACCGGCTTGATGACCAGCGGCAGACCCAGCCTCGCGGCAAGGCGCTCGATGACGTCGGCGGCGATCCCCTCCTTGATCTCGAGCTCTTCGAACTCGGGCACGTGCAAGCCGACGCCGGCCATGACCTTGCCGGCCCGCGACTTGTCCATGCAGAGCGCAGAAGCGAGCACTCCCGAGCCGGTGTAAGGCAAGCTCAGCAGCTCGAGCATCCCCTGCACCGTGCCGTCCTCTCCGAGCCGGCCGTGAAGTGCGTTGAACACGCACTCGAAATTGCCGTCCCGCAGCGCGTCCCACGTGTTGCCGTCGAGGTCGACCGGCGTGACGTCGTGGCCGCGACCGCGCAAGGCTTTCGCGACCTGCTCGCCCGAGCGCATCGAGACCTCGCGCTCGGCGGACTTCCCGCCTCTCAGCACCGCGAGCCTCACTACCTCATTTCCATTGGCCGACCATCTCGACCTCGGGCTCGAGCTGGACACCGAAGCGACGCTTGACCTCGACCATCACGCGTTCGATCAACCGCTTCACGTCGGCTGCGGTGGCCCCGCCCTCATTGATGATGAAGTTGCCGTGCAGTTCCGAGACAACCGCCGCGCCCTCGCGCGTGCCTTTCAGTCCAGCGGCCTGGACAAGCCTGCCTGCCGAATCGCCTTGCGGGTTCTTGAACACGCTGCCGCAGTTCTTGGTCTTGATCGGCTGCGTCTCGTTGCGCTCCCTGGTGAGCTTGGACATGAGCTGCTTGGCCTCTTCCCCATCACCGCGCGTCAGCTGCACGGTGGCGGAGACAACGAGTGCGCCTTTCAGATCTCCATCGCGCAGCGCGGACGTCCGGTAGCCGAACTTCAGCGCCGGCGGCTTCCATGTCTGCTTGCCCGCGCCTGGCATGAAGCCATCGACCTCGACGAGCACCTCGCGGATCTCCTTACCCCAGCAACCGGCGTCCTGGTAGACCGCTCCGCCTAGGGTGCCGGGGACGCCGATCGCGAACTCGAAGCCCCGTAGGTTGGCGTCGGCGACGATCCGCGCGAGCCGCATCATCTTCAACCCGGCGCCGGCACGGACGCGGGTGCCGTCGATATGGTGCTCGCGATTCACCACGCGTACGACCAATCCTTCGACGCCGCGGTCGGCGACGAGGAGGTTCGTCCCAGCGCCCAGCAACAGATAAGGAATGTCGCGCTCGCGGCAACCCTCGATCGCTTTCTCGATGGCCTCGGGCCGCGCAAGCTCCACGAAAAACTCGGCTGGGCCGCCGATGCCGAACGAAGTCCGCGAAGCGAGCGCCTCGTTCTCGCTCACGCCCGGCAGGTCGTGGAGCCAGGCGAGCCTAGACTTTGTGCGCCAGCTCATCGCCCAACTTTTTGATGTCGCCCGCGCCCATCAGCAGCACCAGATCGTCCGGCCCGACGATCTCCTTTAGAGCTTCCTTCGCTCTTGTGAAGTCGCCGACGTAAATCGCCTGTGGGACCTGGTGCGCGAGGTCCGCAGCCTGAACGCCTGAGACGTTGTCCTCGCCGGCGCTGTAGACGTCGAGCACGTAGACGCGGTCCGCGCCCTCGAACGAACGCGCGAAGTCGTGCATCAGGGCGCTCAGTCGCGAGTAGCGATGGGGCTGAAAGACGACGAGAAGCCGGCGGTGACGCAGCTCGCGCGCCGCCTCGATCGTCGCGCGCACCTTGGTCGGGTGGTGCGCGTAGTCGTCGTACACGGCCGCGCCCTGGAAGGTGCCCAGGAACTCCATTCGCCGGTGTGCGCCTGGGAAGGTTTGCAGCGCCCCCGCGACGTCACCGAACGGGACCCCGATCTCGAGAGCCACAGCCGCGGCGCCGGTCGCATTCTGAATGTTGTGCCGGCCCGGTTGGCGCAGATCGATGTGGCCGAGAAGGTCCGCGCCACGATAGATCGGAAAAGGACGCATCGGCTCGCAGCGATAGGTCGCGCCCTGCCGGAAACCGTAGGTGACCTTGCGAGCCCTGGGCTTGAGCTCCCGCGCCAGCTCATCGTCCGCGCAGAGCACGGCGAGGCCCGTCGCGGGGATGGCCTCAATAAACCACTGGAACAGGTCGCGCACCGCGGACACGTCGCGGAAGTGGTCTGGATGGTCGAGCTCGATATTGGTCACGATCGCCCGCTGCGGGTGATGCAACGTGAGCGTGCCGTCGGACTCGTCCGTCTCCGCGACCAGCCACTCCGACTGTCCGGCCCTGGCGCTAGCGCCGTCGCCGACCAGCACAGTCGGGTCGTAACCGGCCATGACGAGGATGTGGCCGATCATGTGAGTGACGGTGGTTTTGCCGGCCGTTCCGGCGACGGCGATCGAGTTCGTCTCGCTGATCAGCCGAGCGAGCATCTCGGCGCGGCTCACAACCTGGACGCCCATGGCCCTTGCGGCGTCCAACTCCGGCGATTTCTTGATCGCGCCGCTGTAGACGAGCAAGTCCTTACCCAGGACGTGCTCGGGGTCGTGACCCACTCTCATCTGGACGCCCGCTTCTTCGAGCTCGGCCGTCGTCTCCGATTCCTTGATATCGCAACCGCTGACGTCGTCCCCTCGGGCGAGGAAGACACGCGCCAGCGCCGACACACCGGCCCCGCCGGCGCCCATCAGGTGAACTCTCATCTGCGGAGGTGGGCCCGGGGGGCCGGCGGAGAGATTTGGAGATCCAGGTGGTCCCAGCGCAAGGCAGGGGTGGCCCGAGGAGGAGCGCATATGGACATGCGCGACGACGAAGGGACGGGCGCCCTAACGCGGCGATGGGGCCGCATGGGCTCCAAAGATCCCGTTGGCATGCCCGGGCTCACCTCCTCACCACTTCGTGAAGCACTCGTAGAACGCGCTGCGCGGCATCCCGACGCCCGGTCGCCGCGGATGCCTTGGCCATCGCCCGCACGCGACTCGCGTCGAGGCTTGCAATCGCGCGCACGAGGCTTTCGCCGGTGAGCTCTTCGTCGGCGATCCGGAGGGCCGCCCCGGCCGCGACCATCGCGGCCGCGTTCTCTTCCTGGTGGCCGCCGCCAAAGGTGCCTGGCACCAGGATCATCGGCAGGCCGACCGCGGCGGCCTCTGAGATCGTGCTCACGCCGGCTCGGCTGACCACGAGGTCGGCGCGGGCCATCAACGCCGGCATGTCCTCGGCGAATGCCACCCCGCTGTAACGCTCGCGGGCATGCCGCTCCACCCCATCCTTGCCCTGCTGCCCAGCGACGTGAATGACCTCTTCAAACCTCGCGCACAGCTCATCGAGCGCCGCCCACGTGGCCTCGTTCAAACGCCGCGCGCCCTGGCTGCCTCCGGTCACCAGCAGGCGGCGCGGAGGAATGTCGGGTGTGCGCGGTTCGAAACCTTCACGCAGCGGGACGCCGGTGAGCACGGTCCTGACGTTGCGCAACCGCTCCTCTGTGCCCGGCAGCGTCGTGCAGACCGCGGCGGCGTTCGCTGCGAAGTACCGCGTGGCCAGCCCCGGCCTGACGTCCTTCTCGTGCAACACGTAAGGAATCCGGCGCATGCGCGCCGCGGCCACCGGCGGCGCCATCACGTAGCCGCCCATGCCAAGCACGACGTCGGGCCGAAACCTGTCCACGATGCGGAGCGCGGACCGGAGCGCCAGCGGGACGAGGACGGGAAGAGCGATGTTCTTCCAAGGCGCGTCGCGGTCGAGCCCACGAACCCTGACTGTCTGCAGCTCGAAACCGGCTGCGGGCACAAGCCTCTCTTCGGGACCGCCAGAGCGCCCGACCAGAAGCAGCGCACCTCGGGGTTCCTCAGCGCGAAACGCTCGCGCGACCGCGAGCGCCGGAAACAGGTGCCCTCCGGTTCCGCCGCCAGCGATCAAAAGTCTCATCTGAGGACCGATTGTTCCGCAACGCCGAACCCGACCCGTGGCGGGCGATGCTCAGCAGAAGGCCAACCGCGGCGAGGGTCGTGGCCAGGGCCGTGCCGCCGTAGCTGAAAAACGGCAGCGGGACTCCCGTGATGGGCAGGGTGTTGGTGACGGTCGCCATGTTCATGAGCGCCTCGAAGGTGATCCAGGTGGTGATCGACGCGGCGAGCGCCATGCCAAACCGGTCTGGCGCACGCAGCGACGCGCGATAGCCGCGGATCCCGAACACCAGGAAGCCCAGCATCACGAGCGTCGTTCCGATCAGGCCGGTTTCCTCGCCCACGATGGCAAAGATGAAGTCGGTATGGGCCTCGGGCAGCCAGCCGTACTTCTCGATGGAGTGGCCGATCCCCACGCCAAACCAGCCTCCCGAAGCAAGCCCGTAGAGGGATTGGGTGGCCTGGAAGCCGGCGCCGAGCGGGTCTGCCCACGGATTCTTGAACGCGACGAGCCGGGACATTCGGTACGGCTCGAGCAGGGTGACGGCGACAAACGCCAGCGCGAGGGCTCCCGCGATCAGGATCAGGTGCCGCAGCCGGCCGCCACCTGCCCAGTAGGCGCTGACGAAGATGCCGACCATGACGATCGAGGTGCCCAGGTCCGGCTCCAGCAAAAGGAGAACGAGCACGCCGGCCAACATCGCCGCGAACGGGACGAAGACCTGGTTGAAGTCGCCCATACGCTGCGCGTTGCGATCGACCCAGTGCGCCACGAACACCGCGAACGCGAGCTTGCCGAGCTCGGACGGCTGAAATGTACCGAGCGGCCCGGCGTCGAACCACCGCCGCGCGCCGTTGACGCTCACGCCCAGGTGCGGCACGAGGACCAGGAGCATGAGCAGCCCGGCCGCGACCGCTCCGGCCGGCGCCAGCCGGCGGATCCGCCGGTAGTCGATCCGGCCGAGGACGAAAAGCGCGACGAAGCCGATCAGCAGCCACGCCGCCTGACGTTCCGCGTAGTAGAAGGTCGACTGGTGCTGGTTGTAGGCGAACGCGACGCTCGCGCTCGTGACCATGACCAGGCCCGCCCCACACAGGGCGACGGTCGTGAAGAGAAGCAGCCGGTCGGGCTGCGGCCTCGTCGGAGACGTCGAGCTCATGCCGCGAACCGCTGCCGGACAAGCTCTTTGAACTGGTTGCCGCGGTCTTCGAAGTCCTTGAACATGTCATAGCTCTTGTAGGCGGGGCTGAGCAGGACGACGCTTCCCTGGCGAGCCATGCCGGCGGCGATCGACACGGCCTGTTCGAGCGTTTCGGCCCGGATGACCTTCGGATGCTCGCGCAGCGCCTCGGCCAGCTCGCCGGCGGAAGCGCCGATGAGAATCGCCGCCTCCGTATTCGCGAGTACGTCCTGGACCCATTCCTGAAGGTCGAAGCCGCTGCCATACCCGCCGGCGATCAGGATCACGGGTGCGCCTGGAAACGCGCTCAACGCGACGCGGCCCGCGTCGGGGTTGGTTGCCTTCGAGTCGTTGTACCAGCGGACGCCCGCCCACTCGCCCACGAGCTCCAGCCGATGCTCGACACCCTTGAAACCGCGGATCGCCTCATTGATGGCGTCATCGCTGAGTCCCGCGATGTGTCCTACCGCGGCCGCGGCGAGGGCATTTTCCATGTTGTGCCGGCCCGGCAGTGGCATCGGCGGGAGCGGCTGGTGCTGGTCGAACCAAACGACCTTGCCGGCCGCGCGCGTGGACAGCGCGCTTACCGTCGGATCGCGGCTGTTCAGCAATGCGTAGTCGGCGTCCTCGATCGCCCTCGCTTTGAGGTCGACATATTGGGCGAGGGTGCCGTGGCGGTCGAGATGGTCGGGTGTGATGTTCAGGATCACGGCGACGTGCAGATGCGGATGCTCCACGGACTCGAGCTGGAAGCTGGAGAGCTCCAGCACAACCCAGTGCTCGGGCGTGATCTCGGCGAGCCGATCGAGGACCGTGTCCCCGATGTTGCCGCCGACGACGACCGGGCGCCGGCCCGCCTCCAGGACAACGCCGGTCAGCGCTGTCGTGGTCGTCTTGCCGTTGGTGCCGGTGATGCCGACCACGGTGCCTTTGCAGAGACGAAGAAACAGGTCGATCTCGCTCGACACCGGTATGCCTTTGGCGCGCGCCTGGTTCAAGAGCTCCGAGTCCCACGGCACGCCGGGGCTTGCGTAGACGACATCGACGCCGTCGAGGACCCGTTCGTCGTAGCCGCCCACACGGAGATCGACACCGGGCGGCAGCTGCGCGATGGTCGACAGCAGCTCGCTTGACGGTTTGCGGTCGGCGAGTCGCACCGCCTCACCTTCCGCGGTGAGGTGCAGCGCGAGCGCGACGCCGCTTCGCGCCGCGCCGACCACGAGGGCGGTCAAGTCAGAAGCCGCACGAGAGCGATCGCCGCTAGCGCCGAGATCAGCCCCGCGCCCCAGAACGAAAGCGCGATGCGGTTCTCAGACCATCCCTCGTGGTGGAACGTGTAGTGGATCGGGGTCATGGTGAACACGCGGCGTCCGCCGCTGGCTTTGAAATAAGCCACCTGAATGATGACAGACAGCGTCTCGAGTACAAACACGAGACCGACGATCGGCAGCAACAAGAGGATGCCTTGCTGGATCGCCATCGCGGCGAGCGCGAAGCCGATCGCCAGCGCGCCCGTGTCGCCCATGAAGACGCGCGCCGGGTAGCGGTTGAAGACGAGGAAGGCGACCAGCGCGCCGCACAGCGTCATCGCGACGGCCTTCTCGCCGGCCGGCGCGCCGGGCAGGAACAGCGCCGTGGCGCCGACGGCAATCACCGTGAGGCCGCCTGCAAGGCCGTCCATGCCGTCGGTGATGTTCACCGCGTTTGCGGTGGCGACGATCGCAATCACCGCCAGCGGAAACACAAGCCACGGCGTCACCGGTAGAAAGAGCTGCGGACCACCCTGCACCGTGGCGAGCCACGCCACCGGCACCGCGAGGAGAAGTTGGAGCGGAAACTTGAGCCGCGCGGGGATGCCGCGTGTGCCGACACGGAGCTTGCTCCGGTCGTCGGCGAAACCGATCAGCGCGCCCGCGATGAGGCCCGCGACCGCGGGCAGCGCGCCCGAGTGGCCGGCGATCGTTGCCAGCGCCCCGCCAAGAATCGCGAGCGCGACAAAGAGAATTCCGCCGCCTGTGGGCGTTCCGGCCTTGCGCTGGTGGGTGTCGGGCAGCTCGTCCTGGATCACCTGTTCCGACCGGACACGGCGCAGAGCGCGGATCGCGAACGGGTAAAGGACGAACGCGATCGCAAATCCGACGACGAATGTGCCGACGTCGAAGAGCGCGGCTCTTCCGATCAAGCGGCGGTCAGGTCCTTGACCAGCTCGTCTAGACGAACACCATGCGACGCCTTGACCAGGACGCGGTCGCCGGCGGTCGCGTTGCGCCTCACCCAGTCCGCAGCTCCCGCTCCATCCGGCACGAGCTCCGCGCCGGCGGCCTGCGCCATCGGCTTCGCCCGCTCGCCGTCGACGACGCAAACCGCGTCGAAAACTTCAGCCGCCCTCTCGCCCACTCGCCGGTGCGATTCCTCGGACAGGGACCCGAGCTCGCGCATCTCGCCCAGCACCGCCAGCAGACGTCCGTCGCGCCTGCTCTCCGCGAGGGCATCGAACGCCGCGATCATCGATTCCGGGCTCGCGTTGTACGCGTCGTCGATGATCGAATAGCCACCGGGCGCCGGGATCTCTTCCAGTCGATGCTCGACTTTGACGCCGGCGAGCGCGCTGGAGCCGGCCTCAACGGAAACGCCGGCGAAATCACCGGCCGCGAGGGCCGCGGCGGCATTGAGGGCCTGATGGCGACCGGCCATTGCGAGGCGCACCTCCACGCCGCGGACCGTGAACTGCGATCCGCCACCCTCGATTGGCTGAAATCCCTCCACCCGGTAATCGCCGCGATCGTTGCCGAAGCTTGCGACGCGGGCCGACGTCATCTGAGCCAGTAGGGGATAGAAGTCGTTGTCAGCGTTGAGGACGGCGAGGCCTTCTTCAGGCAACGCCGCCACCAGCTCGCCCTTGGCGCGCGCGAGCTCCTCGCGCAAGTTGAAGAACTCGATGTGCACGATGCCGACGTTCGTGATGACCCCAATCGCCGGTTTCGCGAGGCCGGCGAGCCGCCTGATATCGCCCGGCCGCTGCATGCCCATCTCCAGGACGAGCGCGGAATGGTGGGACTCGAGGCTGAGGATCGTGAGCGGCACGCCGGTCTCGGTGTTGAGGTTGCCCTCGGTCTTGTGCACGTTGAAGTGCTGAGCCAGGATCGCCGCGATCATCTCCTTGGTCGACGTCTTGCCGTTGCTGCCC
>Ga0209160_1004653_pt1 | contig 10937 bp, 8 predicted proteins | sample GraSoiAngelo_153_FD_186167 | JGI IMG/M metagenome (GOLD analysis project Ga0209160, IMG submission 186167) | Grasslands soil microbial communities from the Angelo Coastal Reserve, California, USA - 14_1009_12_40cm (SPAdes) (version 2) | ecosystem: Environmental > Terrestrial > Soil > Grasslands ...
CGTCCTTGTCCTCGAGCGCCTTACGAAAGTCGCCCAGGCCTTTGGGAGCCTTGCTCTGGGCGCTGGCGACGGCGGAGACACCCTTGGCGAGCACCAGTGAATCGACGTCGCACACGTAGGCCACTTCGGCGTAGGCCGCCCGGGCGAAGGTCCGCGCCAGGACCGTGCCGCGGCCGTTCAGGCCCATGACGGCGACCCTGACTGTGTCGCCCGGCGTGGAGAGCCAGGCGGGAAACCCGGGCGAGGCCACGAGGGTGAATCCCGCGGCCGAGGCCGCCTTCAGGAATTTGCGGCGTTTCATAGGTCACGCACCTTGATGTTACGGAAGTACACCTCGTCGCCGTGGTCCTGCAACACGATGTGTCCCTTCCGCCGGTCAGCGAAGCCGGGGATCGAACGGTATTTGCTCTTGGCGAGGGCCGAGTCCATGCTCCCCGAGCCGAGCTCGAACTCGAGCAGCTTCTCGCCGTTCAGCCAGTGCTCGCCGTGGTTGCCCTTGAAGACGAGCCTCGACTGGTTCCACTCGCCCACGGGGTGGACGTGCGTGGGCACGCTCGGCGCGATGAGGTCGTACAGGGCGCCGGCGCGATGCGACGGCAGCTTGCCGTCCGGGTGGCGATCGTCGTCCAGGATCTGATATTCGAATCCCAGGGCGGCATGGTTCGGCGCCTCCTTGACGGACAGCTCTTCCGAGACGTTGTACTTGAGCCCGCTGTTCGCCCCAGGCGTCACCTTCCACTCCCACGTCAGCTCGAAATCGCTGGACGTCCCCACGGTCATCAGGTCGCCACCGTTGAGCGGCTGCCCGTCCGCCAGCTTCGGAACGTTGCCGCTGGCGATTTTCTTGATCGTGCCGTTCACCACCACCCAGTGCGCCGTGGGCACGCTGTCGTACCCCAGCCCGCGCCACCCGGTGAGGGTCCGCCCGTCGAACAGGAGGCGCCATCCGGCCGCGCGCTCGGCGGCCGTCAGGTGGTTGGGCGGTCCGAGGGTGGCCGATGTGGTCTGTGCGGAGGCCTTGCCTGCGAGGACGGCGATCACCAAGAGCGAAAAGCGAATCATGACATCTTCTCCAAAGGCAGTGGCTCCGGCGTGACCGCTAGTCGAGCGGGCTGTAGCGTGGGAGCCAGGACGTGAATGATGATCCACGCGGACACGTACGCCAGCCCGCAGACCACGAAAATCGGAGCGTAGTTGTTACCGTTGTGATCGAGGATGCGGCCGGTGGCCCGCTGAAACAGCCATCCGCCGAGGGCGCCCGCAAAGCCTCCGATGCCGATGACCGACGCGACCGCGCGGCGGGGAAACATGTCACTCGCGAGCGTATAGATGTTGGCCGACCAGCCCTGGTGCGCGGCGGCCGCCACGCTCACGAGCGCCACCGCGATCCAGAGGCTCCCGGCGCGTGACGCGAGCGCCGTGGGCACGATCGCGAGCGCCATGCACAAGAGCGCGGTCTTGCGCGCGCGGTTGACCGTCCATCCCCGCTTCATCAGGGCTCCCGAGAGCCAACCACCGGTGACGGAGCCGGCGTCCGCCACGACGTACACGACCACCAGCGGCAAGGCCAGCTGCGACAGCTTGATGCCATAGTCCGTGTCGAGAAACTTCGGCAGCCAGTACAGATAAAACCACCAGATCGGATCGGTCATGAACTTGCCGGCGACGACGGCCCACGTCTGCCGTTGCCCCAGGAGACTCAGCCAGGGGATGTGCCCGGCCGCCGGCTCCGGTACGTCGCTGCGGATATACGTCAGCTCGGCGGCCGAGAGACGCGGTTGTGCCTCAGGGCTGCGGTACAGTGCCAGCCAGAGCCCGAGCCACAGGAACCCCAGGCCGCCGGTGGCGATGAACGCCCAGCGCCAGCCGTAGGTCAACGCGATCCAGGGCACGACGAGCGGCGTCACGATCGCGCCCGTGTTGGTCCCGGCGTTGAAAATGCCGGTGGCGAGCGCCCGCTCCTTTTTCGGGAACCATTCCGCCACGGCTTTGATCGCGCCCGGGAAGTTGGCGGACTCGCCCAGCCCCAGCAGTGCCCGCGCGGCCGAGAACCCGGCCGTGGTGCGAGCGACGGCGTGGCCGATCGCGGCAACGCTCCAGGCGACGACCGCCACGGCGAACCCGCGTCGCACGCCCACGCGGTCGAGCCATCGCCCGACCACGAGAAAGCCGACCGCGTACAACGCCGTGAACCAGGAGACGACGTCGCCGTAGCCCGTCTCGGACCAGTGCAGCTCCCGCTGCAGCGTGGGCGCGAGGATGCCCAGGACCTGCCGGTCGATGTAGTTGACGGTCGTGACGACGAACAGGAGGGCGCAGACGGTCCAGCGGTAGCCGGGCCTCCTCACCTCGCGAAGTCCCGGTAGTACGTCTCGATCTCGTCTGGGCTCGCCGTGCCGGAGAGGATCAGGACACGGTGGCGGAAGGTGGTGGACTCCCCCGGCGCGAGCCGGAAGTTCAGCTGTTCTCTCCCGTTGCTGAATATTTTCATTCCCAAAGGATTGGCAGCGAACAGGCCGTAGCCCCTGGCGTGCCAGTACGTCGGGAAGCCGACGTTCTTGGGATGGTCGAGGATGGCGAGCGTGACCGGCTCGCCCTGGACGACGCCCGTGAGCATGGTCCAGCGGCCGCGCGTGCCCCACACCGAGTCGCCCTCGATGCCCTCCGAGCTGCGGTAGTGACCGGTCACGCCGGTATTGTCGAGCCGGGGCACGGTCGTCGAGTGCCCGCCGGCGTCGGTGAACACTTCAGGCGTGGTGGACGGCTGCTCGAGCGCGCGCGCCACCCGCATGCCGATGAGCCCCTCTTTGTCGTCGACGAAGGTCACGGCGTCGCCCGGGGCCGTGAGCGTCGTGATGCGATCGACCGCGCGCACACCGGCCGCGGCGCGGAATACGAAGCGTGTGTCCTCGCGCAGCAGCGCCTTCCCGTGCGCGTCCACCCAGTCGGCGGTGACCTCGAGCGCGCCTTCGCCCGACCCGCTCTCCGCGCGACGCACGGCGCGATGCACGATCGTGCCCATCTTGGCCGCGCGCTCCGCGGGAATCGCATTCGAGTTGTTCCAGAAGTCGAGCCCGTTCACGTCGCCGTGGTCGAACCACAGTCCGACCTGGTGGGGATGGTCGACGCGCTCGCCGGGCCGCGGCTCGAGCGGCCAACCGCGCGTCACCACCACCCCCGACGCGGCGCGCAGCGGGTACAGCGTCGGCTTCTTGAGGGTCGTGGGATAGATGTACGACGTGAACGGCTTGCCGTCGACGAGCACGTCGACGCGGCGGAGATCATCGTGCGGCACGATATCGACATAGGGACTCGGGGCTCGGGGTTCGGGATTCGGAAGTCCCGAATCCGGAGTCCCGAGGCCGAAGCCCCCAATCACCAGCAGCCAGCCCTTGCGCATCGTCAGCCCATCACGACGTCGCGCTTGGCGTCGTCGAACATGACCTTGCGGCCGGTGTGCATCGCCGCCACGGTCATGCACAGCGCAACCGAGTGGCTGTAGCCGGCGTCGATGCTCGCGTTCGGCTGTTTGCGACTGCGCACGCACTCCATCCAGTTCCGGATGTTGGCGGTCGTGGACGAATCGGCCCCCGTGTTCGCTGCGGTCTCGGTGGGCGCGACCTCGGAGAGGTTCATGGTGGCCAGCTGATTGGCCTTCATCCCCAATTCCGCCGCGAACCGCTCGGTGAGGCCGCCGGTGGGCGTGATCTCGTTGGTGTCGAGGTTGAGCATCCCGGCGTTGGAGTAATACAGCTCCTTGGTGCCCCCCGCCGAGTTCGTCATGCGGGACGAGTATACGACTTGGAAGCCCTTCGCGGGGTCGTCCAGCGGCCCGTAGTCGAACACGATCGTGGCGGTGTCCCAGCTCTTGCGACCGTCCTTCCACAAGTAGATGCCGCCGTTGGCCACGACCGAGCGAGGGCGGGACAGCCCCGTGAACCAGTGCACCGTGTCGATCTGGTGCACCATCCACTGGTCGGGAATGCCCGACGAGTAGGGCCAGAACAGGCGATACTCGAGGTACTTCCGCGGGTCCCACGACTCGTAGGGCAGGTTGCAGAGGAAGCGTTTCCAATCGGTGTCCTGCTCCCGGATGGCGGCGACGAGCTGGGGCCGACGCCACCGCCCCGGCTGGTTGACGTTCCAGGTCATCTCGGCCATGACGACGTCGCCGAACTTGCCCGACCGGATGTACTCGTTGGCCATCTGGTAATTCGCGGCACTGCGCCGCTGGGTGCCGATCTGCACTACGCGGTCCGACTGCCTGACCGCGTCGCGGATCGCCGTGGCGTCCTCGATCCGGTGGGCCAGCGGCTTCTCGATGTACGCGTCCTGCCCCGCGTGCATTGCCTCGACGCCGTGGTAGGCGTGCTGGAAGTCGGCGGTCGAAATCACGACCGCGTCGGTCGCGCGCTCCGCGTACATCTCTTCGTTGTTGCGGAACGGCCGTGGCTGGGTCCCCATCACCCGGGCGATTTCGGCCACGCCCTCATCGCGGCGCCGGCTCCAGATGTCCGACACGGCGACGATCTCGAAGTTGAGCTCCTTGCCGAGCTTGGCGTATGCGGGGAGGTGGGCCTGGCGGAACCGGTCGGAGAAGCCCACGATGCCGACCCGCACGCGATCGTTGGCGCCGAGGATCCTGGCGTAGCGCGCCGCCGGTACCGAGGCGGCGGCGGCGGCGACCTTGAGGAACTCGCGGCGGCGGATCTGTCGCTTCGGCTTGGACATCTCTCCTCCCTTCCGATCGATCAAGAGTGTGCGCCGCGCCCGTCCGCGGCCAGTCCCGCGAGCGCGCCGCGCATGTAGGCGAACGACTGTTTCATGCCCGGCAGCGGGGCGTCCGCGTCGATCTCGTACTCGAGGTTGACGTATCCACGATAGCCCATCGTGCCGAGCTGCCGGAAGATGTCCGCGATCGGGATGGCCCCCTCACCGACGATGCACTGGCTGCCCTTGGCGGTGAGATCGCGCAGGTCCTTCATGTGCATGTCGAGCAGCCGCGGGCCCGCATCGGCGATGGCGCGCACCACGTCGGTGCCGGTGCGCACCGTGTGGCCGACGTCGATGCACAGCCCGATCCGGGCGTCCAGCTTCTTGACGTAGGGCAGGGCGTCGAGGGGAAGTGCTTGTCTTCCGGCCCGTGGTTGTGGATCGCGACCTTGATGTCGTACTGCTTGGCGAACCGCTCGATGCGAGGCAGCAGCTTCGGATCCGTGTGGATCGCGATCAGCGGCATGCCGGCGGCCTTGGCATAGGCGAAATATTTCTCCACGCCGGTGTCGTCCTCGAACGTGATCACGCCGCCGCCCACGATCACGATGCCGGCCGCCTCGATGTCTCGGCGGGCCGCGGCGAGCTGATCGGGCGACAGCTCGAAAGGCAGGTGCACCGACTTGAAGTTGACGTAGGGTGTGCCGAGCGCCTTCACCATCTCGATGGCTTTGTCGCGCGGGAAGTTGCGCAGCGAGTAGCTGGCGACGCCGATGTTCGGTGTTCCCCCCACGTTCCCCCTCTCCCGAAGGGAGCGGGGGACAGGGGGTGAGGACCCTTCGGGCGAGGGGGAACGCTTGACGGGCGGTGACTCCCCCAGCACCGCGCCCGCCAAGCCAGCGACGCTCGCTCCGAGGAACGTCCGGCGCGGTACAGGAGCGTCGGACATTTTCAGTACCCAGGGTTTTGGGTGTAGCAGCAGGTCGTGCCGTCCATCTGCGTGCGCGGGATCGGGCGCAGCGCGTGGTACGGCTGAATGTTGGGCCCGCCGTCGGGGTTGTAGGCTTTGACGCGCGACAGCAGGGTGTGCGTCCGCACGAGATCGAACCACCGCTGCATTTCGCCGGCCAGCTCGCGCGCCCGCTCGTTGAGGATCTCGCCGAGCGTGAGCTGGTCGGTGAGCTCCATCTCCGCTTCGTGGCCGGGGATGGCGGCGCGCCGCCGCACGGCGTTGATGTACGGAAGCGCTTCCGCCGCTCGCCCATCCCGCAACAGCGCCTCGGCCGCGATGAGGTACGTCTCCGCCAGACGCGCGACGACGAAGTCGCGCGAGCCGCGCACGTCATTGACGCTCAGCCGGAAGGGGTCGGCGAACTTGTTGAGCGACGGGAAGATCCGGTTGCTATATGTCCGCGGGGTGTAGACACGGTACAGCCGGGCCGCCACGGCCGAGTCCGTCAGGACCGTGTCCGAGACGTAGACCGCCGTGTCGCCCAGCTGGAATTTCGGAGCGCCCGAATCGTTCTTCGGAATGGTCGCCGCATTGTTGGCGTACCACACGCGGGTGAACTGACTCTGGTAGCGCGAGTCCTTGGTGCGATCGAACAGGTTCAAGAAGAACGTCGTGGGCCGAAACCGCTTGAACGGACGCCCGTTGGCGATGTCGCGCTGCATCCCGGGCAGCACGTCGTACTCCATCAGGAAGAACAGGTGCCCCTGGTTGCCGTTCCCGGTGGTCAGCGGATCGTTCGTGAACTGGACCGACCAGATGACCTCCGCGTTCTTCTCGTTGCTGAAGTCGAACACGTCGCTGAACCGCGGCAGCAGCGCATAGTGGCCCGAGTTGATCACTCGCTGTGCGTAGTCGGCGGCGTTGGCGAAGTCGCCGGCCTGCCGTTTCGCCGCTTCGTCGGTGGCGGAATCGGCGTCGCGCAGCCGGGTCAGGTAGACCTTGGCCAACAGGTGCTGCGCCGCGCCCTTGGTGGCGCGGCCGTAGTCCTTGGCCACGGCGGGGAGATTCGCTTCGGCGAACTTCAGGTCGTTGATGATCGCCTCGTACACGCTGTCCACCGGCGCGCGCGTAGCCTCGGTGGTCGGGGTCGTGGTCGGGTCGAACTTGAGGGTGAGGGGCCCGTACATCTGCACCAGGTCGAAGTAATAGAGCGCCCGGAGGAAGCGCACTTCGGCCAGGCGCTGCGTCTTGAGGCTCGAATCCATCTGCACCGTCGCCGCCTGGGCGATCGCCGTGTTGGCCGTGTTGATCGCCCGATAGAAGTCGGCCCAGGTGTCGCGGATGAAGTCGACGTCGGGGTTCAGTTGCGCCGTATACTCGTTGACGTACTTGTAGCTCCCGTCGGCGCCCTCGGTATAAATGTCGGTCCCGAACTCGGTGAGCGTGAACCCGCGCTCCTGCGCGTAGAAGCTTCGCAACGGCTCGTAGCTGGCGTTGACCAGCGCCTGGAACACGTCGGGCGTCGGGTACGGCTGATTGGCCAGGCCGCTGATCAGGTCTTCGTTCAAGTCCACGCAGGCGGCGAGGCTCAGCAGCGCGGCGCTCAGCAGTGCGATCGTGCGTCTCGACATGCGGGCCTCCCGGCCTTTAGAAACCCAGCGTGACGCCGGTCAACAGCGTCCGGTAGCTCGGCGTGGCGGCGGCCTCCGCGTAGCCCGCGCTCGTCCGGTCGCCCGTGCCCGTCCGCGACTCCGGGTCCAGCCCCCGGAAGCGCGTGAACAAGAACGGATCGAGCGCCGTCACGTACAACCGCAGCGACCTGGCGTGCCACGGCCCGCCATGGACGCCGGGCAGCGTGTAGCCCAGCGTGATGCTGCGGACGCGGATGAACGACCCGTCCTCGTAGCGCCGCGTGTCGCCGAACGGCGGATTCTCCTGATTCGCGGTGGGGCGGGACTCGGTATTCGAGGGGTGGGTCGGCGTCCAGTAGTCCGTGACGAGGTTGTTGTAGCGACCCTGCATCGTGCTCTCGCCCACGACGAACTGGTCGTTCGCCATGAAATCGATCCGGGCGACCGCCATGACCGAGAGGTCGAATCGCTTCCAGTCGAACCGGCTCGTCATGCTCCCCGTCCAGGCGGGGAACGGCGTGCCGAGGATGACCCGGTCGTTGCCGTCGATCTTCCCGTCGCCGTTCACGTCGGCGACGCGGATCTGTCCGGGCTTCGCTTTGTATTGCTTGGCCAAGAGGGAGTCTTGCGCCTGCCAGATTCCCACGAAGTTGTAGTCGTAGTACACGTCGATGGGCTGCCCGATGAACCAGCGGTTCAGGACATCGTCCACGCCACCGTACAGGCTCACGATCCGGTTGTGGTTCGTGGACCAGTTGAGGTCCTGGCTCCAGCGGAGCCCGTGCCAGTCCTCGACCGGCACGAAGGACAGGGCCACCTCCAGGCCGGTGTTGCGCGTCGACCCGATGTTCTGAAGGATGCTGGTGTACCCGTTGGTCGGGGGGATCTGCCGCCGCATGATCAGGTCCTTCGTGTCCGCCCGATAGTAGTCGACGGAGCCCGACAAGCGGCCGTGCAGCGCGGTGAACTCCAGCCCGAGGTCCAATTGGCCGGTGTTTTCCCACTTGAGGTTCGGGTTCGGCAACGTGCCGGGACGGTATCCGAGCGCCGCGTTGTTGTCGAACGAATAGGTCACGCGGGTCAAGGACCCGAGCGTCTGATACGGGTCGATCGCCGTGTTGCCGGTGTGCCCGTAGCTGGCCCGCAGCTTCAGATCGGAGAAGAGGTTAGTGCGCCGGATGAAGCCTTCCTCGCTCAGCCGCCAGGCAAATGCCACCGACGGGAAGACGGCGTACTTGTGCCCGGGGGCGAGCCGGGATGAACCGTCGACGCGCGTCGTCAACGTGAGGAGATAGCGGTCCTTGAGCGCGTAATTCACGCGCGCCATGTACGATTGCAACGCCCATGTCGTCAGGTCACTGCCCATGCCGTCGATATGGGCGGCGGACCCGATGTCGTAGAACTGCTGTCGCTCGTAGGGAAGCCCGGTGGCGTGCAGCGTGTCGTTCTCGGTCCGCTGCTGCTGGATGCTGTACAGCAGGGTGAGGTCGACGCGGTGGTCGCTGCCCAGGTTGCGGCGAAACGTCAGGATGTTGTCCAACGTGTATGCCGTGGTGCGGTCGTCCCACAGCCCCGCGTCCGCGCTGCTGCCCTGATTGACCTGGGTCTGGGCTCCCTGGAACACGCCACGGCGGTTCGAGCTCACGTTGCCGCCGAAGTTCAATCGCCAGGAGAGTGCGTCCGACAGGCGGTAGTCGGCGAACAACGTGCCGGACACCAGCGTGTTCGACCGGTCGTCGATCCAGTTCTGCACGTCCGAGAGCGGGTTCACGCGCTGCCCGTCGGGCGTCGGCTTGAAGAGGAGGTTCCCCGCGCTGTCATACGGCACGGCGAGAGGGTTGTTGAGGAGCGCCTCGCTGTAGACGCCGTCGCCTCTGCCCAGGTTCTGCTCGGTCCGGACCAGCGACGCCGAGCTTCCCACCTTGAGGCGGTCGTTCAACTCGTGGTTAAAATTGAGCCGCAGCGACCGCCGCGTGAAATCCTGACCCTGCAGGATGCCCCGCTGTGTGAGCAGGCCCCCGCTCAATGCGAAGCGCGTCCGCTCGTCGCCGCCCGCGATGCGGATCTCGTTATTGACCTGCTGGCCTTCCCGCAGCACCAGATCCTGCCAATTGGTGGAGCGCCCCGTCTGGATCGACGCCAGCTCGACCGGCAAGAACAGTTGCGCATCGCCGGAATCGCAGGCCGCTACGCCGACGTCGCAATGGTAGTTCCCGACCGTGCGATTGGCGTCGCGCTTGAGCTGTGCGTACTGCTGGCCGTTCATCATCTGCACCCGGGATCGCTCCTGCTGGATCCCGACGTAGCTGTCGTAGGTGAAGGTGGTCGGTCCCGCACCGCCCTGCCGCGTGGTGATGAGCACTACGCCGTTCGCGCCCCGCGAGCCGTAGATCGCCGTGGCCGACGCATCCTTCAGGACCTCGATCGACGCGATGTCGTTCGGGTTCAAATCGGTGACACCCGCCGCCGGAATCCCGTCCACCACGTACAGCGGATCGTTGCCGGCCGTGATCGAGCGCGCGCCCCGCACGCGGACCCGGACGCCGTCGCCCGGCTTCTGGCCGGTGGTGACGATGTCCACGCCCGCCACCCGTCCCTGGATAGCGTCGACCGTGTTCACGGTGGGCGTGCTTTTCAGATCCGCGGCCGCGATGGACGATATGGAGCCCGTGATGTCCCTGCGGACCTGGGTGCCGTAGCCGACCACGACGACCTCTTGCAGGGCGACCGGCAGCGACTGGAGGCGGATGTCCGCACTCACCGTCTGGCCGGCGGTCACGACCACGCCCTCGACCTCGCCGACGGCGTAGCCGATCACGCGCGCCTGGAGGTGATAGGTCCCTGGCGGAACGTAGGCGATGGTGAACTTACCGTCGTGATCGGCGGTAGCGGCGAAGCGGGTACCCAGGATGGTGACGCGGACTTCGGGGAGAGCGAGGCCGGTCTCCTGTGCGGTCACGACCCCGGCGATCACACCGGTCTCAGGGGCGACAGGCCCCGCCTGCTCGGCCACCTGCTGGGCCCGCCCCACTCGGAGCGGCAGCAGCACGCAAAGCAGTAAGGAAAGGGAAAGGCTCGGAGAAACGGCGGTGCGACGGCGCGTCCGCATCGATCCTCCCGGTCGACGGCGTTTCAGTTTCAGCGTGCGACCGCAAGCGCCGTGCCCCTCGTGACGTCGGTCACGCGGTGCGTGACGCCACGCGCCGCGATCGGTGGCGCGATGCTCGCGTCCTACGGTTGTCGCGCAGCCGCGACGCGGCGCGGGCGTAGTGCGGGACCCGACCGACGCTGCGACGGCGCGGCGAGGGCGGGCGCATGTCTTGCGACGCAGCGCCGCGCGCCGCACCATAGTCACACGCTCATGACCTCACCCACTGCCATCGACCGGCGGGCAGCGCTGCGCCAGGCCGCTCTCGTGTTGGGCGGCGTGCTCTCCGCGCCGCTCGCCGCGGGCGTGCTGGCGGGGTGCGAGGCGCGTGGAACGCCGGACGCCGCTTGGCGTCCCCGCGCCCTCACGCCGGACCAGGCCGAGCTCGTGGCCACCATCGCCGAGCAGATTCTGCCGGCGACGGACACCCCGGGGGCCCGTGACGTGGGGGTCCACCGGTTCATCGACGCGCTGCTGGCGGAGTCGTACCGGG
>Ga0209160_1004658_pt1 | contig 10931 bp, 12 predicted proteins | sample GraSoiAngelo_153_FD_186167 | JGI IMG/M metagenome (GOLD analysis project Ga0209160, IMG submission 186167) | Grasslands soil microbial communities from the Angelo Coastal Reserve, California, USA - 14_1009_12_40cm (SPAdes) (version 2) | ecosystem: Environmental > Terrestrial > Soil > Grasslands ...
CCAGCCTTTGGGCTATCGCATAAACATTTTCATTGCCCGGATGTGCTTCCGAGGAATCTATTTCCCCCAAATGGATCCTTTGTCCTGGCTGAAATTGATTTATCAGAATCGGCGTACCATTTCCAGTCTTGTCAAAGAAGGATTTTCCACTTGGCGCGGCCAACCTGCACGAACTTCTGATGAACAAGCGCCTGATTCCGCTGCTTTGGCCGGCAAGTAGCGGTAAGTCGCCATCGATCTCTTTCTCAAATAGCCCCGAGCTTGTTCAACAGATCGCTCTCAGTCTTGTCTGATAGGCCAGCTTCCCGTCAAATGAGCGCCACTCACTCTGTCGTATAACGTGCTATACGTAGAAGTGCCGTTCGTGCCCGGCACTTTCCGGGTGTATCGTCGGCTAGTCGGAACTTATAGTCGGACCATGAGGCTAGTTCCTGATAAGTTTGAATGTATAGGTCGAAGGAGGAGCGCTTGGTGTACAAAAGCTGAACTCAGCGACCGAGCTGATTCAGAAACACAGGAGGCTCCCCCATGCAGAATATGTATTACATCGGACTGGATGTTCACAAGCGGACGATCAGCTACTGCGTGAAGGATGGCAGTGGCACGATTCACGCCGAAGGTGCGATTCCCGCCACACGCTTCGACTTGGATCGTTGGATGAAAACCCTGCCGCAGCCGTGGACGGCGGCGATGGAAGCCACGGTTTTTACCGGGTGGATCTACGATCACCTGCAGCCACATGCCGCGGCGCTGAAGGTGGCGCATCCGCTGATGCTGCGGGCCATTGCGGCGGCGAAAAAGAAGAACGATCGCATTGACGCAAGCAAGATTTGCGACTGTCTGCGGTGCGATTTTCTGCCGGAGTGCTACATGGCCTCGACAGCCATTCGCGAACGGCGGCGCACGCTGCGGTACCGCAACCTGCTGGTCCGGCAGATGGTGCAGATGAAAAATGAGATCGGCATGCTGCTGATGGAAGCAGGGGTGAGCTACAACAAGCAAAAGCTGCACAAGGCCGACTATTTCTGCGAACTGCTGGCAACGAATCCCGATATCGATGAAGGGCTGTGTTCGCTGCTGCGACTGTGTCGCGAGACGGTGGTGCGCCTGCAGAGAACCGAGAGCGCGCTGGTGCGATCACCTGGAGCGCGATTCGTTGCTGCTGGATCGCGTGGAGCGGTTGATGACCATTCCGGCGGTTGGCCCGATCACCGCGCTGACCTGGGCGCTGGAAGTCGGGGAGGCGCAGCGTTTTTCCTCGATCAAGAAAGCCATCAGCTACTGCGGGCTGTGTGGCGAAGAGAAGAGTTCGGCGGACACCGTGCAGCGCACGCCGCTGTCAAAACAGCGCAACAAACATTTGCAGACGACGCTGATCGAAGCAGCCAAGATGGCGCCGCGAAACAGCCCGGAACTGGCCATGCTCTACAACAAGGAAAAGCAGAAGGGCAACGCCAACCGCGCAACGCTGGCGGTGGCACGAAAGCTGGTGGCCTACCTCATGGCGGTCGACCGTGGGCAGCGGAACTTTCAGGTGATGGAGACGAATAACTGCATCGCTGCATAGAGCGTGGCGGTGAACCAGGAGGATTTCTTCGGCGCGTTGCCTGCCAGGTCTTGCCGTTAATGCGACTGGGCGAAGGAGCGCAAGCTCCAGATGCCTCCGTTGATTAGTTTCGAGACTGGCAGGAGATCACCAACTCAATCTTCTGTGCAAGACCACTCGCTGGTCTGAGACAGCAAATGGAAGTCTGGTTCTATATGAAATAGGAACCACGACTGAGAGGTCAACACACGCGGCGAGAAATCAGAAAGAGCTCTGTACCCGCGTTTTTGTGACGACCAACTCCTCGCGGGCCGACTGTGCGCATTCAAAACCACCAGCTGGTTGATCCACATTGGCCATCACCGCGTCGATGCTCTCGCCGAATCTCCCGCCGATTATGCCGCTCGCGTGTACAAATATCGGATTGATTGACAGGAGATATTTGCCCTCGATGAGATTCAACGTCTGATCGGTAGAGGGCGCTACCGTCCATCCGGGTAGGATTTGAATCTTCAAATATTGGTTCTCAAACTGATTGGGACGAGTACTCGCTTGCGCTTCCAGAGGCGGCATTAACGGCGAGGTGCTCTTCTGCTGCGCACAAAGAGCGGTCGAGAGTCCCAAACAAAATGCAATCAGTGCTTTCATCATGCTCGTGCCTCCATTGAGACACCAATAGCGTGAGGGCATGCAACGGGCCATAGCTAAAGGTTAGATGACCAAAGGGCCTTTGACCAAGATTGACCCGTCCTTGTTGCCGGATAGAGGACGTCTTGTGTCCCAACGGACACGATTGACGTAATCAGCCGTATCAAGCTGCCTCCGGACCTGGGCGGTGGTGTACCGCCTGCCGCGATTTCGAGGCGGACCTCAACGAGGTAGCGGTCCTCGAGGTCTCGCCACGCAAGTTGCCAGCCAATTGGTATAATCCTTCGCGGCGCCCGTAGCTCAGCTGGATAGAGCGTCTGGCTTCGAACCAGAGGGTCGGGAGTTCAAGTCTCTCCGGGCGCGCCACTTTTCCCTATACAAACGAGGTTTTCTGGAATCCTTGGGCCGAGTCGATCCGCTAGGGTTTACCCGGGGTTTACCTTTTTAGGGATTCAGGGCCAACTGCGGCGCGATCGCGCTCGCGTCCGACCAGCTTGGGTCTAGCTTGGGCTAAGGGGATACAGAAAAATTCTAATTGGAACTTTTCAGGTTCTCCAGGGCACGCTTGACCAGCTCGCTCCTCAAGTGAGTAAGCTCGTCAACTCCCAGGACTTTTCGCAACTTCCCTATTATGGTCCCCACAGCGTGCTCATCCGAAGTATCCTGTCCATCCCACTTCTCGATCCCCACCAACTCCGCAAACTCTAAGTACATTTCCCCAACAATCTTAGCGCGCTGATCAACCTTAGGTACTTCATCGAGCAACCAGGCTTTGGCGCCCATGCTCCGAATAGCCGCTTCAAACTTGCCCAACACAGTTTCGAGCTCGGGCATTAACCACACTGCCCATTTCCGCCGAATTTCTCCTAACTTATTTGCATGGCCCAGAACACTTCTGCTTGGCCCCTCCCTGGTAAAGGTGGTCAACGCCTTTTGCATCTCCTCGACATACTCTTCGCAAAATGAAACATGTTTGTCGAAAGCCACGCTGGCCATGTGCGATGTGGTTCCGATCGTGAACCGATTCCTGCCTTCCTCCAGTCGCACAGACCTGTCAAAGGCGATCCGGTCGCGGGCGATCTGAAAGAGTGCGCCAAAGAGCGACCCGATGGCACTCAAGCCTGCCAGGTCGCTCACAACAGGCCACACCGAAAAAAAATGAAACAGGACAATCAGCCCGAGCGATGCGAGAAAAACGACAACGAGAGCCCAGTAGTACTTCATCTCGATGTTCATGACGGGATCATCTTAACGTTGTAGCTTACCCGAAACGGAATCGTTCATTACGCGCGATGAATCGTCACCGCTTCGCGCTTCTTTGCTCTTTCGTAAGCCGCCCACGCCCGCGCGAACGCTGCAAGGACTTCGCCGGGCACCATGCGCAAATGCTCAAGCCACTCCGCGTGTATGTTTCCCACGGTGACAGCCGCTGGATCGGCTTGAACATCGTGCGCGAAGTCTGAAACCGGCCCGCGAGCGCGCAACTTCGTTTCGAGCAGCCACTCTCTGAACGTCACGCGGGCAGCTCCTCGCGCTCGGCACAGTCGCGCAGTTCAAACGTGACTCCGGGCGGGAGGGGCGGCCCGTCCTCTTCCACGGCGAGGAGAAACCAGAACGTGTATTCCAGGCCGTTCTCGGCGATCAGGCGGATGACGTGCAGCCTCACGTTCGGCCTTTTTACGCGTGACACGCGAGCACTTGACCGGCACCGGCGCGTTCACCGCCTTCGCCAGCTTGCGATGGTGCACTCCCAGCGGCCGCAAACTGGAGGGCGCCGCTGTAATTCCGGACAAACCATCGGCATTGATCTTGGTAAGACAGTCTTTCATCTGGTCGGGCTCGACCTGCGCGGCGAGGTCGCGGTGCGCAAGAAGTTCTCGCGCACCCAGTTGTTGCGTTTCACCGCGAACATACACGTCGAGTTGATTGGCATGGAAGCTTGTGGGGGTTCGCATTTTCCGGTTAGCCGACAATCCGCGAGTTGGCCTCTTTAATCACCAGCTCGCCACAGCAGCGACAAGGAAGTGTTCCGGCGTCCAGCGCCCCGGCTCTCCCAGGAACTCCGGAGGGGCGCTGAACGAAATCGAAGACAGAACTCCTTCGGCCTGGACGACCCCTTTACGAGGCCCCGCGCAAATAGCGTTTACCCGGTATTTATGTTGGGCTTCCATGTTTTCCTCCCTTCAACTTTGCAGCGAGAGCAGCATCCGACTCTAGTCCCGCGTTAGCGATTCAAACCCTAACAAGGGAGCCCATAGGACGATGTGACTTAAGTCACGCTCGAAAGTGACGGCGGTCACAGCCAGACGGCCTTCTGTCGCCGTATTCAAAGGACGCAGGGAGGTGGCCCATGCAAGCAGTTCAAGCAAAAATGAGAATTACGCTGAAGAACATTTTGTTCGCGACTGACTTTTCACAGGCTGCGCACGCAGCCGCACCGATTGCGATCCAGATCGCGCGACGTTATGGCACAAAGGTGTATGGAGTACATGTGAATCGATTGGACGACTACACGGCTGCTGCACCCAATGCTTGGGCAGCGATGGCTGAGGCAGCGGAGAAGGAGACCAAGGAAGATGCAGGACGCTTGAATGAACAGCTCCAGGGCATCGAACACGAAGTCGTGATCGGCGAAGGCAACATTTGGGAAGTGGTGTCCAAGCTGATCAACGAGAAAGAAATTGACCTGGTCGTGCTGGGGACGCGCGGGCGCACGGGACTTGGAAAGACGATACTCGGTTCGGTTGCTGAACAAATTCTTCGGCAATCGCCGTGCCCAGTGCTCACGGTTGGCCCACATGTGAACCTTTGGTCTGACGAATACGCAAAGATGCGTGAAATCCTGTATGCCACAGATCTCGTGGCTGACTCACCAACGGCGGCTCCCTACGCCATATCTCTGGCGCAGGAGAACCAGGCGCATCTCGTGTTGTTACACGTGATCGAAGACGCGAAGGCAGGGGATCTGGTGGACAGCCCAGAGGTGGTGGATCTCAAGGAGCGAAAGCTGCAGCAATTGGTTACGGAGCAAGCCGGGTTGTGGTGCGAACCCACTTACATTGTCGAGCAGGGGCCAGCGGCAGAGAAAATCCTGGACGTTTCAAAACGACGGCACACTGATCTGATCGTGATGGGAGCGCGGCCGGCAAAAGGGCTTGCAACGCATCTGAACATCGGAACAGTCCACAAGGTTGTTTCGCAGGCGACGTGCCCGGTCCTCACGGTTCGTGGATGAAGTGCATCGCGCCATCACACCGGCATCAGAGGCGGTGAAACACAAGGGGGTTGAGGCTGCAGCGAGTTCTCCTGAAGCTCGCTGGCCTCAACCCCGGCAGGCGAGAGAATGCAGATTCTGAAAGCTGGCGTGCTCTATTTCGCGGTCGTTTCCGGAGCGGGATTCATCCTTGGCCCCATCCGCATTCTGTGGGTCGCCCCGCGACTCGGCACAAGAATGGCCGAACTCTTGGAAATGCCCATCATGCTCTTGATCGCAATTGTGGCAGCACGATTGATTGTTCTTAAATTTGCAGTACCGTTCGCACTGTCGAGCCGACTGGGTATGGGCGGCATCGGACTGGGTCTGACGCTAATCGCGGAGTTTACGCTTGTACTCTCGCTTCGAGGGCTTTCGATCAGAGATTACCTAGCAGCCCGGGACCCTGTAGCTGCAACTGTTTATTATGCGATGCTGGGGGTGTTTGCCGTCCTACCGTTTCTAGTCGCGCGAAGATGTGGTCGCTCCCAGGAGTGTGGCTAGACGGCAATTTGATTAGTTCGCGGTTACAAGGCCCCGGCTTCTTGCGGATGCCAATCTCCAGCAGTCTCTTGCAATTGCCCAATCTTCTTGGGCGCGCACGATTAAGATGCGAACGGCTGAATCGGAAAGTGAAATATCCCGTTCTGCAGATGACTGCGCGTTCTTTGCCGCGTCGAGTTTCAAGCCAAGAAATCCGAAGTTGGCACAAGCTGCGGCGCGCACTTCCGGTGAATTCTCTCCAATCCCTGCCGTAAAGACCAACGCATCAATACCGCTCAACACCGCAATCATTGCTCCGATGCCCGCTTGCAGGCGATGTACGAAGACCTCAAAAGCCAGCTTAGCCCGCATATGGCCGTCTTTCATGGCGGCAACGATTTGGCGCATGTCCCCCGAGATCCCGGAGATTCCCAGCAGGCCTGATCTCGTGTTGAGTACCTCGTCGAGTTGCTGTCCCGTGAAGCCACCGTGTCGCATCAAGTAGGTCATTATCCCGGGGTCCACAGAACCTGAACGCGTTCCCATCATTAGCCCTTCTAGTGGCGTGAATCCCATAGTCGTATCGATGCTTCGCCCTTCGCGGATGGCCGCCAGAGAACAACCATTCCCCAAATGGCAGGTCACGAGTTTCAGCGATCGCAAGTCCTTTCCGAGTAGTTGCGCGGTGCGCTCCGCGCAGTACTGATGATTGATTCCGTGAAATCCATACCGACGAATCCCCTGGGCGAGCCATTCATAAGGGCCAGGGTATACAGCGGCAGGCTCCGGCAATCGGGTGTGAAAGCCAGTGTCGAACACGGCCACCTGGAGAACCTCGCCAATGCGTTTCTCGATGATCTCGATCCCTTCCAACTCGGCGCGGTTATGGAGTGGTGCAAAGGCGGACATGCGCGCGATAGCAGATTTTACTTCCGGCGTAATGGCGGTCGCTTTATCGAGATCCTTACCGCCGTGGACGATTCGATGGCCCACTACATCGATTTCTGAAAGCGCCGAAACGACGCGCAGCTTTCCACTCCATAAAGTATCCAATAGGCGCTCGATAGCATCCGAGCGCGACGCAACCTGGACGCGATCTTTTAGCTGCGCTCCCTGTGAATTCCGCACCTGGACGTCGGCTTGACTGCCGTTCCATTCGATCTTGCCTTCCCAGGCCGGTGCAGGCGGATGTTCCGGAAGGGTGTCCCCGATGTCGTACAGGCAGCTCTTCTGGCTACTGGAGCCTGAATTGAGTACAAGGATTTTCATAGCCTAATGAGGCCATTTCCAATCCCGGATTTCCGGCAAGTCGTCTCCATGTTCGCAGATGTATTGTTTGTGTTCGACGAGCTTGTTGCGCAGGAACTGCTTGAAATGCCCGCCGACGCGTTGCAAGCGAGAGACGCGATCGACCACATCGCCTGCAAGATGAAACCGATCCAAATCGTTCAGGACCGTCATATCAAACGGAGTGGTCGTAGTTCCTTCCTCTTTGTATCCGCGGACGTGGAAGTTGTCATGGTTCGTACGCCGATAAGTTAGCCGGTGAATCAGCCAGGGATAGCCGTGATAGGCAAAGATGACTGGCTTGTCGATCGTGAAGATCGAGTCGAACTCACGGTCGGAGAGGCCGTGGGGATGTTCGGTTGAGGGCTGGATGGTCATCAAGTCAACCACATTGACGACGCGGACCTTGATGTCTGGAAAATGCTGGCGCAGAAGGTCTACGGCGGCAAGTGTCTCCAGTGTTGGGATGTCTCCGGCACAGGCCATGACCACATCCGGCTCGCTCCCCTTGTCGGTAGAAGCCCACTGCCAGATTCCGATTCCATTCGTGCAATGCTCGATCGCAGATTCCATATCGAGCCACTGCAGCGCGGGCTGCTTTCCAGCAACGATGACGTTGACGTAGTTTCGGCTGCGGAGGCAATGATCAGCTACCGAAAGGAGGGTGTTGGCATCCGGAGGAAGATACACGCGCACAATATCAGCCTTTTTATTCACAACGTGATCGATGAAGCCAGGATCTTGGTGGGTGAAGCCGTTGTGGTCTTGACGCCAAACGTGTGAAGTTAAGAGGTAGTTCAAGGAAGCGATCGGCCTCCGCCACGGAATATTTCGCGTAACCTTAAGCCACTTTGCGTGCTGGTTGAACATGGAGTCCACAATGTGGATGAAAGCTTCGTAACAGGAAAAGAAGCCATGGCGGCCAGTGAGCAGATAGCCCTCGAGCCAGCCCTGGCACATATGCTCACTCAGAACCTCCATCACACGGCCATCTTTTGAAAGGTGCTCGTCCGTAGGAAGAACCGGCCCCATGAAAACCTTGTCCGTGACTTCGTACAGCGCATCGAGCCGGTTCGAGGCCGTCTCATCAGGGCCGAATACGCGGAAGTTCTTCGAGTCCGCGTTCCGTTTCATAACATCGCGCAAAAGGTTTCCTAAGACCCGAGTGGCTTCCGCAATCTCAGTGCCCGGCTTCGTGACTTTCACCGCATATTCACGGAAGTCCGGCATCACAAGGTCCTTGAGCAACAGCCCACCATTCGCGTGCGGGTTGGCTCCCATCCTGCGTGTGCCGCTCGGCGCGAGTTCCGCTAGTTCTGGAATCAATCTGCCGTTTTCATCAAACAGTTCTTGTGGGCTGTAGCTCTTCAACCATTCTTCCAAAATCTTTACATGGTCAGGGTGTGACACAAAATTCGTAACTGGGACCTGGTGCGCGCGCCAACTGTCTTCGACCGGTGTTCCGTCCACCATCTTCGGCCCGGTCCAGCCCTTCGGGGTTCGCAGGACAATCATTGGCCACACTGGAAGTCCGCCTGCCCCCCCGGTGCGCGCGTCATTCTGGATGGCGTGAATTTCCTCGATGATCGTGTCGAGCGTGTGCGCCATAAGTTGGTGCATGTTCACCGGGTCATGGCCTTCCACAAAATACGGCTTGTAGCCATAGCCGGTGAAGAGCTGAGTCAACTCCGCATCACTGAGACGGCTGAGTACGGTCGGATTCGCGATCTTGTATCCGTTCAAATGCAGAATGGGAAGTACAGCGCCGTCGCGAACGGGATTCAGAAACTTGTTCGAATGCCAACTGGCTGCGAGTGGACCCGTCTCGGCTTCACCGTCTCCGACGACGCAGCAAACCAGCAGGTCTGTGTAGTCAAAGGCTGCTCCGTATGCATGAGCAATCGAGTATCCCAGTTCGCCGCCCTCATGAATCGAGCCCGGCGTCTCTGGCGCGACGTGGCTGGGAATTCCTCCCGGAAATGAAAATTGCTTGAACAGCCTCCGCAGGCCATCGATGGTCTGCGAAACGTGCGCATAAATCTCGCTGTATGTCCCCTCCAGATAGGTGTTGGCAACCAAGCCGGGCCCCCCGTGACCGGGGCCCGTGACGTAAATGACGTTGAGATCGTGCTTCTTGATCAACCGATTGAAATGAACATAGATGAAATTCAGCCCGGGTGTCGTGCCCCAGTGGCCCAGCAATCGTGGCTTGATGTGCTCGAACTTCAGCGGTTCGCGCAGCAATGGATTGGCATAGAGGTAGATCTGCCCTACGGAGAGATAATTCGCCGCGCGCCAGTAGGCATGCATCTTGCGCAATTCTTCTTCAGATAGAGGCTGTTTGGATTCATGAGGCTTTGCTGAGCCTGTAGGTGCCGCTGAAGCCATATCCGTGCACTCCCTGTATTCGTTCGAAGTCCCTTATTACCGGCCGGGCAAAATAGCCCCCTCATCGCAGAGGCCGCGATCCAATCTTATCCCCACGAATTTGCACAGGCCACTACAACTAATTGGCGGCCCGGGTTCTAAACTCTGAGCGGGCAGAATGCGTGGGATTATGGCAAGGAGTGGAGTGCCGCATTCATTCGTACAACGGCCGCAAAGCACTAGACCCGCTAGGCTGCTGACAACTCCTTGTGAGTTTCTCCGGCTGGGAGTTCAGGCCAGATCAGCTTGAGCGTGACACCGTGTTCTTCGTCATACACCAGTGTGAAAACATGCGAACAACGCTCGCACAGCCAATAATGCTTCATGCCGTGGATTCCGTCCGGCGAATCAGCTGTTGAATTACTTCCGTTTGCCGAAACCAGATCGGGCCGGAATCGGAAGAATTTGCCGCCCCCGGTCCAATGAAAGGCAGTCGGACAGGCCGGGTTTGCACACTTGGGATGCTGCTTTTGGTACAGAGGTGTTCCTCTCATCGTTCCGCCGCTGGCGGGCGGCTGTTTGCTGCGAGCCTGTCGAGCCGCTGCCCGTTCTTCTTCCAGACGCTGAATAGTGGCCCTCAGCCACGCTCCAACCGTTTCTTCAGTCTCTTGTTGGTTGCTGTACCGGTAGAGGGAATCCAAGGTCTCCCCCGATGTGTTGAACGGAATATGGCGGCAGGGAATCTTTTCGGAGCGACGTTCGGGTGGCACCAGCTGCATCAGTACACAGTCACTGCACAGACCAGGATTCTCTTTGGAATCGTAGTTCATGCAGGTGAGTGAGTCTTCGAAAATATATTGAGGCCTCCACGGCGTCCTCGGCGAACGCCCATAGCCCCCATCTTCGAGGAATTGAAGTTCAAATTTGAGAACTTCCAAGAGGTCGCGCTCATCTTTTTGCATTTTGCACCTCCTACGCGATTCAAAATATGCACTCAACGGAAAGGGACTGCTGTAACCCCCGTCACAAGGCAGCGTGACCGCCATCACAGCCAGAGAGCGTTGGATTCTAGTAGAAACGTAGGCTAGGGAATCGGACCTCATCTGCTGGACGGTTGCGTATGCCGAGCGGGTTTCGTTTTGTGTCGCGTAGGGAGGGAGGTATACTCCGGGGCGGTGAACTCATGCGCGCTCCATACGGATTAGAGATTATTGAGAGTTGCCTGTCCTGCCCCCACCGCGAGGACCGGCTTTTCTGCAACCTCTCTCCCCCGGCGGTGCAGAAGTTGGCAGCCATCACCTCGGCTTCTTCCTACCCCAAAGGAGCGACGCTTTTCGTTGAGGGGCA
>Ga0209160_1004659_pt1 | contig 10930 bp, 7 predicted proteins | sample GraSoiAngelo_153_FD_186167 | JGI IMG/M metagenome (GOLD analysis project Ga0209160, IMG submission 186167) | Grasslands soil microbial communities from the Angelo Coastal Reserve, California, USA - 14_1009_12_40cm (SPAdes) (version 2) | ecosystem: Environmental > Terrestrial > Soil > Grasslands ...
TAGTCTGAGTTGTGGGCTGGCCAGTTTCTCCCTTGGGGAACAAAGTTACGCCTACCGCGATCATCACCGCGAAAGACACAGCTAAGGCAGGCTTGCGGAGCCATTGCAGCCATCCCTCGGTCTGTTTCGTCTGCTCCTCGCGCAGACGGGCTCGCAGCCGCACGTCAAAATACGGCGACGCATCCGGAACCTTCCACTCATCCAGCAGTCTCATCGTCTGCCGGAAAGCTTCCAGTTTGCCGCTGCACTCAGCGCAGATCTGAAAGTGATTTTTCATTTCGGGCGTGACCGCGCCCAGTCCGGCGGTCAGGTCCGGCATCAGTTCGCGCATCTGGTTGCATGTCATAACAGTGTCCTTCATACAAACTCTTTAAGCTGCTCGCGCAGACTCTCGTAAGCGCGGAACAATAGTGACTTCGTGGCCGACTCACTCAATTTGAGCACCAACGAAATCTCCCGGTAGTCCATCTGCTGATATTTGTGCATGACGACCGCAATTCTCTGCCGCTCCGGCAAAGCTTCAACCCGCCGACGGATAGCGGACAGCCGCTCCCGCCGCATCAGCATTTCTTCCGCAGTGAGCGAGTCATCCGGAACATCCATAGCCGCGCCGGTATTTTCGTCCGGCTCGTCCAGACTGACGATGTTCTCAGGACGCTCATGGCGTGTGTCCCGCGCGTGGTTCACTGCCAGGTTGGTTGCGATCCGGTACAACCACGTAGTGAACTTGGCGCTAGCTTCGTACTTCTCGCGCGAGCGGTAGATGCGCAGAAAAACTTCCTGCGCCAGTTCCTCCGCCACCGCCGGATTACGCGCCATGCGGTACATGAAGTTCTGCATCGGCCGGCGATACTTTTGCAGCAGATAATCGAAAGCAGCGTCGTCGCCTGCTTTCACCCGCAACATCACTTCGGCATCGCTGAGACCATCCGGCGAGAGACCGGCGACTGCCTGCGTAGGAGGCACTCCACCTCGGCCCGCGAGCAACCCGCTATCTAGGGCTATGCTGCTCACACTGATATCAACAGAGGAGGCTACGGGCACTTTGGCGGGCTTGGGTTCGGTCGGCATTTCGCGCTTATGCCACTAATGACTAGGGGCGCGGAGGACAGGTCCCCGGTCGCACCTAGACTTAGGCTATCATGCTGGCAGCGGGACCGAAAACGGTTCAGTTGCTACAATATAGCGGCTCCGGGGGATCAACCTGGCAGGCAAGGTGCACTCCGGCATCTGCAATGGATGACTTCGCAGTTAGCCTGGCGCTGGCGCATCCAGAATCGTGCTCTGAGCTGGCCTCATCCCGTTACTTCTGCGTATCCTCTTGCGCTCCACCGCACGATGGTCGCGTAGTTACTTCCACATCCGGGTAATTCACAGACAGGCCCATCAGAAGTCGATCATCCATGGGCTTTCCGTTGAGATTCGCATCGAGGAACCCTGCAACGTAGTCTCGTACTGATCCCACGGTTCTGGTCATGCCTACAGTGCCGGTTTTGATCGCGCCATTTGCCAGCCAGACTGCGTCGGAGGGCGTGAGATGTTCGGCACCTTTAAGATTCACGGCAAGCCTTGGACCGCGCAGCCCCTTCCACAAATGGCACGTATCTGCGTCCCAGTGATCGCCGCGCGCAAACAGCATCATGATGGGCTTGTCCGTCGGGCTGAACAACGACCCCGGCATCACGCCATCGATAGATATGCCCGCGCGGAAACGTGAATCAAGTTCGACGCCGAGAAGCGCCGTCAATCCGCCGAGCGAATGACCCGCAAGGGCGATGCGAGAAAGATCCAGTTTGCCTGCAAACGGACTGGCGTCGCTGACGTTTAGCCGCTCAAGTTCATCCATGACGAATTTCAGATCGCTCAACCGGACAGCGACGGCAAGAGATGTCGATTGTCCATCGATTCGTAATGTGTTTCCTATGTGGCTGCCTAAAACTGACTTGACCATCCGTCCATCGGAAAACTCAACCGCGGTCGTTTCGAAGGTATGGCCCACGGATGCCACCACGTATCCTCGGCTGGCCAGGTCTTCAAACAGAAAAGTGTAGTCAGTAAACGTGCCGGTGTATCCGTGCGTGAAAACGACCACGGGATGTGTGCCCAAGGTGATGGCCGCATCCTGACAACTGTTGGTTTTGACCCGTGGCGCTGGGACGCGCTCGAGCTGTGCAAGATAATTCCAGACGCTTGATGAGGCATATGGCGCAGGCTTGCATCCCCGGGTAAAAGCGGTGGGATACCAGAAACGTACTGCCAGCTCACGTCGAGCGCCGGTCGCATGATACGGATCGGAACGCATTGAATCCACCAGATCGATCACCCGAGTGCCAACCTTGTTGGGCCCAGAGGGCGTCGGAACGGCATTGATCGCATTGCGCACCAAAGCGGACCGGATGTCCGCTTGGCCAAAGCATCGGATGCCGCTGCAGGCCGTCCCCGATAGCGGCACCTGCTGCGGAGAACTGCTGTCGTTATCGGAGATAGTAAGGTTCGCAAAGTAGCGACCCGCTAGCCCGGGCGCGAACTTTACGCTGATGTCGCACGAACTTCCCGACGCAACAGTCGCTCCGCACATGTCATTCACGACAGTGTATGCGTTCGGAGTCAGCCCAGTGATCGTTTTAGCGGTTATGCTCAAGACCGAACTGCCGGTGTTCGTCAAAGTTGTCGGCAAGATACGATTTCTTACGAATTTCAGATTCAGAGTACCGAAATTTAAGTTTGCGGGAATGATCTTTACCGTCCCCGCTGTGAGAGTAATAGTCACGCTGGCCAGTTTGGTTGGATCGGCTACGGAAGTGGCGGTGAGCGTCACTGACGCACTTGGCGGCACCGTGGCGGGCGCAGCGTAATCAGTCGGAGTGCAACTCGGCGTGCAGCCGGTCGTGATGGCGGGCGTAACTGTCCCGCACACTGCTGCCAAGCACGGGGTTGTGCCTTGTGTCAGAGTCCAGCTTGCACCCTGGTTGCTGGCATCATTACTCACCTTGGGGGTGAACGGGGTCTTGTTCAACGACGAGATTGCGTTCACGGGGATGAGCGCGCTTGCAGGTGAAATGGAAATAGTGATGGCAAGTACCGTTATCGCTATGGCTCCTGTTTGGGCGGTATCCGAGACCGAAGTGGCCACGATGGTTACACCCAAGTCGCTCGCCGGCGGCGTTGTGGGGGCGGTGTAAGTAATCGGCACGCCGCTCGCCGATGCGTTGGCTGAAATGCTGCCGCATTGCGGGACGCCGCAGGGCAATATAGCCCAGGTGACGCCCTGGTGGGATGGGTCGTTATTCACCGTAGCCACGATGTTCGGGACTGTGCCGCCGGCCGGCACGTTGGTCGTGTTCGCGGGCGCAGTTACCGATACAGAGATTGCCAGGACGGTAATTGTCACTGACGCCGATACTATAGGTTTGGCCACGGAAACAGCGGTGATCGTCACTGGCAAATCAGCGGACGGGGGAGTTGTGGGCGCGATGTAAGTTGTGGGAGCTCCACTCGGCGTAGCCGTAAGCGAAACACTTCCACAAGGTCCCGGCGAACAGGACACGCTCCAGGTGACGCCTTTATTGCTGGGGTCATGTCCAACAATGGCGACGATATTCGGAGCCGTGCCGCCCGCGATCACCGTGGTTGCGGGTGCCGTAACCGAGACTGTAACTGAAGGGACGGTGATGGCTACGGTTGCTGACTTAGTCGGATCAGCCACGGAAGTGGCCGTCACCGTCAGTGTCAGATCACTGACGGGCGGAGTCGCGGGAGCGTTATAAGTGACGTCATTGTTATTCGCATTGCTCAGGGTTCCCGCTCCTGATGTTGGAGAAATGGACCACTTCACTCCTTGACCTGATGGATCGTTGTTCGCGGTGCCGCTGATCAGAAGTGTCTGGCCTGCCTGGACAATTGCCGTGGCCTGGGACACAGAAACCGTAATCGCAGAGAAAGTGATGGAGGAGGATCCTGATTTCGAACCATCAGCTACTGACGTCGCTTTGACAGTGATAGTCACATCGCTCGCAGGTGGAGTGGTCGGAGCATAGTAGGTGGTCGCGATCCCACTCGGGGTGGCAGTAGGAGAAACAGTGCCGCACTGAGACGCGCTGCAGGAGACCGTCCAGGTGACACCTCTTCCTGAAACGTCGTTTAGTTCAGTTGCGGTAAAGGAGTCTGTGCCGCCCGTCTGTACAGAGTTGGAGCTGGCAGAGACTGAAACCGTAATCGGAGCGGAGGCGCTTGCCGACGAGCTGCCTCCCCCGCCGCAGGCCGTAATCGTTATCACCGAAGCAAGTGCCAGGAACGCAAGAACGAACCACGCGGCAGGTTTCATACTGACCTCACAAGCTCAATCTTCGCTATCGCAGTCCCACCGTGTTCAGCGGCATGTAGCCCCTTGCCTGAATCGCAAAGCACAGGGCGACTACTACTATTTTTTTCTTCCTTAAAAACGAGACGATGAGCTCAACCTAATAAATACGAAGAATCCCGCGAAGGTAAATGTTTCAAAGCCAGCCCAGCTGCTGGACAGGGCCGATGTTAGGAGAGTTCCCGACTGGGGTGTTTTACCGGACGGCATTTTGCTCGCGGAGTAAGGCTCTGTCAAGGAGTATCTAGGTTTGGAGGCGGGAAGTCCAAGCGTGGACCATTGGTCTCTCTTGTTGCCCGTGGTTGACGAATGGGGCTGACTGCTTGAATATACAAACAGTTGGGCGCTTAACTCAGCGGTAGAGTGCCATCCTCACACGGTGGAAGTCGTAGGTTCAAATCCTACAGCGCCCACCACTTTGCAGAGTAGGTAAACTTATGCCCAAGTTTGTGATAGAACGCGAAATACCGAATGCAGGCGATCTCTCCGAGAGCGAACTGCGTGCAATCTCGCAGAAGTCGGTCGGGGTTCTCAAGGGAATGGGGCCGGAGATCCAGTGGCTGCACAGCTACGTGACGGGTAACAAGGTCTATTGTGTGTATCTCGCTCCGGACGAAGCTACGGTCCAGGAACATGCCAAAAGAGGAGGCTTTCCGGCAAACCGTATCTCCGCCGTGCGCCGCATGATTGATCCCACAACGGCAGAATGACCAATCCTGCTGGAAGATTTCCTCTGGTCCGGGCCGCCCCAGGCGAAATCGCATCTCGGGCACAAGTCCCACCTCCGCGCAGAACTCTGCCTATGACCAGACCATGCTAATCACCTAGTCTCGTGTGGGGATATTGCAACTCACGCGCAAACTCTCATTCCTACGACAAGGCATCGCCGATGGTTTTGTCCGCCGGTGTCGTCCAACCGTCCATCCAGGCGGCTGCAGCGATCGTAGGGGATAGCGATTGGCGTGCCGACTCAAGCGTCTTTTCCAACCGCGCCTGGTCAGCCAATGGTAGAGGTGCGCCAAGAACTTGGCGCATCGCCGCAGCTGCGCCTGCCAGGCGCAGCGCGTGCTCCGGCTGGGACTGGAGAGCCGCAGAACATGCCAGGCAATCCAGCAGGCGGGCCATCCCGCGTTTCTGTCCCAGCTCCTGGAACAGCTTCATGCTTTCACGATACTGCGAGCGTGAAGTCTGATAATCGCTGTGGTCGCGAGCAAGATTTCCCAGGTCAACAAGACATCCAGCGATACCCCATTTGTCACCCAGCTCCCTGAATATGGTCAGACTCTGCTCATATAGACTGCGCGCGGTTGCGTCGTCACCTTGCTCATGAGCCACGTCGCCCTCGTAATTGAGCGACCACGCCATCCCCGTGCGGTCCCCGAGTTCGCGGAAAATCATAAGAGATTCTTCATACAGGGAGCGGGCCAGCGGATAATTCCCCTGCAACTTGACCACGTTTGCCAGATTGCTGAGCGATCGGGCCACCACCATTTGGTCGCCTAAATCCCGCCAGACTGTCAGGTTCTCCTCGAACAAGGACCGGGAAGCTGCGAGATCTCCACGATCTCGAGCGTGTACCGCTAGAGCATTCAATGCAATTCCAACCCCGCGGCCGTCGTTTAACTCGCGAGCGATGTCCAGGCTCTCTCCGACCAGCGCATTGGCTGCGGCGTAATCGCTTTGCTGTCCGGCCAGTACCCCGGCAGCGAAGAGCGCCCGCGCGCGCGTGTTTGAACGCGCTGCGCCATCTTTAAGTTGGAGAAGTTTGCCAAGACGGTCGCGGCCTTCGGTTAAGTGCTCACGCATATCCCAGAACTGGAAGAGCGCAGCCCCAAGGCGTAGCCCCCAATCAGCGTTGCCGGTTTGCGTCAGCCACTCCAGGGCCGCGCGAAAATTATCATGTTCCACCTCGAACAAACTCACCCATTCCGACTGCGCCGGATCGGCGGCCAGGGATGCAGACTCTTCCGCCAGCACCAGACAGTACGCGGCATGAGCACGCTTGGTCGCGCTCTCTTCTCCACTGGCAACTAGACGTTCAAGCCCGTACTCGCGAACCGTATCCAGCAACGCAAAACGCGATTCTCCCTGTGGACGCTCGATCTGCCGAACCAGGCTCTTATCAACCAGCGATGCCATTCCTTCGAGGACATCCATTTCGAGATCTTGTTTGGTGTTACAGACCGCCTCAACGGATTCCAGCGTGCATCCACCGATGAAAACCGAAACTCTTCGGAACAGCGCCTTTTCCGCCTGGCTTAGAAGGTCGTAGCTCCAGTCGATAGTTCCTCGCAGCGTTTGTTGCCGCAACGGCAAATCTTTCGCACCGCCAGTGAGGAGTTGGAGTCGGCTCTCCAGTCGCGCCTGCATTGCCGAGGGCGAGAGCAGCTTGATACGCGCGGCGGCCAACTCGATCGCAAGAGGCAGCCCATCCAATCCAGTGCAGATATTGGCGACCGCAAGAATATTCTCGTCGGTGAGTGCAAAATTTGGATTCACTGCAACCGCGCGTTCCCGAAACAGAGAAATTGCCGGATTTTTCGAAAGCACTTGAAGCGACATCGTAGACCGAAGGTCCGGCAAGGCAAGCGAGGGAACAGGAAATTCATGTTCGCCATAAATGTGCAGCGGCGCGCGGCTGGTCACCAGGACTTTGAGCTTGGGGGCGATTGAAAGCAACTCCGCCACCGCTGGCACGGCCGCAAGCAGATGCTCAAAATTGTCGAAGAACAACAGCAAGTTCGTGCGCAGGTCACGCAAGTATTCCTTCAGGCTCTCAATGGTTAGCTGATGCCGAGTTCCCCTCATTTCCAGCGCCTGCGCGATGATGGAAGGAACCAGGGCTGGATCATGCACCGCCGCCAGGGGAATGAAACACACGCCGCTTGGAAAGCTCTCAGCGACGTCGCTTGCGACCTGCAATCCAAGACGGGTTTTCCCGATGCCACCTGGGCCGGTAAGTGTTATCACGTGCACATCGTCTCGCAGCAGCAACTCCTTAACCGCCACGACTTCCTGGTCCCGACCGATAAACATGGTTCGTTGGGCGGGAAGATTGCATGTCCGAGTTAAGGAATGTCTCGACGGCGCCTCGGAGAGGCGGTCACGTAAGCTCGCAAGCTCTCGAGTCAGGTCGCGAGTGGATGAATAGCGATCCTTGGGATTCTTAGCCAGGCAGCGTTCGATGATCCAGCAAAGCGGCGCGGGAGCCTGGGAGTTTAAGGATGCTACTGGTTCTGGATCGTCGCGAAGAATGGCCGCCAGAGTTTCGGCATTGCTGTGCCGCCGGAAAGTCCGTTTTCCGGTGACCATCTCGTACAGGACCAACCCGAACGAAAATTGGTCGGACCGGAAATCCAGTGGCAGAGAATTGGCTTGCTCCGGAGACATGTACTCCACGGTGCCCATAACCGTGCCCGGAAGGGTTGAAGAAGTATCCACTGTGCCGGCATCGAGCGGTTGCTTGGTGTCAGGGCCAGCCAGCTTCGCAAGTCCGAAGTCAAGGATCTTCACGAATCCATCGCGAGAAACCATTAGGTTCTCCGGCTTCAAATCCCGGTGGACAACGCCTGCTTCATGGGCCTTGGCTAGCCCGTCCGCAATCTGCGCGGCAATGGGAATGGCCTGCTGCAAGGGAATTGAGCCTGCAGCGAGCATGTCGCGCAGCAACTCTCCCTCAACCAGTTCCATCGCGATGTAGTAAGTACTATCAACCTGTCCCAGCTCAAAGATCGTTACTATATTCGGGTGGTTGAGCGCAGAAGCCGAACGGGCTTCGCGCTCGAAACGCTCAAAGTCCTTTTTACTGGCTGACAGTTTGTGGGAAAGGATCTTGATGGCTAGATCGCGGCCGAGGCGATTGTCCCGCGCCCGATAAACTTCGCCCATACCGCCCGCTCCGAGCGGGCAAAGTATGTCGTAGCGACCGAATTGTGTCCCGGAGGAAAGCGCTGGCGACTCGTCTTTAGCCAACACTGGATCCGGTGTTGTGAGCCGCTCATCCATTAATATCTCTTAAGGGCGCGGTGCCCAGATGCCCCCATTCGCAGATGGGTGAAGGATAGCAAAATTTTAGGAGAGTGTTATGAATGTTAGATCGCTTCAAAAGCCGTTGAAGGAGCAGTATCGTCGCGACCCGAGTGCCTCGCGTATTACGCTTACCGCCAAGGGGACCGAGACTGCTACTCCCATGACATGCTCAGTCGATATCGGACGCGCGGTCTACCAGGCCGAAGCCCACAAGGGCGTAGGGGGTACGGGTACAGCGGCGTGTTCTGGCGACCTGCTGCTCGGTGCGCTGGCCGCCTGCGCCCAGATCACCTGTCAACTGGTCGCGACGGCTATGGGAGTTCCAACCCAGCACATCGAGGTTGCGGTGAGTGGCGATCTGGATTTGCAAGGTACTCTGGGCCTTTCCAAGGATGTTCCCGTCGGTTTTGAGACAATCGACGTCCGATTCGATATTGACGCCCCGCAAGCAGCTCCAGAGCAGTTGCGAGCACTACAGGAGAAAACGGAGCAATACTGCGTCGTGCTGCAAACTTTGCTGCGGCCGCCAAAAATAAATACCGAATGGACCGGCTCATAGGCAATTCCCACGATGGCGCTCGATCCGGTCTTGAATTGCGACCAATTCGAAAACAGAAAGCAATCTTTGAATTGATGGCTGCCTGATGGAAATCGCGACCACGCCATCAACGCTGAGCAGTATCTTTCACCAGCGCTGTCCCCGATGCCGCTTGGGAGGAATTTTTCGGGGCTCGATCTTTCGCGGATTTCCGAAGATGCAGGAGCGCTGTCCGGTTTGCGATCTGAAATTTGCGCGCGAAGCAGGCTACTTTATCGGCGCCATGTATATCAGTTACGGCATTGCGCTGTTAACCATCACTCTAATTGCTGCGCTGTTGTGGGCAGTGACCGGCTGGTGGATCACCAAAGATGTGATCTGGGCAGTCATATTGTTCCTGCCCTTTCCACTATCGCACTTCTTGCCCGTGTTCTGTGGATCTATCTGGATCAGACGCTTGATCCGGAGACACGCTGATCTTAACCTTGCGCGGCGAATCACCGATCTGCTGAGGTTTTCCGCCGCCGGCTATCCAGTTACTTATGTGCAAAAGTACCGTGACTTTGAGCTTGCACTCTTTGCCGCAGGGGCGGTACCATCATGTTGTTCCCACGGCCATGCTCCCTGGCTGGCCTTCTGCGCCCACTAAGCTCCAGGCGCCAAAGACGGATAAGAGATCATTTCGCGAGTGAGTTCCAGCCGGATTGGGTTTCCCCGCAGGTTTCGTGCGGATGCGCGAGGCCAGGCACCACTCAGAGAGTGCTAGAGAAAGACAACGACAACGATACCGAAATTATCCCTTCGGACAGACCGAACATAGATTGCAAAAGAAGAGAGACACATGATGGTAGGACCCGGACATCCCTCCGGAGGTGGAGGGAGAAATAGACGGCGGCGGGGACGACGTCCGCCCAATCGCGGCGGGCAAGCGGGCCGCGACCGTCAGCAGGGCGGCGGGATCTACACCGCTCCCATGGATCACAACTACCGCTCCAATATGGGCGGCAACAACGGACCCCGTTCTGGACGCGGCGGACGTCCCGGTTTCGCTCCCTCTTATTCGCCAGCGGAACCCGAGCCGCTTCCCAATCGTGGGGACGTCAACCCCCGCATTTTTGCGTTTGTGGATGACCTCTTTTTCCAGGCAAAGATTCAGGAGACGGCGCGCAAGCTCAACGTCAAAGTTGAATTTTGCAAAGCTGAAAAAGATCTGCTCGATCACATGAAACAAAATGGCGAAGAGAAGCCGTCACTTATCATCTTCGACATGAACAATGTCAACGCTAAGCCTCTGACCTTGATTCCTAAGCTGAAGACTAAGCTGAAAAAGGGAACGTCCATCATTGGATTTCTTTCCCACGTCCAGGGAGACCTGAAGCAGAAGGCGCACGAAGTGGGATGCGATATGGTCCTGCCTCGCTCCGCGTTTTCGCAAAACCTGCCGCAACTCCTGCGCCGCCACGGCGCGCCCGAAGAGACCGCAGGCTAGAGGCTTTGCCATAAATGCCCCGCCATTCGTTCAGGCATCGAAAATCATCTCGACAACAGATGAGTCCAATGTTCCATATTGCTTCCGCTGGACGACCACCCGCGTTTCCATTAGTCGATCACGGTCACTTTAATCGTATTGGACTCTACGATCCCTTTACCAAGTTCGGGGGGCAGATCTCGCTCTACTTGCAGACTGTACTCTCCCGGAGTTAATCGTTGATAAAGAGACCTGATTTCAATCGCATCCTGACAGGTCTGCTGCGGCTTGAGCGTTATCAAGACATTCCGCGTTGAAGCGTGCCCACTTTTGACTTCTTCTTTCATTTGTTGCAAGTTCTCCGTGACTGGCACTCGGTCAGTGTTGTGCATCAACGTAGTCCGGTAGTCGGTGGCGGGATTGGTCAACGCGACGTGGAGTACTCGCCGAGAAGTGTTCTTCATCGTCAGAATTACGGACACCGGAGCGTCTGCCTTCCAGGTTGCAGTTCCTGTTTTTTTTTGCATTCTGCGGA
>Ga0209160_1004660_pt1 | contig 10929 bp, 11 predicted proteins | sample GraSoiAngelo_153_FD_186167 | JGI IMG/M metagenome (GOLD analysis project Ga0209160, IMG submission 186167) | Grasslands soil microbial communities from the Angelo Coastal Reserve, California, USA - 14_1009_12_40cm (SPAdes) (version 2) | ecosystem: Environmental > Terrestrial > Soil > Grasslands ...
GTGCCGAAAGACAAAGTTCATATCGACCCCGCTGCACGCGTTAAGGGGACCATCACTGCATATCCGGTTTCCAGGAGCTGGGGTCTTTGGCACTGGCTGTGGACGCTCGGAGGTTTTCTTGCCGGCGTGGTGGTAGTACTCCTGCTTCCCCGCTTCATGGCCGAAGCAACCGAGCTGCTCCGTCGGCGTCCGGTCCGCTCAGCCGTCGTTTCAATCGTCGCCGGAATTCTGATTCCGGTAGCCATAGTCATTGGGGCAGTCACCGCTATCGGATTGCCGCTCGCGCTACTTACCGCCGCGGTTTTCGCAACTCTCATCGGGTTGAGCGAAATTCCGGTGGCGATCTGGGTGGGCGAGCGAATTCTGCACCAACGCACTCTACTCGGACGCCAGAGCGCGATCGTGAATTTCTTCCTCGGTGCCTTGGTGCTGATCGTGGTGGGGATCATACCGGTGGTGGGCCCGATTGTGACCTTTGTTGCTAGCTGCCTCGGGTTCGGTGCGATCCTCCTCGCAGCCTGGGCGGCGCGCGAGCGCCAACTTGCGTAACTGAAAAAAGCGCCCGGCACTTTTGCCCGGGCGCCTTTTCGTGGTTACATCGAGAGCGTCAGCTGCAAATTCTCTTGCTGCACGCAACTGACGTCGACGCCGTCGAGCTCGAGGAAGTCGGCTGCGTCGTCAGGGTAACGGTGTAGGTCTGGTTGCGCCAGAACCGGTGCGATGTCGTCACGCCACTGGCGGTCGTGCCATCGCCAAAATTCCAGCTGTACGACGTGGCATTGGTGGACGCGCTCGCGTCGAAGCTGCACGTCAAACCAAAGCAGCTCTTGGTGAAGGTCGCTGTTGACGGCGGCGGCGGTGGTGGCGGCGGTGGCGGTGGCGGTGGGGGAACAGTGCCGCCAATGAAGCCCGCGTAGAGCAGCAGATTCACCGTTCCTGCGGGCACCGAGCTGATTGCGCCTTGCGTCGCGTGGCTGGTCAATGCGGAAGCAACCTCGGCCGGAGTCGCCGTCGGATTCGCCGATAGATAAAGCGCAGCGGCGCCCGTCACGTGCGGCGTCGCCATCGACGTGCCGCTGATCGTGTTTGTCGCGGTGGTCGAGCTGTACCAATCCGACGTGATGCTCACGCCCGGGGCGTTGATGTCGACGCAGCTGCCGTAGTTCGAGAAGTACGCGAACCCGTCGTTGACGTCGGTTGCGCCGACGGTGATCGCCGACGGCTCGCTCGACGGCGAGCTGTTGCACGCGTCGGCGGTGCTATTACCCGCGGCGACAGCGAACGTGACGCCCGCGGCAACCGCGCGCGCCACTGCCTGATTCAACGTGGTGGAGAATCCGCCACCAAGACTCATGTTGGCGGCAGCGGGAAGAACCCGATTGGCGGTAACCCAATCGATGCCGGCGACGACACCGGAAGTCGTGCCGGAGCCGGAACAGTTCAGCACGCGAACTGCAACCAGGTTCACGTTCTTCGCTACACCGTAATTGTTTCCACCGACGGTGCCCGACACGTGAGTGCCGTGACCGTTGCAATCGGCGGCGCTACCCCCAATCGTCACTTCATCGACGCCGGTGCTGGCTCGCCCCCCGAAATCGACGTGCCCGAAGTTGATGCCAGTGTCGATGATGTAGACCGTGACGTTGCTGCCATCGTTGGCGTAGGTGTAGCTGTTATCGAGGGGCAGCGCGCTCTGATCGATGCGATCGATTCCCCACGTCGCCGGCGACTCGGTTCCAACCGCGGTCATCACCTGATCGGCTTCGACCCGCTCGACGCGCGGATCGGCGGCGATCGCCGCTGCCGCCGCTTCGGAAATGTTCTGAACCGCAAAGCCCTTCAACGCGGACTTGTATAGATGCTTCAGGGCTCCCTTGTGCAGACCGGATAGGGAGCGGGCGACGCCGTCGACATCGGTGACGTCGTCGTGGAGAGTGATGATGTAATCGCCAGGAATCGGAACGCCCTTGGCGGCGTTGACGCTGGCAGGAGCAGTTGGACGCGCGTAAGACGCGGGACCGGATGCGTCCTGACAGGCAGCGACGGCAAGGACTGCCACAGCAAGTGGAACAAACCTCTTCATGAATCTCCCCCGGGAAAGGAATGCCGGATGGACCGGCGAAGCCATCGACTAGTGTCGATGGTGCAGCGTGTGGTGGGGCCTATCTATGACAAAACCGCGGCATCAGCAGCGCGCGGGGGTCAGTTCGATGAAGAGGACGGCGCGAAAGTGGAGGCAAACATATGATGTTCGCCCGCGCCGTCAAGAATTTTTTCGTCGCTAGATGAGCTTGCCTACCCAACCGCCGACGAAATACCCGACGACAGCGACGCCCATTCCCACCACGAACATGTCGAAGCCTGACCGGAAAACTCCGCGGCCGGTGAATATCGATCTCGCCCCACCAACTAGAAAGTGCGAGAGCATCGACACCCCAAAGGAAATGACGATCGCTGTCGCTCCATGCCACAAAAGAAATGGGAAAACCGGAATTACGGCCCCGAACGCCGTCGCAAGTCCGGTCAGCCACCCTTCCTTGAGCGGTGACATGCTGAACTCGCCGATCTTGAGCTCTTCCTGCACCTGCTCCTTCAGCATTCGCTGCGGATCGGCCATGATCTGCGTCGCCAGCGTGTGCGCGGAATTGCGATCCATTCCCTTCGCTTCGTAGATCACGGCCAGCTCGTCGCGCTCGATCTCGGGCATCAGATCGACTTCGGTTCTCTCCATCGCGATCTCGTACTCGTAAACTTCGCGCTCGCTCTTGCTGGCGAGATATCCGCTCGAGCCCATCGACAACGCGTCGGCGATGAGTCCGGCCAGTCCCGCGACCACCACTGCCTGATGCTGATTGACAGTCGCTGCGCCGATCACGCCGGCGACGAGCCCGAAATTCGCCGTCAGCCCATCGTTGAACCCGTACACGACGTTGCGGAGGAATCCGCCCGATGCCGTCCTGTGCCACGGCTCCGCACCCTTGCCGGCTATTCCGCCGAGTGTGGTTGCGTGATCCGCTGACTCGCGGGCGAGGACGAGAGCTTCAGCGCCACCGGGCGCCCCGCGCGGCGTCTCGCGGTGCATGTCGAGGTAAGCTTTGACTTCGCGTCCCTCTTCCTCGAGCAGCATCGGCAGCAGAAATCCTGGACCGAACCAGCGGCCAAATCTCGCCAGCAGTCGCGCGCGTCCGCTGGGGCGGAAATTCGCTGGTGGGTGTCCGTGCTTGGCGAGGAGATCAGACCATACTACGACGTGCCGATCTTCAACGTCGGCGAGCCTGGCGTAGATGTCTTTCTTTTTTGGATCCGGTTCCGCCGCGGCAAGGATGCGATACAGGTAAGCGGCATCGGCTTCATCCTGCCAATGGTGCTCGAACGAGTGGACGTCGATCTCGGCGGGCGTTGGCGGCGTTGGCGGCGTTGGCGGTGGAGGGGGAGCGGCCTGGGGCTCCAGCGTCGTGGACATCCCTCAATATCACCCCCAATGCCCGCTTTTGCACCTTTGGGCAACCCTAGAGCTTCGAACGATGTCCTATTCGACAGAACTACTGAATGGAGTGATGATGAAAGCGGTGTTGCTTTTTTCAGCGGTCGCCAGCGTCTCGCTCGTGACTGGACTCGGCGCGCAGGTTACGCCGGGCAAGGCGGATTCGACTTGTACCAAGTATTCGGATGGCCGCACCGAATGTCGCGTGATTCGCCGCGGTGTAGGTGATTCAGCATTCCGCCGATTCACATACAGAATGGACTCGACGATGGAGAAACGTGCTGCCCTCGGTCTCGAGCTGCGCACGACGGGCACGAAGCGTGACACGCTTGGAGTCTTCGTTGAAGCGGTGACGCCGAAGGGTCCGGCGGAAGTGGCGGGCATCGTGGAGGGCGATCGCATCGCTGCGATCAACGGAGTCGACCTGCGCACTTCCGCGCCTGACACCGAGGACAACGATACGAATGGACTGGCGTCGCATCGCCTGACGCGTGAAGTGCGGAAACTGACGCCGGGCACTCGCGTGACGCTGCGCGTATTTTCAGGGGGACGATTCCGCGATGTGCAGGTGACGACCGGCAAGGCGAGCGATGTGATGCGACTCGGCAATCGGTTCAATTTCAGAATGCCGGCGGGCGACGGCATGATGGAGTTTGATGGACCGGGGATGATGATGTTCGGTCCCGAAATGCAGCTGATGCGCGAGCGGATGCCGATGATCAGGGGGCAACTCGAGCCCCTGCTGCGCGAAAGGTTGAGAGATTTGCCGAACAGGATTCAGCTGCGGACGATGCCGCGCATCAGAACGGCGGTGCCGGTCCGCGCCCCGCGGATTTACAGAGTCGATCGGGGCGGTGTCGAGCTTAACGCCGCGGAAGGGCCGGGCATCATGTCGCTGGAGCATGAAGGCGACGACCTATTTCTCGAGGATGATGCGGATTTCCTCGAAAACGATGCGGATTTCGACGATTCGTTCATCCTCGATCTCGTGGCGCCGTTCGAGTTCGAGAACGAGATCGAGCCGGTCAGTCCCGAGGTGTTCCGGGAGCTCGCTGCGACAGCAGCTCGGGACGCTCAAGTCGCGTTAAGGCGTCTCGCTGCGGCTGGAATTGCCTAGCTAGCTCCTCCGTGCGCGACTTCCAGCGCGCCTGGAGCGAGCTCCTCGCTGATTCGACGCGCTGCTCCACTGCGGTTGTGCGGAGCGGCGCGTTCGCCGTTTCGGGACACGAGAAGTGCGGTGGATGCTTGGGATCGACCGCCGCATAACCAACGCGCGGCAGAATCTCGATCACGACCAGAATGAGTCCGGCGAGCGCGATCAGCAGCGAGAAGATGTGCATCTTCGGTAGTCGCGCCCGCCACGTCGATACTGCGACCCACAGTCCGCCGACGATGATGACGAGCTCGACGGCGAGGTAACCGAACAGGCCGGATCCGCACTGGCTTTCATACGGCCAGAATGCGAGGGCAACGCCGAGTGCGCCAACGAGAATGAGACGCGCGCCGCCGCCGATCATTGCCGCGCGCTGCCTCGCACGCTCCTCGGCGCGTTTCTGCTCCTCGCTCTGCATCTTTTTGAACGCGGGTGAAGGCTCCGGCGGGAGTCCTTCCCACTCTCGCTCGATTTTTTTTAGTTGTGTTGACCAGTCGTCCTGAGGCACGCCATTCTCCGTGTGCGCGAGGATTTTCCCTTATCTTCCTGACGTGGAAGGCGCTTCTCGGGCAACGCAATGATGAGTTCAGACGAGATTGTGCGGGTCCGGCTCGACAAGTGGCTTTGGGCCGCGCGCTTCTTCAAGACCCGGGCGCTGGCGGTAACCGCAATCGAGACCGGCAAGGTCGAAGTGAATGGCGAGCGCGCCAAACGCGCCAAACAGCTACAGGTCGGCGACGAGCTGCACATTCGGCTCGGCCCCTATCATCACGTCGTTACAGTGCGCGCCGTTTCGGAGCGCCGCGGTCCAGCCGCCGTCGCCGCCGGACTCTATTCCGAAAGCGAAGAAGCCAGAAAGGCGAGAGAAGCGATGCGAATCCAGGTCAAGGCGGCGCAATCGGTGCCGGGATACGACAGAGGGCGGCCCACGAAAAAGGATCGCCGGGATATCGAGAGACTGAGGCGGAGAGGTTCTTAAGGTGACTGCGGCAATGCCGTTGGTCCGTAATGCGCAGTCCGATCTAGAATTCCATTTGCGCCCCGAGCTCCACTACGCGATTCGGGGGGATCCCGAAAAATTCGGTGGCGGGCCGGGCATTGCGGGACATAAAAATGAAAAGCTGCTTGCGCCAGTGCGCGAGCGGCTTCGTTCCAGTCGGGATCAGGTTTTCCCTGCCAAGGTAATACGTCGTCTCGGTTGGCTTGGCGACGATCCCGCGCTCGGCGGCGAGCGAAAGGATCTCGGGCACGTTCGGCGTTTGCATGAAGCCGTACTTGGCTTTGATGCGCCCGAAGTTGTGAGGAAAGGCTGTCACTTCGACGCGATCGGTGATTGGGACCTCCGGCACCTGCGCCGAGACGATCGAGAGCAGCACCACGTTCTCGTGCAGCACTTTATTGTGCTTGAGATGATGCAGTAGCACCAACGGCGCGTCCTTCGATTCCGACGTCAGAAACACGGCGGTTCCTGGAACCCGCGCCGGTCGGAACCGCTTGTCCGGATTCTCGTCGCTAAGATCCTTGAGGAGGACATCGAGCGGGATCGACGCATCCCGCAACAGGTTCCGCACGATCAGCCGTCCGCGCTGCCACGTGGTCATTAGCGTGAAAACCCCCGCCGCGATGACGAGCGGAACCCAGCCACCCTGCACGATCTTCAGCATGTTGGCGGAGAAAAACGCGAGATCGATGATCAGAAACACTCCCGACAGTGAACCAGCGCGCCAGATGCTCCACTGCCATTGCGTGCGCGCCAGGACATAAAAGAGGATGCTGGTGATTGCCATCGTCCCGGTGACGGCGATGCCGTAAGCCGCCGCCAACGCGCTCGACGATCGGAACATCAGCACTACCAGAATGCAACCGACTCCGAGCGCGCGGTTGATCTCGGGGACGAAAATCTGCCCAGTGTCGGTGTGCGACGTATGAATGATTTGTACGCGCGGACTGTAACCGAGCTGCACCGATTGCTGCGTAAGTGAGAATGCACCCGAGATCAACGCCTGCGATGCGATGATCGCGGCGATCGTCGCCAGCACGATCAGCGGAAATTGCAGCGCACTCGGCGCCAGCAGATAGAACGGATTGATCGAGGAAGCAGGCTCGCGCAGGATCAGCGCGCCTTGGCCGAAATAGTTTGCCAGCAGCGCGGGTAGCACGAGCAGGAACCAGGCGAGCCTGATCGGACGCTTGCCGAAGTGCCCCATATCGGCGTAAAGCGCTTCCGCGCCGGTGACCGCCAGCACCACGGCGCCGAGGAGTACGAACGCGGCGCGTCCATGATGTGCGAAAAACTGGACGCCGTACCACGGGTTCGCCGCGACGAGGATTTGCGGAGCCAGCATCACCTCGCGCAAGCCAAGTGCGCCGATGGCGACGAACCAGATCACCATCACCGGTCCGAATATTTTGCCGACACTCGCCGTGCCGTGTTGCTGGAAAAAGAACAGCACCGCCAGAATGGCGATGGTGAGAGGGAGCACCAGGTGCTGCGACTGAGGCGCGACGACTTCCAGGCCTTCCACCGCGCTCAACACCGAGATGGCTGGCGTGATCACGCCATCACCGTAGAGCAAGGCTGCGCCGATCAGGCCGAGCGCGATGATGATTCTGCGGCGCAGAGAATCGGCGTCGCGTCGCTGCTTCTGGAGGATGAGCGCCAGCAGAGCGAGGATTCCGCCCTCGCCGTTGTTGTCCGCGCGCATGATGAAGACGATGTACTTGATGCTGACGATGATGATCAGCGACCAGACGATGAGCGACAAAACTCCATAGACGTTGGTCGGAACCGGCGTCAGACCATGCTCTGCTTTGAAGCACTCACGCAGCGCGTAAAGCGGACTGGTGCCGATGTCGCCATAGACGACGCCCAGCGCGAGGAGTGTAAGTTTTGCGAGACGGCGGCCGCTCGGACGAGCCTCGAGGTGAGTACTGATTTGCGCGACCTATAGAGGGGTATGCAGGCCAACCGTACAGCTGGCGGCTTTGACCTCGGAATTTCCGCAAGCGCCGCAGCCTTTGCAAGGCCGATACCCACCCCGTAAGAAACAGGCGTTAATGGGGCATATCGCTTGCGATTGAAGGTGTTAGCCGCCTCCAGGTGATCGTGCGGCTAAAGAAGAACCTGATTTAATTAGGAGGACTGATGAAGGATCTGAACGAAAGAGGTCTCGAAAACCAGGTCAAAGGAACGGTCAAAGAAATGAAGGGCCAGATTCGCGGCGACCTGGGTGACGCTACTGACAATACCAGCGAGCACATCAAGGGCCGCGCTGAAGAGGTCCAGGGCAAGGTCCAGAAGAATTTCGGTAAGGGCGAACGGGACCTGTATCCGGATAACGACTAGCCTCCCTGTCTCCAGACAAAAAAACGCCGGTGCAAAGCACCGGCGTTTTGTATATCGGGCCTCCTAGTAGGGAGAAGGTCCCGGGGGCGGGCCCGGAGGACGCCCCGCCGAATCACCGCCCCTTCGCTCGGCGAGCTCCTTACGTGCTGCTGCGCGCATTCGGTCAAGCTTTACCTGTTGGTCAGGATTCAGCAGCCGCTTGATCTGTGCGTGCGTGCTGTCGCTGACGGTCCGCGTCAAAACTGCAATTGAATCGAGCTGTGGCTTCATCGGCTTGTACAGCGCTACGATCTGCCGGTGCTTCTGCTCGATCAATGAATCGATTGAGGTCTGCTGCTTCGGTGTGAGCTTGAGCTCTTCGGCCATCCGTTGCCGATAAGCGCGCGGTCCACGCATTTCGCGGCCGTGCTTTGCGTCCATCACCCGATCAGCGGTAAAGCCAAGCGCGCCGCCGGCGACGAATGCGCCGAGGAGAAACATCACTGCGTAGCCTTTCGAGCGTTCCATGCTGACCTCAGTGTGACAAGACGAAACGGAACGTCGCTTCGCGCTGCGATGATCCATCGCGCGGAGCGGTGACGACCTGCACCGCACCTGGTAAAACGTCGGACGCGAGCGGCTCGGTTACCGCCTCATAACTCGCCCGCAGATCTTCATCTTTCTGTCGCGACAACACCGCGCCGGCAACGATGAACAGCAGCGCTGCCGCAGCGAGACCCGGACCCGCCCACCCGGCGAGATCCGACCACCAGTTGACGGGAATTACCGCCTGCCGGTGCGCCTTGATGTACGACATGATGCGCGTCTCGAGGGAGTCCCAATACGCGCCTTCGGCGGGCGTCGCATATGCAGCACGGAGCATTTCCGTGAGCTTCGCATCGCCTTCGTCGTCGAGTCGCAAATCGGTACGATCTTCCATCTCTAATCCCTCAGGTTTTTCAGCAAAACGCGCAACTTCTGTCGTGCATGGTGCAAATCTGAGCGGGCGGTCCCACCCGGTATACCCAACATCTCTCCAATTTCGGCGTGCGTAAAGCCCTCGACATCATGCAGGACGATTACCGCCCGCGCACGATCCGGAAGCTGCTCCAGCGCATCCTCGAGCCGCTCCCGCAGCTCACCGCCTTCCGCCGGATCCCGGAACGCAGTCGGTATCGATTCTGATAGCTCGTCCGCGTTTCTGACCTTGCGCCGCCGGGCCAGATCGAGCGCCGCGTTGGCAACGATTCGATTCAGCCAGGCCCCGAAAGTCTGTGCGGGATCGAACCGATCCAGCGCCTGGTACGCGCGCAGAAATCCTTCCTGCACCGCGTCTTCGGCATCTTCGTGAGTCAGAACGATCGACCGCGCCACTATGTAAGCGCGCCGCTGGTGCAGACGCACGAGGCCGGCGAAACCCCGCTCGTCCCCCTGCTTGGCCAGACTTACGAGCTCTCGCTCCTCGTCAGAAATACGGATGGGTGCGTTCAACTGTTGACGGGCTGACGGCGGTGGGGACGGGCTCTGACCGTAAGATATGGCCGGAACAACCTCGCCGGCGCTGGGCACATCACCCTTTGGCAAGGCGCGCTCTCCTAGTGAACCGGTCCCATCGAGCCGCGCGCGCGACCAGTTCTGAACAACAGCAGCAACGGCAACCCGAAGATGAGAACCAGTCCGCTGTACAGGTAAATCCTTGAGAAGGCGAGCATGCTTGATTGTACCGTCACTTGCCGATCAAGGATCGCCAGGGCCTGCTGCTGGGCGGTCATTGGGTTGATCCCACGCGCGATCAGCCCGCGCGCGATCATCGACAGACGGCTCAGGGTCTCCGGATCGCTGGCGCCGACGTGCTCCACCAGGACTGATTTTTCAATCGACATGAATCGCGCAAGAAGCGTTGCCATTACCGCGATGCCGAGCGAGCCACCCAGCTGACGCATCAGATTGAACATCCCGGTGCCCTGAGCCAGGTCCCTCATTTTCAGGTCGGCCATCGTCGCGTTGGTGAGCGGAACGAAGATCAGGCCGAGTCCCATGCCGCGCAGAATCAGCGGCCAGAACAAATCCTGTTGTCCGCTGGCCGACGTCAGATGCGACAGCTTGAGCATCGACCAGAAAAACAGGAACGCTCCCGCCACGACCGTGTAGCGCGCGTCGAGTCGCATCGCGTTTCGCCCGACGACTGCCATTGTTATTGCCGACGCGATCGCTCCGGGCAGGATGATCTTTCCAGTCTGCCAGGCAGTCATCTGCAGCAGCTGCTGCAGAAAAACCGGCAGAATGAACACCGACCCGTACAGCGCAAATCCGAGCAGCAGACCCAAGCTGACGCCGGCTGTGAGCTGTCGACTCTTCAGAATCCGGAAGTTGATCACCGGTTCGTCGGTGGTCAGCTCGCGCCAGATAAGCGCGATTCCAGCGAGGAGCGCCGTCACGCCCAGTGCCGTCACCAGTCGCGAGTCCCACCAGTCGTAGCGCTCACCACGCTCCAGCATCCACTGGAGCGATCCAACGCACAACGTCAGCAGGACGATGCCCAAATAGTCGATCTTGTCCGCGCGCTCCTGGTGTTCGGCGTCGTGGATGTAGGTCATCGTCAGAATCGCGGCGATGATTCCAAGTGGCACGTTGATGTAGAAGATCCACGGCCAGTTGTAGTTGTCGGTGATCCAGCCGCCGAGCGTGGGGCCGAGCGTCGGACCGACCATGACGCCGACGCCGAAGATTGCCATGCCCGTCCCCGCTTCTTGAGGCGGGAACGACTCATATAGCGTTGCCTGCGCGGTAGAAAGGAGAGCGCCACCGCCGACTCCCTGAATCACTCGCCAGAAAATGAGCCCGAGCAGCGAGGACGATGCGCCGCAAAAGAAAGACGCAACCGTGAAGAGCAGGATCGAGCCAGTGAAGTATCGCTTTCTGCCGAAGTACGCCGAGAGCCAACCGGACATCGGGATGACGATGACG
>Ga0209160_1004664_pt1 | contig 10923 bp, 12 predicted proteins | sample GraSoiAngelo_153_FD_186167 | JGI IMG/M metagenome (GOLD analysis project Ga0209160, IMG submission 186167) | Grasslands soil microbial communities from the Angelo Coastal Reserve, California, USA - 14_1009_12_40cm (SPAdes) (version 2) | ecosystem: Environmental > Terrestrial > Soil > Grasslands ...
GCCAGATCGCCTACCGCCTCGATGCTTCGGTCTACGCCGAATCCGCCTGTAGCGGCTTTGACCGCATCCACCGCCGGCGTCTGCCCGGCATTGATGGGGACTGCGCCCAGGCCCTGCGCCAGCTCGAGGCGGCTATCCACCATGTCAATCGCGAAGACGCGGGCCGGCCCGAAAAGTTGGGCCGACATGATCGACATCAACCCCACGGGTCCGGCCCCGATCACAGCAACTGTGTCGCCGGGCTTGATCTCCGCGCGCTCCGCGGCAAAGAACCCCGTCGCCAGGATGTCACCGACGAAGATGGCCTGTTCGTCCCCAAGGTCGTGCGGGATCGGCTCCAGCGTGTGGTCGGCAAGCGGCACGACGACGTACTCCGCTTGCCCGCCGCCTAGATCGCCGAAGTGCTTCCCGTAACCGAAGGTCGCCTTGCTCACGCACTGGTTGAACCAACCCCGCAGGCAGTAGTAACAGTGGCCACACGAGCTGAAGAAGGACGAGACGACCCGATCGCCCGCCTTAAAGCGACGAATCTCTGAACCGACCTCCTCGACCACCCCGACGAACTCATGGCCGAGCACACAGCCCTCGCAGCCAGGGATCCGCCCGTGGTAGATGTGCAGGTCCGAGCCGCACACGGCGGTAAGCGTCATGCGCACCAGGGCCTCGGTCGGGCCGCCGATCGAGGGCTTGGGCGCGTCGACCACATTTACATTCGCTTCGCCCTCATAGGCCAGCGCCTTCACGCCCGGATTCTAGGACGGCACCTAAGCTACGGAAGTGCGGCTGAAGGGGGCGGTCGTCGCGATCACGGGCGCGTCGAGCGGAATCGGCGAGGCGACGGCGCTGGCTTTCGCGCGTAAGGGCGCGCGGTTGGCGCTGGGGGCACGAAGGCTGGACCGCCTCAATGCCGTCGCCGAGAGATGCCGGCAGAAAGGTTCGCCGGACGTCAGCACGAGGCGCCTCGACGTCGGCAAGCATGCCGACGCGCGAGCGTTCGTGGCCGCGGCGCTGCGCGATCACGAGCAGATCGACGTCCTCGTCAACAACGCCGGGTTCGGCTGGATGGGCCGCCTCCATGAGATGCCGGAGGAGAAGGTGGACGAGATGCTCGCCACCAACATCGCCGGCGTGATCGCCACCACGCAGGCGGCGCTGCCTTCGATGCTGGAGCGCCGGCGCGGGGTGATCATCAACGTTTCGTCTGTCCTCGGCTTCCGGGCCGCGCCTTACTCCGCGGTTTACTCGGCGACCAAGCACGCCGTCGTTGGCCTGTCGCATGCGCTGCGCGGCGAGCTCTCGGGCACAGGGGTGAAGGTATGCGTGGTCTATCCGAGCTCCACGAGGAGCGAGTTCTTCGCCAGCACCGAAGCCCCGATCGGCCCTGTCTACCCCGCCTCGTGGGTAGCCAGGCTAATTGTGCGAACCGCTCGCTATCCGCGGCGAGACGCGATCGTGCTGCCTTACCGGCTCGTGCACCTCACCGAGCCGATCTTCGGCGGGCTCATCGACCACAGCATCGGTGAGGCGCGGCGTCTGCAGTCGCCGGGCCTCAGCGGCAGTGGCGCTCCCCCGTCTGCGCCCTGACCGCTACTTCTGCCAGGCTTCGAGAAGCTTCTCCAGCTGCTTCGCGTTCTTGACCGAGTAGTTCGAGTAGTTGTTGTTCATGAGCGCGTGAACTTCTTTGGCCGACTTCTCCATCTCCTTGATTCGCGGCACCCATTCCGTCAGCTCCTCGTCAGAGTAGTCGTAGCGGAAGCGCAGGTTCGGGGGCGCGCCCTTGAGGTCCCACGTCTCGTGGTTGCGGCCGTGAAACCGCACTACGGCGAGCTTGGATGACGTGACGTCGTAAACCGGGGGCATGCTCGTCTTGTGGCCTGGGGGCACGTCGACCGCGACAAATGGGATGTCGCGCGAACGCAGAAACGCGAGGGTGCCATCCAGATGGCGCGCGTCCAACCACTCCGGCTTGCGAAACTCGACGGCGATCTGGAACCCGAACATGCGCTCCTGGCATTGCTCGATGTACGAGAGCGAGCGCGATGACGGCAGGAACCAGGGTGGGAACTGAAAGAAAACGGCTCCGAGCTTGCCGGCGGTCCGCAAGGGCTCGAGCGCTTCGCGGAACCGTTCCCACGACTCGTCCACCAGCTCCGGCGGCATCTGCTCGAGGTAGATGTTCTTTTCCCGCAGCTTCTCGGGCAGCTGCTCGCGAATGTCCTTGGGCAAAGCCATCGGCTTGGTCGGGTGGTTGGTGAAGAGCGAGAAGGACTTGAGGTCGAACACGAATCCCGCGGGCGTCCGCGCCACCCACAGATCGGAGTTCTCCTTTTTGGGCATGCCGTAGTAGGTGGAGTCGACCTCGACCAGCGCGAACTGGCTGGCGTAGAACTGCAGCCGCTCCTCGGAGGACTTGGCATTCATCGGATAGAACTGGCCGGAGTCGATCAAAGACTTGTCGATCCAGCCGGCGATGCCCACGCGGACGGTCATGCCTTCGATCGTGTCACAAGTTCGGAAACAGGGCAGTATCATCCGCCGCGAGTGGGCCGCTACATCCGCTACTGGTACACATACCGCAACTTCGTCGCGGTCCTCCTCGCCCTTGTTATGAGCGGCGTCATGTACTGGCTGTACACCGAGCAGCTCGCCTGCGACGCCAAGCCTGGCTCCTGTCTCGTTTACCTTGCCGGTCATCCTGAAGACCGGTTTGTGACGCAGTCCAGCCCCAACGACAACATCGTCATCGTCGGGCTCGACAACCAGAGTGTGAAGACCCTCGGCACTTTCCCGGTGCCACGACCGAGCTACGCGGCGGCTCTCCAGAACCTGGAAAGGGCCGGCGCGGCCGTGGTCGCATTCGACGTCTCCTTCCCCGATCCCCGTCAGCCCGACCAGGACAGGGTGTTCGCCGACGCGCTCGCCAAGAGCAAGGTCCCTGTCGTCCTTGCCTATGGCGCGGACAACATCCTTCCGGCCGACGGCAAGTATGTGCAGACGTCCTCGAACACGAGCCCGTCCGGAGTCGACCAGATACCGCTTCGCATGTTCTGGTGTTCGGACGCCAACGCCAACGCAGCGGCTCCCTGCCAGCAGCCTTACCCCAATGTGACCCTGGCCTCTGTCGACATCAAGCCGGACAACGACGGCGTGGTGCGGCGTATCCCGATGTTCGTGCAGCCGGCCTGCGCGTCAAATGGCTCGTGCAGCATCAACACGCTGAACCCGATCGGCTTTGCGGCGTACCGCGCCTGGGTCTCGGGAGTTACGGGTCCAGAGTTGCAGGAGTCCAACGGCCAGGCCACGTTCGGGACGACCTGGCGAAACCCGATGTACGTCGACAGCAACGGCGCAGCGCTCATCAACTACTCCGGACCCCCCGGCAACTTCCACGACAAGAACCACTACATCTCTTTCGCGGACATCTACAAGGGCAACTTCTCAAATGACGCTGTCAAAGACAAGATCGTGCTCATCGGCGACTACTACCTCAGCGGCGTTCACGACGAGGTGAATGCCACCTCTAGCGCCGGGGCGGGCGGTCAGCTGATGCCAGGCATCGAGATGCACGCAAACGTCGTCCAGATGCTTATTGGCGACAAGTCCCTCGTGCCCAAGTTCCTAGCTCCCGAGCCACCCCTGGTCGTCCTTCTAGTCATCCTCTTGCTCGCTTTGGCCATGGCGTTGGTGATCGCCCGTGTCTCTGTGGTGCTTGGTTTGGTCGCCACCGTGGTGGCACTTGTGATCTTCACGGTCGCAGTCAGCTTTATCGCTGCCGGCAGCGGTTTGATCCCCAACGTGCTCCATCCATGGCTCGCCGTCGCGCTCACCTACTCAGGGGTGACGGCGTACCGATTCCTTTACGAGGACCGCGAGCGCCGCAAGGTCACATCGCTGTTCGGCCAGTACCTGAAGCCCGAGATCGTGACGCAGCTGGCCAAAACTCGCGGAGGTGTCGCCGACATCATGCGCGGGGGCGAACGACGCGACATCACCCTGCTGTTCGTCGACATCCGTGGATTCACATCGATGTCCGAGTCGATGTCCGCGCATGACGTGACCGATGTCGTGCAGATGTACCTCGACCACCTGAGCGGGATCATCTTCACCTGGGATGGAACGATCGACAAATATGTGGGCGACGAGATCGTCGCGTTCTGGAATGCTCCTCGTGCGCAGGACAACCATGCGCTGCTCGCTGTCCGATGCGCATATGACCTCATCAACCGCGCACCCGAGCTGCAACAGAAGCTGCTCGCGAAGGGCCTGCCGCCGATCCGATGGGGCATCGGCGTCAATACCGGCGAGGCGGTGGTCGGGATGATGGGCTCTCGGAGCCGGCTTCAGTACACAGCGCTGGGGGACACGGTCAACACGACCGCGCGCTTCTGCGCCAACGCTCCAGCCTTTCACCTTCTCATCGGCCAGCCGACGTACGAGGCATGCAAGGACTACATCGCGGTGGACCTGGTTCCAGGAGTGCAGCTGAAAGGCAAGTCCGCCGAGACCTTCAGGATCTACCAGGTGGTGGCGATTCGCGAGACCCCGACCTCACCATGGGTGCAGTTTCCGACCGAAATGGCGAGCCAGGCGCACCAGGGGTTTGCCCAGCAGTTCACGCAGAAGTCGATCCTCGCCGCCGCCAATGCCGATTCAACCGACATCCTTGTCGGAGCGGAGGCCCAGGAAGCCCTGGCCGGCCAAGCGGCGATTCAGGCGCCGCCGCCAAGAGAGTGAAGGGGAGCGCCGTGCGGCGCTCCCCCATCAGTTACTCGTCGAAGAAGACGCCGTTGCGTTCTCGGCCCATGACCGACCTCACGTTGGTCGTCGTGCTCGCCGGGTCGGACGTGAATCGAAAACCAGGAGCGCTTGCAGACCACTCGATCTGGACCGCGCAAAGTCGGAATCTGCCCGTAAAGCGGTGCACAGCGTCGGTCACGTTCATCGGTTTTGCGATTGCACGCCAGCGCATTTCGAAGGACACGCTTGCGGGATCGCTTGGCCCGTCGACCAACGCGTTGTGTAGGTTGTGGTAATCCTCCTCATCGAGGTCGCCTAGCCGCAGCGAGGCGGTGCCGTCTTCGAGGTCGACATCCAACGCGTCGCCGGCAACCGGCTGCGTCCAGAACAGGCCGCTTTCGCCAATGCCGGGGTTGAAATCGTGAACCTGTCCGGAGCCAACGGCCCCGGTGAACAAGTCCATTCAAACGAAGGCGAATGTCCCGTGGTGCTTGCGGCCGTCCTCGCCCACGTACAGACCGCTCATGAACCCGTTGTCCACCTGGTAGCTGAGGCGGGACTGAGCGCCGGTCGTGAGATCGATACCTGTGCCGGCGCCGGTGACGCGGCATATTCCGACCAGGCCGTTGAAGTCGGTGATCTCGGACGGCTCGTTGATCGGCGCCGGGCCGAAGACAGGTACCGGCGGGAAATGGTGAATCGGGATCCCAAACGGCGCCACCCCGCTGGGGATCGGCCGCGGCAAGACGGTGGCCACACCATCAAAGTCGGCCTGTGCGAGCCTGGGCAGCCAGGCTCCGGCTGTTACTGCCGCACCTCCGGCCAGCGCGGCGGACCCAAGGAAGGTGCGTCGCGTGATTGGACGCATCCAGAAATGGGTGTGCCCAACATGGCTGTGGTTCACATTCATCCGCACCTCCTGCCGAATCTCGGCAATCGCGGTTGTGCATGGCCCGATAAGGGCTAGGTCGGCCTCGGTATAGCACCTGCTGGATGACGCGTCAATGGCGCGCTATCGGGGCCAGATGGTCAGTGCACGAAAGCTGCCAGCAGAGCTCCGATCACCGCGATCAGAGCGAGCAATCCTGCGATCACGCCCAAGCACCCCGAGGTCTTCTTCGCGACCGGACGCACCGGCGGCGTCGGGTTGTATACGGACTGGACCGGCTGGGCGGGCATGGGTGACGCCGAAGGCATGACTGGCATGCCCGCCATCGCGGGGATGGCACCGGGATAAGGAGTGGCGCCGGGGACCATCTTCGAGAGGTCCGCGCCCGGCTGCAGGCTCCGCTGCCAGCCGGGGGTGAGCCTGTCTGCGATGCGGATCATCGCGTCATCGAACTCCTGCCCTGTCTGATACCGCTCTTCGGGACGCTTGGACAGTGATTTGAGGATCACCTCTTCGAGGCTCATGTCCAGGCCCGGCCTGTGGACCGATGGCGGCTTGGGCGGCGCCTGCACGTGCTTGGCCATCAAAGTGAACGGGCCATCGGCATCCGATGCGGTGAACGGCGGCTGTCCGACCACCAGCTCGTAGAACATGATCCCCGCCGAGTAGAGGTCGCTTCGCCCATCGACTTTGCTGGACGCCACCTGCTCGGGAGACATGTATTGCGGGGTGCCGACCGTTGTCCCGGTCTTGGTGGCCGTCGAGCCGGCGCCGGAGTCGTCCATGAGTCGAGCGATGCCGAAGTCGGCGACCTTGACATCACCTTCGTCTGAGAGCAGCACGTTCTCGGGCTTCATGTCGCGGTGCACGATGGCTCGCTTGTGTGCGTAGTCGAGCGCCTGGAGAACGCCGTGCATGATCGCGAAGGTCTGCGGCAGTGGCAGGACGCCCTGGTTGAGGGAGTCTCGCAACGATTTGCCGCGCACGAACTCGAGCACGATGTAGTTGGCGTCGCCGATCTGCTCGAGGTCGTGGACCTGCACCAGGTTGGGATGGCTCGTTCTCGCCATCACCTGGGCTTCCTGCATGAATCGCTTGAGCGCGACCGGATCCGCGACGGCGGAGAGGATCAGCTCCTTGATCGCGACCTCGCGCCCGAGGCCTGGCTGCTCCGCAAGGTAGACGGCGCCCATTCCCCCACGGCCGAGCTCGCGCTGGACGATGTACTTGCCGATCCGGCGCTGGGTCGTAGGCGCCGGCGCGGGTGCATGCTCGACCGGCGGGGCAGCGGGCGCGGCCGGAGGCGCAATATGGGGCACCGGAATGAGCCGCATGGTCGCGTCGACCGCGTAGGGGTCTGGAGGCGGCACGGGCGGTGGCGCTGATGGAGGCGCCGATTGGGGAGCGACGGGCTCGGGCGCGGCGGCGCGCGGAGTCGGCGCCCAGTCGGGGACCGGCGGCGGCGGCGGCTCGGTGGGCGTTTCTGGTGTCTGACCCGAATCGGCCATCTCGCCCGCGAGACTACCAGAGTATGTTCGCGGCCAACCGCGCTTCGGACGATCGTGTCTAGCTCTGGCGTTTTGAGGGCTGCCGACCCATAATCGGCCCGCACGTATCAGCCTTTTACAGGAGGGTTTCCATGTCGCAGATCCCGCCCCCGCCCCCAGGACAGCCGGCCCCTATGAGCGGGGCAGGGGCTGCCGCGAGCAACAAGAGGATGTATACGATCCTCGCCTACGTTCTCGGCTGGCTTGGCGGTTTGATATTCCTGTTCGTTGGCAAGGACGACCCCGACGTCAAATGGAATGCGTCGCAGTCGCTGATCATCTTCGGCGGCCTCTCGATTGTGATTGTCATCCTCAGCTTCATTCCAGTCGTCGGATGGATTGCCGAGTTCATCCTGTTCGTGATCGGCTTCATTTTCTGGGTGTACTTCCTGGTCCAATCCCTGCAGGGGACCGGACAGCGAATTCCCGCGCCGGTGATCGGCACCACGATCGCGCCTTACGTCGACCAGCTGGCGAACGCGGTCAAGTAATCCAGCAGATCTGAGCGAGGGCTCCATCGTGGGGCCCTCCTTTCATTCCTGGGCGAAAAGGTCGAGAGCTTTCTCGATCCCGCCTCGGAGCTCGTCACGCTCGTCTCGCAGTACGTTTGCCTCAGCGCGAGCGTTCGCTAGCTGGTGGCGCAGCCGTTCGATCTCGCCCTCCATCTCCTTCAGGCGCGGGTTCGGTCCGGAGGCGCCTTGTTGGGCCTCGGCAAGATCCATCCGCGCGCGCTCGAGCAGGACTTTGAGCTCGCGCCGTTCGGCGAGGAGCTCCTGAACCAGAGACTCAGCCGGCTTTTTCTGCTCGCTCGACATAGCGGCAATGTCCGGGCTGAAACTCACGCAGGCGAAGATGCTCCATCTCGCCACGCAGATACCGAGCTTTGATGGCGAGGCCGTTGATTCCCTTGGCGGTCTCGTACGGAAAGCGGTACAGCTTGCCGGAGTCGACGAGTAGGCACAGCGAGAGCTTCTCCCCGTCCTTCTCGATCACGTTCTTGAAGCACGGAACTGTGCGCCTGGCGACCTCGATCTTCTTGAAACCGCCGACCCGTCCGGCCAGCACGTCGATCGGGTTGCGCATGGATGAATGCTAGTTCAGTAAGGAGAGCTGCTCGGGTTCCGGCGGCGGCTTGAGGATTACGCGTCGGCGGTCCGACACTCCATGAACAACGCGAAGCCTCGCGACCGCTTTCATCGTGGCCTCGCCATGGGCCGGTGGCAGGTAGGCACGCTCCCGGTATGCCTGTTCGTAGCGTGGGACGAGCTCTGGCCAGTGCTTACCGAGCACGGACATGAAGTGCTCGCGCGTACCGTCTTTGAGGTGGAGCATTCCGGCCCACAACCCCGTGGCGCCGGCGGCGCGAGCAGCCTTGACCACCGCCTCGAGACGGTCAGGGCGATCGGAGAGGCCCGGCAGAATGGGCGCCATGCCGACGCCGACGTCGATGCCGGCGGCGACCAGCTTCTCGATGGAACGCAATCGCTGCTTCGGATGCGCGGTGCCTGGTTCGGTCCGGCGCCAGATGTCGTCATCGAGCGTCGGGATGCTGAAAGTGATGTGGAGGCGGGCGCGACGCGCGAGCTCGGTCAGTACGTCGATGTCGCGGACGATCATCGGTCCGCGCGTGATCATCCCAGCGGGGTTTGAGAAATCGCGCAGGGCTTCGAGACACTGGCGCGTGAGCCGGTATCGACCTTCGGCCGGCTGGTAGGGATCGGTGGCAGCGCCGATGACGACGGTGTCCTTGCGCCATGACTTGCGCGAGAGCTCGCCGCGAAGCACGGCGGCGACGTTGACTTTGACGCGCACTGCGCGCCCGTACCGGTCGTCAGAGGGGCGGTCGGCGCGGAGCTCGAAGGCGCGGACGTAGCAGAAGGCGCAGCGGTGCTCGCAGCCGGTGTAGGGATTCAGGGACCAATCGAAGCCCATGCCCTTGACCCGATTCAGGGCGGATTTGCACCGGACCTCGAGGTAGTCGACGTCAGCGAGTCGTGGCTCCGGTGTGTCCACGTCCCGATGATAGAACAAACGTTCGCTTTTGTCTTAACACCCTGGGTTGGCGGGAGTCCCGAAATCGAATTGAATTACACGAGGCGTGCCGGTGGGGGAGGGACCGGGATCAAGGGAGGGCCCCAAAAGGTATGGCTGGTCAGGACCGCCGGCCCGGCTTTGGGCGGGTGGTAGATGACGGGCAGAAGTCATTCAGGATGCATTCCTCACAGCGCGGCCGCCGAGCTATGCATATCCGCCGCCCGTGCAGGATCAGGCGCAGGGACAAACCCGTCCACTCCTCATTGGGCACCATCGAGCAGACCTGACGCTCGATCTTGGCCGGGTCTCGCGACGACACGAGCTTGAGCCGGTTGGTGAGGCGGATCACATGTGTATCGACAGCAAACCCGGGCACGTTGAACCCCGCGCCCAGGATGACGTTGGCCGTCTTGCGGCCGATGCCCGGGATCTGGAGCAGGTCGTCCATGTTCCCCGGCACCTCGCCGCCGAACAGCTCGACCAGCTTCCGGCTGGCATCGATGATCCGCCGAGTCTTGGCCCGAAAGAAGCCGGTCGGCTTGATGATCACCTCGACCTCGGCGGGATCGGCGGCCGCCAGGTCGAAAGGCGTCGGATAGCGGCTGAACAGCTTCGGACTGACGAGGTTGACCATCTTGTCGGTGGTCTGTGCCGACATGATGGTGGCGATCAGAAGCTGAAAAGGAGTTGCGAACGCGAGCTCGGTTACCGCTGGATACGCCTCGCGAAGGCGCTCCACCGTCAGCATCGCGCGCGTCCGCGCCCCGCGGGGCAGCCGAGGTAGAGCCGGCCCTTTCTTCTTACGGGTCCTAGGTGGCAAGGAGCTTGCGTGCCGCCGCGGCGACCTGAGCACCTTCGGCGCGGCCGGCAAGCCGGGCGGTGGCGGCCTTCATGACCGCACCAAACGCATTGGGTCCCGACGGCTTCAGCTCCGAGATCACCGCGCGGACCTCGGACTCGACCTGCTCGGAAGTCATCGCCGCCGGCAGGTAGCCGCGCAGCAGCGCCATTTCGGCCTCCTCGCGCTTCGCCGCCTCCTCGCGGCCACCCTTGCGATAAGCCTCGATCGCATCCTGGCGCCGCTTGACCTCCTTGCGGGCGACGCGCTCGACCAGGGCATCGTCGATCGATCCGCCGGAGTCCGCTTCCTTGGTGGCGCGGACGACCTCGCTCTTCAAGAGTGAGAGCGTGTTCAGCGCGAGCTCGTCGCGGCGCCTCCGCGCTTCGACCAGCTCAGTTTGAAGTCGATCGTAAAGTGCCACCTTTGGCGATTGTCACACATGGACCGATCACGGATAATCGGCGCCTATGGGTCTTGCCCCAATCCTTCTCGTCGGACCTTTCGTCGCCGCCGTGGGCCTGGTCGCGGTGATCTTCGTGATGCGCCATCGATCGGTGCAGGAAAAGTCCATGTACTCGGCGCGGCGATCTCAGATCGAGCGGAAGGTGCGCGCCGCCCGTCAGCGCACGCTGGCCCCGACCGGCCGCCACTCCGAGAAGGATGAGGCAGCCCAGGCAGAGCAGGCCTTCACCGCCTCGGACATGGAGGCGAAGGCGGCAGTTCCGACCGCAACCTGGGGGCCGACTGCCAGGCCGGAGCCACAGGCGCCACCTCCTCCCCCTCCACCGTCGTCGCCGCAGACGTGGGAGGTCGGACCCACCGTGCCGCCACCTCCGCCCAGCACGCCACCTCCGACGCCGCCGCCATACAAGCCA
>Ga0209160_1004665_pt1 | contig 10921 bp, 15 predicted proteins | sample GraSoiAngelo_153_FD_186167 | JGI IMG/M metagenome (GOLD analysis project Ga0209160, IMG submission 186167) | Grasslands soil microbial communities from the Angelo Coastal Reserve, California, USA - 14_1009_12_40cm (SPAdes) (version 2) | ecosystem: Environmental > Terrestrial > Soil > Grasslands ...
CCACCACAAACTTCGGTACCTCAACCATGGATGGACGGGGCAGGGCAGCCGAAGCCCAGTGCGATCCAGCAATCACGAGCGCCCCAACTGCCGCCAAGGCGATAGCTGCGCTCAACCACAAGTTCCGCTTTAAATTCATAATGCAGATCCTCCTCTTCGTTTCTCCTTTGGACTAGTCTGATTCAACTGGATTGACACCCTTAGCCGGAATTGCGAATTTGAAGCCCTTCCCTGTGGATCGTACGATTCTCCTGCCATGGACACAACGAGTTTGCCTAGAGGATCAGCGAACGAGTTGGAAGCGTAGCGTTGGTGCGGCGGCTTTCGCCGACACCATATTCCGAGCCTAAGCGCTAGAGATCACTTGAAATGGGATGCTACGAGTTTCGTGCAGATAAAGTTCTGTCGTACCTAGCAGTTCGCGTTGGTCATCGGTGATGTTGGCTTTCGATATGCCAGGCTGGACAATGGATTGGATCAACACCATCTCCTGCCGGATTGCACCTAGGGTTGTCCTGTTGGGGGAACTTGCGGTTCCGTCTTGCGGCTCCGAATCTTTGCGATGACGGCCGGCACCTTCTTCCTTTGTTTCAACCACCGAATCCCTGTAATGACAAATCCGACCCCACATACAACCACAACGAGTATGAAGATTGTCTTTAGTGGCCCTGAGAAAGTTGCTGTCATTAGAGCGAGCAGAAAGGCTATTCCAAATGCCAAGAAATTCGTTGCAAAAGCGAAATCATGGCCAACTTGCCCGTACCCTTCTTCGATACGACAGAGTTCGTCATCTGAAACCAGATAAACCTCTATTCGCGGAATTCGGTAGGTAATAATTTCAGGGTCTTGGTGAGGTCCGTCCATTTTGCTCCAGCGCCCCAGCCTTCCGCGTCACCACGGAAGGTTTACGCCAATGGGAGGTACATTGGGATGAGCCTCCCCTACCTTGGGTCGGAGTTGGTCGGCGAGGTACCTCTCAATGCCGTCCCGAACGGGCTGTGTAGCGACACTCGCCCATGTGACGAATAGTCCCAATGAACTGTATTGAAGGATGCGCGGGTCCGAGCGGTGTGCTGTTAGCCGGTTAGCGATGTCGCCCTGGCCAACGTACACTGTCCAAGGATTCTGGCCTCCGTGCCAGATAATGTAGACGCCAACTAAGTTATGAAAGTGCGTATGCTGAAGATTAACTGTCAGAAACGGGCACCACTGGTTCCCGTCGCATCTATTCCAGGTCAAAGTGTGAGTGTACATCTGACTTGGGCCGAAGGATAACAGATTAGGTATGTTTCATCTAGAGACCCCCTCAAGTCGCGGCAACCCGCTTTTTCGTGACGCCAAGCTCGGCGCGCCGGGCGAACACATCCTAGACCGTCCATTTGAGAGAGCCATCCTGGTCGGTTCGATACACGTTGTTCTTGGTATTTTCCCGATAGCGCTTCAGCGCGGTGGGGTGCGGCACGTTGTCGTGCACGCCGGCCTCAGTCGAAATGACGGTGTAGTTGGCGTTGCACTTCTTCACAAAATCCAAATCCGCGCCCTCTAAGCTTCCATGATGGCTTGCGTGAAGGATGTCGTCGCATATGTAATTCAGCCCCGCAACATCCTGCAGATTCGCGTCCGAGGCATCGCCGGTGAAGAGGCACTTCCGGCTGCCAACATGAGCCTTGACGACGAGGCAGGCATCGTGAAGCTGACGCGAATCGGCCTGTGCGGTGCTCTTCCTGGGTCCAAGTATCCAGAACTGGGCGCCGTTGGTGTTCCAGTATGCCTTGTCCCACGAGTCCTGCCGAAATGGGGCGTAAAGATTGGTGCCGTTGTTCTTGAAGTAGTCCCTCAGCTCCGCGAACTCGTCCCACTCTTCTATTGTGACGCTCGCGTCACCATACCTCCGGTCGTAGGGGCTGTAGATTAGACAGTCGATCGTATACTTCTGCTCCCGTAGGAACGCGAGGCCCGAGTAGTGGTCGCGGTGTTGATGAGTGACAAATATTCCGCGAAGATGCTTGCTTTTGGGCAGCAGGTGGGCGTGCTCGCCTATGCGGTGACAGTCGACGAGGAATGTCGCATCGGTCCTGATCAGACTTGCGTCGGCGCAACCGACATTGAGGTGATATAGCTCGCCCATTGCTTACTTCCCCTTGCCCCAGACGGCCTCTGTAGTGGTGCGCCCTTCCTTAGCGCGAAGGTAAACACGAATAGCGAGTGCCTGAAAGAAGAAGATAACTACAAGACCTAGGGCCGAGAATGTTCCACGGTTAACGCACTGTCGAGCGAGAAGAAAAACGAGGGTTGCGCCAGCGACCGCGTTGAACAGCGCTACAAGCAGCGTAACCCACATCTGAGTGCTAGTCCAACTGAAGTATGGTGGTCTGGTTGGAACGGTGTAGAATCCCGTGGAGTTTTGGAAGCCCACAGTATTGTCGCGCAAAAAGAAGGCGCGTTGCTCGTTGATGTAGCGCGAAACAACCACGAAGTAGATCCGAATGCGGACCATGAGAAGGACAAGGAACAGGCCCACTGCCAATGTGATCGCGAGGACAACGGTGGCTGCCGGCACTAGGTCTAGCGTACGGTCAACTGAGTAGCGGTAGGCGCCTATGGCTAGGCCAATCAGTGCACTGTGAGCCGTAAATGCGAACTTGCAGATGTCCCAGACCTGATCCTCCAACCGTCGCTTTTCAGAGAAGGCTTGATCGAAATCGCGTCCCAGGAACGCTGTGTGATCCTCGTGGGTCAACCTGTTCGATAGCTTGGCTTTCTCAGAGTCAGTAGACATGGGATTGGGCAGCGAAATGAGAGTGCCTGCGCATCTTCAATACCTCCGAGGCTAAGTGAGCCCGAGATAGGAAAATACCACTTAAGACCTATGAGGCACCGATCCGTGAACCGATTGACTGGTCGGAATTGTACCGAAATCTCTGTTGGTGCAGAATTAAGTTCTCAACCGAAGAGAAGTACGTATGCATGGTTCCTTAACGCTGGGTACCTTGGCAGGAGAGACGGCTCGTTCGCGACAGCTATTCCCTTGAGGGGCAATTTCGGATGAAGGCATCTATCAATCGATTGGCAGATACTTCACACGTTCCGGGGCGGGACCCAAGCTAGCCCTCATCTTTGCTCCGATAAAGCCCGCCGCTTAGCACGCTGCTTCACCGCCCGCCACAGAGTCGCGCGAGCAGTCGGATGCCTACCTTCCAGCCGGTATCGCCTCTGAACTGCTAATCCCCCGCGTTTAGCAAGCATCGAGCGGCCCCAGGATGAGGTCGGCGGGTTGAGTGCCAGCCGCTTTGCTTGTCCGACATAAATCGCAAAGAGCCAGGCTGGGACATTGCCGTGGGTGGCCTCGCGTCGCTTGACGAATCGGTCGAGCCACTCGTAAGCACGTTGGCGAGCGTCCCAGGGAAGGTCCTGGAAGTAGCCGCGGAGATTTCGGTGCCGATAACGGTCGAGTTGGGAGATGCGCATGTCCCATTATGCACGGCTGTCAAGAGGCGCTCCGCATCTAAGATCAGAGGGCTGGAATGTATTTCCGAAGAACAACAGAGATTCACGTCGACGTCATAAATGCGCGTAAGTGGTATGAAAACATTAATATCTCGACGGACGGCACCCGTCTACACGAGATAAGCCGTTACTTCGACGAGCTTCTTAACCCGACAACCCCCGATGCCAATCCATTCAAAGCGCGCCCCGTTGAAGATTCTTATTACGCCATGAATGACGGTGCCGGTTTTGGTCTCATTGGGTCGGAGATGTCGAAACTACCCTCACATCTCTTGCCACGCCGAACGCTCCAAGACATTCTCAGAGGTCCATTAGCAGCTTCTGACGAGGACACAACTGTCAGCGATTCTCGAAATAAGTTTGTCGAGCTTGAGTTGGCCGCAAACCTCTCCTCTGCCGGTTTTAAGTTGCTCGGATTTGACGATCTAAAGTTCGGATTCGAGGGCTGCAATTATCTAGTTGAGTGTAAGCGGCCGTTCTATGAACACACACTTAGCGATAATATGGAAAAAGCGTACGCGCAGCTTCAGGCCAAGCTCAGTGACTCATCTCATCGGGGCATAGTGGCAATCGCTGTAGAAAAGATATTCGGGTTGGACAGACAGATACATCCGCTCAAATCGGTTCCCGAAGCCAATGCTTTTGCAATCTCGACCGCAACTGATTTTAATCGCAGAATCGCTAGATACTCCCGCACATGGGTTGATCCGCGTGTAGTTGCGGTGCTAGCTATCATTTCGCTTCCTGATGGGAAACACGGCGTCGGATGCGATTGGGTCGAGCTATATAGTGGTCCTGCTCAAGTTCGCCTCCCCCCAGGTTGCGCAAGCCGCAGAAAGCGCGAGATTGGATAGGCTGATTGCCGCGTTGCGAACTAAGTTTGGAAGCATGACATAGCGGCAGAATTTAGGTTCTTAATGGCGGCTGCTATAAGGTCGGCGCCGGCGAACAACCCGTCCCTTGCTAGGCGGACTTGCCGGTTTCGTCGGTTCGTTCTGCCTCCGGGTGACGGATATAGCGTCTAAAATTTTCTCGACTACGGCTTCCAAGCCACTATTGGTTATCGCGGCGAATCTATCTGCCAAAGTCGGTGATTGCTCACGCACTTCAGCAAAGCCAAGCCTGTGCCAAATCGGAATAATCACTTTGCGGCCATCTACCTCTCGGGTTGTCAAACCATTCAATTCCTGCTGCGGCCAGTGCTTCTCGAAGAAGTGGGGGCTGAGGATAACAACGCCATAATCAGAATGCGCTAGGCCTTGGTCGATGGATCTGCGTAGGCTATCACCCAATCTCAGCGAAAACTCGTCATACCAAACGGAGAGTCCACGTGCCCTAAGTGCCTCTGCCAATGGCCTGGCGATTTCGTCCTTGTCCTCACTCGCGTGGCTGATGAAAATGTCCCAATGCTCAGGTGTTTGTTGCGGATTCTCAGCCTCCGAATCTGCGCTTCCCCTGGCTTCAATACGTGCCGACCGAATGGGAATGCCCAGATTTGTGAGTGCGGCTTGATTTGCGGCCAGTCTCTGTTTGCGAGTAGATATGAGAGAGTCGGCTAGTCGTCGCAATTCAGGCTTCAACTGCTCTGCGGATGGCCGGAGCCATTCCAAGTAACGCTTAACCTCTCCAAGTTCCCTCTGGAGCTGAACAGTTACGTCTATCCCCTCTATAACGTTGTAGATCAAAATTAGCTCGCGGCTCTTCGCGTCCACGTCGCCAGCAGGGAAGATCGTCGTAAACGATGAAGGTCTTACATCAAACAGAGTGGGATCACCCTGAAATGGCACGTGAATGATGACTTCGGTCGCGGGAATCGGAACAGGCCTTGAGCGATCAAAAACAGCGCGATTAGGATAACGGCGTGCGTCCACGGTGGTTTCTCGGTGGGTAGCATACTTATTAGGTTCATCCAGAGTGGGCACATCGATTTCATACTTAGCGGCGAGGCGTTCTGCCAGCGTGGCGTCTTCTAGGAGATCTGTTGGGCAACCGCTTATGTCGTCTCTTAGCTCGCGTTTCCTACGCTCGATAAGATCAAATATGTTGATCCGGCTAAATAGAACACGTTGCGCCACGAATAACCCCCCTCACCCGCAAAACGGATCGATTGCTAGTTAGCCCCAAGCCGAGTTCTCACCTTCTGTCGCGTCGCCACATCACGCGGAGAACCGCCCGTCCGCCTGAGCCATTGCTCCAAGTCAGAAACCTTAAGATTATAGAATGTAGATTCGTACACCTCCACGCGCAGCGTGCCCGCATCCAGCGATACCTCCCGGCTCCATTCGGCTCGGCGAAATTGCTGCAACGCGAGCGCGCCCGCCTCATAAAGGCTCTCCGCCGTCACCTCGGCGACGTGCTCGACACCCTCACCGTCGCGCAAGCTGACGAGGCATCTGCGCGGCTGGCCCAATCGGAGCATAGCACACACTTTCGCTGTGTATTCGCCTCAAGTAGAGGGGGTGGACTTTGCCGGGACTTGGCGGTAGTGTCAGCCACACTCTCTATCCGCCAAAGGAGGCTATATGAAATTAATTAAGACTATCGCCTATGTAGCGTTAGCCACGCTGGCAGTGTTCCTAACGGCGCCAATTGTTCAGGCCCAATCGAGCGGCGACACTGTCGCGGCGATCACGAAATTGGAAAACGACGGCGTAAAGTCTGATCTGGCCGGTGACCGCGCTTGGCCAGAGAAGTATCTGGCGGACGACTTCCTAGCCTGCGACAGTGACGGCAAATGGCTCACGAAGGCCGACATCCTCAAAATGCTGGCCGATCCCAAGAACAATAATTTCAAGAGCGAGAAGATCAGCGATCTCAAGGTGCGGGTCTACGGCAATACGGCAATCGCAACTTACAAAGATACCTACGACGCCCAGGTCGAAGGGCAGCATCGCATGCGGTCAATCCTCGCCACCGATGTGTGGGTGAAGGTGGGTTCCGACTGGAAGGAAGTCAGCTCCCAGGGCACGACGACGAAGTGAACAGCGACTGACCCGCTTTGCCCCGCGCCCGCGATATAACCGTGTGTCTGATGGGCTTTGAGCAACATAAAGCCCGGCCCGATCTCAGCGACGACTCCGGGTTCTGGCTCAGCCTCAAGGCTGAGGATGCGCGTCCGTTCGTGGAGGTGTTCAAAGCTTCGCCAGCCTTCCATGGCTTCTTAATTGAGCAGCGCGTCGGGAGGGAAACGCGCTCTTCGACGCTGATGGCGCAGATAGTTAAAATCGAGGAAGGTCCAGCCGACACCAGGGTTCTGCTCCGGCCTCATCCGTCCTACAAGGCGGCTATGCCGGAGAAATAATTCGCCAGGATGCTACTGAATCATTTGGAAGCTCAACTTCGTCTCGACCTTCAATTTTTCCATCCGCTCTTTAACTTGCGGGCGTGTCAGCAGTCCTTATTTTCTTCGAGCACCTGAAAAATAGCTTCCGTTAGGATTATGTTGTAGTAGGGCCATTGTTTCGACCGATGCTTTGACTTTCGGTTCTTCAGATGCCATAGGCTACCTCCAAACAGAATCATGACAGCTTGAGCCACAAGACCACGTCACAAATCTTTTCTCACCGTGGTGAGTCTAGTCCCGACCGGATGAGGTATCAAGGCGCTGATAGGAGATAGAGCCATTCAAAACGAGCCCCCCTTTGGGCGTGCACAATATGGCTGCGTATAGCTGGATAGCGCGCTCCAAAGTTGCACCCAGCGGCGATGCAAACTTGTCAGACTGGTTCGAATCCGTCGTATCATTGCGATCGAGAGCGACGGGCCGGGGAGCGGAAAATAGTGACTCGAAGACGCAAACGAAGAGCCTTCAGAACTTTGACGCTCTTGGCGTTGACGCGCTCAGCGACACCATCGTGTGAGCCGTGAAGTAGGCGGCGCTGAATGATGTTCGGAATCTGTCGCCGCAACCGTATCTCCGGCCAGATCAGGCTGGAGTATACGAGAAGGACAAACTGGAGAACTAGCTACGCCCGGCAGGCATGCATCACGCACAAAATTACCTTAGAAGAGGCCCAGCAAACGTTAATGGGCAACTGGTACGCGGCATACATGAAAGCGGGACTAGGCAAATGCCAGGAGACGACTCCATGTTCAAGGTCGGCAATGTAGATGCCTCGGTCGAGGCCGTCGCTCACTACAACCTGCTTCTCACCCAGGCGATGTTCGAGGCACTGGAAGCAAAAGGTTTTCTGACGAAGGCAGAAGTGGCAGAGCGATTACAGAAACTCAAGGAAGAAACCAGGCTAAATTTCCCGCCTCTTCAGTAGAACAACTATTTGACGCGAAGCTCGAAGTTGGCGGCAAAACTGTGAAGTTCGGCGAAGTATTTCAGACTTGGAGGTAGTGGTCAACTGCGTCCACAAGCTTAAAGGCGCGCCATTCAATCGGAATCTGCCACCTAGTTTAGCCATCGAGAGCTGGGTCCAGTTGTGGGGGCTGAAGAGGCTGTCGGCTCCACCTGCAAATAAGACCACGATGGAGCCTCCACCAAAATTTCCAATGCCAAGCGAATTTGTGAAACAAAAAACCTGCGCGAGATCGAGGAACATCCTGTCGGAATCATTGTGTAATACGGCGCGGTTTCCAGCCAGAGCTTTGCCGCACTCAGTTCAGTTTGTCCCAACGACTTAAAATGGTGGCGCAACTTCCTGGAGAGTGTGATAAGCGGTAGGTTGAGTACCGATTCAAAAACAGATCGGTGAGTCTCCCGAAGGGCTGCGTTGACCTGCTCTGGCGTCGAGACGCTGGCCCAGGCTTCATTGAGGTAATGACCCGTATACGTGTCCCTCAAGGAGGCGAGAAATACGACCCGCTCAAAGGAATCCGGCAAACTTTCCAAGGCTTGATAAAGATATCGGTAAACTGGATCAGTTCGGGCCATAAAAGAGTGCAATTCTAGACAGACTTTGATTCTCAGGGCAACCATATTTCAGCAGCCGGACTTCCTCGGCTCGCCTCTCACGGTCGCCCTTATTACTCTTGACTTACTCTACGTAGGTGATACATTCGCGGCATTCTGAGGGTTTTTTTTCTCAAATTGGGCAACCGGGCCGTTTACCGATTGGTTTCAGTGACTCGAGCCAATTGGTCAAGTCATGGATATCGACGGCCAAAACACAACGCGAATAAGGCTGGGCGGTCTTGTTGGGGCCTCCGCCCCGATGCAGCGTGTCTATAGCCTTATACAAAAGGTCAGCCCCCACCGGTTTCCTGTACTCATCCTCGGGGAAACTGGTACCGGCAAAGAACTGGTCGCTAGGTCGATACACTTCATCAGTCCGCGCAGAGACAAACCCTTTGTCCCTGTGGATTGCGCCGCGCTCGTGCCGACCTTGATTGAAGCGGAACTCTTTGGATATGTTAAAGGTGCCTTTACGGGGGCGTTTCAGACTCATTGCGGACTATTGGCTTCCGCCGGAGAGGGGACCCTATTCTTGGATGAAATCGGCGATCTCCCACCGAGTCTGCAAGCAAAACTACTTCGAGTCCTCCAAGAAAATCAATCTAGGCCAATCGGCTCTAATGTTGCCATACCATTCAGAGCAAGAGTCATTGCGGCGACTCATCGCAACCTGCATGCGGAAATAAAGATAGGCTCATTCCGTGAAGACCTGTACTTTCGGCTGAATGTTTTCCAAATTGACGTACCGCCTCTTCGTAAACGGAAGAGTGATATTCCGGTGTTGGTTGATTCCTTTGTTGGAAAATACGCAGAATCGGACCTGAAGCGGAAATTCTCCGACGCAGCAATTGACTGTCTTTTGACGTATGACTGGCCCGGCAACGTTCGAGAGCTGGAGAACACGGTGGCTCGCTCACTCGCTCTTTCTTCCCAACCAATGATTGACGTGCAGGACTTGAGTTTGGACTTTCTAGATGAGTCGGCAGGTGAGTCAGCTGCCCACGACCTGCCTACTCTAGATGAGTTGGAGCGCCGTACAATTGCCCGCGCCCTTCACGAGACCGGCGGTGACAAGATCGCTGCTGCGCGTATTCTGGGAATTGGCAAGACCACCCTGTACAGAAAATTGAAAACCGGAAGTAACTAAACTTCAGTTGGGTGAGCGTGGTTGATCGCCTTGGGACGCTAGCTCCCTTTCGATTGCACTCCAGTCCAAGCCCCAGAAGTTATCGCTGTCAACGAATTCAAGAGCGAGCACAGGATTTGTTTCCCTCTCACGAGGACACCACGCCACACGAGCCCGTGCCTGCTGTCTCTCGTCCTTCTTGAAAACTCGAAGCTTTTGATCAACTTCAGCCAAATGCTCGCTTCGCACTAGAGCCCCGCAACGACTAACTACAACGGTTTCCGTATCTTCTTGCCATAACTCTTCCGGTTTCTCCGAAAGCAGGCGAACAGGAATCGCGAGGGCTTTTCTCGGGCTTCGCCGTAGATGCCGTCCCAAATCCGCCGCTGATAGAATGACATTGAGGAGTCGTGCTCGTTCAACCCTATCCAGGTCGATACGGTCGGCCTCCCGCATACACTCTTGAATGAAGCGCGACACCGCTTCCAATGACACCCCCCGCCAGCGTCGTTCCTTGAACCGCGCATAATAGGTGTCTAATTGTGTGTGACACGTAAGGATGAAATGATCCCCGCAGAACGGGTGGCCTTCCAGCGCGCCGACGGTTCTGTTGGCACAACCCTCAAAGCTGCATTTTGTGCCTTCTAGCGGCGCTTCTTTCTTCTCTTCCGCTTGGAGCGGCTTTTCGTGCTGCGTTCCATGAACTGGGCAATCAAATTCCCACTGCGTATTCAAAATTCCTTCGAGCGAGAGATAGAGATTTTCCATGACCACCCATTCAGCGTGGTCCATGTGGGGACAGGAGAGTTGAACACGATAGCTCTTCACCATAGCCATTTCCATCGCTCAGACTGTTTGTGGCAGATCGGGCCGCGTTTCACGGAGTCTCCAAGATTTTCCGATTCGGCCCAGTCTGTGTCTATGGGCCGTTAGTACGGGTTCGTTAAATCGATTTCGAGCAATTCTAAGACCGCATCTGCCTCGGATTCGAAAGAAGTTACCCTATCGTCGAAATGGATTGGACCGAAACTTCGTAACAGTTTTTAATTTGGTAGGGGCCGAAACGGGCATACCGAGGTATGTAAAACCGCAGACCATCCATCTTTCCTCTTAGAGGATAGAAGGCCGTCAGGATGCCCGTAGGGCACCTCTTGTAGCTCAAATTGCAATTGGGGTCAAGGGTGGTGTCAAGGCTTGGCAGAGAATAGTGAGACGCAACTCATCAGCAGTGACCCGCATGTGAAAAGCGGTCTTCTGCCGAGCGTTGGGTTGTGGCAGGCAGTTACGTCTTTACGAATTTCCGATATTCGTTCAGACATTCGACCCGGCAAACCTGTCAGACATTCACCGGCGTGCGCCAGGACTTGAGGAATCTGAAGCTCGGC
>Ga0209160_1004666_pt1 | contig 10919 bp, 7 predicted proteins | sample GraSoiAngelo_153_FD_186167 | JGI IMG/M metagenome (GOLD analysis project Ga0209160, IMG submission 186167) | Grasslands soil microbial communities from the Angelo Coastal Reserve, California, USA - 14_1009_12_40cm (SPAdes) (version 2) | ecosystem: Environmental > Terrestrial > Soil > Grasslands ...
AGACAGCAAGTGACCTCTCCAGGAGGGGGGTCTTAGCGAACGCGTCTCGCGACGCAAAGTGGTCGAGGGAACACTCTGATTCGCGAAATCGCCTATTATCAGCCCTGATCTCGAATCTGGGAACCCGTCCGATCGTTCGCCGAGAATCGTTCGAGAATCAGCGAAAAACCGGCAAGTTTCGCCTTGCCATATAAGCTGGTATTGTGCCCTGTTCAGCCGGACTCGCCTATTATCAGTGCCAGAAGGCGAGTGTCCTGACCAGAAAAGTGGGGTATTGTTCAAGCATTTTACATCGTATGACCGGGAGCTCCCAGCCCTCCTCAAAGGCAGTACGTATCGTCGATAATGATTAAAGGACTGACCCCGAAACCCTTCTTCTAGGAAGCGCCAAGTCGCCCGAGCTGGCCAACCACATTTTCACGAATGTGGTCGGCGGATGGAAGCGCCTTTGATAATCGCCCTTTCGAAAGGAGAGGTGCGAGCAGCTCCACCATTTTTCCCCCGCACTTCGGACATTTGGGCCCGGTTGCGGCTCCACCGGTTACCTCCTCTATCAGACAGTCGTCGCATCTCCAGACCATTTTCCTGCCGCCCAACTTCCCTCTCTTCGCCACAGGTTTCCCGTCAGCCTCCACAATGTCTAAGGCGAAGTCGATGCTAGGCGCGTTACTTACGGAGGTTCCAACCCCGAACCCGTCCGCTCCTGCGAGAGATAGGTCAGCGACAGATTCATCGTTCAGTCCCCCCGAGACGAAAATCTTCACGTGGTTGTATCCTCTCGAGTCCAGCTCCCATCTTACCTCGCGAATAATCTCGGCAAAATTCCCACGCCTAGAGCTAGGCGTATCCAGCCGGACCCCGTAGAGATCTTTACCAAGCGCTTCAGCGGCCATGATAGATTCCGTCTTCTCGTCATAGTAAGTGTCGACCAGAGCGATTCTCGGCACCTTTTTCGGCATGTGTTTGTTGAAGCTCTTCCAAGCTTTGACCTGGTCTCCCATCGCGATTATCAGCGAGTGAGGCATCGTCCCCGCCGGATCTTTTCCGAGAAGCCTCGCGCCGACGATGCTTGATACCTCGTCGAAGCCGCCGATGTAGCAGGAGCGGTCGATCATAGGGGCGAGAGCTGGATGGGCTCTGCGTATCCCGAAGGAGAGCAGAGTTTTCTTGCCGGCCGCTCGTCTCACGCGTGCCGCCATGGTTGTTATCCCGGACGCCTGGCAGAGAAATCCGAGTAGTGGCGTCTCGTAGAGACAGAAATCCAAGTATCGGCCCTCGAGCACCATAACCGGCTCTCTAACGCCTTCCAGATCACTTGAATGAAACAGAGTTCCCTCCGGAAAGGAGTGAACATCGAGCGGTACCCCTTCTATGAGATGAGCCGCTTCCTCGACTCCAGCAAGAATGCCCCACTCCCAGCTTCTTGGAAGAGAGCCGGTCGTTACCTCCGCAGTTACTCTAAGATCAGAGAGCCCTTCTTTCTCCAGTATCTCTTTTGTCCGTGTGAAGTAGACGTCCGTTGTTTCTCCGTTCTTGATCTCTTCGTCACTTGCTACTTGGAATCTTCTCAAGTCAAGCCGTGTCGCGGTCCCCTTTGACCGAATTATAATCTTAGGGTAACAAGCCCTTCAAGCTATTTCCCACTAGAACATCTGACAAGTTATAACTAGGCTTAACGACCCTCGATAGCAGAGGGAGTTAGACGTGAGATCACTGGAAGAGCTCGCCAAGAGTGCTCGCGAACTGAAAGAACGCGGCATGTCCACGTACGAGATAGCAGACGAGTTGAAGGTTCAAGCCGACACTGTTGTCTGGTTATTGCTTCACGGCAAGGAAGGAGTCAAGACAAAAGAAGCCTACGATGTCTATGTTAACTGGAACCCGATAGGATCCAGCGTTCGACGCCTAACCCTAGTCGGCCGAGCGATGGCAGACATGGTCCGCGAAGCAACAGAAGCGGGACTAATGGAAGAACCGGAGGTTGTTGCGGGAATCGAGAGCGGTGGCATGGCCCTAGGACTCATCGTCGCAAGATCGTTGAACAAACCCATCGCCTCCGTGCGACCCCAGAGACTTGGCGAAAAGAAAGTCGCTGGCGCAGTAAACCCGAGCTTCGCAAGAGTCGAAGGCAAGAAGGTATTGATCGTCGACACAATACTCCGGATGGGAGAAACGATCAGGGCCGCTATCGAGACACTTACAGGAGTAAAAGCGAAGGCTGTCGGAGTAGTCGTGCTCGCGAACAAGAGCGGAAAAGAGAGTATCGAAGGAGTTCCCCTACGATCCCTAGTCGAGCTTTTGCCCGTGGCAAAACAGTGAGAAGCCAACGACCAAATGGAATCGAAAGATGGAAGAGGATCTCACCTGCCTCAAAAGCGTGCAATTATATCCTACGGATGCGGCCGGTATAACGGAAGCGTAGAGAAATGCCAACCAAGTTCATGCAGTCCCTGGACCCACAAGTCTACGCAGAACTCCGGAAGATCGCGAAGGACAGAGGCATAACCATGCAAGAGCTAATCAGAGCCGTAATCGTCCCCGATTGGATGAGAAAGGATGGAAGCACCGGTTCCGGCCGATTTCCAAGGAGATCTCGAACGGCACGCAACGCATCCAAGAGAGCTAGAACCAGGATTACTGTCTAGCCAATCAAAGCCCAGGCAACGCTTATTTCTCGGCTGACGCAAGACTCCGAGTTGAAGAGTCAACGTTGTCTGCTCAAGATCGAGCCCCCACCTATGCAATCTCACTACTCGCAGGAATATTGACATTCATCGGTGGACTGGCCAAGGCATCTACCGCTGGGATTATCAAATACACTGCTTCCGGAGCGACCTTCAACAATCTCGTGGGGAATAGTGTCCGGTCGACCAATTTCGGTTTTGCGCTAGCGAGCGCGCGAATCTCCGCAGTCATTTTGATCCTCTCTGGAATCCTGGTCTTGGTTAGTGCAGTAGTGATGAGTTTTCGGTCTCATCAATACCCCGCATGGGGAACTGTCATTCTAGTATTATCGGTGGTCGGGCTCTTCGCAGGCGGCAACTTCCTGACAGGAGTCGGTTCGGTCCTTGGAATAATAGGCGGGCTTTTGGCGATTACATACAGAACAGCCCTACGTTCCGTGCCTGCGTGATTCCCCCGACCTCAAATTTTCAGCCCGGTTCCCCGAACGAGGCTTTGGCTAGAGCCGTAGTCTTATCTTCAGCTTGTGATCAACCAGTCTTTAGGACACATTGAGCCCAGAAGCGAAGTTGACCTATGTTACGTTGCTCGCTGACCCGAGCATTCATCCGAAATATGAATCGGCATTGAAACAGGTTGAAGCCAATTTTGGAAAGCATCATCCGATGATCATCAACGGTGGAAAAGTCCTCGCGGGAGAGGGAGAATTCGATGTCAGAAGCCCTCTTGACACCAAGATCCTTCTAGGCTATTTCCAGAAAGGAACAGCCCAATACGCGCGGAAAGCCATCGGCGCGGCCAAGGACGCGTTCGAAGAATGGAGCAGGATGCCCTGGACGGAGAGAGTCAGGATCATCCGGAAAGCCGCCGACCTGATGGAGGAGGACCGATTCCAGCTTGCAGCGCTAATCACCTACGAGGTCGGCAAGAACCGATACGAGGCTGTCGCAGAAGCAAGCGAGGCAATTGACATGCTCGACTACTACGCTGATCTGATGGAGCAGAATGATGGATATGTGAAGCCTATGAAGCCAGGCGCACCGGGCGAAACCTCGAAGAGCGTTCTCCGCCCCTACGGAGTATGGGCAGTCATATCACCGTTCAACTTTCCGCTCGCCCTGGCCGCAGGCATGGTGGCATCCGCACTCGTCACTGGCAATACGGTTGTGTTTCATCCCACAAGCGCCGCACCTTTGTCGGGGCTAAAGCTGTACGAGACACTCATCAATGCTGGAGTACCACCTGGAGCGCTGAGCTATGTGACTGGTCCGGGCGAGTCGTTCGGCGAGGAAGTCACAGGGAACCTTGATGTCGCAGGCATAGCCTTCACCGGCTCGAAAGACGTGGGCATGAAGCTCTACCGCGACTTCGTTAACAAGCAACCCTATCCGAAACCGTTCATCGCTGAAATGGGCAGCAAAAACCCCGCCCTCATCACCTCAAAGGCCGACCTGGATAAAGCGGCAGAGGGAGTAGTCAGAGGAGCGTTCGGATACAGCGGCCAAAAATGCAGCGCCACATCACGCGTCTACGTAGAGAGAGGTATCAAGAACGACTTCCTCAAGATCCTCAAAGACAAGGTAGACCACCTCAAAGTCGGGGACCCCCGAGACAAGGACGCCTTCGTCGGACCTGTTATTAACGAAAAATCGGTGAAGAAATACCAACGCTATCTCGAACTCGCAAAGAAGGACGGCGGCAAGATCGTTGCCGGAGGCGGCCTGCCTGAAGACAAGAAACTGTCCAAAGGCTACTATGTCAAACCAACAGTCGTCGCAGGCCTACCCTCGAACGACCGTCTCTTGAAAGAGGAACTGTTCCTGCCTTTCATTGTCGTCGACGAAGTCAAGAATTTGGACGAAGCGCTGAAGAAGGCAAACGATACCGACTTCGGATTGACAGCAGGGATCTTTAGCAACGACCAGAGCGAGGTTGACAGCTTCTTCAAGAACATCGATTTCGGCGTCGCTTATGCGAACAGAAAAGGCGGCGCAACAACAGGCGCCTGGCCAGGCTCTCAATCGTTCGGCGGCTGGAAGGGAAGTGGAGCGACAGGCAAAGGAGTCGGTGGACCCTACTATCTGCTAGAGTTCATGCACGAACAAGCCCAGACAATCGTCAAAGACGCCTAAACAGCCAATCGATCTATCTCGTTAAGGAACATCTCTTCTTTTCCTACTGGAAACACGCCCGAGGCCGCAACGGAGTGTCCGTCGCCGAAACCACCCACCTTCGAGCAGGACTCAGGAAGGATCTTCGAGAGCGAGGGTTTCGTTCCCTTCTCAATAAGGCTCGTAAGGATCTGAGGAGCTCTTCCTGAGACCTTGATCATAGATGAAGGTAATTTTCCCCAGCCCGGAATGTCTGCTGGAACATTCATCATTCCGATCAAATACTTGACTGGATTCACGCCTCGCTGGTAGCGAAGGTATGAGCAGAAGCTTCCGACAACTTTCCCTCCCATTCCCTTGTAATTGTCGTGGGCGTGAAACCACTGAACGTTCTTCTTCTGGGAAAGACCATCTTTTTTTATCGTCACGAGCATTTCTCGGTTGGCCGCTTTTCGCTCTTCCTCGAACTCTTTGGCCGCATCCATCGTTTGGTCGGCGAAACCTGTGGTGCATGCTTCGATTCCCATCTCTGGGCCCTTTCTGTAGTATCCTACTGAGCCGAGAACGTTGAGAAGGCTGGAGGCTCGAGCTCTGCCAAGATTCACGCCCTTAGCCGCGATTTTCAAGTCACTCCCACCAGAATCTCGAACAAGTCCCAGGTCTTTGGCGTCTTTCATTGCGATCAAGTTGAGCCCTTGCGTCTCCCCGGGAAGTTCCAGGGACCCTATTGTCGCCAGATGGGCGTAGTTCGACAGTTTGGGATCGACCGTTTTGCAAAACAGATAGGCTACGGTTGCGGATGAGGCGTCTTTCTCGCCTGAAAAACCGTAGAGTTCAGGATTGAGATTGTAAAGCAATGGATCTTGCGCGGAAATGGTGTCGTGGTGATCCAGCACGAGGATCAGTCCTTTAGCGCTGTTCGCTTTGATCAACCAGTCAACGTGTCCCGAGCCTAAATCGACGTAAGCTATGATACGAGGATGACCTGACTCAAGGTCTTTGATAACTTCCGGGAAGAGCTTGTCCAGACAGATTAGCCTCGTGTTGAGCCCAAGACTTGACAGTGCTAGTTTCGTAAGTGCTGCTGAAGTTAGCCCATCTGCTTCATCGTGATGGAGAACAACTGCTTCTCGTATCCCAGACTCTCGAACGGCCGATGCTGCAGAACCTAATTTGTCCTGGAAACCGCGAAGACCTTCCACAGCTTGTCGTCTCAGTTCTTGGCGAATTGAGCTATGAAATAGCCTGTCTCGTGAGTGTCGGGGTTGAACCTCTGGGTAAGATGAGTGTGATCAAATCCGTGTTCACCAAGTACTGGGAACTGTTCTTCCAAGGTCAACCCTAGTTCTGTTTCCGCAAACCATACGACATCTTCGCATTCCTCTTTAGTAATCGTGCAGACGCTGTACACAATTGTTCCCTCCTTCTTCGTGATGCGAGAAGCTGTCGCTAGAAACTGTTTTTGATAGGCTGCTAAGTTCTCGACATTCTCGACCGTAGTCTCGATCCCGAGCTTCGGGAGTATTCCGAGTCCTGTGCAAGGCGGGTCCACTAACACTCTGTCGGCTTTGATGTTGTAGTCGAGCTGGACGTATCGAGAGTCATGCGATATTAGCTGGTAGTTTGCGCAACCCATCCTCTGCATGAGTTCCCTCGCCTTCTCGATTTTTCGTATGTTGCGGTCAAAACCGATGACCCGAGCCTGATTTCGAGTTAGCTGGCTGATATGACTCGTCTTGCCGCCCGGCGCGCAGTTGAGGTCGACAATAGTCTCTCCCGGTTTCGGATCCAGAATGTGACTCGTCAAAATCGCGGGTAATGACTGGAGGTGGATCTGTCCATTGGAATACCAAGGGGTTTCCATAATGCTGGGCAAACCCGTTCTGCTGCTCTTGATCTCCACTGCGACCCCTTGTCGGTATGTGAGGACGCTTGTCTCGCTCTGGTGGGAGACTCCGGAGCCTACGGCAGTTCCGCTCTCGTCGACCACTGTTATCTTCATGCCGGGTCGCAGTCCATGGCATCGTTTCACGCCGGGAGCGTAAAGGTGTGCGCCTAGTTGAACAGCTTCCGCCGCGAACCTGTTCGCTTCCACAATAACGCCATCGGTTTCTACCCTAGGTGCTTGGGGATGGAGGAACGCGGCATCGTTAAGATGCATGTGAGCTTCGGCGTTCAGACCATTCGCTATCATAGATCGGATGATCGAGTCCCGTTCGGCCTTGAGTGTGTTTATCCGAAGATAATATTTCGAAGGAATCGCGGTCATCGCGGAGAGAACTCTGTTGGTTCGCGTTCCGTAGATTTCTTGGAGACGGCTCTCTAGTCCTGAATCTAGTTCTAACCGTTTCTCGGGAGCTTCTAGAAGCACGGGCGCATCGCTTTAGTGTTGGGAAGCTTTCTGGTTTAATTACCCTTGACTTTGGCTCGGGGAGAAGAAAGGATCCGCAATGGTAAGAGTGGTCTTGGAGCTTCGCTGCGTGAAATGCGCGGTCAAGTTTGAGCGAACCTTCGAGGAAAGGAGAAGACAACTCAACTATTCGGAGGGAGAAATGTTACAGCTCGACGAGAGGGCATGTCCCAACCATTGCGGCGGGGACTGGTTCTCCATCGAAAAACAACACCCCATCCGTAAGTTCAAGCGTCGATTCGGGCAGGACGTCTAACCTGTCCCAGAATCGCCCATTATCAGCCCTGATCTTGAAAATGGGAGGGGGTTCCTAGATTTCCCTCTAACCATTCGGGATGCACCCGATGAAATCCCATTACCCGCCCTGGCATCCAAGCCCAATCTAAACCCTGACTCACGAAACTAGCCCAGAATCCATGCCAGACAGCAAATGACCTCTCTAGACCGGGGGGGTCTGAGCGACTCGACCTCGCGATGCAAGAGTCCGAGTTCCCGAAGCTCCCACGAATATTGTACCCTGTCACCAACCAATGAGGAGCTAACACCCATTCGTGAACTCCTTTCCTCGTGTCTCGAGTTCGATTAGACTAGTTACGTTCCAAGAGAGTTACTCAAGGCTTAAACCGGGTCTTTCGCAAGCTACAATTCGATACCTATAGAAGAGACAGAACTCCGGGATACAGATTGAAAAAGACGGCTAGCAAGAGCCCTCAGCTACTCAACGGCTTTCCCCACATTCCCTTCGACGAGTTCCCCCTGAAGAGATCGGAGGACCTCGTGGTGGTGCTCGAGAAGAACATGCCAGAAGGGGCGAAGGTGGAGGTTACGCCGATGGACACTCATCACTCTCCCTGCATGGAAGAAATGGTCGCGATAATGGTCCATAACATTGAAGAGGGAAAAGATTCCTCCGAGATCTTCACCATCTACCAGTTCTGCCCATCCTGCCACGTGGCAGTCAGAGTCCTGTAGCCCGGACCTATTCCAGATAGATTGCTGGTCTGTACGGTTCCGACATCCTAGCCCGTCCCTTAGGGTCGCCTATCTTTAGGTCTCCTTCCTGCCAGATGTCAACCGCGCATTTGAATTCTCGTTGATAGAAATCTACTGAGTCAACAAAGATGGTTTTCTCAGCCGTGATTCCATCTCGCAAACGCGATTCTCTCATCTCATCCGGCATCTGGTTTGCCTGTTGAATCGCCTTGGCCGCATAGTCTGCAGCTATCTTTCCCAGCGATCGGAGCCTAGGGTCGCCCATAACATCCTTGATGAAGTCACCCTGATTCCTCTTCTCATCCGCAGACTTCAACGCCTTGAGATAGACCTGCCACTTCCAGTCGGCCGCCGTGTAGTAGGCGATGCGCTTCGGGGTGATGCCGGTGGCCTTCAGAATCTCGCCCGTATCATCTAGGACCTGTCGTACGAGTGTCTCCGCGCGCTCAGCTGTGTGATCTTTCTCTGACTCGCTTTCTTCAGGCCAGTCGGTCTGGACAACGAATCCCTTGTTTCCGATACGGCTCCAGATCTCTTCCGCAGTATGTGGCGCAAGTGGGGCCAGCATTCTCGTTCTCGTCTCCAGTACCTTTCGCAGGATTCGGTCGCGATTGTCTGACTTCGGCTTCTTCGGCCCCAGTCTTCGCTTGTACCATGCAATGTCGTTGTCGAGCTGGTAGAGAATGATGTTGATCGCTTCCCGGACTCTCAACCTGTCCAGTGCAATTGTGGCGGTCTGGACTGCGCTGCTCAAACGGCTGACCATCCACCGGTCGAGAGCGGAGGGTTTCGATTTCCCAACTGTTTTCTTGGCGCCTAGTTTTCTTGCCTGTCCTATCAGAGTGGACAGTCTTTCCTGAATCGATACCGCGAGGCTTTCACTGAAGTCCGTGTCTTGGCCCAGTTCCGCGGTCGCCATGACTCCCAAGCGGACGGGATCGGCTCCGAACTTGGCGATTCCCTGGCGGAGCGGGATTATGTTCTCAAGTGATTTTGACATCTTCGCGCCTTCCATCAGGACGAAGCCGTTAGCCACGATTCCCCTTGGCCATTGCTTCTCGGGGAATAGGCTTGAGTGGTGGAATATGTAGAAGGATAGATGGTTGGAAACGAGATCTCTGGCCGAGTGGCGCATGTCGACTGGGTAGAAGTACTGGAACTCGCTTCGGATCCCGCTCAGGATTCTTTTGGGGATCCCGGTCTGCTCCGAGACCGTATCAACGGTTCCTTCTCCCAATATCGTGAAGTTGAAGAAAGCATCAGGTAATCTCGATGTGTCCTTTTCGAATTTCCTGAATACTACCCAGTCCTTGGCGAAGTACTTGGATAGTATGTAGTAGGCCATGTAGACGACTGAGTCGGACAGGGCCTCGATGATCCAGTTCTGGTCCCACGGAAGCTTCGTCCCCAGGCCCACTGTGCGTGCGCACGCTCTCTCCTTCAACCAGTCTAGCGTGTAGTTGAACTCGGCTCGAAGCTCTTCCGGTAGAATGGTCATCTGGTCAAGACATTTGTGGGCGAGCTTCTTCCACTCAGGATCACCGTAGTTGATGAACCACTGGTTCTCTAGAATATGGACTAGGCACTTAGTTCCGCACCGGCAGACTACCGGCGCGTTTCTCAGTTCCAATAAGGTCTCAATTTTTCCCTCTCTCGTCAGTTCTTCGACGATGGCCTCCCTGGCTTCAGCAACAGGCATCCCAGAATAGCTTCCCGTGTTTTCTTTCATGATGCCGTCGTGGAATTCTTTCGAGTATAGTTCCTGGGTCGCATGTTCTAGATGGTGGTCTTTTTGGTCCTTGATCTTGAATTTCTGGATCAGATCTGCTGCAGGGAGTTCAGAGAAGCCCTCAAGTCTGATGATCGATATTGGCGTGGTCGCTTGCAGGAGCTGCCCCGCCTCCGCTGAATCATCGTACCTCTGCCTGAGATCAGTTAGGGCTTGGTAGTCGTAAGGGGCGTGTCCCGGAACGGACATGACAACGCCCGTGCCATTATCGGGTTCCACGAAGCTTCCCGGGAAGACCGGGATCTCGTTGCCCGAGACCGGATTCCGGACAGTCTTCCACAGCAGTTCGCTTGCCTGAATCTCACGTTCCACGGCGACTTTGTGATTCTGGTGTTGAAGCTTCTCGATAGCTTCCTTGCTGACAACCCAGTGCTCACCGTCGACGTTGGCTTTGACATAGCTGGCGTCAGGGTTAACCCACAGGTTGGTAACTCCAAATACAGTCTCAGGCCTCAGAGTCGAAGTGGGATAGAATACCCCGTGCTTTTCGAACTTAACCAAATAGGACTGACCGATCTCAGGCTCGACATCTCCCATAGTATCCACAACCCCTACCGGGCTCTTGTCGTTGGGACACCAAGCGACCGGATGTGTTCCCCTCGTGATCAGTCCTTTCCGGTTCAGGGTCTGGAAATGCCATTCGGTGTAGCGATTGTACAACGGGTCGATGGTCGTGAACTCCCGACGCCAGTCAACGGAGAACCCAATCTCCATCATTCCTTTCTTGATATCTTCGCGGAAGTAGGAAGCCATCGACTTCGGATCTTTCAGCTTCTCCAGTGTGGCGGGTGGGATCCCGTAGATCTTTGTGAAGGTCTCTAAGATCTCAGGGTCGCTTTCGCGTAGACGCTTCGCCATCGCGAAGAGTGGAGTGCCAGTATAGTGGAACCCCATTGGAAAGAGAGTGTTGTAGCCTCTCATACGGTGATATCGG
>Ga0209160_1004674_pt1 | contig 10909 bp, 14 predicted proteins | sample GraSoiAngelo_153_FD_186167 | JGI IMG/M metagenome (GOLD analysis project Ga0209160, IMG submission 186167) | Grasslands soil microbial communities from the Angelo Coastal Reserve, California, USA - 14_1009_12_40cm (SPAdes) (version 2) | ecosystem: Environmental > Terrestrial > Soil > Grasslands ...
TAGAGGACCGGGCTCTGGCTGTGCGCGCAGCCGGCCAGGGCGCCGAGCGCCGCGAGCGCGACCGTGACGAGCAGGCGGGAGTGCATGGGAGCCTCCTCCGAACGGACTGTCTGAAGTAGGACGGCGCCAGTCGCCGCAGTGTGTACCTTATCCGATGCTACACTCCGGCGCGTGTACGAGGGCCGGCGGGCGCCGCGCACGGCGGCATCGTCGCGGCCTACCTCGACGAGATCCTCGGCGCCGCCGTCGTGCGCGCCACCGGCAGGATCTCGGTGACGGGGGAGCTCACCGTGCGCTACGTGCGGCCGGCGCCGACGGAGACGCCGCTGCTGGGACGCGGCCGTCTCGTGGCCGACCACGGCCGCTACGTCGACGTGGAGGGAAGCCTGGAGGAGTTCGACGCCGCGCGCGTCGTGGCGACCGCGCGCGGGCGCTTCTTTCCGTTTGCGACGGCGGGGGTTACGCCCGGGTCAGCAGCGTCGTGAGCACGGGCGACGGCTTGGGCGTCTCGCGGAACCGGCAGCGCAGCTCGGACCGCTCCAGGATCTCCACGTAGGTGCCCATCACCATCCGGTAGTAGTGCGGGTGGCGGCCGGCGGGTCCGCCGTTGTACTCGGTGAGGGCGTCGCGCACGTTCGACCTGCGCGTCATGATGTCCCGCAGATAGGCCATCGCGAACTTCGTGCTGACGACGGGGTCGGCGAGATCGCCGAGATCACGCGCGCTCTTCGCATCGCTCTTCGCGTCGCGTACGGCCTTGACGCCCACCGGCCGCTTGAACGGGCCGACGACGGGCTCCATAATCGCCGCCGTGCTCGGCAGGATCTGGAAGAGCCCGATCTCGCCGGCCGCACCGACCGCGTCCTGATGGAACTCCGACTCCACCTCGGCCTGCGCGAGCACGAGGCAGTGGTCGAGGTTCGACTTCTGCGCCTCTGCCACGAGCGCCTCCGGGAAGCGCTGGAACGCGCGGATGGGGGCCTGCGGGTTCTTCTGGGCGATGTAGTCCAGGATCGAGCGATTCAGGCGCTCGGCGTCCGCTTCGCCGGCGACCGCGATCACGTGGCGGGTGAGGACCAGGCCACCGGCGGCGACCGCGATGCTCAGCATCAGGATCGCCATAGCCTTGCTGTGACGGCTCAACATGCATTCCTCCTTCGGTGTTACTGCCAGCCTTTTTGGCCCTACTGAGGAATACCGAATGACAGAATGGATAAGATCGAAGTAGCGAGAGCCTAGCATCTCGCGGTGCGCTACGCAACCCCTCGTCGGTCTTTAGGCAAACTTCTACCACCGGCTGTGTCAAATGGCTGACGCGCAAATTGGCCAATCTCGCAAAAACCGACGCTTACACGTGTAGCGAAACGGCACGACAACGACCGCTGGCATCGGCCGTGCACATCTTTTTTTTCGGACCGCGCAGTTTTTTTCGACGATTCGCGGTCCGGAACGGGAGGGCGCATGAATCGCGACGAGATCCGTGGCAAGGCCGAGAAGGCATCAAGGAAGAGGCCGGCGAGCTCATGAACGATCCGGAGCTCGAGGCGGAGGGGCGCGCCGAGCGCGCGACCGGCAAGCTGCGCGAGCAATTCGGCAAGGCCAAGCGGAAGGTCGGTGAAGCCGTCAGCGGCGGCGCCGCCCTTCAGCGCCACGAATGCGCACACCTCTTCGCCCATCAGCGGATCGTGCATCCCCACCACGGCCACCTCCGCGACGGCGGGGTGGGCGTAGAGCACCTCCTCCACCTCCCGCGGATAGATGTTGAGCCGCCGCGGATGATGAGGTCCTTCTTCCGCTCGACCACGTAGAGGAAGCCGTCGGCATCCAGCCGGCCGACGTCGCCCGTGTGCAGCCAGCCGTTGCGCAGCGCGCGTGCCGTCTCCTCGGGCAGCCCGTAGTAGCCGACCATCACGTTCGGGCCCCGCACGCCGATCTCGCCCGTCTCGCCCACGGGCAGCGCGCGATCCTCGTCGTCGAGGATCGTGACCTCGACGCCGGGAATCGGCTGGCCCACCGAGCCGAGCTTGCGCACCCCCGACAGGCGGGTCGTGCTCACCACCGGCGAGGCCTGGGTGAGGCCGTAGCCCTCGAGCAGCCGCCCGCCGAACTTCTTCTCGAACGGCTCCACGATTTCCGAGGGCAGGGTGGCGGCGCCCGAGCCCCACGAGCGCATCGACGAGGTGTCGAAGCGATCCGCGTCGGGATAGTTGAGGAGGTAGACGTACATCGTGGGCACGCCGGCCATGCTCTGGACGCGGAAGCGCGCGATCGCGTCCAGCACCGCCTCGGGATTGAACCAGCGCAGCAGCACCGACTTCGTGCCGAGGATGTTGCCGGCGTTCAGCGTCACGAGTCCGTACGAGTGCGAGAGCGGCAGGACGCCGAGGCTCCACCGCTCGCGGTCGAGCTCGTAGAGGCTGGCGGCCGCGCGGGCGTTGCTGGCGAGGTTCGCGTGGGAGAGAGCGACGCCCTTCGGCCGTCCCGTGGTGCCCGAAGTGTAGAGGATCACCGCGAGATCGCCGTCCGCGCGCTCGACGGTGGCGAACGCGTCCGGCTCGCGCGCGAGCCACTCCTCCCACGCCCGCGCGGCCTTCATCGTCGACACCGGGGCCTCGCCGCCCACCAGGATCACGTCTCCGGGCCAGCCCTCGACCTTGTCCGCCAGCCCGGGCGCCGTGATCACCACCTTCGCCGCGGAGTCCGCGAGGATGTGGCGCACCTCGTCCGGTGAGAGGAGAAACACGATCGGCACGATCACGGCGCCGGCCTTGAGGATGCCGGTGTAGGCCGCGAGCACCTCGGGACAGTTCGGCAGCAGCACGACCACGCGGTCGCCGGGGCTGACGCCCATGCGCGCGAGCGCCCGCGCCACGCGCGCGGCGGTCCGCTGCTGCTCCACGTTGGTGAGGTCGCGCCCCTCGAAGTGCAGAGCCGTGTACTCGCCGAAGCGCTCGACGCTCTCTTCTCCGAGCCGAGCCAGGTTCACGCGCCAGATGCTACCATCGCCGCGATGCGCTGGACGGTGCTCGGGCTCGCGTGGCTGGCGATGGCGCCGGTGGCGCACGCCGTCGACGACCCGCCGTTGCGCGTGCCCGACGGGGGCGCCGTCAGCGCCCAGGCGCGCTTCAACGAGGGACGCGCGCTCGCCGAGCGCCGCGACTGGGCGGCCGCGGAGCGCAAGTACCGCGAGGCGATCCAGCTCGATCCCGAGCTGCCCGAGCCCTGGAACGGGCTCGGCTACGCGCTACGCCAGCAGCGCCACTGGGACGAGTCGGTGAAGGCGTATCTCGAGGCGCTCCGGCTGCGGCCGAACTATCCGCAGGCGCTCGAGTACCTGGGTCACGCGTACGTCGAGATGGGCCGTCTCGACGACGCGCGCGCGGTGCACGCGCGCCTGCTGCCGCTCGATCCGCGCGAGGCCGACGAGCTGGCGCAGGCCATCGCCAAGGCCGCGCGCCGCTGAGGCGACCGCCGTGTTCCGCTCGCCGCTCGCGCTGAAGATCGGGCTCCTGATCGTCGTCGTGCTCATCGTGGGCTTCGGCGTGTCCACGATCCTCACCATCCAGCGCGAGGCCGCGCTGCTGATCGAGCAGAACAAGATCGCGGCGCGGCGGCTCACCGCCACCCTCGTGGCCTCCATCGAGGGCGCCATGCTCCAGGAGCGCCCCGACGTCACGCGCACGGTGATCCAGGAGCTGCGGCAGAACTCGCCGGTGGACGCCTTCGACGTCTATCGGCGCACGGGCATGGAAGCCTTCACCGACCTCAGCACGGCCATGGAGGTCGACAAGAACGCCGGGCTGGCCCCCGACGTCATGCGCAACATCAAGAAGATGGCGCGGCCGCCCGGCAAGAAGATCGACGATCCGCTCTTCGCCAGAGCCATCGAGACGGTGGCCACGCAGGAGGCGCTGGAGGCGCGCGGGGGCGTCCGCTACTTCACGCTGCTCACGCCGATCCGCAACCAGGAGAAGTGCCAGGGCTGCCACGGCAGCGATCACCGGGTGCGCGCGGTCGTGCGCGTCGCCAACTCGATGGAGCCCGTGTTCGCGGAGGTGGCGCGGCACCGGAACCGCCAGCTCGCCATCGGCCTTCTCACCATCGTGGCCGCCGGCGCCGTGCTCACCGTTGCCATGCGGCGCATCGTCCTGCGCCCCGTGGAGCAGCTCGCGTCCGTCGCCCGCCGGGTGGGGGCGGGCGACTTCAGCGCCCGGGCGCCGATGGCGGCGCGCGACGAGCTCGGCCAGCTCGGGACCGCCTTCAACGACATGACGGGGCGCCTCGCCCAGGCCTACACGGAGCTCGAGTCCAAGAACACGGAGCTGGTCACCGCGCTGCAGAGCCTCCAGGAGTCGCGCCAGCGTCTCGAGCTGCTGGAGCAGCTCAAGGGCGAGCTGTCGAAGTTCGTCCCCGAGTCCGTCAAGCGCTTGCTCGAACAGAACCCGAACGCCACCGAGCTCGAGAAGAAGAACGTCGAGGTCTCGGTCCTTTTCCTCGACATCGCCGGCTACACCAAGCTCTCCGAGCAGCTCGAGCCCAAACGGCTGAACCACCTCGTGCAGACGTACTTTTCGTCCTTCCTCGAGATCATCCAGCTGCACCACGGCGACATCAGCGAGACGGCCGGCGACGGCCTGATGGTGATCTTCCAGTCCGATCGCGGCGCTGCCGACCACGCGCTCAGCGCGACGCGCGCGGCCTTCGCCATCCGGCAGCGCACGGCGGCGCTGAACGAGGAGTACGGCGGCGTCTTCCCGTCCGTGGCGCTGCACATGGGCATCAACACTGGCGAGGCGTTCGTGGGCGCCACCAAGCTCGGCGGCGGCGCCGGCCAGCGGTGGACCTTCACCGCGAGCGGCTCGACGACGAACGTCGCGGCGCGCTTCGCCGCGTTCGCGCAGGGCGGCGACATCGTGGTCGGCCCGGCCACCGCCGAGCGGATCCGGCAGCACTTCGTGCTCGAGAGCCTCGGCGAGCAGACGTTCAAGAACGTCTCGCAGCCGATCCGCATCTATCGCGTCATCCCGCCCGGGGTGTACGAGAAGATCGTCTGACCGCGCCCGTTCGCGTCGGCATCTGCGCGTGGGCGGATCCCGCCCTCATCGAGTCGCGCGGCTTCTATCCGAAGAAGTCCATGTCCGCGGAGGCGCGGCTGCGCTTCTACGCCTCGGTCTTCGACGTGGTCGAGGTCAACGCGTCGTACTACGCGATCCCCGACGTCCTCAGCGTGCGGCGCTGGGCGGAGCGCACGCCGCCCGGCTTCGTCTTCCACGTCAAGGCGTGGGCGCTGATGACCGGCCACCACCCGCGGGCGCAGTCGCTGCCCGCCGACGTCGCGCGCCTCGTCTCGCCCCGCGCGCGCCGGACGCACCGCGGCGAGATCGAGGCCGGCGAGTTTCCGCCCGAGGCGGTCGATGAGGCGTTCCGGCTGTTCCGCGCGGCGCTGGCCCCGCTGGCCGAGGCGGGCAAGCTCGGCTACGTGCTCTTCCAGCTTGCGCCGTGGGTGCGCTATGACGACGCGCGGCTGGCATACCTCGCCTCGCTCCCCGCGCGGCTGCCCGGCTGGACGGTGGCCGTGGAGTTCCGGCACCGCTCGTGGCTGCCCGACCACGCGCACGAGGCGCTCGGCACGCTGCGCCGCGCCGGCGCCGCGCACGTCGTCGTCGACGCGCCCGTGGTGGCGGGGGCGGTGCCGCGCGTGGCGGAAGTGACGGCGCCCGTCGCCGTCTTCCGCCTGCACGGCCGCAACGCCGAGGGCTGGATGCGCCAGCTGCGCGGTGAGGAGCCCGCCGTGCGCGAGAAGTACGACTACCTTTACAGCGAGCCGGAGCTGCGCGAGCTGATGCCGGAGATCGACGAGGCCGCCGGCGAGGCTGAGCAGGTCTACGTCTCGTTCAACAACAACAACCGCGATTACCCGGTGCGCAACGCCCTGATGATGAAGAAGCTGCTCGGGCAGCCGGTGCCCGGCGGCCATGCCTTGCCAGGCGACCTCTTCGCCTGAGATAGTGGTTTTAATGGCCACGTCGGCCCCGCCGATTCCCCGCGTCGAGCTGGCATACGCGCCCACGCCGCTCCTGAAGCTCGAGCGGCTCTCCGCCGAGCTGGGTGTCGAGCTGTGGGTCAAGCGGGACGACCTCACCGGGCTGCTGGAGACCGGCAACAAGATTCGCAAGCTGGAGTTCCTCGTCGGCGAGGCGCTCGCCCAGCGCGCCGACACCCTGATCACGTGCGGCACGCTGCAATCCAACTGCTGCCGGTGCGTGGCCGCGGTGTGCGCGCGGCTCGGCCTGCGCGCGGTGCTGGCGCTCAAGGGCGCGCAGCCCGCCGAGTACGACGGGAATCTATTGTTGGACCGGCTGCTCGGCGCCGACATCCGCTACTGCACCGATGCGGAGTGGGCGAAGATCGACGAGACGCTGCACGATATCGCTGCGCGCGAGCGGGCCCAGGGACGGACCCCGTACATCATCCCGGAGAGCGGCGCCACCGTCGTGGGCGCGCTCGGGTACCTCGCGTGCGGCCAGGAGGTCGCGCAGCAAGTGCGTCACGGCGCGCCCGAGTTCGACACGATCGCCATCACCGACTTCAGTGGCGGCAGCCAGGCCGGCCTCCTGATGGCCAAGCAGCTCACGGGCCTGCGCGCCGAGATCGTCGGCGTGCCCATCGCCTGGGAGGCCGCGCGCGTGCGCGCGTACGTCACCGATGTGATCGAGCGCGCGCGCAGCCGCTTCGGCCTCGCCGTGCGGCCGCCGGCGGAGGTGCGGCTGCTCGACGGCTACCAGGGCGTCGGGCGCGCGGCCGTGCGGAAGGACGAGCTCGACACCATGCTGAAATTGGCGCGGGTCGAGGGCATCGTGCTCGACCCCGTGTACACCGCCAAGGCCTTCACCGGACTCCTCGACACGCTCCGGCGCGACCCGCGCGCGCTGGGGCGTCGCGTCTGCTTCGTGCATACCGGCGGCGTGTTCAGCGTCTTCCCGTATCGCGCGGCGCTCAGCCGCCTCGTCGACGGAGACGGTCTGGTAGAATCCTAGCCCCATGCCGGAACTGAGGCTCCGGAGCGGCGAGGTCGACGGCCTTGCGCTGAACTACCTTGTCGAAGGCCGCGGTCCCGCGGTCGTCCTCGTGCACGGCCTCGGCGGCTTCGCAGAGTCCTGGCGCCACAACGTTCCCTCGCTCGCCGCGCGGGCCACCGTCTACGCGGTGGACCTGCCGGGCTTCGGACGCTCCGGCAAGCCGTCCGCCGGGTACTCGCTGGCGTACTTCACGCGCGCGCTCTACGCGTTCCTCGACGCCGTCGGCGTCACCCAGGTCTCGCTCGTCGGCCACTCGCTCGGCGCGGCGGTGGCGGTGACCTACGCGCTCACGCACCCCGCGCGCGTCGAGCGGCTGGCGCTGCTCTCGGGTTGCGTGCCCGGCTTCGGCTGGCGGCCGGGCTGGCGCGCGCGGCTGATGACGACGCCGGGCGTCGGCGAGGCGCTGGCCCTCTGCGGCTGCGCGCGGCTCTACCGCGCGGCCATCGCCAAGTGTTTCCACGCGCCGCTCGCCGACGAGGTGGCGTTCCTCGTCGGCTGGGAGTACGCGACGCGCACGACGGCGGCGGCGCGCGCCGCGTGGCTGGCCACCGTGCGCTCGCTCTCCACCGACTTCGTCGAGCGAAGCGCCGACTACCGGCGCGCCATCGCCACCCTCGACCTGCCCGTCCTCCTCGTCCACGGCCGCCAGGATCCCGCCGTCCCCGCCGCGCACTGCGCGGAGACGGCCGAGGGCTTCGCGCGCGCCACCGTGCGCTGGCTCGACGCGTGCGGCCATTTCCCCCACATCGAGCACGCGCAGGTCGTGAACGGCTGGCTCGCCGACTTCCTCGTCGGCCGGCCCGCGCCGCGCTGATGGGCGGGAGCCTCATACCCACGGGGCACACGTGAGCGAGATCACGCCGACGGAGCTGAAGGTGCGCCTCGACCGGAACGACCGGCCGCTGCTGCTCGACGTGCGGCAGGACTGGGAGACGAAGCTGTGCCGCCTCGAGAACGCCGTCCACATCCCGATCGAGGAGATCGAGCTGCGGACCGAGGAGCTGAACCCGGGCGACGAGATCGTCGTCTACTGCCACCAGGGCGTGCGCAGCGCGGCCGTCGCGCAGTACCTGCGCGAGCAGCACGGGTTCAAGAACGTGAAGAACCTTGCCGGCGGGCTGGATGCCTGGGCGCGCACCGTCGATCCGACGATGCGCAGATACTGATGGCCGATTCCTCACTCGCCGTCGAGCGGCGCGGCGACGTCGTCTGGTGTGCGCTCGACCGGCCGCCCCTGAATCTCTTCGAGCCCGGTCTCATCGCCGCCCTGCGCACGACCTTCGAGACGCTCGCGCGCGACGCCTCGATCCGCGCCGCGGTGGTGACGGGGCGGGGGCGCGCGTTCACCGCCGGCATGGACGTCAACGTGCTGCGCGGCATGGACACGACCTCGGCGCGGTCACTGATCGCCGACCTCTGCGCCGCCATCGACGCCGTCCATCGTGCGCCGTTCCCCGTGCTGGCCGCCGTGCACGGCGCCTGCCTCGGCGCCGGCTTCGAGCTGGCGCTCGCATGCGACCTGCGCGTGGCCGCGGCCGACGCGTCGTTCGGCCTGCCGGAGGTCCGCGTGGGCGTGCCGTCGGTGATCCAGGCGGCCCTGCTGCCGCCGCTGATCGGCCCCGGCCGCGCGGCGGAGATGCTGCTGCTCGGCACGCCGGTGGATGCCCCGCGCGCGCTCGCGTGGGGACTGGTCAACCGCGTGGTGGACGCGGCCGCCCTCGCGACGGTGGTGGACGAGACGCTCGCCGCGCTGCTCGCGTGCGCGCCGGGCGCCGTCCGCGCGCAGAAGGCGCTCATGATCCGCTGGCGCGAGACCGATCTGCCGTCGGCGGTGCGCGCGGGGATCGACGCCTTCGCCGCGTGCTACACCGGCGACGAGCCGCGCGAGGGGGCCGCCGCGTTCCTGGAAAAGCGCGCCCCGCGCTTCGGAGGCCGGGTCCGGTGACCGTTCGCGCGATCACCATCGACTTCTGGGGCACGCTGCTCTTCGACCCGCCCTCCAGCGACAACCGCTACAAGACGCGGCGCATGAAGGACTTCGAGACGATCCTCGCCGGCGCGGGCGTGCGCACCTCGGCGACGGCGCTCGATCGCGCGTACGATGAATCCGCATCGCACCTCGGCCGCATCTGGGCCAAGCACCGCGACGTGCCGGTCGAGGACCACGTGCGCGCGATCGTGGGCGGCATCGACCGCGCGCTCGCAATACGGCTGCCCGGCGACGTCCTGGCGGCGCTCGTGGACGCCTACGCGCGGCCGATTCTGATGGTGCCGCCGGCGGTCGACGACGGCGCGCTCAAAGCGCTGCGGACGCTCCGCGACCTCGGCTACACCCTCGCGGTGGTCTCGAACACGATGCGCACGCCCGGCGTAACGCTGCGTCGTGTGCTCGAGCGCTACGGCCTGCTCGGCTGCTTCGCCCACACGGCGTTCTCCGACGAGACGCGCGTGCGCAAGCCCGACCCCGCGATCTTCCTCGGCGCGCTGCGCGCGCTGGGCGCCGAGCCCGCCCGCGCCATCCACGTGGGCGACGACGCCATCCTGGACGTCGAGGGCGCGCGCGCGGCGGGCATGCGCGTGGTGCAGGTGACCGACGCCTCGCTCAAGGCGCTCGGCGCGCGGCGCCCCGACGCCGTGGTCTCGAGCCTGGCCGCGCTGCCGGCCGCGATCGCGCGCCTCGATCCCGTGCCCTGATCACCCCCACGTCGTCGAACCCGGCCGCATAGGAAAATCTTTTCCCACCCTGCGTGATTCCTTGACGATGGGCATCGGTATCAGTACGAATAGACTGTAGGCCTCGCCGAATGAGCACCAACGCCCAACGAGCGTCGAAACTGGTCGATCTCCGGGGGTTCACGATCCTCGTCCTCGAGAACGATCCTGACACCCTCGAGCTGCTGCGCGCGATCCTCGACGCGTGCGGCGCGCGGGTGCTCCTGGCCGACACGGTCCAGCACGCCCGGGGCTACCTGCACACCCTCCGGCCCGACCTCATCGTCTCGGACCTGGCGCTGCCGACGGAAGACGGTCTCGCCTTCGTGCGCTGGCTGCGCGGGCGGCGGGACCTCGACGTCGCGCGCATTCCCGTCGTCGCCGTCACCGCGTTCTACGAGGACTATCCGGCGACCCGCGCGACCGACTTCGCCGCGTACTTCCGCAAGCCGATCCCCATCGACGAGTTCTGCCGGACGGTGGCCGAGCTGCTCGGCCCCGTGCGCGAGCGCGTGTAGGCCCGCAAGCACGAACGCCGCCGGACGAGCCGACGGCGCGCGTGGGGAGCGAACGGGTCTTAGCGCCGGCGCAGGTAACGCGCGCCGAGCAGCCCGAGACCGACAGCGAACAGAGCGAGCGGCTCCGAGGTGACTGCGACCGACCCGGTCGAGTCGCTCGCAGCCGAGCCACCGCTGGTCGAGTTGCCGCTGGAGGCGGCAGCTGCGTCGTGGCCACCGCCACCACCGAACGCGAACGCCGGCGAGGCGGAGAGTCCATGCCCGCAGCGATACTCAAGGCACATGCCGAACCTCTAACGGACTGGAAAGATTTCGATCGCGCCGGGACCCGTCGCAGACACCTGCAGCGCGGACCGGAGAGGCTGCAGCGCAGTGCAAACATCACGGCTCCCCGCTGCGTTCTGAGGGAGGGTTCTTGCGGGGTGTGAGGAGCGTCTATTACCATGGGCGCCGGCATGAACGTCGCCGAGCTACGCGCCAAGATTCGCGACATCAAGGACTTCCCGACCGAGGGGATCCTCTTCAAGGACATCACCACCCTCCTGAAGGACGGCCCCGCCTTCCGGGCGGTTGTTGACATGCTGGCCGAGCGCTACGCGA
>Ga0209160_1004675_pt1 | contig 10908 bp, 11 predicted proteins | sample GraSoiAngelo_153_FD_186167 | JGI IMG/M metagenome (GOLD analysis project Ga0209160, IMG submission 186167) | Grasslands soil microbial communities from the Angelo Coastal Reserve, California, USA - 14_1009_12_40cm (SPAdes) (version 2) | ecosystem: Environmental > Terrestrial > Soil > Grasslands ...
CTAACAATAAATCGGATATTCTGTTTACCATAACAACCGATCCATAAGGAATAGGGTGAAATCGGGTCACATCTCGTGGGCGTGTTGCTTCTGACCTGCTGTCCTTCGCCAAAACCATGGCGGCGCGCAAGCGGTTGATCTGCCGGTCCTGATCCAGACACAATCCCGGCTCGATGATCACTCTCCTGCTCCACCTGCTTCGACTCCTCCCCTTCTTCTTCGGCGGCCACCGCCAGCTCGCGGTCGAGAACCTTGCCCTGCGGCAGCAGCTCGCCGTGTACAAAAGAACGACGGCCCGACCCCAAGCTGCGCACGACGGATCGCCTCTTTTGGATCTGGACGCTTTCCCGAACGACTCCGCGCCGTCCTATCTCCTGCGCGACCGTGACCAGGTCTACGGCCAGCGGTTTCGGCACCGAGTGAAGGGCATGAGGATCGAAGTCCTCACGGCGCCCCACAACTGCGCCGTGTTAGCGTAGGCCTGCGACTTAATCTTTGACCCGGAAGTTCGCGTGGGATCGTGACAAAGCCTTCGGCGGAGTCTTTCTCCGCCTTGCTTCTCTATGTGAACGATGAGCCCCGAAGCCTGTACCCACATGCCTACCCCCCGATGGTGAATTGGTGGGGGCGCCGGCACGGCGCTGCAATCGAACGATTACCTGGCAAGTTAGCCCGCCACCCAAAGCGGTCATTCGCGGAGTGAGCTGAGCCGGCGTGTGGTAGGTCAGGCTGCGGGAGTAATCTATTGCGCAGGCTGAGGCAAATGACGACGTTAGGCGATGAACACAACGAAAAATGGCGCCGAGTGGGAATGGTTTGCGACCGGTGAGATGGGAGGACAACGATGAACAAATGGATTGCAATCTGCATCGCACTCGGCTCTGCGTTCCCCACGCCCTTTCTCCAAGCCCAAACCTGGCCGCAGCGGCCGGTCAAGGTAATCGTGCCTTTCACTGCGGGCGGCCACACCGACACCCAAGCGCGAATCATCTCCGAGCGGCTGTCGGTGGCGCTCGGCCAGCAATTCATCGTCGAGAACCGGGTCGGCGCAGGCGGCGCGATCGCCGCCGAGTTCGTCGCAAAATCTCCGGCCGACGGCTCTACGCTGTTTTTTGCTGGCACCACGCAGCTGTTGAGCCTGCCGCTCGTGCAGAAGGTGAACTACGATCCGCTGAAGGACTTCGCGCCGATCTCGATTCTGGGCACTAACCCGCTCGTGCTCGGCGTGCACATTTCGGTGCCAGCGAATACGCTTCTGGAATTCATCGATTACGTGAAGGCGCATCCCGGGAAGCTCAGCTACTCCTCGGGCGGCACCGGCAGCACGCCGCATCTGTCGGCCGCGCTGTTGGCCTCGCGTGCCGGACTGAAGATGACTCACATTCCATACAAGGGCGCGCAGGCTGTGACCGACCTCGTCGGCGGTCAGGTCCAGATGTCCTTCGGAAACACCTCGGACATGATCCAGCACTCGAAAGGCGGCAAGATCAGGATGCTCGCTGCAACCGGCGAGAAGCGCATGCCGCAACTACCCGATCTGCCGGCGATCGCGGAGTTTTATCCGGGCTTTCGCACCATCGTCTGGAACGGGCTGCTCGCACCCTCCCGGACGCCGAAGGCGATCATCGACCGCGTCGCGCAGGAGGTGGCGAAGGCGGCGCGCGACCCCGTGCTCATCGAGCGGCTGAACAAGATCGGCGTCGATGCGCTCGGCAACACGCCCGCCGAGTTTGCCGCGCTGCTCCGCAGCGAGGCGCCGCTGTGGCGCGACGCGGTGAACGCCGCGGGCATCAAGCAGGAATAGCGATGGACGCTGCTGTGAACTGGAAGTTGGCGTGAAGATCTGGAACAAATTTCTGACCGAGCGCGACAGGGACAAATAGCGCCTAACTCATCAATCCAGAGCGGACGCGCGCAAGAGCGGCGCGCGCCGGTGACTGTGGACGGTTAGGGTCACTGGGTCGGGACAGTTGTCTCATGGCCAGCGCGAAACCTACATCGGGAGAAGCGTCATGTTCATCGAGCGAACCATCATTACTATCGCCACCGCTATCGCCACAGTCACGCTTGCTCACGGGCAAAGCTACCCGACGAAGGTGGTAAAGATCGTTTCGCCATTTGCGGCGGGCGGGATGGGCGATCTGGTGCCGCGCGAGATCGCGACAGGCCTCGCCCAGCTGCTCGGACAGCAGGTGATCGTCGAGAACCGGCCGGGCGCGAACACTATCATCGCGATGCAGGCCGTGGCCAAATCGCCACCCGATGGTTACACACTGGTGTTCACCAGCGCGGGGAGCCTCGCTATCAACGTGAGTGCGTACAAAAGCCTTCCCTACGACCCCATCAAGGACTTCGCGCCGGTCGCGTTGTGCTTCACGACGCCGCTTTATCTGATGGTTAACCCTGCCTTGCCCGCAGGATCCGTGGGGGAGCTCATCGCATTGGCAAAATCGCGTCCGGGCGGGCTCACGTTCGCCTCGGGTGGCAGCGGCTCGGTGAATCATCTGGCCGGCGAGTTGTTCAAGTCGCTGGCACGCGTGGACATGCAGCACGTCGCGTACAAGAGCGCCGGACCCGCGATGTTGGACATCATGGCAGGGCGTGTAGACCTGATGTTCGGGGCCGCCGGACTCTCCGAGGCGCAGGCGGGCAAGGTGCGCGTGCTTGCGGTAACCGGCGCGCGCCGAACCGCGGCCGCTCCCCAATTGCCTACCGTGCAGGAAGCCGGCCTGCCGGGATACGAGGCGACGCTCTGGTTCGGGATCCTCGCGCCCGCCAAAACTCCCGTAGCGATCGTCAATCGGCTGTCCCGGGACATCAACAACGTGCTCGGCCAGCCTGCGATGCGCCCGCGGTTCAGTTCGGGCGACATCACGCCGAGCACGCCCGAAGAATTCGCGGACCTCATCAAGCGCGAGATCCCCAAGTGGCGCAAAGTCTTCGAAAGCGCGAAGATCGATCCGGAATGAGCAAGCCGCTTTCAACAGAATTGACCCAAAGCAGACACTCGTCCCATCACATCATGAGCTCTGATCGCCGTCACCGGATTGTCTTCCGTTGCTTGTCCGAGTAGCGTTGTATCAGTAGCCCTCCGTGTTATCCGTGCCCCAGGTGTTACTTCAACGGAGACTCCGGGAGTTGTCGATAATCGACAAATAGAGGAATCGCTTTGTTCATCACCAAGAAAAGGTCCGTGCGTTGCGTTTTCGGTTGCACCATCGCTGTCCTCGGTGTTTTCATTTTTTCAACTCTTTACGCGCAATCCTGGCCGTCAAAGCCAATTCATCTCCTAGTTCCATTCGTTCCCGGCGGCAACGTTGACATCACAGCACGCGCAGTAGCGCCTGGCCTTCAAGAAGTACTTGGGCAGCCAGTAATTGTCGAAAACAGGCCTGGCGCCGGAGGAACAATCGCCGCAACCCAAGTGGCTAAGGCTCCCCCAGACGGCTACACGTTGCTCATGGGTTCGACAAGCACGCTTGCTGTGGCACCCGCCCTGTATCAAAAGGATTCTTATGATCCGGTCAAAGACTTTTCACCAATCGTCATGCTGCAACAGGTGCCATTTGTGCTCGTCGCACACCCATCCGTCCCGGTGCGCACAGTCAGCGACTTGGTCAGCCTCGCGAAATCTCGCCCAGGGACAATTACCATGGCGTCTGCCGGTTCCGGCAGCTCTAACCACCTCGCCGGGGAGCTTTTTCAGTTATTGACCGGAGCCAAGTTCGTCCACGTTCCCTATAAGGGCAGCGGCCAGGCAGTGACGGACCTTATTGGTGGGCAGGTGCAACTGTATTTCGATCAACTCACCACAGAAATCGGAAATATCAAATCGGGAAAAGTGCGGGCGCTCGCCGTATCTTCAGCCCGGCGCTGGACGGCTCTTCCAGATATCCCGACTTTCATCGAGGCGAGCGTGCGCGAGTACGAGGTCCTAAACGTCACCGGCCTGGTGGCTCCGAGTGGCACACCACGGGAGGTTATTCAGCGCCTTCATGCTGCTTCAATTCGGGTACTGGATTCGCCATTGGTTCGCGAGCGTTTTTCCACGATGGGGGTTGAGCCGGTAGGTGGTCGGCCAGAGCAGTTTGGAATGTACATCAGCGATGACTTTGCTCGCTGGAGAAAGGTTATTGCCGACGGCAATATTAAGGCGGACTAACGTCTCAGCCCCGGTCGTAGATCCAACCCTCAGCGTCCGGGTGCAGTCTATAATTTTCGCTCATGCTCTCCGCCGCCGACAACGAACTGCTCACTCGCACTAATGCCGGTACGGCGATGGGAGAATACTTTCGGCGGTTCTGGCAACCCGTAGCGCTCTCGCGCGAAGTAGCTGAGCCTGACTGTGCGCCGATCCGCGTGAAGGTGATGGGTGAGGACCTGATCGTGTTTCGCGACACGCAGGGGCGAGTCGGGGTGATCGAGCCGCGCTGTGCGCATCGCGGAGCGGATCTGTTCTTCGGGCGAAACGAAGAGTGCGGCATCCGCTGCATCTACCACGGCTGGAAGTACGACGTCGACGGGAAGTGCATCGAGCTGCCGAACGTGCCGGAGGGCTCGGCGTATCGGGGCAAGATCGCGATCAAGGCCTATCCGACGCGCGAGTTCGGCGAGCTGGTGTGGGCGTATCTCGGGCCGCGCGAGCGCATGCCGGAGAAGCTGCCCGAGCTCGAGTTCGCGATGCTGCCGGCGTCGCATCGTTACGTGACGAAGCGGCTGCAGGAATGCAACTGGGCGCATTCGATCGAGGGCGCGCTCGACACGGCGCATTTCTCGTTCCTGCACATGCCGGCGCCGAGCGTGAAGGCGAACACGAATCCGGACGCGGCGGCGGACGAGCGTCGACTGCGCTGGCTGCGGAACGATCCGCTGCCGGAGTTCTCAGTCGCCGAGCACGAGGTCGGCTTCGTCGTGGGCGGCTCGCGCCGCGCCGAGGATGAGGGCTACTACTGGCGCCTGACACAGTTCATGGTGCCGGCGCACTCGGTGACGCCGTCGGCGCTGCCGGGCGAAACCTATTACGCGTACACCTGGGTGCCGATCACCGATGAAGCGTGCTGGATCTACACCTATGCATGGCATCCTGACCGGCCGCTTTCGGCCGAGGAGCGCGCGAAGTACGAAAAGGGCGGCTTCGGCCAGTTTGCAGTGCTCGGGCCGGGATTCGTGCCGGTGCGCAACCGGTCCAATGACTTCCTCATCGACCGCGAGGAGCAGAAGCACAAGAGCTTTACGGGCGTGCGTGGCGTCGCCGAGCAGGACGCAATGGCGCAGGCGAGCCAGGGCGTAATCGCCGACCGCACGCGCGAGCACCTCACTCCGACCGACCTCGGCGTCGTGCGCTTTCGCCGCATCATGCTCGACGCCGCGAAGTCGATCGCCGCGGGGAAGGAGCCCGAAGCGCCGCATCTCTATAAAAGCTATCGGCTGCGTGCCGGCGGCGCGGTTACGCACGCAGCGTCGCTCGAGGAAGTCATGAAGGAGCGCTTTGGCGACGCGCTCGGACGGGCGAGCGCATGATGCGCGCCCTCGCGCTTGCCGCCGCGATCGTGGCAAGTGCTTTTGTGAATGCTGCTGAACCTTATCCTGCGAAGGTCATCCGCATGATCGTGCCGTACTCGCCGGGCGGCACGGGCGACAACATTGGCCGCGCGGTCGGCGCGAAGCTCGGCGAGTTCCTCGGCCAGCAGGTGATCATCGACAATCGCCCGGGCGCTGGCGGCAACATCGGCGCGGAAGCGACCGTGCGCGCCGCGCCCGACGGCTACACCGTGGTGATGGCGGCGACGAGCCTCGCGAGCAACCCGGCGCTGCAGCGCAAGATGCCGTTCGATCCGCTGAAGGATCTGGTGCCGGTGAGCGGCTGCTGCGAGGTGCCGATAATCGTGGTCGTGCATCCTTCGCTGCCGATGAAGGACATCAAGGAGTTCGTCGCCTACGCGAAAGCGTATCCCGGCAAGCTGACCTATGCGTCCTCCGGCATCGGCACCTCGAGCCATCTCGCCGCCGAGCTTTTCCGGGTGCAGACCGGCATCGACATGCTGCACGCGCCCTACAAGACCGACGCGCTCGCGATGCCCGATCTGCTCTCGGGGCAAGTGCCGGTGATGTTCATGTTCCAGACTGCCGCGCTGCCGCAGGTGCGCGCCGGCAAGCTGCGCGCGTTGGCGGTGAGCACCGCGCAGCGCTCGCCGTTCGCGCCCGAGCTGCCGACGGTCGCAGAGGCGGGCGTGCCGGGCTACGAATTCAGCGGCTGGTTCGGCATTTTTGCGCCGGCCGCGACGCCGAAGGAGATCGTCAACAAGATTGCGGCGGCGTCGGTCAAGGCGGTGCAGTCGCCCGACCTGCGCGAGCGTCTGTCGCAGCAGGGCTTCATGGCGGTCGCGAGCGGTCCCGAGCAGTTCGCCGCCTTCTTCAGGGGGGAAGTCGCGAAGTGGGCGCGCGTGGTGAAAGAGGGCGGCTTGCAGCCGCAGGATTAGGCATTCGCAGCCGAGTAACCGAGGAACTCACATGATCACTGCCACCGTCCGATACAAGTTGCCGTCACACATCGATTACGCGGCCTGTCGCGCGCACTTCCACAAGATTGCGCCCGGATTTCGTCAGGCGAAGGGTCTAATAAGCAAGCACTTCATCTGGAGTGAAAGCGGCTGGGCCGGCGGGATCTATCAATGGGAGAGGCTCGAGGACGCGAAGGCCTTTTATTCGGGGCCTTGGCTCGACGGAATTGTCCAGCGCTATGGCATGCAGCCGCAGATCGACTTCTACGAGGTTTTCGCGGTGACCGACAATGCTCACGGCACCGTCGATCTATTCAACGAGCAGCTGGCGCCAATTTGACGCCCAACCATGTGATTGGCTTCTGGCCGAAAGTAGTCGTTCCTGAAACTGCATGTGGCTTGCCGGTCCAACGAGCAGGCGGGCAGCCTAACGCCGGTGCTACGCTTCGCGGAAGCGACCAACTGCGGTGGAGTGTGGGTAGAAATGGGGGTAGGTTCTGGTTCGATCGGTGCACCGCAGATCGCTTAGGCTTTCCTGGGAGATGCGGCACGCATTCGATGACAGAGCAGCTACAGCATTTCAATAAGAGGCTCGGGTTCCAGCATTACATCCCGAGAATTCGTCCGATTTCCGCGAGGTATTGACCTGCTTTCAATCCCTCGGCCTTGGCGGCGTCCAATCCGTCCTCGATGCTCCGCTTCATGTCCTGCAGGGCCTCCCGAACCCAATGGTGCCGGCGTATGGGCGAGTTCAAGACGTTCTTCAGCGTTTCCACCTCGTCTCTCAACAGCTGCATGTCACGCGATCCGCTGCGGACTTTCGCCAGGTCGCGCTCGAGTGCGCCGACGATCCTGGCGACCTCGTCCAGATCTATGTCATCGGCCGGTTTGTGCGTGCTGTCGTTCGCGGCCATGGCGTTTATTCTGCCCGCGCCTTCACGGTCAGTCGCTCTGGACGTTGGGGAAGGCGAATCCGAATGTGGCAATGCAGGCCACGAGCTTCGCCACAAAAACGGAACTTTTGAATGCGGGTCATTTGCGACCCGCTGAATACTGGCGTGCTCTCTCGAAAGGGCTAGATTTTTGCGTCATGAATTCCCTGGTTTAGACGCGTGCGCTTGCGTTGAACTACGAAGTTGAGCCCGAGTGACTGCGCCCGCCCAATACCGGACACTGCCGTGACGTTAGCCTATTTCTCGATCAGAACTTCAAGCCCGTCGGCGCATGCTCGGCTTACAGTGTAGCTAGCCTTTTCTTCCCCGGGCATCTTATCCCAGCCTCCTTTTTCAACGAATTCAGTTCTCTGCCAGGAATTTGACGCCTTCAATTCTTTGAGTCTCGCTTTATAGTTCGGGTCCTTGATAAATTGGGCAACGCAGATCGCCGCCCGAGTCGTCAAGAGCGCCGCGTCGGTCATCTGTTGGGAAGTGCCCCTGGTTGACCATCCTCCCCACTGGAAGCCGATGGTCATCGCGATGACTGCCCCAATAATCAGGCCCCAAACTCCATACTTAACCTTCTCTGCGGTTTCTGGTTTCATTGACAATGCCTCCCTGAAGTGTGGTGGCATACCAGCGGCCGGTACCTAACGAATTCCTCTGGGGGCGTGGCGCCCTAGCGAGATGGAACTACATAAATCGGATTTGGGTTGTATGGATTCCCGGCCCCGTACGGGTTGTTAATGCTGTTTGGAGAATAGGGATTGCCGTATTGACCATAAGGATTCGCCACAGAATCCGGTTCATACGGATTGTCGCTCAGACGACCCCGGTATTGGCCTTGGCTGTCGTACAGGCGAGGCGCGTCGGTCGCATATGGATTTGTATGGGACTCATTGCTGTATGGGCTTCCGTAAGGGCTGTACGGATTCATGAGGCCATCGGGTTTATAGGGGCTGCCAGCGCCATATGGGTTGTTGAGACAGCGCGGATCGTATGGGCAGTTCTGCGCCGCTGCGGTAGCTCCCAGAGTCATGAGAAGCGCGAAACTGAGCGATTTCCAGATTCTCACGGTAGGTCCTTCGGCCCTCAATCGCTTGAGACGGTAGGGAAGGCAAATCCGAACGTGGCAATGCAGGCCGTAACCTTCATAATAAAAACGACCTTTTGACGCCGTGTCATTTGTTCAAATTTCAGATCCGTTAGAGGCGGCGGTGCTTTCACAAAAGCTGTCATGATGAAGTCCTTTAACTGTTGCGTTGCTACTTCGCCGAGCCTGACAGCTTCGGCGTCCTCCGTCTGTGCGTGAACACGCTTACAGAGACGGGCCTTTGAGGGCAATTTCGAAGTGCCCAAGCTCTTGCCTGGAGAGACGTCACCTGCAGGCGCGGCTACCAGCGGTGTAGAAGGCGAGCAAAGGGTGGGCAAAGTACTTCACGGATCCCGGCACCTTATTCGATCACCTTGTCAGCGCGAGCGAGCAGCGACTGCGGACGTGGTGGGTCAAACACCAGCGCGGCTTGTCAGGTAGCCCCACCAGGGCAGCTCGACGCCGGAAAACAGGACCGAATCCATGGTGATCCTTACGCTTCACGCCGGCTTCACATGTCCATGCCACCCATGCCGCCCATGTCGCCCATGCCGCCGTGGGCGTGGCCGCCCTTCTTCTCCTCGACCAGCTCCGCGACCATGGCGTCGGTGGTGAGCATCAGGCCCGCCACCGATGCTGCGTTCTGCAGCGCGGTGCGCGCGACCTTGGTCGGGTCGATCACGCCCATCTCCACCATGTCGCCGAATTGCTCTGTTTGGGCGTTGAAGCCGAAGTTGCCCTTGTTCTCGAGCACCTTGTTGAGCACCACTGACGGCTCGGCGCCGGCGTTGTCGACGATGATGCGCAGCGGCTCTTCGAGCGCCTTCATCACGATCTTGATGCCCGCCTCCTGGTCGTGGTTGTCACCCTTGAGCTTGCCTTCCAGCACCTGCTTGGCGCGGATGAACGCCACACCGCCGCCCGGGACGATGCCCTCTTCGACTGCCGCGCGGGTCGCATGCAGCGCGTCCTCGACGCGGGCCTTCTTCTCCTTCATCTCGACTTCGGTCGCGGCTCCGACCTTGACAAGCGCCACGCCGCCGGCGAGCTTCGCCACGCGCTCCTGCAGCTTCTCCTTGTCGTAGTCGCTGGTCGCCTCCTCGATCTGCACGCGGATCTGCTTGATCCGGCTTTCGATCAGCTTCTTGTCGCCGGCGCCGTCGATGACGGTGGTGTTTTCCTTGGCCGCCTCAACCTTCTTGGCGCGGCCGAGGTCCTTCAGCGTCGCGTTCTCGAGCTTGAGACCCAGCTCCTCGCTGATCACGGTGCCGCCCGTGAGGACGGCCATGTCTTCGAGCATCGCCTTGCGGCGGTCGCCGAAGCCCGGCGCCTTCACGGCGCAAGTCTTCAGGATGCCGCGGATGTTGTTCACCACCAGCGTGGCAAGCGCCTCGCCTTCGACTTCCTCGGCGATGAGCAGCAGCGGCTTGCCCGCTTTTGCGACCAGCTCCAGGAGCGGCAGCAGCTCGCGGATCGACGAGATCTTCTTGTCGTACAGCAGGATGTACGGATCCTCGAGCACGCAGATCTGCTTCTCGGGATTGTTGATGAAATACGGCGACAGGTACCCGCGGTCGAACTGCATGCCTTCGACGAGATCGAGCTCGTTCTCGAGCGACTTGCCGTCCTCGACGGTAATCACGCCTTCCTTGCCGACCTTTTCCATCGCATCGGCGATGATCTTGCCGATGTCGTAGTCGAGGTTCGCCGAGATCGAGCCGACCTGGGCGATTTCTTTGGAGGTAGTGCAGGGCTTGGAAATCTTCTTCAGCTCCTCGACCACGGCGAGCACCGCCTTGTCGATGCCGCGCTTCAGGTCCATCGGGTTCATGCCCGAGGCGACGAACTTCATGCCCTCGCGCACGATGGCCTGGGCGAGAACGGTTGCGGTCGTGGTGCCGTCACCGGCCACGTCGGAGGTCTTGGAGGCGACTTCCTTCACCATCTGCGCGCCCATGTTCTCGAACTTGTCCTTCAGCTCGATCTCTTTCGCGACCGAGACACCGTCCTTGGTGACGGTCGGCGCGCCAAACGAGCGCTCTAGCACGACGTTGCGGCCCTTGGGCCCCAGCGTCACTTTCACGGCGTCGGCCAGGATGTTCAACCCATGGACCATCTTGGTGCGCGCGCCTTCGTGGAAACGGACTTCTTTGGCAGGCATTGCAGTTTCTCCTAGTTCAAAATTGTCGGGCTGCCTTACGCGCCTTCGATGACGCCCAAGATGTCTTCCTCGCGTATCACGAGGAGCTCATCGCCCTTCACCTTCACGGTCTGCCCGGAGTACTTGCCGAACAGCACCCGGTCGCCGACCTTGACATCGATCGGAATCAATTTGCCGTTATCGTCCTTCTTGCCCTTGCCCACGGCGAGGATTTCTCCC
>Ga0209160_1004676_pt1 | contig 10908 bp, 10 predicted proteins | sample GraSoiAngelo_153_FD_186167 | JGI IMG/M metagenome (GOLD analysis project Ga0209160, IMG submission 186167) | Grasslands soil microbial communities from the Angelo Coastal Reserve, California, USA - 14_1009_12_40cm (SPAdes) (version 2) | ecosystem: Environmental > Terrestrial > Soil > Grasslands ...
AGCGAAGATGAGTTATCTCTGGACGGTCTCTCACGGCAAGCCGGGGAGCCGCGGGACCCTCGTGACCACCTTGAAAGCCGTTTTCTTCGCGACACCAGCGGACTACCGGTCATGGCTCGAGAACCACCACGACAATACCGCAGAATTATGGGTCTGGTTCTATAAAATGACCTCTGGGAAGCCGAGCATTACGTGGCCGGAGGCCGTAGACGTGGCGCTCTGTTTCGGTTGGATCGATGGGCAGCGGAGGGGCATCGACCGGGTGAGCTACACGATCCGCTTCACGCCGCGCAAGCCGGGCGGCATCTGGAGTTCCGTGAACATCAAACGCGTCAAGGAATTGACCGCTCGCGGACTCATGAGGCCCGCGGGTCTCAAGGCCTTCGAGGCGCGCAATCCTGGGAAGTCCGGCATCTATTCGTACGAGCAGAGGAAGCCCGCTGAACTCGACCCGGTCGCCGAGCGACGGTTCCGGGCGAACAAGAAGGCGTGGGAGTTCTTCCAGAAGCAACCTCCCTCGTATCGAAAGGCGGCCATTTGGTGGGTTGTGAGCGCGAAGAAAGCGGAGACCAGAGGCAAGAGACTGAGTGAACTCATCCGACATTCGGAACAGAATCGAACCGTCCCACCTCTCACACGTCGAACCGGGCCCAGGTGACGCGAAAAAAATCGTTCGTCCACGAATCGGCGTGCCCACCCATACGTAGAAATCTTTCAGCTTCTTCCGCGCCGCATGGAGCCGCGCGCGATGGCCGAGCCCGTCGTCCCAAAGCGGCGCCGTCTCGGATTCTCTGAGATCCCCCGGAAAGTCCGCTGGATCATCTACGCGAACGCGGCGGGCGGGGTGGGGTTCGGATACCTGATGATCTTCATCACGGCGTACTACCCGCAGATCGGCATCGGCTCCGGGACGATTGGACTCATCCTCGGCGCCGAGGGGGCGTCGATGGTGGTCTGCGCGGTCCCCTTGGGCATCTATTCCGACCGCCGCGGACGGAAGTCCCCGCTCCTGGTCGCCTCCGCGGTCCTTCCTCCTACCATCCTCGTGTTCGCCTTCACCACGGAACTCCGATGGCTCGTCCTTGCCGCAGTCGTGGCCGGCGTCGCGGAAGGCGGCTTCCTCGCAACCTGGAACGCGATCATTGCAGACCAAACGACGACGGAGCAGCGGAACGCGGCCTTCGCGCTGTCGTTCATCCTGGGAAACGTCGCCGGCGGCCTGGGCTTCGCTCTGCCGATCCTCTTCCCCGCCCTCGAGGCGTGGACGGGCCTCGACAGCCGCGCGGTCCACGTCACGGTCCTGCTGGTCACGGACGCCTTCGGGTTCCTCGTTCCGATTGCCCTCATCGTGCTCTTGCGGAACTACCGCGAGACGCTACCCGTCCGGGGAGCGCGGCCGAAAGGGACGGACTGGAGGCCTCTGCTGAAGTTCTCGAGCCTCAACGGCCTGATCGGTCTCGGTGCCGGTTTCTTCATTCCTCTGGTGACCACGTGGCTCTACCTGAAATACGGCGTCCCGGACACGTGGAGCGGCCCGCTCCTGGCGCTCTCCAACATCACGATCGGCCTGTCCGCCGTGGTCAGTGCCGCCCTTGCGAGGCGATACGGGCCTGTCCGCGCAATCGTCATGGCGACCGGGACGTCGACCGCGTTCCTCCTGAGCCTCGCGTTCCTGACGAGCCCAGTCGTCGCAGCGGGCTTCTACCTGGTCCGTGCCGCCCTCATGAACATGTCCGCGCCAATCGCGGATTCGTTCCTCATGGGCATCGTCTCTCCGGAGCAGAGGGGCCTGGCGAGCGCCGTGAACTCGATCATCTGGCGGCTCCCGAACAGCATCACGACGGTCTTCGGCGGCCTCTTGATGCAGGCGGGCAACTACGATCTGCCGATCTTCCTCGCCACCGCGTTCTACGCCGCCTTCGTGTCCGGATTCTACGCCGTGTTCCGCAACGTGAAGCCGACTACGTGAGAGAGGGGCGGAGAACCTACGGGTCCGCCTACTCCCCGGTGGAGATGCGTTCCCACACCACCATCACATGCCGGAGACCGACCCCGAGTTCATCGAGGCGTCGCAAGAGGAAGAAGCGGGCCCGTGCGGGGACGAGTCCGCCGAAGTTCGGCGCGAACGGGAGACCCCAGGTCGTGCTTCGGACCTGCCGGAAGCCATTCCTCTGAGCGAGCCCCGCAAGCTCCCTCACGGACGCCCCTTCGATCCGATGGCTGTGCGGGCTACCATCATACCGGTCGAAGAATTCCGGATGGAGGAATTGTTGCCGCTCGTCCGACCGGGACAGAATCGCCTTCGCCCGTTCTCGGGGGAGGAGTCGGAGGAGCATGAGGACGATCGATTCCGTGTTCGGGGTCGTCAGGACCAGCCGGCCGCCTGGCTTCAGAATCCGCCGGACCTCCTCGATGAAGCCCTCCGGACGGGTCAGGTGTTCGTACACTTCGGAGGCCACGACGCTGTCGACGGAACTGGTCCGGAACGGGAGACCCGCATCCGCGGTGGCGGCGAGGTAATCCACTCGGTCGGAGGTCTCGGCCGCTTTTCGCAGGCTCCCTCGATCCACGTCGACGCCCACCGCGAGTCGGTTGCCCGGCAGGTGGGGGAAGCATCGCGTGGCGATCCCGGATCCCGAACCCACCTCGACGAGGACCGCGTGCGGTCCGTCCAGGAGGGCCGCGAGGAGCATGGCCGTCCGGACCGCGCCATAGGTCGCGACCGCTGTGGTCGTGCTCCCGGGTATTTGGCCCGATGCGATGGCCCAGGCCATCCGATCGTTCGCGCGCAACGGCCCGCGCAAACGTGGCAGGATACTTTTCGTTTTGTGCGAAGGCTTGCTGCGCCGAGTCCGTCTCCTAGAGCCACCGGTGTCGCCCTGGATAGAAGACGGGCCGCCGGTCGGGATATCGGTCCTTGTATCGCAGGTACTTCTCGTGCCAGTGCCGGTAGCGCTCGTCGGAGCTCTGGAAGCGGCGGTGCGGAAACCGGATGAGGGCTTGTTCCACGGCCCACACGTTGCGCGGGGAAAGCCGCCAGTCCGCCCGCAAGGTACGCAGGTCGAGGACGCCATACCCGTTGATGCGCCCGGTCCGATCCACGTAGGGGTCCACGTAGGAGAAGACCAGGTCGCGCACGGAACGGAAGAGGGGCTTTCGGCCATGGAGTCCCGGATCGCGCGAACGGGCGACGGATCCGAACTTGGATTTTGCGCGGAACAAGAACACGACGTGATCGATGTCGTCCTGGGACTCGATATCCAGAACCATGGGCGGAAACCCATGTTGCTCCAGGATGGTCGCGGCGGACAGAGCCGCCTCCAGGCAGTGGGCCTCGTTCGTTCGGACGACCCCCCGGAAAGTCCGGAGCGTCTCGCCCCGTCCCTCGTGGTTGTATGGAAGGGACTCGAGCCAACGCTGGACCCGCTCGGGTGTCGTGGCGGCCTCGATGATGCGACGCTCGCGGGACGTGAACACGGATCGAGGGGGCGCCGGGCTCATCGAAGGAGGTCCCGCGCCTGGCGGGCCGTTAGCGGCGGACCGTAGATTGGCGAGCCGGGCTGTTGCCGCCGCCCGCCTTCTCGCAAAGAGCCTGTGTCGATCGGCGCGAACCCGATTTCCCCGATGAGTTTCGCAACGACCGATTTCGCCTGCGGGTCGTCGCCGGCGAGAAAGATGACAAGCCGGTCTTCTCCCACGGGTCGGGACCCCGTCTCGAGGGTCTTCCACCCCATCGTGTTGAAGGCCTTCACCAACCGGGCCTTGGGCATCCGCTTCGCGACTTCTTCGCTCGACGTTTCGTCTCCCAGGTCCACGGCACGACCGACCGCGCTGTATGCGTTCATGGCGTCAATGACGATCTTTCCGGAGAAGACGTCCCTCGGTGGGAGCCCGTCCATCCTCCGCCATGGGATGGCGAGCAAGATCGGATCGCCGAACTTCGCGGCACCTTCTGGGGAATCCGCATGCGCGCCGCGACCGATGGAGGTAACGAGGGGCGCCAGCGAGTCAGGACCCCGCGAGTTCGACACCGCGACTTCGTGTCCCGCCCTCGCAAAGAGCGTCGCCGCCGTACCGCCAATGTGGCCTGCTCCGATGATCCCGATTCGCACGCGGACACCCTCCGATTGAGGCCGATGAAGACGTCCCTTCTCTATGGATGTTCGGGTCTCCTCTTCGTTGTCCGATAGGCCGACTCGTGGAGTCGCAAGTCTTTTGACCGCCGAGTCCGTTCTCTGACCCTCATGCGCCTCGTCCTCCTTGGGCCTCCCGGAGCCGGCAAGGGCACCCAAGCCGCGAAGCTCTCCGCACACCTGAGCGTTCCACGGATCTCCACGGGGGACATCCTCCGTCACAGTGTGGCCGAGGGCACCGAACTCGGGAAGAAGGCGAAGGCATACATGGACTCCGGAAAACTCGTGCCGGACGAACTCGTCATCGCGATGACAGAACGCCGTCTGAAAGAGAAAGATGCGAAAAAGGGATTCATCCTCGACGGCTTCCCGCGGACGATCGCCCAGGCCGAAGCCCTCTCGAAGCTCACGGACCTCGACGCGGCCGTGAACCTGTTCTTGGAGCCGGAGGAGCTGATCAAGCGGAACACGGGACGACGGGTCTGCCCGAAGGACGACACCGTCTATCACATCCTCATGAATCCGCCGAAGAAGGCCGGCGTCTGCGACAAGTGCGGGACACCCCTCGTGATTCGCGCCGACGACCGCGAGGATGTCGTGAGGAAACGAATTGAGACGTACGAGAAGCAGACCGCCCCGCTGATCAAGTACTACCGCGACCGCGGACTCTTGAAGGAGGTCTACGCGACCGGCTTGATTGAGGAGATTTTCCTTCGGACGATCGAGGCGCTCAAAACCTGAGCCTCCCAGTCGTCCGAACCGAGGTGGGAATGGATGGACGGGTTCGACCTCGTGGTCATTGCGACCCTCGGTCAAACGGTCGTCCTCACCGTCACCCTGATCGTCTTCATCCTTCAGCTGCGGAGCCAGACGAAGGCGATCAAGGATGCCGCCTACCAGGACGTCTTGGACGACTACAACGATATCATTCGCACCCAGGTCAATCGACCGGAGATCGGGGAGCTGCTGGACGATCTCGTGAGACCCGGTTTGGTCTCCGCACTGGACCTTCCGCCGCTCTCGTCCCGAGAGAAACTCGTGCGAAGCTATCTCCTCATGATCTATGGATTGTTCGAGAGAGTCTACATCCTACACGAGAAGCGGTGGATCGACGACGCCTCGTGGCGTGAATGGGCGACCTGGATCGAAGTCATGTCCCGAAACCCAATCTTCACCCATGTGCACACGATCTCCCGCGGGATGTTCAACGCCTCGTTTCAGGAATACGTGACAGGCCTCATGGCGTCTTCATCGGTCGCCGACGGCGCACAATCGAGGGCGCCGAAATCCTGAGAGGTCGTTCCGCGATTTGAATGCGAGACTTTAGGCATAGAGCACGTTTGCCCTGCAAGCCCTCGTAGGTTAGCTTGGACAGACTACAGGCCTGCGGAGCCTGAGACCTGGGTTCGAATCCCAGCGGGGGCGTCTTCCTCTAGACCTCGCCAAGCCATCTCGAAAAGTGTTGCTTCCATCTGGACGGAGAGGAAAATCTCATCACTTTTGGGAGTTTTATCGGTACCAGTACGTCCATCCGATACCAAATCGTGAGCAATGAACATGGACTCTTCGACTCATCTGAAGGCTTAAGTCTCGGACTGTCTGCAGCCCTCGATGGCCTCCACCCTGGAACTGGCCCTCCTCGCGGTGGCCCTGATCCTGAACGGACTGCTCGCGGGAGCGAGCCTCGATAAGGCGATTACACAGCTCCCTGCCCGGAGAAAGATCGGACTTCGGGCGATGGCCGAGTACCATCGGGCGACCGACCTCGGCCCCGGCCTATTCTTGTACCCGATCTTGGGCCTGGGCGCACCCCTGCTCACATGGACTGCGGCGGTGGCTCTTTTCCAAGGAGGAGATGTCTCCGCAGGTGCAATTCTTTGGATTGCCGTGGGAGCGGTCCTGTCGATCGGCCACGTCATCACGACCGCGATGGCGGTCCCGAATCTCCTTCGCCTGCGAAAAGGAATCCTCCCGGAGAAAGAACTCGGAGAACTGTATCAACGCTTCGCGAGATGGTCCGGGGTGAGATCGCTTCTCCAAGTGTCGACGTTCATGGTCGTGGTCATTGCGGCGGTTTCGGCCCTGTAAGTTCTCGTCCACTGCACCCGGAGGCCGGCTCACATGAGCCCGAGGGGGCCGAGTTTCTCCGGGAGATACGTGTCAGTCACGTAGTCGAGGCCGTACTTCGCGAGCGCCTGTTGTTCCGCCTTCTTGTTGAGCTGAAGCATCGCCTGGATCTCGGTGCGCCAGAACTCGTCGTTGAAACGAGGATCTGTCATCTCTGCGTTCAACGCGCCGATGTCCCTCGGTGTGAGGGCGTCCGTGGGCAACTCGTAGTTCAGGATGTCGCTCGCGGTGATTCCGACGAACTCCGCCGTCGGCGTCGCCAGATACTCGGAGATATGGGCGGTCTTGATGGCTCCGTAGGCCACCGACGCATGAATTCGAAACGACCAGGGATCACCGTCCGTAAACGTAGCCACATTAATTTTCAACTCCTCATTTAATCTTTTCAATAATCGACGTGTACTTCGGCTGGGTTGACCTTTGAGGTGCACGAGGATGCATTTGGCGTCCTCATCGAAACCGTTCTCCACGAGGCGGTCGAACATACCTCCGGTCTCGATCGCGAGGATGAACTTCGCGTCCGACTCGACCAGTTTCACCTTTTCTTTCTCCACGTTGTAGGGGATCGTGTAACCCGCATCCCCGACGTCGTCGCGGCAGTTGATCCGCTTCCGATCTCCGTTCCGGGTGATCTCCTCGAGGGTCAGGTTCCCGATCACGCTGGCCCCGCTCTCCTCAGGCCGAAGCTTGAAGTCCTCCCGGAGGAGCTGCGTGATGACCTCGAGGTCCTCCGCCAGGAGGTTCGACTCCTCTTGGGCGTGGAACTTCGCGATGTCCCAGCCTTCGGAAATGTAATACATCTCCCGCAGCGTGGATGACTTACTGTCGCGAATCATGTCCCGGATAAATTCGAGCACATGCATCGTACGAAGGAGCATGAGTGCCCCTTTCAACTTCTTCGCACTTCGCACGCCCATCAGGCTGCCGTATTTCCACACTGCGTGCTTCGAATCGAATCGGATGTTCGCCTTCGTCCGGAGCGGGATCTTCATCTTTGGGATCTGACCGCCGTCGAGTTCCTCGTAGATCTCCTCGGCGATCCCGTACAGTGCATCAACCGCCTTGTTCGACAGAGCCGCGGGGGCTTTCGGTTTCTTAGTCATCTTCGAGCGACTCCTCCGTCTCGTCGTAGTCGATCTCGCCCTCTTCCTCGGCGGGTTCGGGGACAGCCCCCTCCTCGCCCTCGAACTCCGCGTAGTTCAGCTCCCAGTCGCCGGGCAAAGGTTCGGCACCGATCACGAGGCCCGGGTTGATGCCGCTCACGTAGACGTCGGATTCGTCATACTCGGCCTCATCGAGTCCATCGAGGAGAAACGAAATCGAGGCCCTCGTGACGCTGTCGATCCGTTTCAGCTCCCAGGTGATCTTGCCATCGTCCCGGACCTCGGCAGGCTTCGGTTCAATCGATTTCGCCTCCATGCCGCGAGGGAGGAGCAGGTGAAGGTTCAGCTTTTTTCCCGCCGAGGTGAAGTTGTGGATGTTGATCGTGACCGAGTGTCGTTTTAGTTTCTTGTCGTACGCGATTTGTTCGTCGATCCAAACGACGCCCATGATCTTCGTGATCGTGGCATCCAGAGCCGGGATTTTCTTGTTCACGATTTTCGCGGACTTCTCCGCGATCCGCGGAAGGATGAGTTGGACGATTTCGAACTTCTCTTTCGTCTTGGCTCGGTGCACTTTTTTCGTCAAATGCGTCTTGAGCCGGCGCCCGCCCTCCTTGAGCGCGAGCCCCAGCTCCGTCATGATTTCGTCCACGGTTGCGACCGCCTCCTTTGCCTCGGAGGTGTACGGGACCTTCGTAGAGCACACATGAACGAGGATGATGGCCGGGCCGAAGGGAAGGCCCTGCCCACCTCGTTGTTCCAGGCCGTACCGCCTCCAGTCGACGTCGCCCACGGCCTGGGTCAGCGCGCAGCCGCCGGCCTGGTACAGGAGGGGGACCCGGTTCGCGAAACGCAGCACCTCGACCGTCTGGTCCGGGGGCAAGTCTCCCCCGTAGACGATCCCGATCTCGACCTGGAACGGGTTCCCCGAATACACCGCGGGATCGCGGGTCAGAGGGGGCGCATAGAACTCAGGCCTCAGGCTCCCGAGGACATTCTTCAGACCCCTCTTGATGAGCCGTTCCCCGATCGGACTCAGACAGTCCGTCGGCGGGGACATCAACTTGGCCGATTGCATCGCCTCATGGAGCGCCTTCGCTTGTTCGAGGACGAGGGACTTCGGCTTCGTGTCCGGGTCGAGTCCTGCCGCCTCGCAGATCTCCTTCGCGACCCGGGAAGAGACCCGCACGAACTCTTCCTCCAGGAACGCGGCCAGCTTGTAGGATTTCGTTTCCTTCATCATCGCCATGAGGGTCCCGAGTTCGATCCCGTGGGGGTGCGGAGGGATCTCCTTGGTCTTCGGGGGGAGGTCTTCCGTCGCGCGCTCGAAGATCATGTCTTCGCCCTCGGGCGATCGATAGGTGATTCGCGCGTGCGGATTCACGATCGCGGTGGCCTTCAGGTACTCCGGCACGGACTGCTTTCCCGCGGTGTACCGGCCCTTCAGGGGGATCTCGACTCGGGTCCCATGCGCCCGCTCCCACACAACGAAGTCCTCTTCGACCACGTTGGGCCGGTTCTTCTTCGTGTCCAGGATCAATTCGATTTCGTAGGCCACATCCTGTTCGGCGACCTTCGACCGGATTTTCGTGGGTTTTCCCGTCGTGATCTGCCCATACATGACGGCTCCGGAAATCCCAAGGCCTTGTTGACCACGCCTTTGAGCACGACTAAAAAATCGCGAGCCATACAGCAGGCGTCCGAAGACGTTAGCCACTTCCTTCTTCACGATCCCGGGACCGTTGTCTTCCACCACAATGAGGAATTCGTCCTTGTCGACCTTGCGGACCTCGACGAAGATTTCAGGGAGGATGTCGGCGTCGGCGGCGGCATCCAAGCTATTGTCCACTCCTTCCTTGACCGCGGTCAACAACGCTTTCGTCGCCGAATCGTAGCCGAGGATCTGCTTGTTCCGCTCGAAGAACTCGGAGACGCTGATCTCGCGCTGCTTCTTGGCGAGTTCCTCCGCAATCGAGATGGCGGGCATGGCATCACGGGTGGGCGGCGGTGAGAACGCGGGGCGTTCCCATCCCTTGGCCCCGCATCTTAGGGAGTTCCATTTAAGGTTTCCTGACAAACTGTGATGGGACGATTCTATGGAGGGAGACGGATAAACGCAAGCGGCGGGGGTGTGCGAAAGTGCCAACGCCGGAGGCGTTCAGTCCTCGAACACGGCCCCGCACTTCGGACACTTCGCGTCCGTCTCTTCCACGTCGGCCCCGCAGTTCGTGCAGGTGAACGCGGTCGCCTTGGCGGCTTTGCCACCGAACGTCAGCGGGGCCTTCGCGCTCGCCTTGGAATCCTCTGTCGAGGTCTCTTTCGACTTCTCGGCGGAGCGGGCCAGCGCCTTGGTCCGAGCCTCCCGCTGGCGCGCCGTATACCACCACAGGAAGAGGATCGCGAAGTACGTGATGACCGCGAGGATGGTGACCTGGGAGAGCGCGTCTATGGAGAGGAAGAAGCCGTAGAAGGTCCAGCCGGACGCTGTGACGGGGCCGAGGTCGGGTCCCGCGTAGGTCCAGTTAGAACGCCGGTCGGTGACCGAGAACGCGTATCCGTAGATCTGATCTCCGAGCGTCTGATTGACCACAAACCAGCTGCCAGTCTTCGTGTTGTTCGAGCTGGCGTTCGCACCAAGGTACGTCATCCGAAACGGGCGCCGATCGAAGTCGTTAATGCCCAAGACCACGGTGAGATTCATGAACACACTGTAATTGCTCGGCGTGTCGTTCGCCGCGGTGGTGAGCTTCACACGGAACGTGAATGACGTCTGCGGCGGCGCGCGATACGGGCTGACCGTCCCGTTCGAGAGGGCCATGGGGCTTCTGGATAGGTCCGTGAAGCTCTGGAGCGGTAGGGCCTCCTGCTGTGCGACAAGGGCCTGCGTCTGCATGGCCGCCGCGAGGACGATCGCGATGAGGAAGACGACGACCAGGTTTTCCGCGAACCTCCGCAGCTTCCGCTCCCCGAGCCAGTATGGGACCACGAACGTGCTGACCGGCATGAGGAGGATGACCAGGCAGGCGAGCGGGCTCAGAGTGAGGATGTACAGCTCGGCGACGATGATGCCGAGGAGGACCAGGTACGTGATCCGGAACCACACCGTGGGTCGGAACTTCTGGAACCACGTTCGGAGGGAGGCGAGAAGCTCCTCGCGGGTCACGGAACGCGGCGATGCGGGCGCCTGTTAAATAGGTATGCCGCTACCCTGGAAGCAGCGTTCTCGCGTCTCACTTCCACGGCCGAACGTTCTTATAGACTGGTCAAAATAGCGCGGGCCTTCCGCGGGAGGGCGTCGCGTGACGAAGCTCGTCGTGGCCATTGGCGGCAATGCGCTTCTGCCGCCCGGTGGCGGCGACGCGGCGGCCCAGCGCCGTCGAATCGAGGAGACCAGCGCGCGCCTCGCCGACCTCTTGAAAGAAGGCCACGACGTCGTCCTGACCCACGGGAACGGTCCTCAGGTCGGCAACATCCTTCTGCAGAACGAAGAGTCGCGCCACATCGTCCCCGCGATGCCGCTCGACGTGTGCGGGGCGGAGAGCCAG
>Ga0209160_1004678_pt1 | contig 10907 bp, 10 predicted proteins | sample GraSoiAngelo_153_FD_186167 | JGI IMG/M metagenome (GOLD analysis project Ga0209160, IMG submission 186167) | Grasslands soil microbial communities from the Angelo Coastal Reserve, California, USA - 14_1009_12_40cm (SPAdes) (version 2) | ecosystem: Environmental > Terrestrial > Soil > Grasslands ...
GCGATCGGGGCGCTGAACGGGACGAGGGACAAGGTCACGGCCAGGGAAGAGCCGGGATCATTCAGCATGGCGAACATGCTCACGAACGACAGGACGAGCAGCCACGTCACCGGCTGCTGCGCTTGGCGCGCCTCCTGCTCGGTCGAGGACATGGCGCCCACGGCGGCGAACATGGCGGAGTACAACAAGAATCCGCCGATGAAATAGATGATGAAGAGCGCTGCGGTCGCCGTGCTGACGTGCGGCACCTCGAAGAGCTGTGGGGCGTCGTTCCCGCCGCCGGCACTACTGATGAAGCGCCCGCGCTGGGCGAGGAGCAACCGCACGGAGACACCCCAGATGAGGAACTGGAAGATCGATACCGCGCCGACCCCCAGCACCTTCCCCAGCATCAGCTGGAAGGGACGGAGCGAGGACACCAGCACTTCCACGATCCGGGTCGTCTTTTCCTCGAGCACGGAGCTCATCACGTTGATCCCGTAGATCAGGATCGCCGTGTACAGGATGATGGCCATGAAGTAGGCCAACGAGAACGACTGCGCGGCGCTCTCGCCCGTCGTCTTGCCGCCCGAAATCTTCTGCGTCGCGAGGTGCACCCGGACCCGCGCCCGCTCCACGATCCGTGGATCGACGCCGGCGCGCTCGAGCCGCACGGCGTCGACGACGTCGCCGACGGCGCGCTCGAGCGCGGCGATGGCGCCGAAGGCGGAGACGTTGGAGCCGCGGTACTCCGCCGTGCCCGACTCGACGACGGCCTCCGTCAACACGAGGAAGCCGTCGAGGCCCTTCGCCCCCACCGCCGCCGTGAGCGAATCGACCACGCGGTCCGTCGCGGGAACGCGCACCGCGTAGAACACCTTGCTCTGATTGAGCAACTCCGTGACGCGGGCCCCGACCGGACTCGCGGTGCCATCCACGACGACGATGCGCTTGATGCCGGGCCGGCCAGCGAGCAGCGCGGGCAGCAGGAACACGGCGCCGAAGAACACCGGGCCGAGCAGGGCCATCACCCAGAACCACTTGCTGCGAATCCGCTCCACGAACTCGCGCCGCACCACGGCCCAGACCTTATGCATCGAGCCGCGCCTCGGCCCGCGCCGCGTTCGGCCCGACCAGGTCGATGAAGATCTTGTTCAGTGACGGCTCCTGCAGCTCGAACCGCGACAGCCGCGCGCCCGATGCGACCAGGCGCTGCAGGACCTGCTGCGGGTCGGCCCCCGGCGCGAGCTCGAGCTCGGCGTACTGGCCGTAGTCGTCGACCCTGTTCACCAGCCCGCGGTCGGCGAAGACCGGCGCGGCGGCCCCGGCACTGCCGTCGAAGCCGATGATGAGATGGTGTCCGCTCCGTGTACGCTTGATGTCGCTAAGGGCGCCTTCCACCAGCTTACGCCCTCGGGCGATGATGCACAGCTCGTCGCACAGCTTTTCGGCCTGCTCCATGATGTGGGTCGAGAACAGGATCGTGACGCCGCGGCGCGTGAGCTCGAGCACGGCGTCCTTCACCACCTGTGCGTTGACGGGATCGAGCCCGGCGAACGGCTCGTCCAGGATCACCAGCTCGGGCTCGTGCAGGATCGTCGAGATGAACTGGACTTTCTGCTGCATCCCCTTCGACAGCTCGTCGATGCGGCGCAGCCGCCAAGCGCCAAGCCCTAACCGCTCGAGCCACTCGGTCGCCTGCGCCCGCGCGGCGCGGCGCTCGACGCCCTTCATCTCGGCGAGGAACACGAGCACGTCGAGCACCCGCATCTTGCGGTACAGCCCGCGCTCCTCGGGCAGGTAGCCGATCCGGGCGGTGTGGGTCCGGCCGCCGCCGGGTTCGCCGAACAGCCGCACCGACCCCGCGTCCGGCGCGATGATGTCGAGGATCATCCGGATGGTGGTCGTCTTGCCGGCGCCGTTGGGACCGAGCAGCCCGTAGATCGCGCCCCTGGCGACCGACAACGACAGGCTGTCCACAGCGGTGTGGCCGGCGAAGCGCTTCGTCACCCGGTCGAGGACCAGGACCGGGGCGGGGGCGGGCACGGGAGTCGTCATGCGACGAGGCTAATGTAGCCTCGTCAGGAGGATTTCACCGCCTCCGTCAGCGCGTTCCAGGGAAGCAAGGCGCACTTGATGCGCACGGGGAACTTGGAGACCCCGGCGAGCGCCCGCAGGTCGCCGAGCGACTTGTCGCGCGCCGCCGCGTCGTCGCCCTGCATCATCGCGCTCATGCGCTCGGCGAGCGCCAGCGCCTGGGGCACCGGTTTGTCTTTCAAGAGCTGGGTCATCATCGACGCGGACGCCTGGCTGATCGAGCACCCCCGGCCGATGAAGCGCGCCTCGCGGATCACGTCCCCGTCCACGCGCAGCTGCAGGTCGATCTCATCCCCGCACAGCGGGTTGTTGAGCGACACGGCGTGCGTCGGGCCCTCGAGCGATCCCTTGTTGCGGGGCCGGCGGTAGTGGTCGAGGATCAGCTCCTGATAGAGGGTGCTGAGCTTGGGCTCAGGCAGGGACGTATCCAAACAGGGCTCCCGCCTTGACGAGCGACCCGGCCAGCACGTCGACGTCGTCGGGCCCGTTATAAAGGTAGAAGGACGCCCGCGCCGTGGCGGCGACGCTGAGTCGGCGCATCAGCGGCTGGGTGCAGTGGTGCCCGGCGCGGATGCATACCCCGTCCTGGTCGAGGATGGTCGCGATGTCGTGCGGATGGATGTCCCCGTACGTGAAGGACACGACGCCCGCCCGGTGGTCGCGCGGGCCGTACACGGTCACCCCGTCGATTTGGGTCAGCTTCTCGATCGCCGCCTGGGCGAGGGCCTGCTCGTGCTCGGCGATGCGCTCCGGACCGATGGCCTCGAGGTAGTCGACCGCCGCGGCCAGGCCCACCGCGCCCTCCACGTTCGGCGTTCCCGCCTCGAACTTGTGGGGGACCTTGTTGTAGGTCGCATGGTCGTCCCACACGCGCGAGATCATCTCACCGCCGCCCTGGTAGGGCGGCATCGCTTCGAGCAGCGCCGGCTTCGCGACCAGCGCGCCCGAGCCCATCGGGGCGAGCATCTTGTGACCCGACAGGGCGTAGAAGTCGCAGTCGAGCAGCTGCACGTCCACCTTGAGGTGCGGCGTGGATTGCGCGCCATCCACCACGACCACCGACCCCACGGCGTGCGCCAGCCGGGCGAGCTGCGCCGCGGGATTCACGGTGCCGAGCGCGTTCGACACATAAGGGAAGGCGACGATCTTGGGGCGCCGCTCCAGCGCCCGGCCGAAATCCGAGAGATCGATCCGCCCGTCGTCCGTCAGCTCCACCATCCGCAGCGTGGCACCCTTTTCCTGACACAGCATTTGCCACGGCACGAGGTTCGAGTGGTGGTCCATCGCGGTCACCACCACCGTGTCGCCCGCGCGCACGTTGGCGCGGCCGTAGGAGCTCGCGACCAGATTCAGCGCCTCGGTCGTGCCGCGCGTGAACACGACGCCCTCGGGCGCCCAGGCGTTCACGAACGTCGCGAGCTTCGTCCGAGCGGCCTCATAGGCCTCGGTGGCGCGGATCGCCAGACTGTACGCCCCGCGATGCACGTTGGCGTTGGTGGTGCGATAGTAGTCGGCGACGGCGGCGAGCACGGACTCGGGCTTCTGCGTCGTCGCCGCGTTGTCGAGGTAGACGAGCCGGTGGCCGTTCTCCCGCTGCGCCAGCAGCGGGAAATCGCCGCGGATCCGCGCGGTGTCGAGCATCACGCGGCCCTGCGCCGCTCGGCGCCACCGCCGGCGAGCCAGGCGCGCACGAGATAGTCGAGCTGCGACCGCACCTCCAGCAGCGGCATCCGGCCCAGGATCTCGGTGCCGAAGCCGTAGGTGAGGAGACCCCGCGCGGTTTCTCGCGAGAGGCCGCGGCTCCGGAGGTAAAAGAGCTGCTGCTGGTCGATGGGGCCGACGGTGGAGCCGTGGGTGCACCTCACGTCGTCCGCGTGAATCTCGAGCTGCGGTTGGCTGTCGGCGCGCGCCTCGGTCGAGAGCAGCAGGTTGTTGTTGGTCTGCTTCGAGTCCGTCCGCTGGGCGCCCGGGCGGACGATGATGCGCCCGTTGAACACACCGTGGGCCCGGTCGTCGAGCACGCCGTTGAAGTACTCGTGGCTCTCGCAGTGGGGCTGAGCGTGGTCGATCACCGTGTGGTGGTCGGCGTGCTGCGCGCCACCCAGCAGGTACAGGCCGTTCAGCGTGAGGTGCCCGCCGGGGCCGGCGAGGACGGTGTGGACGTCGTGGCGGGACAGGGCGCCCCCCAGTGCGACGGGGTGGCAGCCGAGCACGCTGTCGCGCTCCTGGTGCGTGTGGGTCGCGGCGACGTGAAACGCGTCGCGACTCTCGCGCTGCACGCGGCAATACTCCAGACGCGCACCCTCGCCGACCACGAGCTCCGTCACCGCGTTCGTCCAGTAGACGCCCTCCGCCAGGGCGACGTAGCTCTCCACGACGGCGGCGCGTGCCCCCCGCTCGACGATCACGATGTTCCTTGGGTGCGAGACCAGCGGCTCGGGCCGCGGGGGGAGGGCGGGAGAAGCGGGGGGAACCGTGACGAACACCAGATGCAACGGCTCGGCCATCTCGGTGTCGGGCGCCACGTGCATGAACGCGCCATCGTCGAGAAAGGCCGTGTTCAGCGCCGTGAAGGCGTTGCGGGCGTCACCGGCATAGCGCCCCAGGTGCCGTCGGACGAGCTCCTGCCCCCGGGGGTGCCGGCAGGCCTCGGCGAGCCCCAGGGCGGTCACGCCGGCGGGGAGCCCGTCCGCGCCCGAGAGGGCGGGGACATGCCGACCGTTGACGAACACCAACCGGCGCCGGCCAACGGCCCGCGGCACGAAGCGGTCGATGTCCCGGGGCGTCGGTGTCCGCGACAAGTTCGGCTGCGCCAGCGCGAACCGCGTCTCCGCGATCGGTGCCACGCTCGTGAAGCGCCACTCCTCCTGCTTCATGGTGGGGAAGCCGAGCTCGGTGAAGCGCGCGATCGCCCCCTCGCGGATCTCGCGGAGCCACGGCGGCGCTGCGCCGGCCCCGTTGGTGGCGAACGCCTTGAACGCGGCGACGTAGCGCTCCTGTACGTCGGGCGGTTGGGTCACGCGACGCCGGCCTCTTCACGCAGCCAGTCGTACCCCTTCTCTTCGAGCTCGAGCGCGAGCTCCTTCCCGCCCGACTTGACGATCCGGCCGTTCGAGAGGACGTGGACCACGTCCGGCTGGATGTGCGTCAGGATCCGGTAGTAGTGCGTCACCAGGACGGTGGCGTTGTCCGGGCGGCGCAGCTTGTCCACCGTGTGCGCCACGGTCTTGAGCGCGTCGATGTCGAGCCCGGAGTCGGTCTCGTCGAGGATCGCGAGCTTCGGATCGAGCACGGCGAGCTGTAGGATCTCGTTGCGCTTCTTCTCACCCCCCGAGAGGCCCTCGTTCACGGGGCGGCTCAGGTAGCTGTCGTCCCAGCCGATCGCCTTGAGCTTCTCCTCGAGCACGTCCATGAACTCGACGGGCCCGAGCTCCTCCTCCCGCCGGTACTTGCGGATCGCGTTCACCGCGGAGCGCAGGAAGTAGGCGTTGGTGATGCCGCGGATCGCGACGGGGTACTGAAACGCGAGGAACACCCCCTCGCGCGCCCGGTCTTCGGGGCTCAGCGCGAGCAGGTCTTTCCCCTCGTATCGCACGGTGCCCGCGGTCACGGTGTAGGCGGGGTGGCCGGCGAGCACCTGCGCCAGGGTGCTCTTGCCCGAGCCGTTCGGGCCCATGATCGCGTGCACTTCCCCGACGTTCACCGCCAGGTCCACGCCGCGCAGAATCTCACGGCCCTCCACCGTCGCATGCAGGTCTTTGATCTCCAGCAACATCAACCGACGCTCCCCTCGAGACTGATGCCGAGGAGCCGCTGCGCCTCCACCGCGAATTCCATCGGCAGCTCCTTGAAGACTTCCTTGCAGAAGCCGTTGACGATCATCGAAACCGCGTCTTCGGCCGACAGCCCGCGCTGCTTGGCGTAGAAGATCTGGTCCTCGCCGATCTTGGAGGTGGACGCCTCGTGCTCCATGATCGCGGTGCTGTTGCGCACGTCGATGTACGGGAACGTGTGCGCGCCGCACTGGTCGCCGATCAGCATGGAGTCGCACTGCGAGTAATTGCGCGCGTCGTCCGCGCCCTTCAGGATCTTCACCAAGCCGCGGTAGGTGTTCTGGCCGCGACCCGCCGAGATGCCCTTCGAGACGATCGTCGAGCGGGTGTTCTTCCCCATGTGGATCATCTTCGTGCCCGTGTCCGCCTGCTGGCGCTGGTTGGTCACGGCCACCGAGTAGAACTCGCCGATCGAGTTGTCCCCCTGGAGGATGCAGCCGGGATACTTCCAGGTGATCGCGGAGCCGGTCTCGACCTGGGTCCACGAGATCTTTGAGTTCCGGCCGCGGCACGCGCCACGCTTCGTCACGAAGTTGTAGATGCCGCCGCGTCCCTGCTCGTCGCCCGGATACCAGTTCTGAATGGTCGAGTACTTGATCGTCGCGTCATCGAGCGCCACCAGCTCGACCACCGCGGCGTGCAGCTGGTTTTCGTCCCGGATCGGCGCGGAGCACCCCTCGAGGTAGCTCACGTGGCTGCCCTCCTCGGCGACGATCAGTGTGCGCTCGAACTGCCCCGTCGCGGACGCGTTGATGCGGAAGTAGGTCGAGAGCTCGAGCGGGCAGCGCACGCCCTTGGGGATGTAGGCGAACGAGCCGTCCGTGAACACCGCGGAGTTCAGCGCGGCGAAAAAGTTGTCGTTGTAGGGAACCACCGAGCCGAGATACCGCCGCACCAGGTCCGGGTGCTCCCGAATCGCTTCGGAGATCGCGCAGAAGATGATGCCGTGCTTCGCGAGCTCCGCGCGAAACGTGGTGGCCACCGACACGGAGTCGAACACCGCGTCCACCGCCACCCCGGTGAGCCGCTTCCGCTCCTCGATCGGGATCCCCAGCTTCTCGAACGTCTCGAGCAGCTTGGGGTCGACCTGCTCCAGGCTCTCGAGCTGGGGTCGCTGCTTCGGCGCCGCATAGTAGCTGATCGCCTGGTAGTCGATCGGCCCGTACTTCACGTTCGGCCAATGCGGCTCCGGCATCTTCACCCAGTTGCGGTACGCCTTGAGGCGCCACTCGAGCATCCACTCCGGCTCGCCCTTCTTCGCTGAGATGAGCCGGATGACGTCCTCGCTCAGGCCAGGGGGAACGACCTCCGCCTCGATGTCGGTGACGAACCCGTACTTGTAGGGCTGCAGTACTTGTGCTTCGATGCCCGTGCTCATGCACACTCCCGTGGCGGCGCGCCGAAGGCGATCGCATACTCGCACGCGTTGCAGCCGCTCGTGATATGGGTGCGCCGCTCGACGGTCGCGCCCAAGACGTCGCGCAGGAACTGCTCCTCCGCCGCGCACACCTCGGGGAAGCGCTCGGCCACCGCGCGGATCGCGCAGTTGTGCTCGGCCAGTCGGAACGCCCCCGCGGCTTCCCGCCAGTCGGCCATGTACCCCTGCTCGCTCATCAGCCGCGCCACCAGCGCCACGCGCTCGGACGCCCCTCTCCCTTCCAGCTCGGCCGAGACGCGGCGCGTCAGCTCCCGGTAATGGTCCTGGAACAACTCGACCGCCGCCTCGCGACCGGCCTTCGCGGTGACGCGCTCGAGCAGCTCGGTCAGGGTGGCTTCGTAGGCGCGCGGGAACAACGCCTCCCCCGCCGCGCTCAGCCGGTAGGCGAACGTCGGCGCGCCGACGCCGCGCTGCTCCCGGCCGTACACGATCAGCGACGCGGCTTCGAGCTCCTTGAGGTGATGACGCACCGCATTGGGCGAGACGCCGAGTTTGTCGGCGAGTTGCTTCGCGGTGCGGGGCTGGGCACGCTTGAGCTCGAGCAGGACCTCGCCCCGAAGTCCTTTATGTGCTGAGAGTTGCGAAGCGGCGCCGCTCATAGGAGAGCGAATCCTAAGGGTTGTACTCGGGATTGTCAACTAAAGTAACATGACTTGGGGCGAATTCGGAACTCTTTGCCGAGCTGCACGTTATACGACCGCTAGTAGGCGTCGCGATTCACGGCGCGAATCAGTCTCTCATAATCCTCGGGCGTGTTGAGGTCGTCGATGACCGCAGGGTCATCTACGGCGACGGCAACTAGCTCGGCCTCATGGGCGGACAGCACGGCGCGGGCGCCGTGGCGGGTCGCCGCGTCGCTTGTCTCCAGCTCCAGGAACAGTCGCTGATCCCAGATGACCGGTTGTCCGCGGCGTTCGGCGAAGCTGGGAAGCACCGCGGGAGCGCCGCTGTGGCGATAGGCTTCGAGCAGGCGCTCAACGGTCGCCACGCGCACCTGCGGCAGATCCACGGGCCATGCCAGGACCGCCGCCGGGCGCACCGGCTTCAGGGCGGAGAGCGCGGCGCGGAGCGAGCCGATCGGCCCAGCCGCCACGTCGGGGTTCTCGACGATCAGGCACTCGTGCCCGGCGAGCGCGGGCCGGATACGGGGCGCGTCCAGGCCAAGCACCACGACCCGGGGCTTCAGGTCGAGCGCCTCGAGCGCCTCGAGGATACGGATGATGAATGGCCGGCCGCGAAAGTCGAGCAGCGCCTTCGGCGCGCCCATGCGCTCGGAGCGTCCGGCGGCGAGCACTACGCCGGCGAGTGACATACGGCCTACGTTACCGCGAGTTGCGGTCGCGCGGCAAACCCCCAAATTGGCGGCCCATGGCGGTCCGGCGCATTCGCCTGCTAGGCGACCCGATGCTGCGCAAACGGTGCGAGCGGGTCCAGGATCCCAAGTCCGCCGCGACGCGGCTGATCACGGATGACCTGCGGGACACGTTGCGCGCCGCCAAGGAGAAGTACAAGATGGGCCGTGCGCTCGCGGCACCGCAGATCGGCGCCCCCGTGCGGATCGTGTTCGTTCAGATCGACAAGCAGCGCTGGACCATGGTCAATCCGGAGATCAACGACGTCGGGCCGGACGACTTCCTCGTATGGGATGACTGTTTCTCCTTCCCGAACCTGCTCGTCCGGGTGACGCGCGCCTACCAGGTGTCGCTCAGCTACACTGATCTCAAGGGGAAGCAGCGCTCGCTGCAGCTCGAAGGCCCGATGGCCGAGCTGCTGCAACACGAGATCGACCACCTGGACGGCATCCTTGCGCTCGACAGGGCCAGTGGGCTGGATCCATTCGCCCTGCGCTCCGAGTGGGAGAAGTTGTACGAGCGGGCGGCACGCTATGGCCCGCCCCAGCCCCGGGAGGTGTGAGACAGCATCGTGACACCTTCGAGCCACTTGAAGGTCGCGACCGCGGCTTAGATTCCACCGCTGACAGGGGTGCCGGCCCGGAGCGAGGGCCGGCTGAGATCACACCCTTTGAACCTGATCCGGTTCGCACCGGCGAAGGGAGTCTGCCGATGACCTGCCTCACCCAGATGCACGCCGCCCGCCAGGGCGCCGTCACCCCCCAGATGCGTCGCGTCGCGGAACGGGAAGGGCTCCCAGAGCAGCTCGTGCGTGACGAGGTGGCCCGGGGCCGCCTCATCATCCCCGCCAACGTGAACCATCTCGCCCAACGACTCGACCCGATGGCGATCGGCAAAGTGGCCCGCGTCAAGATCAACGCCAACATCGGCAATTCGGCGGTCGAGTCGAACATCGATCAGGAGCTCGACAAGCTGCACCACGCGGTGCACTACGGCGCCGACACCGTCATGGATCTCTCGACCGGCGGCGACATCGACGCGATTCGCCAGGCGATCCTCCATGCGTCGCCCGTGCCGGTCGGCACCGTGCCGATCTACCAGGCCGTCACCGCGGTGCCGCGGGTCGAGGATCTCACGGCGGACGACCTGCTCGACATGGTCGAGCAGCAGGCGCAACAGGGGGTGGATTACGTCACCGTGCACTGCGGCATGCTGCGGGAGTACGTGGGGCTGGCGCTCGGCCGGGTGACGGGGATCGTGTCGCGCGGCGGATCGTTGCACGCGTACTGGATGATGCACCACAACGCGCAGAACCCCTTCTACACCCACTTCGACCACATCCTCGAGATCGCACGCAAGTACGACGTGACGCTGTCATTGGGGGACGCGCTGCGGCCCGGCTCGATCGCCGACGCCAATGACCGCGCGCAGTTCGCCGAGCTCGAAACGCTGGGCGAGCTGACCGAGCGGGCCTGGGCGAAGGATGTGCAGGTGATGATCGAAGGGCCGGGCCACATCCCGATGCACTTGATCGAGATCAACGTTCGGAAGGAGAAAGCGATCTGCCACGAGGCGCCGTTCTACACCCTGGGGCCATTGGTGACGGACATCGCCCCGGGGTACGATCACATTTCGTCGGCGATCGGCGCCGCGATGATCGGCTGGTACGGCGCGGACATGCTGTGCTACGTGACGCGCAAGGAGCACCTCGGTCTCCCCAACGCCGAGGAGGTGCGCGAGGGGGTGATCGCCTACAAGATCGCCGCCCACGCGGCCGACATCGCGCGCGGCCGCCCCGGTGCCCGGGAGCGCGACGACGCCCTGTCACGTGCGCGGTTCGCGTTCGACTGGAACGAGCAGTTCCGGCTGTCGCTCGACCCGGCACGGGCGCGCGAGCTGCACGACGAAGCGCTGCCCGCCGAGTACTTCAAGAGCGCCGAGTTCTGCGCGATGTGCGGGCCGAAGTTCTGCTCGATGCACATCACGCGGGAGATCACGAGAAAGCTGAAGGACGAGGGGGTACCCGCCGACTGACGCTCAGCCGCCCAGCGCAGCGAACGCCCGTACGGGGAAGCTCCCCATTCCCCTCACTTTCACGGGCACGGCGAAGAACCGGAACCCCGCGTCGGGCAGATCTCCCAGGTTGCAGAGATGCTCCACGATGGGGATCGCGGCGCCGAGCAGGATGGTGTGGGCGGGGCGGGCGCG
>Ga0209160_1004683_pt1 | contig 10904 bp, 8 predicted proteins | sample GraSoiAngelo_153_FD_186167 | JGI IMG/M metagenome (GOLD analysis project Ga0209160, IMG submission 186167) | Grasslands soil microbial communities from the Angelo Coastal Reserve, California, USA - 14_1009_12_40cm (SPAdes) (version 2) | ecosystem: Environmental > Terrestrial > Soil > Grasslands ...
GGACGGTGTGCTGAAGGACCGGCTGAACTACGAGATCATGAAGCCGGAGGACGTCGGGCTGGCCGACTCGAAGATCGTGCTGACGGCCAGGTCGGGTCGCCACGCGTTTCACCACCGGCTCGACCGCCTGGGGATCCACCTGGTCGACGCCCCGGCCGACGCCGCGTGGCAGCGCTTCCTCCAGCTGGCGGATACCAAGAAGGAAGTCACCGACGAGGACCTGCGCAAGATCGCGGCGATGTCGGAGACCACCAACGGGCACGAGGGCAACGGCCATCCGCCCGTGACCGACCAGCTGCACGACCACAACCACGTCGCCGATACCCTTCGACACCTGATCTTCGGGTGAAGGTTGCCTACCAGGGAGAGCCGGGCGCCTATTCGGACGAGGCGGTATCCGCTTTGTTCCCAGACGCCCAGGGGGTGGGGTTTGCGACTTTCCGCCTGACCTTCGACGCGCTCGCGATGGGGGCGGTCGAGGCCGCGGTGCTGCCGGTGGAGAACAGCAGCGCGGGCGTCGTGCAGGAAGTTTCCGATCTGCTCTGGGAGCTGCCGGGGTTGCGCGTGGTGCGCGAGCACGTGCTGCCGGTGCGGCACTGCCTGCTCGGGTGGCCGGGTCCGGTCGAGCGCGCGCTGTCGCACCCGCAGGCGCTGGCCCAGTGCGACCGCTACCTGCACTCGCGGCAGATCCGCTCCGTCGCCTATCACGACACAGCCGGGGCAGCGCGAGCCGTCGCCGAGCAGCGGCAGCCGGGCACCGCGGCCATCGCGAGCAAGGCGGCCGCAGCTCGGTACGGGCTTTACGTGCTGGCTGAATCGATCCAGGACGATTCCGAAAATCGGACGCGCTTCGTGGTGGTCGAGCCTGGTCCGCCTTCGCGGCCGCGCGAGGCGAGCAGCGGGTGGAAGGGGTCCATCGCGTTCGTCACTGCGCACCGGCCGGGCAGCCTCGCCCACGCGCTCGACTGCTTTGCTCGCCGCGGTGTGAACCTGACCCGGCTGGACAGCCGGCCGATGATGGGGCAGCCGTTCGAGTACCGGTTCTACGTGGATTTTTCGATCAACGGCGAGGCGGGCGCGGCCTCGGCTGCGGAGGCGGCGCTCAGCGACCTGGAAGAGGCGAGCGCCGAGATCAAGCTGTTCGGGACCTATCCCTCGGCTTAAGCGGGTTAGGTTCAGCCCCTCCGGCCAGCGGCGTAATCGGGCTCGGTTCAGCCCCTCCGGCGCTGCGCGCCACCTCCCCATAAATGGGGAGGACACACCTCCGTAAATGGGGAGGACAAGGCTAGCGGCGTAATCGGGCTCGGTTCAGCCCCTCCGGCGCTGCGCGCCACCTCCCCATGAATGGGGAGGACACACCTCTGTAAAGGGGGAGGACTGTTAAAAAAGGCCTCTCCCTGAGGGTGTGTTCTCAGGGAGAGGTGCCGAAGGGGTGCAGGCCGCGATGGGAAGCACTCTGACCGCGACCTGCGCCAAGCCAGCTTAACTTAACAGCGTTAAGTATGTGCGTCCTAAGAAAATAATGACCGGGGAAGCTGAAACAAACGTTTCAGAAAAGCGTGACCACATCTCTTCAGGATTTCGTATAAAGTGACTCCCGGTGGCTAGCGGGCGGACTGACGCACCAGTTGCGGCTGACGCGCAGCCCAAAAGACGACGGCTCCCCGGCATCAATCTCCGTCCGGGCTCTGTCAAGCAAGCCCGTTCGGAATCCGGGCTGAGCCTCGCCCAGCTGGGCAAAGGTCACGTGACCGCGCCCGCCATCTACCTGATCGAGACGGGTCGGACCCGGCCGTCGCTGCCGACGCTCGAGCACATCGCCCGCCGCACCGGCAAGCCGGTCGAGTTCTTCCTGGCCGAGCCGGTGGGATCGGCCGACGATGCGCAGGCGAGCCTCATCGAGCTGGAGGCCCTCGTCGCCGACGGCCGCAACCATGAGGCCATCAAGCTGGGCACGACGCTGCTCGACGGGGGCACGTCCGCTTTTCGTCTCGGGCGAATCCGCTACTTCCTGGCCCAGGCTCACCTCGGCTCGGCGCAGCCGGAGCGGGCGTCGGCGCTGCTTTTGGATGCGCGCGCGCATTTCGAGGCCGTGAACGACGGCGTGATGCTGGCCGAGTGCATCGGCGCCCAGGCTGCACTGGCCAATCTCGTGCAGTCGAAGGACGCCCTGCCCCTCGCCCTGAAAGCCCTGGCAGTCTGTCGCGGGCTCAAGCCGGTGCCCGCCCCCACCGAAGCCCGGCTGCTTGGCATCCTGGCCAGCGTCTACGTCGCCAACCGCGAATCGGACCGTGCGGTCGCCGCGTACGAAGAAGCCATCGTGGCCGGCGGTGCCGTGTTCGACCTGCGCCGAGTCGCCCGGATGTACAGCGGTCTGGGCAGCGCCTATCACGAGATCGGAGAGGTCGAAGCGGCGGCCAGGTACGCCATGCGCTCCGTTGCTCTTCTCGAGGTGCTGCGCGACCGCATCGCGCTCGCCAGGTCGGAGAACAACCTTGCCCTCGTCCTGATGTCGCGTGGCGATTTCGCCGGAGCACGCCGCCACCTCGAGCGCGCGCTTGCGCTGTGTGACGAAGCTGACCTCGAGTTCGGCCGCAGCCACGTCCTGCTGAGCTTGTGCGAGCTCTCGATCGAGGAGGGCAAGATCGGCGAGGCGCACGAGATGGCGCGGCAAGCTCTGGAGCTGGCCGAGCGCCTCGAAGAGGGGGCGAGCGTCGCCGAGGCGCATGTGTGGTTGGGGCGCATCGCCGACCGCCGCGGCGAGCACGCGGAGGTCGACGGCGAGTTCGAGCAGGCGATCCGAGGGTTTGAGAAGCTGGGCATGCGCGAGCGGCTGCTCCAGTGTCACGGGGTCTACGCCGAGATCCTGGAGCGGCGAGGCGAGCTTGCGAAGGCTTACGTCCACATGAAGGAAGCCCTCCAGGCGAGCCGGCCGGGCCTGCTGCGCCGGGAGCAAGAAGAGGAGCGCGTCAGCTCGGCCTAACGACCGTCGCCGAGGACTTTTGGCGCGTTCGAGCGTTAACCTGCAAGCTGTGGCGCGCGCGCTTCGCAACTCGAAGTTCTCCCTGACCGCCGAAGCCATAATCGCCGACTACCGACTGGCCTACAGCAGCCGTCGGGCGAGCGTCATCGGCAGGGCGGAGGTCCTGCGCGGCAACGCGACCTTCGGCATCTTCGGCGACGGCAAAGAGGTCGCCCAGATCGCGATGGCCAAGACATTTCGCCCGGGCGACTGGCGCGCCGGCTACTACCGCGACCAGACCTTCATGTGGGCGACGCGGATGTCCAACGTGCGCGAATTCTTTGCCCAGCTCTACGGCAACGCGCACCTCGAGGCCGAACCTGCGTCGGGCGGCCGCCAGATGGGCAACCACTTCGCCACTCGGTTTCTCGAGGATGGCGGCCGCTACGCGCGTTCGATCGACACGCCGAACTCGAGCGCGGACGTATCCAACGTGGCGGGCTGGATGCCGCGGCTGGTTGGCCTCGCCTACGCGTCGAAGCTGTATCGCGACAACCCCCAGCTCAAGGGCTCACAGGAGGGTTTTTCGGTCAGCGGCAATGAGGTCGCGTTCGGAACCATCGGCGACGCGGCCACGAGCGAGGGCCTTTTCTGGGAATCCATCAACGCAGCGGGCGTGCTCCAGGTGCCGATGGCGATGTCGGTCTGGGACGACGGCTACGGGATCTCCGTTCCCATCACAGCCGAGACGACCAAGGCCTCGATCTCCGATGCCCTGCGGGGCTTCATGCCCGATGACCGGCCCGGGATGGACATCTACGTGGTGCGTGGTTGGGACTACGCGAGCCTGATCGAGACGTACGCGACCGCGATCGACAAGGTGCGCCGCGAGCACAAGCCCGCCTTGATCCATGTCACGGAGATGACGCAGCCGCAGGGCCATTCGACCAGTGGCAGCCACGAGCGGTACAAGTCGAAGGAACGGCTGCGGTTCGAGAACGAGTACGACTGCGTGGCCAGGATGCGTGACTGGATCATCGAGTTCGGGGTCGCAAGCGAATCGCAGCTCGAGGGTTGGGAGGCGGCGGACAAAGAGTCGGTCGAGGCGGCGCGAGACCTGGCGTGGGACGCGTTCCAGGCCCCGATTCGCGCCGAGCGGGACCGCGCGGTGGCGCTCCTCCGGCGTGTGGACATGCCGGAGGTGGCTGAGATCACAAGCTCGCTCGAGGACGCGAGCAAGGTGACGCGTTCGCTCGTCATGTCCAGCGCGTCCCGAGCCCTGCACCAGCTGCGTGGAATCGAGTCGCCCGCGCGGGCCGAGCTTGCGAAGTTCGTCCAGGAATACCGGAACGAGAACAACGAGCGCTACAACTCCTTTCTGTACAGCCGCTCGCCAGAGTCGCCGCTCAACGTGCCGGTCGTCGCGCCGGTCTACTCAGAGAAGTCGCCTATGGTCGACGGCAGGCAGATCCTCGTCCGCAACTTCGACGCCAATTTCGCGCGAGATCCGCGGATCTTTGTCATCGGTGAGGACGTGGGGCGCCTGGGCGACGTCAACCTCGTTTTCGAGGGACTGCAGGCGAAGTATGGGGACCTGCGCCTGACCGACACCGGCATCCGTGAGGCGACGATCCTGGGTCAGGCGATCGGCGCGGCGATGCGGGGACTTCGCCCGATCTGCGACATCCAGTACCTCGATTACTTTCTCTATCCGCTGGAGGTTGCGGCCGACGACCTCGCGACGCTGCACTGGCGTACGGTCGGCGGGCAGAAGGCGCCGGTCGTCATCCGCACCAAGGGACACCGCCTGGTCGGGATCTGGCACTCGGGATCGCCGATGTCGGTCCTGATGAACGCGCTGCAGGGCATCTACATCGCGGTGCCGCGCAACATGACTCAGGCAGCGGGGTTTTACAACACGCTGTTCCAGGGCGATAACCCCGGCATCGTGATCGAGGTGTTGAACGGCTACCGCTTGAAGGAGCGGGTTCCGGACAACATCGGGTCGTTCACCGTTCCGCTCGGGGTGCCGGAGGTGCTGCGCTCGGGTACGGACGCGACCGTGGTCACGTACGGCGCGTGCTGCGCTATTGCGCTCGACGCTGCTGCGACGCTGGAGGGCCTTGGCGTTTCGTGTGAAGTCATCGACGTGCAGACGCTGAACCCGTTCGACATCAACCAGACCCTCGTTTCGTCGGTGGCCAAGACGCGCGCGCTGATTTGCCTCGACGAGGATGTGCCGGGTGGGGCGTCGGCGTTCATGCTCCAGCAGATCCTGGAGGTGCAGCAGGGTTGGTGGCACCTGGACGCGGCGCCGCGCACACTCGCCGCGTCACCGAACCGGCCGGCGTACGGGCCGGACGGGGACTACTTCACCAAGCCGAACCGGGAGACGATCGTCGAGGCGGTTTATTCGGTCGTGCGCGAGCGCCAGCCGTGGAGGTTGCCGCCGCTCGATTCGTGAGCTCCGTCGGCGTGGAAGGCGTTTTTGGCGCCAAAATCGGCCAATTCCGGCGTCGATAGCCGTTTCTGGCGCCAAAGACGTGGAATTTCCGGTGGCGATACAGACCGGTGGCGCCAACGGTGCGGAATCGCGACGGCGCACCCCTGGCGGGGCCCTCCCTTCTTTCTTGGCTTCCTCCCCCTAGCCGTCCGTACCTCAGCTCAACTTAGGTTTGCGAAAGCTCGGCGTCAACCTGGCCTGTTAAGAAGCAGGCCGGCGCCTTAAGTCAGTTCGCCGGGTAGGTACTCCATCACTGCCAGCGCCGGCGCTCGGTTCAGCAGCGTCAGGCCCTCCAGCAGATAGCCGAACCATCCGCCTGCGGGCGTCGGTTCGGCAAGCGGCGGGATCATTCGCCTCGGGCCGCGGGCTTCGCGGAGGGGTGCGCTCGCCGGCAGCCCCGCCAGGGTGCGAGCCTTGACCACGCCGGCCTCCAGGCCGCCCAGCTCGTCGACCAGCTTGCGCTCCAACGCCTGACGCCCGGTCCAGACCTTCCCCTGGGCGATTGGCTGCAATTCGTCTGGCGTCATCTTTCGTGCCCTGGCGACCACCTCCAGGAATCCTCGATAGAGATGGTCGATCTCCCGGGTCACGATCTCGCGCTCCTCATCTGAGTACGGCCTCTCGTCGCTGTTGAGCGTCGCGCGGTCGCCGAACGCGATCGTCTCTCGGTTGAACAGCAGCTTCGTCCACAGACCGCCGGTCACGATCTTGCCGCCGAGCACTCCGATCGACCCGGTCAGCGTGCTCGGCCGGGCGATGATCCATGCACCAGGAGTCGCGACGTCGTAGCCGCCCGATGCCGCCACCGGTCCCATGACGACGACCAGGGGCTTGCGCGAGGCGATGCCCTGGAGCGCTCGCCTCATTGCTTCCGAGGCGGTTGTGGATCCGCCACGCGAGTTCACGTACAGCACGGCCGCCGCGGCGCGCTTGTCGGCCGCGACCTGCCGGGCGAGATGGACCACGCTCAGGTCGCCGGCTCGATCCTCGCCGACCAGCGGGATGTCGACCGGAGGTCTCACGGGCAGCCGGCCGGACCGGCCGTCCATGATCGTGCCCTCGATCCGCAGGAGGGCCACATATTTGCCACGACCCAGTGTGGGAGCGGGCGCGCGCATCTTGCTCTGCGCCCGCTCCCACGTGCCGATCGTCACCGGCCTTCCCGCTTCGCGGCCCAGGTGCGCAGGGAGATCCTCCTCCGCGATCACGCGGTCGACGGCTCGCTCCTCGACTGCCGTGTCGTCGCCGTACGGCGAGCGGTCGATGAGGTGCTTCGCGCCCGCCTCGTCCACCAGCCGAGCCTCCGCGATCGCGCTCACCAACTCTTGGTGCTGCGATTCGAGCAGCCATGTGAGCTGCTCGCGCAGCTCGTCCGACATCTTCGATCGGGTGAGAGGGTCGGCCGCCGATTTGTAGGGCGAGACCTGGATGAAATCCGCGCCCAGGCCGAATCGAGCGAGGCCGTCGGCGAGAAACATTCCCGTGGTCGCGAATCCGAGCGCGCCGATCATGCCGGTCGGCATCATCAGGATCTCGTCGCACGCGCAGGCCACGTAGTAGGTGCCGGTGCTGTACGACGGCGCCCACGCCACGACTCGCTTGCCCGATTTTCGCAACGTAGCTATCAGCTCGCGCACGTCCTGGAGCGTCGACATCGGCATCCCGGCTGGGCGCAGGTGAAGGACGACACCCTTGATCCGCCGGTCGCGGGCGACCCTGTCGAAGCGTTCGCCGAGCTCCTTCACGCTCAACCGCGGCCGCCCGGTGAAGCGCTGCCAGAGAGGTCGCGGCGGATCTGGCAGTGCGGGAAGGTCTTCTTCAAGAACGAACATGACGAACTCAGGCGGCCTGCCTATCGAGCGGCGGACGCTCGAGATCAGCCACCACAGATAGCGGAACGGATAGAGAATCACGCTCGCCCTTCCGGGCGAAGTTTACTGTGCGTTCGTGGGCAGCCCCATCCCCGCCGCAAGCGGCGGTACTTCCCCACTCCGTGGGGAAGACCAGCCTTACTTTCCTCTAGACGACCTTCGAAATCTCCAGATGCTCGTCCATCTCTCCGTTCAGCCTCGACGCTCCGTACTCCCGTCCCACGTGGTGGTGGTAGGGCACACCCGTGAAGTTGTGGTGCGAGCGGGTTGGAACGTCCACGCCCTCCGCCCACTCCTTGCGCTGGAGGTCCATGTAGCCGCCTTCCTTCGACTGCTTAAGGTCGTCGAGCAGGATCGACATGCCGTAGCCGGCCGCGTGCTGCAGCGCGAGCGTGATGAAGATGAATCCGACGCCCAGCATGCCGAGCTCATCCCACGTGATCGGGTTCTTTTCGTTGAACCACTTGAACGACGACGAGTAGTTGAACGCGAAGCGCGCCGCCGGGAAACGCTTTCGGATCTGGCTGCAGAACTCTTCGGTGGGGCCGCGTTCGGCGGTCGGAAACTCGCACCAGAGCAGGTCGGGCACCCCGCTGTCGAGGTAGCGGAGGCCCCGGTCCACCGCGAGCTCGAGGCCGCGCTTGGACTCGGGTGCCTCGGTGGCCGACACGCCGTCGGTGCGCGCGATGATGATGAAATCCTTGTGGCCGAGGTCGTCGGCCGCGCTGCGCATCATCCTCAGCTTGCCGACGAACTCGTCCGCCGAGATCAGCGCCTTGCCCGCGATGTGACCGCAGCGCTTCGGCATGACCTGGTCTTCGAGGTGCGCCGCGGCGACGCCTGCGTTGACGTACAGCTCGATCGTGCGCTGGACGTTGAACAGGTTTCCGTAGCCGGCGTCCATGTCGACGACGACGGGTGGGATCTCGAGGTGGATGGGCGCCACCTTCTTCTCGGGGTCGCCCATTGCCATGGTCAGCTGAAACTTGCGCAGCGCGCTCACCGTCCTGCGTGCGCCGTCGGCGATCTCGACCGACGAGTAGAGGTCCATGTCGGTCGTGCCGAGGTGGCCGATCGCGAACGAATAACCGCTGAAGTACACGGCGTCGAAGCCGTGGTACATCGTCAGCTGCGCGCCCATCGGGTCGTATACCCCGGGCGCAAACACGTAGGGCTTCTCCGCCAGCATGCGGCGCAGGCGCTTTGACGGCGGCTCGTTCCGCGAAGCCGGCACCTTGTAGCCCTCGGGGAGGAGGGGCGTGGAGACGAGATCCATTAGGGCCTCCTTGAGATCAGGTTTGTGTGGCTAACGCCGAGAGTCCGCGGGACTACTCGTTGTCGTGATCGCAGTTGCAGGGTTCGGGGCACTCGCACTCGTGCGTGGAGGGCTCGCGCTCCGCCTCTGCGGTTCGCTGGTCGCTGTCCATGAGGCCCAAGTTAGCAACTAGGCTGATATAAGTCCAATTGATTGATTTGATGGAACCCATCAAACATTCCGATGTAGAAATCTCGTCGCTCGAGCGTTATCTGGCTTCGAGCAGCTCCAGGAATGCGGCCACGATTCCCTCAGGTTTGCCCGCGTCGCGGCGCCGGTAAGCGACGATCGAGTTCTGCATCGGCGGGGCGTCCTTCATCTTGACCACGCACAGGGTCTTGCCGGCCACCTCGCGCGCGACAGCCGTCCCTGGCAGCAGCGCGACGCCCAGGCCGCGCTCGACCATCTTCTTGGCGGCCTCGATCGAGTCCAGCTCCATCAGCCCGCGCAGGCTGACGCCTGCAGAGAGGAACGCCCCCTGCGTGATCTCGTAGTAGCTCGACGTCCGGTCGAACATGATCAGCTTCTGGCCGGCGACCTCGGACATCGCGACCGATGGCCTTCCGGTGAAGGGGTGGTCCGGCGCGCACACCAGCACGAGGTCCTCGGTGTGGAAAGGCCGCAGCTCAAGGTCGGGGTGGCGAATCGCGCGGCCCAGCCCGATCTGGACCTCGTCGCGCAGCACGAGCTCGACCACGTCTTCGGAATGCCCCGTCCGCACCGAGACCTCGACCCGCGGATGCTCGCCGACGAACTGCTCGAGCAGCTCGGGCAGCACGTACGTGCTGACGGCAGGCGCGGCCGCGATCATCAGGTGGCCCGCCGACGCGGTCATCACCTGCTCCAGAGCGTCCCGGCCGTCGACCAGCGCGCGCAACGCGCGCTCGGCAAACGGGATCCAGGCGCGCCCGGCGTCGGTGAGGCGCATCCCGTGTGGCGTACGGAGGAACAGCGGCGTGCCAAGCTCGCGCTCCAGGCCCTGGAGCCGGGCGGTCAGGGTCGGCTGGGTGATGAAGAGTGCCTCGGCGGCCCGGCTGACGCTGCCTCTTCGAGCCACCTCGAGGAAACCCTCGACCTGGACGAGCTGGATGCCACTCGGTTTCCCGTTACGGGATTCTTCTATAGCCACAGCCGAACCCTACAAATTCTATCTATAGGGCTCGGGTTCTGGGCCTAGTCTCGGTTCCCCCGGAGGAGCACCCTCGCGGCGGCGATCGCGACCGCCCACACCGGCGCCATGGTGATCACGAACGGCCGGATGGTGTCGCTGGCGGAGTGCGAGTTGCGGTCGAAGGCTTCGAAGACCAGGACGGTCCCGAACATCAAGACGACGAAGGCGATGCCGATGCCGACCAGGGTTTTCCAGGCCACCCATGGAATGGTAATCCTGGGGCCGGTATTGTCATGAGCATGGCTGCTTTTTTCGGATTTCACATGCCTAGCTTCACGTTTCCCGGCGTTCCCAACGACAAACTCTTCGACCGTGTCGTCGAGAACGCGAAGGCGGCCGAGAGAGCCGGCTTCGACCTCGTCACCGTGATGGACCACCTCTATCAGATACGCGGCATCGGTCCAGAGACCGAGCCGATGATGGAGGCATACACGACGCTCGCCGCGCTGGCGACGCAGACCTCGCGCGTCAAGCTCGGCACCCTCGTCACCGGTGTCACATACCGAAACCCCGCGCTGCTGGCCAAAGAGGTGACGATGCTCGATGTCATCTCCAAGGGTCGCGCCATTCTTGGCATTGGGGCAGCCTGGAACGAAGACGAGCACAGGGGCTACGGCATCGAGTTTCCACCGATCAAGGAGCGTATGGACCGACTCGACGAGGCGGTCACCATCGCCAGGCTGATGTTCACCGAGGACCGGCCGTCATTCGAAGGCAAGCACTACCGGATCGAGCGCGCGCTCAACGTGCCGAGGCCGGTTCAGCCAGGAGGCCCGAAGATCCTGATCGGCGGCGGCGGCGAGCGGCGGACGCTGCGCATCCTCGCCCAACACGGCGACATGGGTCACTGGTTCGGCGGCAACCTCGAAGACCTCAAGCGGAAGAAAAAGGTTTTTGAGGAGCACTGCGCCGCGGTCAACCGGGATCCGTCCGAAGTGCTGCTGACCGTCGGTCTCATGCTTGTCCTCGCGGACAACGAGAAGGACGCCAAGGCCATCGTCGACAGCCTGCACCCGGAGCGCCGCGCGATGGCGGTGGTCGCCACCGTGCCCCAGGCGGCTGAGGTGATCGCCCAGTACATG
>Ga0209160_1004684_pt1 | contig 10904 bp, 11 predicted proteins | sample GraSoiAngelo_153_FD_186167 | JGI IMG/M metagenome (GOLD analysis project Ga0209160, IMG submission 186167) | Grasslands soil microbial communities from the Angelo Coastal Reserve, California, USA - 14_1009_12_40cm (SPAdes) (version 2) | ecosystem: Environmental > Terrestrial > Soil > Grasslands ...
ACCCACAAAAGTCCCCACACTGGTCCGACGAGAGTTCTGGGATTGTCTGCAAGTAATTGAAAAAATGGCGCGCCCGGAGGGAATTGAACCCCCGACCCTCTGCTTAGAAGGCAGACGCTCTATCCTCTGAGCTACGGGCGCGTCGTTTGCTCCTGTCATCCTATCATTGAGTTAAATGGCTTTGTGCCTCTTGTGTTGGGAAGCACTGATCGCTGCTCAACGTGGGCTACGCGGCGGTCAAAAATTCACTGCACGCTCGCCTGCGTTGGCTATTTTTTGGGTGTCTCGACGGAAGCGGGATTGCCGATCAGCTTGTTGTAATCCGCCGTCTGTGACGCAGAGCAAAAAAACTCCTGAATATCATAGTCGTCTGGCATACGGTGAAGAACGAACTTGCTTAGGGCCTGCCATGGTTGCGCGTAAAACTTCGGATCGTTAATCGTCACCGTAAGCTCCAGCGTGTCATAGTCCAGGCGATGAAACCGCTCCTGCACTTTCATATCGCCGCTGTGAGGACGGCCCGCATTGTCGAGCCACGTTTTCTCATTCATGCCGACCGTATCAGCCTCAAAGGTGTAGTCGTCCACCCATTTGCCCACCGAATACCCGTTCCACCTTGGTTCGGCCTCGTTGAGATCAGGGAACGGCCGCCCATCGGTCCAAATGATGCGCCAGTTATCATTGAACTGGTGCAATAGAATGATTTGATTCTTAGTCTGAGTGATTTCCACCACCCGAAATTCGAAAAGCTCCATGCGCGGAAATCCCTGCGGGTCGCAGAAGTCCACGGGATCATTTACAAGACCGGGGCCGACCGCCCTGACTCCGACTCCCGGTTTATTGACCTTGAGTGCTGCCAATCCCAACGGCGTATAGGATAAAGGGCGGGAAACCCCGCTTTCGTCGGGCTGCTCTCCTATTTCGTCTTGCGGGTGGCCTGGCAATAGCGCCGGGTGCTCCAGCACGCCCTTAGCCTGAACCCCTCCTTCGGCCGCTGCATTCCAGATCCCCGAGAGGTCGCGGCGCGGTGCGGGAGCCGATTTTTTTCCGGCATAAGCTTTTTTAGCCGGCGGGCCATTGTTCCATTTCCCCTGATTCGCCTCTTCCGTGGTTCCCGGGGCGTTTTGAGCGCGCAGAAGCAGTGACGAACTCAAGAGCGCAGTCGACAGAATCGCTGAAAACAGGCAGCCCTTTGGCATCGGAAATATCCCCCGCTTTGAACTCTTTCGATTCCTTTGTCGCGTACGGCCGCCACGCGAATGCGCGGCGCAGACTCAGGCCCATTAGCCCGGCGCAGCGCTGCTTACGGCTTGGAGTCGCCCTTGGAAGCGCCCGAAGAGCCGTTGACCTGCGCTGGAAACGGCTTGCCATTCAGCACGACTTCGCCTTGGAAACGCCCGATGGGCTCTCCGTTCTTGACTTGTATCACCGTAACCGTCACTTGATCTCCCGGCTTGAAGGAATTGTGCGACCATCCCTGCCCGCTTAAGGTTGGCGGAGCACTACCCTCGACGATCCAGTGCTTCACTTCACCGCTTTCATCTTTCACATCAAGCTTCAGCCAAGAGTGCGGATTGGCCCAAATCCATTCGGTGACGGTTCCCGATACCGTTACCTTTTTGTCGTAGTTGTAGGCCGCATTCCCGTGGTGTGCCAATAGTGGAGCCGCGAATGTCGACACCACGACGGCGAGTGACGCTAGCAGCAGCTTGTGTTTCATCGCAGACCTCCGAATTCGGCCCCAGTTACCGCAGGACCGCTAGGCTCTAGTGCCGTTCCAACTCGTTGCTACGAATTTCAGCCAGCGGCGAACCGGGTCGGTTCGGTGCCAGCCAAGAAGCTTGGTCAAAATAGTTGGAACGGCACTAGTCGCCTTCCCCACCGACTTCCACTTCTCCCAAGCCCGCGCAGGCTTGGCAGTGGCCATTGCCGCCGCATGCGGGGCATGACAATGACTCTACCAATGCCACTGAAGCCGCGGGGACTTGATTCCCCGCAATGCTTCCCCTGCCGTGGCATACCGAACAATTCCCGTCGCCGGGAAAATCACAATGCACGCAGATCTGGGTGGCCATGGCGCACCTCCCGACCGTGCCGCGATTCTGATCTTCTTTCACATCGCTGTCAAACAACGCTTCAAGCCAATACCGCTCTGCTCTTGCCGGGGCACCGTCCGTCCAGTTCGCGCGCAGTGCGCACGATGGCGCCCAAGGGCCAAACGCAATTACAATATGCGGAACTCTCTGGACACGGAGGCGCTATGCCGAAATATCTGTGGGAGGCTTCCTATTCGGCGGAAGGTGCAAAAGGGCTCTTGAAAGACGGCGGGTCTAAGAGGCGCAAGGCGGCGGAGGAAGCTGTAAAGGCTGTCGGTGGGAAGTTGGAAGCGTTCTATTTTGCTTTCGGCAAATACGATGCGTACGTGATCGCCGATATCCCGGATCACGTGAGCGTGGCGGCTGCCTCGTTGGCGGTCAATGCAAGCGGGGCCGTGGCCATAAGAACTACTGTTCTGCTGACGCCGGAGGAACTGGATAAAGCTTCCAAGAAGAGCGTCAGCTACAGCCCGCCAGGTCGCTAATTGGACGGCCTGCTGAGCCATAGGCAATCGAAGTTTTTTCACGAAATTCCAAGCGTGGATAACAGGGCGAATCTCGCCTGCAACGTACGCAAGCCGAGATGCCGAGGAGGTTCAATGATTACAAGTGTTGCCCGAGTAAGCCTCAAATTGGTGACTGCTTTTGTCGCGGTTCTGGTGGCGTTCTCTGCAGCCAGTGTTTTCGTCGAGGCCCAAATCCAACCCACGAATTCGCTTCCCAATCCTTACCAGACCATCGAGAACTGGGCGAAGTTGCCTGAGGGAAGGATGTGGGGCTCGACCGCCGGAGTGGCAATCGGCCCCAACGGCAACATCTGGGTCGCCGAGAGGTGTGGCGCGAACACGTGCGCCGGCTCAAATCTCGCCCCAATTTTGGAATTCGATCCCTCAGGTAAGCTTCTGACCAGTTTCGGCGCGGGCATGTTCGTCTTTCCTCACGGCATTACGGTAGACAGGGAGGGAAACGTATGGGTCACCGACGCTGACGGAAAAGACGGAAAGGGCCATCAGGTTTTCAAGTTCAGTCCGGCGGGAAAAGTCTTGCTGACGCTCGGCAAGGCGGGAATCGCCGGGACCACTGAGGATACATTCAACAAACCGTCAGCCGTGGCCATTGCGGCGAATGGAGACATTTTCGTCGCCGATGGACATGGCGGAGACAGCAATGCGCGCCTCGTGAAATTCTCGAAAGATGGGAAGTTCATCATGACCTGGGGCAAGAAGGGATCGGCTCCCGGAGAGTTCAACGGGCCGCACGCGCTGGCATTCGATTCTAAAGGACGATTGTTTGTCGCGGACCGGAGTAACAATCGCATCCAGATCTTCGATCAGAACGGAAAACTCCTGGACCAGTGGCAGCAGTTCAGCCGCCCCAGCGGAATTTTCATTGATCGCAATGACGTAATTTACGTGGCCGATTCGGAGTCGGGCTCGGTCGCCAAGGATCATGCTGCCTGGAAACGGGGCATCAGGGTCGGAAGCGCCAAGGACGGCTCTCTCACAGCCTTCATTCCTGATCCCAACGCCGATCCCAACTTTACTGGCACGAGCGCGGCGGAAGGCGTGGCGGCGGATGCCAAGGGAGTCATTTATGGAGCCGAGGTTGGCCCGAAAGACTTGAAGAAGTATGTCAAGCGCTAGCCATTACGATTCGCTGCTCGGCGGCATAACAGATGAAACGCCTGCCGCGCAGGAAACCGACGAGCGTCAAACCCAGCTCTCGCGCCAAACGCACGGCCAGGCTCGAAGGCGCCGAGACGCTGGCGACCACTGGAATGCCGGCCGCGAGCGCCTTCTGCACGATTTCGAATCCCCCGCGGCCGCTGACGAGCAGTGCGTGCCGCGTGAGCGGCACTTTTCCCTGCAGCAGCGCCCAACCGATCACCTTGTCCACGGCGTTGTGCCTGCCGATATCCTCGCGCAAAACGAGCAGCTCGCCGTCGCCCTGAAAAAGCGCAGCGGCGTGCAGCCCGCCCGTGCGTCCGAAGATCGCCTGGGTGGCGCGCAGCTTTTCCGGTAATCGGCAGAGCATCTCGGCGTCAAATCGCGATTCCGAATCCGGAGGGCGTATTCCTCGGCGGCGCACCTGAGCGATGGACTCCTTACCGCAAATCCCGCACGCCGATCCGGCGGAAAATCTGCGCGCGCCCAGCGCGGAGAGGCGCGCGCCATGTTTCAGCCTGACGCGGACAATGTTGTCGCTCGCGGCGCGACGCTGCGATAAATCTCCAGGCGCTTCGATCGCTAAGATCTCTTCGCGCTTCGCAACGATCCCTTCCGTGAAGAGAAAACCTGCCACCAATTCGCAATCGTTTCCCGGAGTCCTGAGGGTCACGCCCAGCCGCTGGCGGCCAGAGCGGATCTCCAGCGGCTCTTCGCCGGCAAGATAGTCCTGGACGCGCTGCGCCCGGCCGTCATTCCACTCCACCACCTGCGTAATCTCTATGCTGCGCGTGGATTGCGAAGGCGTCTTCACATGAACCGCCGCAAGTTGCGGGAAACCGCGATTCTAGCTAATCGGGAGCCATTTCGCAGCCAGAAGGTGCCGATACGGGACGCACATCCCACCGTCGTCATCCCGAGCGCCGAAGCGCGAGGGATCTGCTTTTTCTTGCTTCTTCGGGTGCCGCACCCTTCGGTTTCAAGGGTGCGGATTCTTCCAATGTGCAACCCCGCACGCTTGACACCACAACCATCGTGGAGTAACTAGTTTTGCTCACCAGTGGGAAGCTTCGCATAAAATTGCGCCTGTTGTTGGTCAAAGCAGAGGAACATCTATGAAAGTTCGTACGCTTAGTCGCCGCTTTATTCTGGGTTTTGGCGCCATGCTGTTGGCTGTGATCGGATCGCTTGCATACTCGACCATTTCGCCGGTTGGAATGACGATTCTGAAGCCTGGCGTCCAGCCCGGCTATGTGATTTTCGGCGCACCTGACGGCGACGCCTACGCAATCGACACGAAAGGAAACGTCGCCAAGAAATGGGCTTCTCCCGAGCCCAATACCGAATTGGGCTATACGCGGCCGCTCGCCAACGGAAATCTTCTCGCCAGGGTGCAGCCCGCGAGGTCGCTGTCCGGCGCGGCGGGAGCGAACGCCGAAGTTACGGGTGCGGAGAGCGTTATCGAGTTCGCCCAGGACGGTCGTGTCGTATGGAAGTACAGTGACTCAGTGCGGTCGCTGCACCACGACCAAGAGCGCATGTCCGACGGAAATACGCTGTTAGTCTGTTCGAAGGATCTTGATATTCCGAAAATCTCCCGCGAGCTGCTGAAAGACGACTGCCTGATCGAGGTCAATCCGGCGGGAAAAATTGTTTGGGAATGGCAGACCTCCGACCATTTCGATGAGTTCGAATTCCCTCAGGATGTAAAGGACCGGATCATGGTCGGCTACCGCGACCCGCAAGGCCTGCGGCCCCAAGTGGGTGCCCTGCCCCCGACGAAAGGATTCGACTGGGCCCACATGAACGCAGCCAGCCCTATCCCGGATAGCGCTGGCCATACGGACCCACGCTTCAAACCAGGCAATATCATAGCCAGCTACCGGCACCTCAACACCATCGTCGTCGTGGATAAAGATACGAAGAAGATCGTCTGGAAGTCGGTCAACGTGACAATCGGGCAGCACAGCACCCACATGCTTCCCGCCGGTGTGCCCGGAACCGGGCACATTCTGGTGTTCGACAACGGCAATAACAGCGTCAACTATAATCCAAGGAAAAAGGACGGGCGTCCGAACTCCCGCGTCGTGGAAATCAATCCCTTGGACAACTCCATCGCATGGCAGTACACCGCCGAAATGAGCAACCGCCCCATCTGGAGCTTCTTCAGCCATTACATCAGCAGCGCGCAGCGCCTGCCGAACGGCAACACTCTGATCTGCGAAGGATCCAACGGACGGTTCTTCGAGGTTACGCCGTCCGGGGAGATCGTCTGGGAATATATCAACCCGTTCCCGAACCTCTCGGGGAAGATCCCCAACAGCACGGTTTTCCGGGTGGCTAAAGTCCCCGAAAGTTGGCTGCAGCGCTAGCCCTAACCGGCACCGCCTTTGCGCTCGGCCTCGGAACCCCTTCGCGGCCCCTGGGGTCTTCCCGCATCAGTCCCGCCAGGGACGGCACATCGTAGCCCAGCGCGGAAGCGGTGGGTGAGCTTTAGTCAAGGCAGACGAGCCCCGGGCAGGGGCGACACACCTTCTGAAATCTCAAATTTCAGATTTGCCATCTCCTGACGCACTCACACGGCCGCGCTGCCGCAACCTGGCCATTCGGCTGATGTGCACGCGATTGCAATCTGCCAAGCTGGCACGGAAGGGAGATTTATGGAAACCGTACTTAGCAGCCTTTCGAATGAATTGACCAGCTTAGTTCAACGGATAAGTCCTTCCGTTGTCGCGGTTCACGCCCGCCGCCACTTTCCTTCTAGCGGAGTTCACTGGGGGCCGGATCTCGTCGTCACCGCCGATCACACCATCGCGCGGGAGGAAGACATTCGCGTGACTCTTGCAGACGGCAAGTCGCTGGGCGCATCGCTCGTTGGTCGTGATCCCGGTGCCGACTTGGCCGCCCTTAAAGTACCCGGCCTGGGCCCAGCCGCTGCAATGAATACCCAGGATAAGCCTGTGCTCGGCGAGTTTGCGCTGGTTGTGGGCCGCTCCCCGGATAGCGGGGCGAACGCCAGCCTGGGAATCGTCGGTGCAGCTTCTGGGCCTTGGCGCACTTGGCGCGGAGGTCGCCTCGAACAGTACATTCGCTTAGACGCCATGCTCTATCCGAACTCCTCCGGCGGAGCCGTGGTCAATTCTCGCGGAAGCCTACTGGGAATTGCCACCTCGGCCCTCTCCCGGGTCGCCGGCCTGGCCATTCCCGCCGCGGACGTCACGCGCGTGACGAAGGAGCTGACGGAAAAAGGCTACGTGCCCCAGGGGTATCTCGGGATCGGCGTTTATTCGGTCGCAATTCCGGAAAGCTTGAAGTCCAAGCTGGCCGTGCAGAATGCCACCGGCATTCTCATCTTGAATGTAGAAAAAGGGGGCCCGGCTGACCGCGCCGGCGTGCTCCTCGGAGATGTGCTGATTTCCTTGAACACAACGCCTATGGAAAAGGCGGAAGACCTTCAGTCGTTTTGCGCTTCCGGCGTAATTGGCAAGACCGCGAATGCCCGCTTTATCCGCGCCGGCGCGCTAATCGAGAAGAGCATCGTCGTGGGCGAGCGCCCACGGAAGGGACGATAAATGTTCCCTCCCGGATTTGGCGAAGTCGCCGAGCGGCTCCGAAGGTGCACCGTTCACGTCAGCAGCGGGGGCCGTGGTCATGGTTCGGGTATCATTGTGAAATCCGACGGAGCCATCGTCACCAATGCGCATGTGGCCCGCCTCGGAAAATCCACCGTCACCTTGTGGGACGGGAGATCTTTTCCCGCCGAGATCGCCTCGCCCGATCTGCGGCGCGATCTGGCGATTTTGCGCCTTTCGGCCTCCGATCTGCCCGCGGCGCCGCTGGGCGATTCGAATCAATTGCGGGTGGGGGAACTCGTCATCGCCATCGGCAATCCTCTGGGTTTCATGGGCGCCCTGACAGCTGGCATCGTTCACGCCGTCGGCCCTGTGCCTGGACTCGGACCCAGGAAGTGGATCCAGGCCGGAGTCCGGCTTGCTCCCGGCAATTCGGGCGGGCCTTTGGCGGACGCCTCCGGAAATGTGGTCGGCGTGAATACCATGGTGGCAGGACGGCTGGGGCTCGCCGTCCCCAGCAACGAAGTGACGCGGCTCCTCAGCGGCAGCCAGCCCTATCCCCTCGGCGTCACGTTGAGGCCAATCCCGGTTACCGCGGCGGGAAGGGAACGGCTCGGGCTGATGATTCTCGAACTCGCACCGGACAGCGCGGCGAGTCGCGCTTCGCTGCTTCCAGGCGATATTCTGGTGGGCGCCGAGGGGCGATTCTTCAGCGCGCTGGAAGATCTCGAGGACGCGCTGCACGCCAACTCGCAACGCGTTGTGCGGTTGCAGTTCTTGCGCGCCGATCCGAGCAGGATTCGAACGGTCGCGGTTCGGCTGGGTGTGGGCCATTCAGTGGCGGCATGATTGACGTTTTGGTTGAAGCTTCTTCGCCGGATTTATACGCCGAAATCGCGGATCTCCTCCGTGATCATTCGCGGCTTCGGCTGATCGAGAGTGCCCCCGATACAGCCGCGGGAGAGGAAAGCCAGCGTCAACCCGGCGTTGTGGTAATCGCCGTGGACGCGGGGGGCGAGGCTGCCTTCGAATCGTTCGGGTGGAATTCGGCCGGCTGGAATGCCGCCGGCGTTCCCATCATTCTTCTCGTGGAGAATCCCGCGCGCCGTATCTCCGAAGCGCTGCCGCCGGGAGTCCGGGCGATCCTGCCGCGAAACGTCACCCCAGCCGAAATTGCTGGCGCAATAGAAGGTGTTGCGGCGGGCCTGTATGTCTTCTATCCCTCTGACGTCGATTCGGTTCCCATGTTGCGGCCGCGAGAGGCCCCCGTTGCAGAAGTTGCCCCCGAGCTCGCCGAGCCCCTCGTCGAGCACTTGACGCCTCGCGAAATCGAAGTCTTGCAGTTGTTGTCAGAGGGACTCGGAAACAAGGAAATTGCTTCGCGCTTGAATATCTCCGAGCACACCGCCAAGTTTCACGTGGCCTCGATCATGGGCAAGCTGGGCGCCATGAGCCGCACCGAAGCGGTCACGCTGGGCATACGCCACGGCCTCGTGATGATCTGAAATCGGCCATCCGGGGGCCAGACGCCTACATAGGCGAATCGGAATTGAATGTATCGGCGACGGCCTTCCAGCTTCCGTCAGCCTGCTTGGCGTAGACCGTCAGATACTTTCCCTTGTCCGTCATGACCTTCTTGGTCTTCGGGTTGGTCAGGGTCATGGTGTAGGTGCCCTGCGAATAGACCATGTCACCACCATTGGAGGCCATCGCCCGCGTGGACTGGAAAGTCAGCGAAAAATTGGGATCGGCAAAATACGGCGCCATCGCCGCTTTGATGGCCGCCTTCCCATTCAGTGTCGCGGCCCCGGGGTACAGCGCGGAGCCATCTTCCGCAAAGTAGCCGGCCCACTTGTCGGCGTCCTTGGTAGCAACGTCTTTAAGCCAGGCCGCCTCGACGTCCTTGACCGCCTGCAGATCGGCGGCGCGCGTGTCAGGAGGTGGAGCGGGGGCATTCGAGCAGCCGGCACTCAGTGCGGCCAGCGCCAGGCATACAATCAGCGAAGTGTTACGCAGCATGTTCTCTCTCCTTTGGGAGTCAAGTCCGAACCAGTTCATTGTAAATTCCCCAAGCCACTAGCATCGCCGAGACAGCCGCTCTCAATCGCTTTTGGCTTCCGGCTTGTAAGTCTTGCTGAAACCGTTGCGGGTGTTCGTCACTGTGAAAGTGCCATCCGGTTGTGCCGATACCTTGAAATAATAAGCAGTTCCGTTGTGCTGCGGCGCCGCGGGAGCTTGCTGGCCTGGCGGCGGAGGCGTGACGGGCGCCACGGGCATCGCGGCCAGCGGCTCGTCGAGTAAATTGGCGATGAATATGCCCGGCACCGTATATTCCTGGCCACTGAGCAGCGAGAAGTGCATCTGCCAGATATCGGCGATGCTTGGCGAACTGAAAAGCACTTTCATCGCTTCGGGTGGAGCTCCCTTACGAGTGCCGTTGTTCATGATCGCAGCTCGCGGATGAAGAGGGTAGACGAGCAGGTCCGAATTAGGATTTCCATGACGAGCAAGCAGATCCAGATCCACCGTGCCCAGGCGATTTCTCGGGCACATCAGGTCAAACTGGCGATTCAAGGTCAGGTCGCCTAGAATGACGGTTCGAAACTTTCCGAAGGTGACGTAACTTCCCACCGATTGGTCGTCTTCGGTCTTCGGGACATCCGCCGGCTTGAAGTCGGCACAATAAGGGTTTGGCGCACCGGCGCCTGAGAGCGGGGTCTTGATCACTTCGCCGGCGGCGGAAACAATGCGCCAGTCCAAACCACTAACCGATATCTTGTCGCCAGGCTTTGCCACCGTGTGCTTCGCGTGGGCATAGAGTTCCGCATACCGCGCTAAAACCGGATCGATGTTGGGGCCAGGTTGGATGTTCGCTCCGTGGTCGATGAATTCCTTGATCGGGATACGCGTCGCCAATTCGGAAAGGCCGCCGATATGATCGTTGTGATAGTGAGTGATGATTAGGTGATCGATCTGCGTAACGCCCGCGTCCTTGACGGCGGCCATGATGCGTCCGGCGTCACGCGCGGCGCCATCGCCGCCGTTCCCTGTGTCCACAAGCATGGATTCGCCGGAAGGCGCCACAAAAAGCACGGCATTGCCGCCCTCTACATCGATTACATAAATGTCCAGTGTCTTCGATGTTCGGGTCTGCGCAAAGCCAAGCGATGCGCAAAGGACGACGCCAAGAACGAGAATCAATAAGAATGTTGTACGCACGAGACACCTCCCTCTTCCACAATAGGCGGCATGATACACCTTGCGCTTGGAATCAGCAGCACCAGCGAGCGGACACCAGATACTGCGATCTCCGCGCTTGGCGCTACCCTGAGCGAGGGAGTTAGCAGCAAGGCCTTGGGCGGGTGGCGCACCCTTTCTAGCTTTAGACACCGCCGTCTAAGCAGGCTGATGCGCCTTGAGGAAGGAATGGATTTGGCGCACTGCTAGCGGAATCCGCTCTTTGGGCTCTTTCCAAGGGAAGATGCTCACTTCGGCTTTCGGCGCGAGCATCGCGCACTCCATGGCGACGGCGTAAGGGTGCGCGGGGACGTCGTCCGGCAGGACCAGGATCG
>Ga0209160_1004686_pt1 | contig 10901 bp, 4 predicted proteins | sample GraSoiAngelo_153_FD_186167 | JGI IMG/M metagenome (GOLD analysis project Ga0209160, IMG submission 186167) | Grasslands soil microbial communities from the Angelo Coastal Reserve, California, USA - 14_1009_12_40cm (SPAdes) (version 2) | ecosystem: Environmental > Terrestrial > Soil > Grasslands ...
GGGTTCCCAACACCAATCTCGTTACCCGATCCGGCCAAAATGATTTTCACGGAGATGTCTGGGAATTCGTGCGCAATGATATTTTCAATGCCAATTCCTTTTTCCAGAATGCAAACGGGCGACCCAAAGCGACCTTGAAGCAGAACCAGTTCGGCGGCACACTGGGCGGACCCATCAAGAAAGATAAACTGTTCTTCTTTGGGTCCTACCAGGGAACCCGGCAAATCGACGGCCTGGATAACACCGCCTCCTTAGATACGGTTATTCTTCCTCCCCTCACGAACGATCGCTCGGCGGCCACCATCGGTTCGCAATTCTGTCCCGCGAATAAGCCTGCGAATGTGCGGCCTTCCTACTTGACCTTTGCGGGAGGAGTCGGTGCGGACCCGGCTGGTGTTGGGGAGGTGGCCTGCGACGGCCACAACATCAATCCCGTGGCTCTGAAGATACTGCAGTTGAAGCTGCCCGATGGCAGCTATTTGATCCCCACGCCTCAAACCATCCTGTCCAGCGGCGTGAATGCGGGTCTCGGGCTTTCCGCTTTTAGTCTTAAGTCCACCTATGATGAAAACCAATATTTGGCAAACCTTTCCTACGTCATTTCCAAAAATCAGACGCTCACCGGCCGTCTCTACTACGCCACAGCTCACTTGTACAGAGCCTTCGGCTCCTTTTTTCTGCGTGCCCCGGAGACTCCGCCCACTCCGGGCTTTCCGGTGATACAGGACGACACGAACTTGATCACCAGCGCGCAACTCAGTTCGGTGCTGACACCGAACATTGCCAATGAAGCGCGCATGACTTTCACGGTCAATCGTTCCGACCCGACGCTTCCCGGCCTGCCTTCCGCGGCTTCCGTAGGCATGAAGCCGGCCAATCCGTTGGCTCCGCTGTTGCCGGATATCATCATGCGGGGACCGCTGGGAGACTTTCAGGCGGGGAATGTCCTCAGTGATTTTCTGAACTACAGCAAAACGTTTACCTGGGCGGACACTCTCTCCTGGACTCACGGCGGGCATACCACTCGTACTGGGGTCTTTGCCTTAACAGAGCCTTTGGAATCGTCCAACATCAGTCTGGCTCGAGGAAGGCTTGCCTTTCAAAACTTCACTGATTTCTTGCTGGGACTGAGCGCGGCCCAGAACGGCAGTCCTCAGGGACTCAGCAATATTCAATCCATTGAAGCCAATGAAGGCACGGGGCCAACGGGTAACGTCATACTTTTGCTGCGGTCCAACCATCTGGCCGCGTTTGTGGAGGACGACATTAAAGTCAGTGGGCGCCTTACCCTCAATCTGGGTCTGCGCTGGGAATACCTGCCATCTTCGTTTAGCCGAGCCCACGACCTCGGCAATGCTTGGACCTCGCTCCTCCAGACTGTGCCCATCCCGCCTGCTTCCGGCACGTATGCTGGAATCACCGTGCCGCCCGGCTACGATCCGAACCAAATCAATCCCTACACGGGCCAACCCTTCGGGCCGCCTCCTCCCGGGGTGGTCGTACGACCCAACAATGGTTTCTACGAGAATGGCGCTCCGTGGGATACTTTCGCTCCGCGCTTCAGCTTTGCATGGCAACCCGGAAGCAAGCAAAGCCGCCTGGCCGTGCGCGGCGGCTATGGATGGTTTTATCAACCTCTCAGCGATAGGGGAAATGCGACGGGTACTCCATCGGAGAATATTCAGCCCTTCGCTCAACTTATCGGTAGTGGGGGAGCCAGCAATGGCGCCTCCACACTGCAAAATCCGTTCCCGCCGACGACGCTCGGCTTCACGCTGCGAACCCCCACCTCACATCTGGATGACCGCACCATCGGACCCCACTTCGAAAATCCGAAGCTGCAGCAATGGAACCTCAACGTGCAGTATGCGCTCGCTAACAATTTAACTCTCGACCTCGGTTATGTTGGATCGCACGGCAACAATCTCTTTCTGCTGCATGGTTCGAACCAGCCCTTCCTGGCGACATCCGGCCAGCCGGTGAACTGCGGGCTGCCCAATACTGCGACGGGTTTGGGTGTGACTCCCGCTATCTTCGCCACGCTGGGTGTCGATGCATCGGGCTGCGTCACCACGAATACCTCCACCAACGCCTACCTGCGCGTCCCCATCGTCGGCGAGACGCCGACGGGTTTGCTCGCGCATCAGTATCTCGGCGGCTCCTGGTACCACAGCGCGCAGGCCACGCTGCGGCAGCAGGTGACCCACCGTCTCAGTTTTCAATTCGCTTATACCTTTTCCAAAGCTTTGGCCAACACCACGGTGTACAACGACCAGACAAATCTTGCTCTGGACTGGGCGCCGACGAATTTCGATCGGCGGCACCGCATGATTACAAACTTTAGCTACGATCTGCCCAGCCTGCTGAGAAAGGGATTCGTGGGCGCCGCCTCGCGCGGCTGGTCCATCTCCGGAATCGTCATCGTGCAAGGTGGAACGCCGGTGACTCTCACCGACAAAAATGGCAGCGCGGTTTACGGTTTCGCCGGAACGGCTACCATCACAGTTTGTCCCGGTGCAACATACGGAGATCTCGTGACCTCTGGCGCTACCACGTCTCGTTTGCATAGTTGGTTTAATAAGTCGGCGATCTGCCCTGTTCCGGCAGTCGGCTCCGACGGGTCTTCGGGATACGGGAATACGGGTCAAGGCATCGTCAGGGGGCCGGAGCAGTTCAATACGGATGTCTCCATCGGCAAGACCACCACCGTGGGCGGACTGCGGGAAAACGCACAACTGGCGTTCCGCACGGAGTTCTACAATGCTCTCAACCACCCCCAATTCGCCAACCCCGGAACAAATTTTGGCACCGCAAGCTTCGGCGTCATTACCCAAACCTCGGTGGCTCCTCGGCTCATTCAGTTCGGTTTGAAGTACATTTTCTAGATGTGCCGGGCATCCTGGCGCAGGGTTCTCATTTGCGGTGACACGAAGGTCTACCAATAGCGGCCTCGAACCCGTGGCAGCATAGACAACGCGGCCAGATCGTTTGCAAACCGCCGCAGAACAGCCGTCAGACTTCGAAAGCGGGTGCGCCTTAACTCTTTTTCGTCAGCTCGTTGTAAACCACAGTTGTATACGACGGGAACTGTGGCGCGCCGGGAGCGGCGGGCGTATCGGTTTCACCAAGCGCTTGTTTGACCTGGTCCAATGATTTGCCCTGCGCGACCAGCTTCTTGATCTCTTCGTGTCTGGCCTGCACTTTCGCGAGCCTCTGCTGCACATCAGCCTTGGTCTGCAAATCGCCATGGCCAGGAACGTAGGAGTCGGCGTTCAGCGAGGTAAGCCCTTTCACCGTCTGTATCCAGCCTTCTGAGGAGCCATTCTTTTCCGCATGAATGAGCGTATAGGGCTGGTTCGTGGTGATGATGTCCCCGGTGAATACGATTTTCTGTTCCGGCAGGTAAACCATGAGATCGCCGCTGGTATGCGCGGGCGCGTAATGGAGCAGATTGAGCTTCACGCCATTAATGGTTAGATTTTCCTTATTCGCCACAGTCTTATTGGGCAGGCGATCTTGCGGGGCCGGATTCCGCGAACTGGCGGATGCCTCCATTTCCTTCTTGCAGCTTTCCTGGGAAATGATGGTCAAGCCGGCCGGAAATGCGGCGAGGCCGTTTACATGATCGCCATCGCTGTGCGTGAGGATGACGGTGGTTACCGGTTTAGGCGTGATTTTGGCGATCTCGGCGAGCATCTCCTTGGCCGATGCCGGAGTCGTTTTTGCGTCAATCACGATAACGCCATCCTTGCCCACGATGATGCCGGTATTCCCCCCGGCGCCTCCTTGCGTCCAGTACACCCCGCCAGTCAAGGGCTTCACCGAGAGCGGCGGGGGTTGCTGCTGGGCATTCGCGAGGCCGGTAAATGCGACCGCGGCGAGAGCAATCGCGAAGACAAGACCAATTTTTTTAGCTGTCATGGAAGTTTCCTTTCCTCCGCTAAATTTCTCGTCGCAGATAATGGGCGACGCGGATTTCCTGATCAGCGAGCATTCTACGCTCAGACAATCCAGGGCACAATCGGCTGTCTGGGGGGAGAAATCGCGCAATTTGGTGCCCGCAAGACTGTAACGAGACCGCGTATATGTCAAGCGACCCGATTTCGCTTGTGATTGCGCCTCAGCAGCGCACCAAGCAAAGCTCCAAGCTCCAAGGTTGACACCAGAAGACGACTCGCATATGGTCTGCCTCAGATACCAGTGGAAATCGGGAACTCGGTCAGGAATTGGGCTGAAACTAAGAAGAGGACACCATGCCTGTACTGAAAGCGAAGGTAAATTTCCGAGGGACGCTGAGAGTTCTCTGGCGCGGGCTTGCGCATCTGAGCATCGCCAGCGCAATCGTGACGGCTGCGATTCTGTCTGTCACTTCCGCTGCCGATGCGGGCATCACAAAAATCCAGATCATTTCGCGGGGGCCGGCGTTCGGTGGGTATTCATTTGCTAAGGTCGGCGCCTACGAACGGATCATCGGCAAGGGATTCGGCGAAGTCAGTCCGACCGACCGCCACAATGATGTGATCGTTGACCTCGGCCTTGCGCCGCGTAACGCCAACGGCAAAGTGGAGTACTCCTTCGATTTTTACATTCTGAAGCCGGCCGATCTGAGTAAGGGCAATCACAAAGTTTTCTACGAAGCTCCGAACCGCGGCAGTAAGCTTTTTGGCAATTTCAATCGATCGACGGGCGGCAATGACCCCTCGACATCCAGCGATCCAGCCGGCACGTTCCTGGCACCGCAAGGGTACACGATGGTTTGGAGCGGCTGGGACTTCGGGGCTGGGGCCGACAACTCCAATTTCAACCTGACGATCACGCTGCCGATCGCGAAGAATCCTGATGGTTCCTCCATCAGCGGGCCGGCCTATGAGTACATCGTCAGTCCGGGCGCTTCTTACACGTTGAACTACCTGCCGGCGACTCTGGACCAGACGAAGGCGACGCTGACCCATCGCGTTCACTTGGATGACGTGCCACAAGTGGTCGCGGCATCCGGCTGGGAGTATACGAATAACGGCAGTGCCATCCGGTTGCTTCCCGCGGGTACAACTTTTATCGCGAATGACATTTATGAATTTTTGTACCCGGCGAAAGACCCCAGGGTCAATGGAATCGGCTTCGCCGCAGTCCGAGACTTCAATTCATTTCTGCGTTACGCGACAGCGGACAGCGCCGGCACGATGAATCCGCTGGCCGGAGACGTGACGCGGATTTACACGTTCGCAGTTTCGCAGCCGGGCCGGATGCTGAATGACTTTCGCAACCTGGGATTCAACGAGGATGAAAATGGCAGGATCGTTTTCGACGGCCTGTTGCAATGGATCGCCGCCGGGGATGGAATCAACATGAACTATCGTTTCTCCCAGCCGGGGCGCACCGAACGCAATCGCCAGGATCAGTTGTACATCGAAGGAGTGTTTCCGTTCGCCCACCAGCGGTTGACTGATCCGATCAGCGGCAAGACGGCCGGCCGCTACGACAAGTGCGCCAAGACGAAAACGTGCCCGCTCGGCATGGAGGTCTATTCCGCGAACGAATATTGGGTGAAGGCGGCGTCTCTCTTCACCACCGACCCTTCCGGCAAGATGGATCTTCCCGACCACCCGATGGCGCGCTACTACTTCATTTCCAGCGAGCAGCATGGCACAGGCAACCCCACAGCAAAAGGTAACTGCCAGCAGTTCCAGAATCCGCTGGATTCGGCGCCGGTGCTGCGCGCGTTGTGGGTCGCGCTGGACGAATGGTCAACGAAGGGCATCGCACCGCCGCCCAGCGCGGTTCCTCGTTTGGCTGAAGGCACACTTGTGACGCCGTTGCCGCAGAGCAGGGTAGGCTTCCCGAAGATTCCGGGTGTCACCTACACAGGGCTGATGTCCACGCGATACTTGCTCAACTACGGTCCGCAGTTCTACAGCACGGGGGTCATGAAAATCAATCCACCAGCCGTCAGACCGCCCATCTTTAACAATCCGGAGAACGGGCCGATTTATCCGAGTTATGTGCCGAAGACCGACGCCGACGGCAACGACATCGCCGGTGTCCGCTTGCCCGACGTGACGGTGCCGCTCGCCACCTACACGGGCTGGGCTCTGCGATCGGGGCCGCAGGCGAACGACGGCTGCGAAGCGGCGGGACAATACATACCGTTCCCGAAGACCAAGGCCGAGCGCATGAATTCTGGCGATCCACGATTATCGGTCGAGGAACGGTATCCGTCTTTGTCGGCGTATTCCTCCGCAGTTGAAAAGGCCATAGACGAAATGATTGCAAAACGGCTGATGCTGCCGGAAGACGGGGCGTCGAATGTGAACCGGCTTTTGCGGGTGGGGACGGCGACAGGCGCCCTCAAGTCGGACGCGTCCTCCGGGGACATCCATTAGTCGGTACATTCCTAGCAGAGAAACAGGCGTACAATCGTGGCCAATTTTGAAGTCAAATAGCAGATTCCGGTTTGTTCTGGGATGGCGCCGCCCTTCTGATGAAGGAGGTTTGACAAGATGCGAAGCTTTGCGATTGTCAGCATTGCGCTGTTGGCGACGCTGCTAGCCCTCAGGCCGGTCGCGTTTGCGCAGCAAGGGGGCCCGGGCCAAACCGCGGATGCAAAGCCTCCACGGCCGGGATTGGAGGTGCCCTTAGTGACTCCGGGACCGGGCTGGAAGGCCTGTCCGCACTGCGAGAACGAAGCTTATGCGGCGGAGGGCCGCAAGAAGGCGAACGTAGATACGCGCCCGTTTGATGTGCATGATATATCGGGAGTTTGGAACGGCAATCCCAATGACCTGACGATGAATGGCATTCCGCTGAATATGGCAGCGGTTCCGTCCTTCACTCCTTACGGACAGAAGTTATTCGAGGCCAACCAGAGCGACTCGCCCCAGTGGAATTCAAAGGATCCTCACAATATTTGTGATCCTATGGGTTGGCCACGGTCGCTAACATTCAACTTTGGATTTCAGTTCGTTGTATTGCCAGACCGCGTTTTACAATTCTTTGAGTGGGGTCATACGTGGCGGGACATCTGGACTGACGGGCGCAAACTGCCGCCGAATCCTCCGATTCCGCGATACTTAGGATATGCTGTCGGCAGGTGGGAAGGAGATACCTTCTTCGTGGAGTCGAATAGCTATGACGAAAGGTCCTGGCTTGCTCAAACTCCGGTTCAGCGTAGTGGAACCGGGAAACCGGGCGGCTATCCGCATAGCGACGAAATGCGGATCGAGGAGCGTTACAAGCGACTCAACTATGGAGTGCTTCAGGTAACGCTGACGATTACCGACCCAAAGGTATATACGGCGCCTTGGACGACAACCGGCAGGGTTGCACTGATTCCCAATACTGAGCTGGCGGAAAATTTCTGCGTGCCTTCTGACAGCATTAATTTTAACAATGAGAATACGATACCCACAGTTCCGAAACAGTAAGGGTTGTCCTCGAATCTTTAGTGGCAATCTAAACAAGAGGAGGGGAAGTATGTTGCGATTTATGCTCACGGTTGCAGTGCTGGCTGCTCTCGTTCTATTACCTATGTTGACCTCTCCTGTGCTGGCACATCACGGGAACGCAGCGTGGTCGACAAACGAGGTGACCCTAAAGGGTACTGTTGTGGACTATATTTGGAGAAATCCTCATGTGTTGCTCGTCTGGACCACAAAGGATGACAGCGGCAAAGCTGTGCAGTGGACCGGCGAAGTCGCTTCTCCAGAGTCCATGATGGCTGACGACGGTTGGACCAAACAGACGTTCAAGCCCGGCGATGAAATTGTTCTGGTCCTCCGCCCAGCGAAGTCAGGTGTACCCAATGGGGTGATCGACCAGATCAAGAGAGCCGATGGGACGGTGGTCATGCGGTACTCGCGGCAAGCCGGTTCCGGGAATTATGCCGGCCCGCTGACAAAAGAAGATCAGGAACGCCGGGATAAGGCCGCTGCTGAGGCCGACAAGCCGAAGAATTAGCTTTACGATTCAACAGCTGGAAGGTCAGCCGAAGCTAACTCATTGCAAAGAAAAGTGGGCCCCCTAGGATTTGAACCTAGGACCAACGGATTGTGAGTGCGTGCTTAGCGGTATGCACGAACCGGTTCTCCGCCATCAATTTGGACTCCAACTCGTTTCCTCCTGAAGAATTACATCTTTGATGTTGGATTCGTTTACCAAGACCCGAATTATCCACAGGTGGCTACATCACCGGCCAGGAGACAAGGGAACTCCAGAGCACGTGATCATCCTCCAGGAATCAACTGTTTGTATGTCAGGAACTTAAAGAGCAGACCGTTCAACCTCATGGAAACGCTGCACCATATAATCGATTCTAGAGAAGTCTCTCCAGGTAAGAGTTTTCTGAGGCGAATCGGCAAATACGAGATCCTCCGCGAGCTGGGTCGCGGCGCAATGGGTGTGGTCTATCTAGCGCGCGATCCGTCGATTGGCCGGCTCGTGGCAATCAAGACCATCACCTCAGCGGTTGTTTCAGACTCAGATCATCTTGATCGTTTCCGGCGCGAGGCTCAGGCGGCCGGCGGTCTGCACCACCCCAACATCGTGACCGTCTATGAGATGGGTACGGAGGACGGAGTGCCGTATCTGGTCATGGAATACCTGGACGGCGAAGGCCTGGATCGTTTGATTGAACGGCGCACGGCCATTCCGTCTCTCGAGCAATTCAGTTATATCGTTCAGCTGTGCCGCGCGCTGCAGCATGCGCACGAAAATCGTGTAGTTCACCGCGACGTCAAGCCCGCGAATATTGTGGTGAAGAGGGATGGAACGATTCGCGTAGTGGACTTTGGAATCGCGCGTCTGGTGGACACCACACGCACCCAAACTGGTGTGATGATGGGCACGATCAGCTACATGTCTCCGCAACAGCTTAACGGCCAGCGAGCGGATGCGCGCTCCGACATCTACGCAACTGGCGTGGTCGCTTACGAGGTGATTGGAGGAAAAAGACCTTTCGCCGGCGAGAATCATGCCGCGCTGATTGTTGGCATCCTATCCCGCACCCCTGAGCCGCTGGCCCAGATCGCCCCAGGCTGCCCACCCGGCCTGATCGCGATTATCGAACGGGCGATGCACAAAGAGGATGTGCAGCGCTATCAGAGCATGGGCATGATGCTGGCCGAGCTCGAGCTAGTCTGGAAGCAAGAACAGGAACGCGGCGTCAATCAACTGATGGAGCAAGCGCGGAATCTTCTCGAAAACGAAAACTATTCGGAAGCGCGCAAGCAACTAGATCAAATCTTGCGGATCAACCGGGAAAGCGCGACCGCAGCGGTACTGCTGGAAGAACTTCGCTCCGCTCGCAACGGATTGGTGCTGCAAGAGGAAGTGGCTGAACTCATCACGCGCGGGAGAAAATCGCTCGAGCAGAACCTCTTCAGTGACGCCATCGCCAACGCCAATTCCGCTCTCCACCTTGACCCAAAGTCCAAAAGCGCGCGCGATCTGCTGTCGGACGCGCGAAAGATCGAGGCCGCCGCAAATCGAGCGTCGGATGAACTTTTGGAGGCCACATTACAAAGATCAGCCAATGTCCGCGCGGCGAGTTCGCCTGAGAGTTCCGCAGAATTTGCCGAGGCTGGACCGGTCACGGCTACACACCGCAGCAGCCCCGTCCGCGCAGACTCCCGCACGGGATCACAGAGACGGATGTTTACCCGAACGATTGTGGCGCAGAAGCCTGCGAGCCAACGAAACAAGCTTGTTTTTGGATTCGCTGCCGTAATAATCGGTTCAGTATTGCTGGCCGCGCTCGTTTATGGATGGAGCTGGCGAAAGAATTCGACACTCTCTTTAGGCAACAGTTCGCCAATACCATTGAGGTCGAGCACGCCGGTACTCCCGAGTATTGAAGAGCAGCAGCACACCCTGATCGCGCAAGCACATCAGGCCGCGGATGCGAATGACTATTCGACGGCTCTGCAGAAGCTTGACCAGGCCCAACAGCTCAAGGGTCCGCTCGATACATTGGTCATGGATTTGCGCCATAAATTCGCAATTGAACAGCAGGACCTAGGCGCGCGCGATGTGGCACGCCAAGAACGGGACCTGTGGACCCAAGGATCAAGAGCCCTGGCGCAAAATCGCTTCGACCAAGCCGAGCAAGCATTCAAACAGATACTCGCGCTCCCGGAAGGAGGCCGGCGCCGAGCGGAGGCGCAGCAGCAGCTCGATGAGGTGCTGCCTCGAAGACGGGAAGAAGAACAGGTCTTTGCGGAAGCACAGCAGCTTGCGGGGAAAGTTGATGCCGGCAGCTTGCAGCAAGCCGCAAAGCTATTCGACTCGGTAATCGCCGCGAACGGTCCGCGACATGATCAAGCGCGGCAGTTGCAGGCCGAGCTGCGAGACAAATTGACGCCAATCAACTCCAAAAGCCGCGCTGACCAGAGCGCAGCGGATGGCTCCGAGCGCACGCACTTCTCGCAGCTGGAAGACCAATTTCGCCAGGCACAACAGCGCGGTGACGATTCGAGCCGGCAACTGCTTCGCGATTTGCTGCCGCAATTCCGCTCCATCGCCGATGCGGGAGGTCCCCTGAGCAATAGCGCGCGAAATTACACGGACAATCTCGTTCCCGCCGCGCTTAAGGACCTGGACTTGAGGGCCGCTAAGGCCAGCGATGCCGCGGACGCCGCGCGGTTTAATGATGCTACATCGCACTTTCGGCGAGCGGTTGACGCACATGATGCGACCGCCCTGCGTTCCGCGGTGTTACAGGAATTTCAGGCTATCGCTACCGCGGGCGGTCCTAGAGCGGCCGAGGCCAACCGCTACGTGTCTTCGCTAATTCCCGCCGCGATCCACGATGCGATGCCCTGGCCGGTAATTGGGTGCCCAGCGAGCGCTCTGGGGCTCAGCCCGACCATCAAACCGGGTGATCTGGTTGCCTGCGGGATGCTGGATAG
>Ga0209160_1004688_pt1 | contig 10899 bp, 7 predicted proteins | sample GraSoiAngelo_153_FD_186167 | JGI IMG/M metagenome (GOLD analysis project Ga0209160, IMG submission 186167) | Grasslands soil microbial communities from the Angelo Coastal Reserve, California, USA - 14_1009_12_40cm (SPAdes) (version 2) | ecosystem: Environmental > Terrestrial > Soil > Grasslands ...
ACATCACGAAGATCGTGATGACGAGGGTGAGCGGGATGGACGACGCGCTGACCGCGGTGATCCGGCTGTGGCGGAGGAAGAGGAGGAGGACGACGACGGCGAGTGCGGCGCCGACCAGCATGGCGTCGCGGACCGCCTTGACGGCGTCGCGCACGAGCGACGCCTGGTCGTACACGAGCCTGAGCCGCACGCCGGGCGGCAGCGTGCGCGCCAGGGCGCGGGTGACGCCGGCGACGCTGTCCGCGATCGCCAGCGTATTGCCGCCGAGCTGGCGCGTGATGTTCAGCTGCGCCACCGGCCGCCCATTGCCCGAGATGATGCTCACACGATCCGCGGTGCCGGGCGTCACGGTCGCCAGGTCGCGCACGTGAAGGCCGTGCCCGACGACGATGTTGGCGATGTCCTCGACTGAGTGCGCCTCCGTCGCGCTCACCATCAGGTATTGCCTGTAGTCACGCGGCATGCGCCCAACCGCGGTCACGGTCGTGGCGTCGCGGATCGCAGCCGCGAGGTCGTCGAACGTCATCGCCTGCTGCGCCAGGCGCCCCGGGTCGGCGACGACCTCGATCTCGCGCACGTCGCTGCCGAGCACGTCCACCCGCCCGACGCCCGGCACGCGTGAGACGATCGGCTTGATCTGGTAGCGGGCGATGTCGTACAGTGTGGCCGGATCGCCGCCCTCGACGTTGTACGACAGGATCGGGAAGAGCGATGGGGTCATCCGCTCGACCTGGATGCTCACGCCCGTGGGCAGCTCGGGCACGATCTGGTCGACGCGCGCGCGGACCTCCTGGAGCGCGTTGACCATCTCCGTGGTCGGCGAGAAATCCACGTTGATCTCGGTGCCGCCGCGGATGGTGCGGGACCGGACCCGCGTGACGCCGGGGACGATGCTGACGGCCTCCTCGATGGGCCGCGACACACTGAACAGCTGCTGGCGGGCGCCGAGCGAAGTCCCGGTCGCGACGATCGTCACGCGTGCAAAGGTGAGCTCGGGGTAGATGGCCGAGGGGAGAATCGAGGCGGCCCACACGCCCGCGATGCTGAGGAGCGCCACCAGCAGATAGACGAAGCGGCGCTGGCCACTCAACGCGTCGAACAGCGTCACCGGGGTCCCGGGGCCGCTCGCAGAATCTTGGCGCCGTCGGTCACGCCGTACGCGCCATTCGTCACCACGACCTCGCCGGCGTGGAGCCCGAACGTGATCTCGGCCACGGTCTCGCTCCGGCCACCGACTGTGACGGGCCTGACATGGGCGATCTGCTCGGAATCCACGACGAAGACCTGAAAGCTCTCGCCGCCGGCGGTCGGGACCAGCGCGGCGACCGGCACGGTGACGGCGCGGGACGTGACCGCGGTCACGATCTTTCCGAACACCGACTCGCCGATCCGAAGGGGGCGCGCGACCCGCTCCACCCGGGCGCGCACCGGCACCGCGCGGGACGCGGTATCGACGGCGACTGCCACCGCCGTCACTACGCCCCGCCCCAGCGCCTCGCCGCCGGCCGCATCCCCGGCGGTCAGCGTCACCGCCTCGCCGGCATGGATCCGCGCGGCTTCCGCGGGCGACACGCTGAACACGATGTCCAGCGCCGCCGGGTCCGCGACCTCGACCAGTGGCTGGCTCGGGTCCGCCGTGGCGCCCAACACGGCGCTCATGCGCGTGACCACTCCCGCGAGCGGGGCGCGCAGCGTCGCGAGCTGCTGGGCCCGGCGTGCCGTGACCGCGGCGACCTGGGCCTGGGCGAGATCGGCCGCCGCCTGGTCGCTGTCCTTCTGCGGCAGGATCCCCGCCTGCACCAGCCGCACGGCCCGCGCGTGCGCCCGCTCGGCGGATTCAAGCGCGGCGGCCGCGCTCTTCGCCGCGGCGTCGAACGGCGCACGCTCGAACTCGATCAGCGAATCTCCCTCGGCCACGCGCTGGCCCGGCGTGACGAAGATCCGCGCCACCCGGGTCGGCGCCGGGGCGGCGAGCTCGGCGAACCGTCCCGGTCGCGCCACCACGGTGCCGATGGCGCTCACGGCGTCCCGGAACGGCTGTACCGTCGCCACCGCGGTCCCCGCCTGGACTGCGGCGCCCGAGTCCGCCGTGGCATCGGATGCGGCGCGCGAGCCGCGGCAGCCGGCGCAGAGCCCCGCCAGCGCCACGACCACCCATCCCGGGCGGCTCACGGCTGATCCGGAGTGGCGGTCAGGAGCCGGACTTGGGCGACGGCGTTGTGCGCCCCCGCCAGGTCGTCGATGTAGCGGCCCAGTGCTTCCCGCGCGTTGCGCTGCGCCTCGAGCACGTTGGCCAGCGGGATCGCACCTTCGCCGTACGCCTGGAGCGACATGGCGGCCACCCGATCGGCGCTCGCGAGCAGGCGGGCGTCGCGCTCGAGTCGCGCCAGCGCCGCCGTGCGCTCCCGCCGGGCGCGCGCGATCGCTGCGCCCGTTTCGCGGCGCACCAGGTCGAGCGCCGTCTGCGCCCGGTCCCGCGCAGCGGCCGCCTGCGCCGCGGCCCCGCCGTTCCAGTTGAAGAGCGGCAGCGGCAGCGAGAGCCCGATCGTGGGCAGCAGGCCCGGCTCCGAGCCCGTGGGGTCCTTGTTCTCGACGCCCAGCTGCAGGCTCGGGGCTTCGAATACGCTGCGGTGCGCGAGCGTCAGCGAGCGCTCGGCCGAGCGCAGCGAGGCCCTGGCGGCGGCGACCGGGAGCGGCTCGCCTGCGCCAGCGGCCACGCTGTCTGCCGGCGGCGCCAACGAATCCGCCAACGCGATGGCCGGCTCCTCCCCCGGTAATCCCATCGCGAGCTGCAGCGCGAGCAGGGCCGCGATGCTGGAGAGCGAATCGTCGCTGGCCACGTTCTCGAGCTGACCGGCGTTCACGGCGGCGAGCCGGACGTCGAGCTCGCTCGCGTCGCCGACTTCGCGCCGCAGCCGCGCCATGGCGAGCAGGCTGTCGGCGTCGAGCGCGTTGCGATGCGACAGCCGCGCGTGCGCCGCGGCGGCCAGGGCGTGGGTGTAGGACGTCTCCGCGTCGAACCGGATCGCGGCACGCTCGAACGCAAAGCCGTAGCGGACGGCGTCGCGCTCGAATGCGGCCGCCCCGATGCGGGGCGCGCGCAGCCACGGCACGTCGAGCGGGAGATCGACGATCGCGTGGTACTGCGGCACGGCCTTGGTATAGGTCCAGTTGAAGATCGGGTTGGGGAATGCCCGGGCGGCGCGCACGATGCCGCGGGCGGCTGCCGTGTCGGCCCGGCCCAGCGCGATGCGCGCGCCCCGCTCGAGCGCCGCCGCGACCGCCTGAGCGCGCGTCACCGGCTGCTGGGCGGCAACCAGGCCGGGCAGGCCCGTGACCAACCAGAGTGAGGAAAGACGGATCACAGAGCGCGAAAGCTACTCGGCGAACCTGTCAGGAAGCTGACAGAGGCTCCATATTCGCACGGTCTCGCTTCGGGAGGTTCTACAATGCGCAGCATGGTCATGCAGGTCACGAGTGCGGCCGTCGCAGTCGGTATTCTGGGGTGCGCCGAGTCACCGCCCCCCACGGCTCCGGCGGGCCCGAGTTTCGCGACCGGCCGGCACGGCCTGTCGCTGTTCGTCATCGACGTCAGTCGCGACACCGCCGCCCAGGACGAGACGCCGATCGCGGTCAACCCGCGCAACGCGAACAACATCCTGACCGGCGCCAACGACTTCAACTTGAACGACGGCTGCGCGTACAATGTCAGCTTCGACGGCGGGCGCACCTGGTCGCCGACGCTGCCGAACGGCTTCATCCCCGGCCTCACGCTGTTCACCAACGATCCGGCGGTTCCGGGCACCGGCAGCTACGAGATCGCGGGGGATCCGGCCGTCGCGTTCGGGCCCGACGGCACGGCGTATTTCGCGTGCCAGGCTTTCAGCGTGACCTCGCCGTTCCCGATCGCCCTGTTCGTGAGCCGCTCGACCGACGGCGGTCTCACCTGGGCGGATGGTGTGCATCAGAAGCCCGTTCAGGTGTCGGCGTGGAATGGCAACGGCAAGTCGCGGGGCGGCAACGGTCAGTTTCCCGATCACGATGCCATGACGGTGGACGACAACCCGGGAAGCCCGTTTTACGGATCCGTGTACGTCACCTGGGTGCAGTTCAGCGGCCTCCAGGGGACTCACTCGCCCGTGCTGGTGGCGTTCTCGCGCGACCAGGCGCGCTCCTTCTCGCAACCGGTCAAGGTGACCGCGGGCCCGATCCGCAACAATCAGGACGCGCGCATCGTGATCGGCCCCGACGGCACGCTCTATCTCACGTTCGACAACGGGGTGCAGGGCGGGAAGGGGACCGTCAACTACGTCGCGGTGTCCCGTGACGGCGGTGTGACCTGGTCCCCTCCCACCCCGGTCTCGGTCTACAACAATCCGGTGTCCCTGTTCCCGCCGTTCTTCAACCTCTCGGGCTCGCCGTTCCGCGCACCGGGCTCCTATCCCGCGCCGGCGTTCGATGCAGCGCGGAACCGCCTGGTCGTGGCGTACGCCGACATCGACCACGACGGCCGGGCGAAGATCTTCGTCACCGCGGCGCCCGCGGGCGGCGTGTCCGACCCGAGTGCGTGGTCGCCGCCGGTGGCGCTCGGGGGCACGGGGGATCGGTTCGGCGCGGAGCTCGGCGTGGCGCCCGGCGGCCGGTACGACCTGTCGTTCTACGATCGTAGCTACACGGGGAACGCGCTGGTCGATCTGACCTACGCGACGAGTGCGGATGGTGGGGCGAGCTGGTCCACGACCCGGGTCAGCCCCAGCGGGTTCGACCCGTCGCTGTACCGCACCCGCTTCATCGGGGACTACAACGGGATCGTGTCGCTCGCGGGCAGCGCGCTGCTCGCCTGGACGGGTATCGGCACGCGGAACGGAGTGACGAATTTCGACATCTACTTCGGGAGCGTGACGCCCTGATCAGGACGATCAGTCGGTCTTGGCCGCAACCTTCCCGATGGCGGCGATCAGGTCCGTGAAGTCGTAGGGCTTCATGACGGAGGGTTGGCCGCACTCGTCGAGGAAGCGGCGCGTCTCGTCGCGGGCCCGGTCGCCGGTGACGAACACGAAGCGCTCGGCGAGCTGTGGCCGCTGCTCCTGGAGCTGCTCGTACAGCGCGCGCCCGCCCAGCCGCGGCATCTGCAGGTCGGTGACCACCGCGTCGAACCGGTCGCTCGCCGGGCCGAGCCGCTCGATCGCCTCGAGGCCGTTCTCGACCGCGACCACCTCGTGTCCTTCGCGCTCGAGCAGCAGCCGCATCGCCTGGCGGTTCACGGCATCGTCGTCCACGACGAGGATGCGCAGCTTGGGGAGGGAGGGGGTGGACGGCGTGGCCCGCGCCAACGGCGCCAGCACGCTCTTGGGGAGCGTGATGACGACTTCGGCGCCGCCCCCGCCGCGGGGCCGCAGCCGCAGCGTCCCGCCCGACGATTGCGCCAAGGCGCGCGCCAGCGCGAACTCGATCTCGCCCCCCCCGGCGCTCTGCGTGAAGCGGAACGGCGTCACGAGCCGCTGCTCCGCTTCGACGGACAGCGGCGCGCCCGAATCCCACAGCGAGATGACGAGCGACGGCCCGCCTTCGGTCACGCCGATGCGCAGCTCCCGGGGCGGCTGACTGTCGCGCAGGCGACGCAGCGAGAAGTCGAGCAGCTTCATCAGCATCTCGGTGAGCTGGGCCATGGGGCACGCCACCATCGGCATGTCGTGCGGGATGCTCCGCACCAGCTTCACGCCCAGCTCCTTGAGCGTGCCTTCGCGGTCCGCCAGCACGCCGTTCAGGACGATCGACGCGTCCGACGGCTCGGCGGCGCCGATCGGATGCTGCGCCAGCTCGAGGAAGTGCTGCGTGATCTCCGCCGCCCGGCGCACTTCGCCGTGCAGCATCATCAGCGCGCGGGCGCGCTCGGGGTCGAGCGGGCTGCCGTGCAGCAGGTCGGCGAGCGCGCCGATCGCCGCGAGGCGGTTGTTGAGCGCGTTCAGCACGTTCGCGGACCCCTCGTCGAGCACGACATGTTGCACGGGCGGGGGGATGGGCGTCCGGGCGGCGGCGCCGGACGCCGCGGCCACGCCGCGCGCGGCGATGGTGGCGCGGTAGCGCCCGATCACCACGCCCACGAACGCTCCGACGGCCGCGCCGAACGCGAACGCCACCCATAGTTCCATGGCGTGTAAAGTATCCCTCGAAGGCCCCAGGGCCAAATGCTTGGCTTGATTGCCGGCGGGCCGAGTTCTAGCTTTCCCGTCCGGCCCTGGTGGTGAAACTGGTAGACACACTGTCTTGAGGGGGCAGCGCCGCAAGGCATCCCGGTTCGAATCCGGGCCAGGGCACCTCGATCGAGTCCCGTTCCCCAGCCGGCGGTATGCGTTGCCGCCCCGGCAGCACGCGCGCCGATCTCCTGCGACGCACGGCGATCACGCCGGCAGGTTCAACCGCTGCAACAGACCGTGGTACCTCGCGTCACTCCGCAGCGGCTCCCACCAGGGAAACACTTTGAGATAGAACAGGCTGTCCCACGATTCGCCGACCCGAAGGGCGTCCTCGATGCACGCGAACGCGCGATCGATGTCGCCGAGCGCGGCGAAGATCATTCCCGGCCAGCCGCGCGCGCCGCGCGCCTGCGCATCCTGCACGATCGCAAGCGCCCGGTCCCGGTCACCGAGTCGGGCGCACGCATACGCGAGCCCGACCTGCAGGTTGGGATTGTCGGGTCGTATCGGCCTTGTTCGGCCCGTACGAGTGAGACCCACGCGTGCGCGCTGGCGAAGCTCGGCTCGAGTTCGAGGGCCCGAGCGAGCTGCTCCAGCGCCGCCTCGTGCTTGCGAGCCAACGTGAGGACGACCGCGGCCGTGACGCTCACGGCGTGAGACAGGGGATCCAACTGCTCGGCACGCCGGATCTCGGCAATCGCTTCGTCGAATCGCGCCAACGCCGCCAGAAGTGTGGCGTACCATTGATGCGCGGTGGCGTAACTCGCGTTCAACTCGATGGCCCGGCGGTACTCCCGCTCCTCGCCGTGCCAGTCGCGATCGCGCCGGAGCAGCTGTCCGCGGGTGGCGTGTGCCTCCGCCAGCATCTCGTCCAGGGCGAGAGCGCGGTCCACCGCCGCCTTCGCGCGTGCATGCGCCTGATCCAACGGCATGTAGTTGTACGAACCCAGCAAGAGGTACGCGTCGGCCAGGCCCGCGTGCGCCAGCGCGTACTCTGGGTCTCGCTCGATGGCCCGCTGAAAGTATTCGACGGCTCGCTCCAGGCCGCTCCGCGTCCGCCGGCTCCAGAAGTGGCGACCCTTGAGGAACATCTGGTAGGCATCGAGGTCGGCAGTGGGCCGCTTGACGATGGGGTCGGTGGGGCCGCCAGCGAGCGTCACTTTCAGGCGGCCGGCGATCGTCCGCGCGATTTCGTCTTGAATAGCGAACACATCGTCGAACTGGCGATCGTACCGGTCCGACCAGAGGTGGTATCCATCCGACACGTTGACCAGCTGGGCGGTGATGCGGATGCGGTCGCCGGCTTTGCGGACACTGCCTTCCAGCACCGTCGCGACCCGGAGGTGCGCGCCGACCTCCGTGACGTCCGGCGTCTTGCCCTTGAACGCGAAGGATGACGTGCGCGCCGCCACCCGGAAACCCTCGATTTGAGAGAGGGCGTTGATGATCTCTTCGGTGATCCCATCGGCGAAGTACTCGTCGTCGGGATCGGCGCTCATACTGGCGAACGGGAGCACGGCGATGGACCGCGGCGATTGGGCCGCCTCCGGTAACGCCCGTCCCGGCCGAGAGAGCGCCTCGACGAACTGTGCCGCCGGATTGAACCGGTCGGCGGGATTCTTTGCCAACGCGCGCGCCAGCAGCGCGGCGATCTCGCTGGGCACGGCGGGACGCAGCTGGCTGACTGGCCGGGGCTCCACCGTCAGGTGTTGGCGCACTACGCTCTCGACCGTCGGGCCCGTGAACGGAGGCTGTCCGCCGAGCATTTCGTAGAGCACGCAGCCCAGGGAATACAGATCGCTCCGACCGTCCACGTCGTCGCCGCCCGCGGCCTGCTCAGGGCTCATGTACAAGGGCGTCCCCACGGCCATCCCGGTCTGGGTCAGTGTCTCGCCGCCGGCGGCGTGGATCGCCTTGGCGATGCCGAAGTCGGTCACCACCGCGTGCCCGCTCTCGAGCAGAATATTCTCGGGCTTGATGTCACGGTGGATGATCCCGCGGCCGTGCGCGTAACTCAGCGCGTCCGCCACCTCTCGCGCGATCTGGACGGCATCGTCCAACGGGAGTTGCTTCTCGCGGTCCAACCGCTCCCGCAGCGACTCACCCTCGGCGTAGGGCATGACGTAGAAGAGCAGCCCGTCGGCCTCGCCCGAATCGTAGAGCGGCAGGATGTGCGGGTGACGGAGATTGGCGCTCGTTGCGATCTCGCGGAGGAACCGCTCCGCACCGAGCGCGGGGGTCAGCTCCGGGCGGAGCACCTTGATGGCCACGCTCCGCCGGTGCTTCAAGTCCTCGGCGAGCCACACGATGGCCATGCCGCCATGGCCCAGCTCGCGTCCGATGCGATAACGATCGGTAAGGGCAGTGGACAGGCGGTCGATGACGTCGGACACGGCGACTAAGATGCGGCGACGGCCCAGGCGGCGCGAGCCATCTCGCACCGAGGCCGTGGCTACCGCTTGAGCGCTGCGCGAATCTTCGCTAGGTGATGGAAGCTGTGGCGGAGCGCATGGTCCTCTATGAAGAACTGCGCGGTGAGCGGCGCGTCCGCATCGAGCGATACCGTGGCCGCGCGATCCAGTTGGTCGTCGGTGAACCGACGAACGGCTTCCGCTGCGGCCTGCGCGTTCCTACGAAGCAGGTTGAGAGCGTCGCCTTTTGGGACGGCGCGGTGCTCACGGGCGTGTTTCGCGTTGATGTCGGCCACGTCGTTCCACGTGACGCCCGCGATGGCTTTCCCGTCCGCGAGCTGGCGGGCGAGATCGATTTCCAGCGGGTACATGCTTGCCACGTGATGGATCATCACGCCGACCGTGCGGCCGTCAGGCGTCACCGGGGTCCGCCACTCCGAGTCGGAGAGACCCTCGGCGAGCGTCCCGAGCGCCCGGGCCCCCTGCTCGATCCGCTCGGCGAGGGCTTCAGCACGTTGACTCACAGCTCACCTCGGGAGAAGGGCCACCAATATACATTCCGGGCAGCATGAACGCACCAGCCCATCGAACCGTCTCCGCCCTCCACTTCCTGCTGGTCGCTGGGTGCGCGACGGCGTCCGCACAGCAGCGGGCGACGCGCCCCTTCGATGCCGCTTGGCGATTCCATCTCGGGGACGTTGCCGGGGCACAGGAGGCGACGTTCGCCGACGCCGCGTGGCGGACGCTCGACCTGCCGCACGATTGGAGCGTCGCGGGGGAATTCAGCGAGCAGAACCCTGCCGGCCCGGAGGGCGGGGCGCTGCCCGGCGGCATCGGCTGGTACCGCAAGACCTTCTACGCTCCCGCGAAGGATACGAGCAGCCTGGTGTTCGTCGAGTTCGACGGCGTGTATCGCAACAGCCAGGTCTGGATCAACGGGCATTATCTGGGGAAGCGGCCGTACGGCTACAGCTCCTTCCGGTACCAACTCACGCCGCACCTCCGCTACGGTCGCGCGCGCAACGTGATCGCCGTCCGCGTGGACAACTCACAACAGCCCAACTCGCGCTGGTACTCCGGATCGGGGATCTACCGTCATGTCCGCCTCGTGACGACGGATCCGGTGCACGTCGATCAGTGGGGCACGTACGTCACCACGCCCGCGGTGAATTCCGACTCGGCCCATGTGACGGTACGGACGACGCTGCGGAACCGCTCGCCCGCGGAACAGCCGATCACGTTGCGGACGGTCGTCTACGACGCCGCCGGGCGGGAAGTGGCGACCGCGGCGACCGAGGGGCGGATCCCGGCGGACTCCATCACAGAGATCGCGCACGAGCTGGTCGTCAGGAGCCCGACGCTCTGGTCGGTCGAACGTCCCTATCTCTACCGCGCCGTGTCGCGGGTGACGTGCGGGACCAGGCCGTGCGACGATTACACGACGCCGTTCGGGGTGCGGACGTTTGCGTTCGATGGCGATCGCGGGTTCATCCTCAACGGGAAGCCGTTGAAGATCCGCGGCGTGTGCCTGCACCACGATCTAGGGAGCCTGGGCGCCGCGGTGAACACCCGCGCCCTGGAGCGGCAGCTCCAGATCATGAAGGAGATGGGGGTGAACGCGCTGCGGACCTCCCACAACCCGCCCGCACCCGAGCTGCTCGATCTCACCGACCGCATGGGCTTCATCGTGCTGGACGAAGCCTTCGACATGTGGAAGCGGGCCAAGACGAAATACGACTACCACCTGGACTGGGACGCGTGGCACGAGCGCGACCTGTCGGACATGGTGCGGCGTGACCGCAACCACCCCAGCGTCTTCATGTGGAGCATCGGGAACGAAGTCATGGAGCAGTGGACCAACGACGACACGACGGCGATTCCGATCGCGCGGGAGCTTGCCGGGATCGTGCGCCGCCTCGACCCCACACGGCCCATTACGTCGGCGAACAATAACGGCAGTCCGGCAAACCCGCTGTTTCACGCCGGCGCCCTCGACCTGCTCGGCCACAACTACCACCACGAGGCGTGGCCGAAGCTTCCGGCGCAGTTCCCCGGGGCGAAGTTCATCATCACCGAAGCAGTGTCGGCGCTCAACAGCCGCGGCGTCTACGAGCAGCCTTCCGACAGCGTGGCCAGCTACGAAACGCCGTACGTGAAGGACCACGGACCACAGCCGAACCGGGACTACCGGCTCTCGTCGTACGACGACCGGAAGGCATTCTGGGGCTCGCTGCACGAAGAATCGCTGCGCCAGTTCGAGCGCTACCCATTCCTCTCGGGGATGTTCATCT
>Ga0209160_1004690_pt1 | contig 10899 bp, 10 predicted proteins | sample GraSoiAngelo_153_FD_186167 | JGI IMG/M metagenome (GOLD analysis project Ga0209160, IMG submission 186167) | Grasslands soil microbial communities from the Angelo Coastal Reserve, California, USA - 14_1009_12_40cm (SPAdes) (version 2) | ecosystem: Environmental > Terrestrial > Soil > Grasslands ...
AACCGGACCTTACGGCGCCAGTAGGGCGCCAGTCAGCCCTCCGATACTACTGGCGATATATCTTGAGCGACGAAGTTATATCGGCCGATATATCTACGCAAGACCGTCCGCCAAAAAAACATAGCCGGTGACGTCGCATGTAACGCCGGTGAGACGAGCCCGTAGTAGCCGCCTCTCAATTTGGTCGCAGCCCTAACTGGGCAACGGACACAAACCACTAATTGGAGGTGGCGTATGCGGTTTCGAACCAATGCGCTGATTTGTACCCTCGCACTCGCAGCAGCTGCATGCGGTGGGGGCAGCGATTCCTCAACCGGTCCCGGCGCGACCGGCCCTTCGGGGTCTTATCGAGGTACGCTAGTCGGAAGCACTTCGCGGGGGGTGTTGGTGATTGTCTTCGCGACGCAGAACGCGACGGCTGTCACTGGCACTTTGACGCTCACCGGCGCGGCGACCGTCAATCTGAACGGCACCTACACAGTTTCATCGAAGCAGGTGAGTCTCAGTGGCGGCGGCTACACCGTCACCGGTGACTACACGGAATCATCGAGTCATTTCTCCGGTGATTACACTGGTCCCAACAGCGATCACGGAAGTTGGGCGGTGGAGAGCGGAACCGTAAAAGTTTTCTGCGGCAATTACACGGGTAATGCGGCCGGTACATGGAATCTCGTGTTGAACGACGCCGGTCAACTGCGCGGGGTTGCGCAAACAAATTCCGGCGCCATAGAGCTGACCGGCACCTACAACGCGTCGACGGGAGCGATCACCGTCAGCTCACCCGACGATGCAACCGTTGGCGCGACCGGAACGCTGAACGCGACGACGGGCGGAGGTGCGGGACACTGGAGTATCAGCGGACAGCAGGCAGGAGATTGGGCAGCGAATACAAACGGTTGCTGACTCAAACCGAACGGGTGCCAGCAATGAGTCTAGATGTGGATCTGAAACTTGCGTCTACCCGACTCACTGCTGGCGCCGGTTCGGTTTGTGTTACCTGCGTCTCGTCAAACGGATAAACGCATTGGGGTCACTTACTTAGCCCTCAGCGATCCACTCAGAATTGCGGGCTTGCATCTTGCCGCTACCTGAGCCCTATAGTGCGGAGCCTTCAAAAAAAAGCACGGAGGAACGTGTGACGTTTGCCATCGTCCTTCGAACGATCGAGTGCTGAAGCATGCTCGAAAAATCATATAACATCGCGCTCGTCGTTTTTTCGATCTCAGTCGCCGCGATCGGAGCCTACGCCACGATAGAAATCGCGCGGCGCGTGCGTGCCACGGAAGGCCGGCGCCGTCAACGCTGGATCTACGGCGGGATTGTCGCCATGGCCCTCGGCGCCTGGAGCATGGACTTCGTCGGGCTTTTCGCGCTGCGTCTCACGGTCCCCGTTTGGTACGACATTCTTCTCGTCATCGCGTCCTTCCTCGCCGCCGTGATGGGATCCGCCATCGCGTTTTTCGTTATTAATCGCGACTCGGCCCGCTTCTCACTCCTAACGGTGGGAAGCGTTTTCATGGGCGTTGCGTTTGCCGTCATGCACTACACCGGCATGGCTGGCATGCGCATGGCCGCCACCATGGTCTACGATCCCTTTGTCGTGGCCGCTTCGCTCCTAATCGCGATCGCTGTCTCTTACAACGCGTTAACACTGATTCAGTATGTGATCGCGGATCCGGAACGCCGGATGTGGGTCGGGAAAGCAGCAGCGTCGGTGTTTCTCGGTTTGACTTTTTTCGGGATTGCTTTCGCCGGTACCAGCGCGGCGCATTTTACTCCCGCCGCGATCAACTGGAAACCGGCTGATGGCCTCGTCCTCGGCACGTTCCGACTCGGCGTAACAATCTCGATCATCAGCATTCTGCTTCTGGCGATTGCGATCGCGGCAACGCAAGTCGAGCGCTGGAGCATTGCCACCAAATCGAAGTTCGAGAACTTGCTGGAGCTCGCTCCGCAAATCGTGTGGTTTGCCCAGCCTGACGGGTCGATTACCTACTGCAATCAATACTGGTACGACTACACCGGTCTTTCCGAGATGGAGACGCTCGGCTACGGCTGGACGACCGCGATTCATCCCGACGACCACGATCGTGTCGTCATGAGCTGGCATTCAGCAGTGAAGGACGGAAAGGATTATGAGACCGAGCTGCGACTACGCCAAAACGACGGGAGCTACAGCTGGTTCCTAACCCGCAGCCGCCCCGGTCGCGATGAATCAGGGAAGATCAACGCCTGGCTCGGCATCGCTGTCGACATCGGGGAGCGCAAAAAGGCGGAGGAAGAAGCGTTGGCCGCCAGCCAGGCCAAGTCCGAGTTTCTCGCCAGCATGAGCCACGAGCTGCGCACGCCGCTGAACGCGATCGGAGGGTACGCCGAGCTGCTGGCAATGGGTATTCGTGGCTCACTCAACGCCGATCAGGCTCAGGACATCGCGCGGATCAGACGCAGTCAGAAGCATCTTCTCACTCTGATCAACGACGTGCTCAATTTTGCGAAAGTAGACGCGGGTCAAGCGGAATACCGGCTGACTGCAGTACCCGTCGACGAGGCGCTGCACGACACGGAGTCGATGATTGCGCCGCAGATTCTGGCCAAAGGGCTCAAGTACTCGTTCAAAGCCGCCGGTCGAACCGCGTCGGTTCTCGCAGATCCGGAGAAGCTGCAGCAGATCGTGCTCAATCTTCTCAGCAACGCCGTGAAGTTCACCGATTCCGGCGGGTCCATTACGCTTTCCGCGACGCCCCGCGGCAACTGTGTCGATATCGCTGTCGCCGATACCGGAGCCGGAATCGCGTCCGACAAACTGGAAAAAGTCTTTGATCCTTTCGTGCAGGCGGAGCGTCGTCTGAATCAGCCAGCGCAAGGTGTGGGGCTTGGCCTGGCAATCTCGCGCGACCTCGCGCATGCCATGGACGGCGAGATTACTCTGCAGAGCACGGTCGGCAAAGGCTCGACCTTTACGCTCTCACTCCCGCGCGCGCCACGAATGAATGCGGCTGACGTGGCGGCGGCTACCGCTGCAGCGCTCGGGGACGAGCAGCCGACTGAGCCTCCGGCGACCGAGCTAGCCGACCGCCCGCTTCAGGAAGCTACGCATCCCTAGCATCCAGAAAATCGCGGTGATCGCAATCAGCGCCACGATGACGACCATCAACGGCATGTGCGGCGCCGCCGGCGTGAGCGACGCTCTCATGCCTTCCGCCACGTAGACCAGCGGATTGATCAGCACTGCGTACTTCATCAACGGTACCGTGCTCAATCCCTGCCACGGATAGTACGCGCAGCCGAAGAAAATCATCGGCGCCAGGATCACGCCGAACATCAGACCGATTTGTTGCGGCTGGATAGCGGTCCCCAGGAACAGTCCCAGCGAGGAGAACGCAGCGGCCCCGAGTATGGTGATGAGCAGCACATCGCCGAAATGCGCGAAGGTGAGATTCGGAATCGGCCCCATGATCAGGCGGGCAACTGGCAACACGAAAAGAGCGGAGACGATTCCCTGGAGCACGCCCGAAGCGATCTTCTCCGCGGCAACGAGCACGATTGGAACTGGAGCGAGGAGTCGGTCTTCGATCTCCTTCGTCCAGCCAAAGTCCTGCACCATCGGCAGCGCGACGGATTGAATGCTCGAAAACGTGAGACTGATCGCCAGTACGCCCGGCAGGAGTGCCGTCGTGTAGCCGCGGCCCATGAATCCCATCCGCGGCAGCAAGTACCCAAAGACGGCGACGAACATCAGCGGCTGCAGCGTCGTCCGTAGGAGAAAGAACGGCAACTCTCGCCGGGCCACGCGCATGTCGCGCCGCAACAGGGCGACGAAGATTGACGATGCACGCACCTCCGCGCGCGAAGGCGTCATGGCAATCGCCGTCATCCGAGCTTCCTTCCCGTCAACGACACGAACAGCGTTTCAAGGCTGGGCTGCAGTAAGTGGATGTCAGTCACTGTGCGACCCGAGCGTTCCGCCGCTTCGATCAACGCTGGCAGAGTCTGGCCGCCGCGACTGCTGTGCACGCGCAGCAACCCGTCCTTTGCCTCGACGCGATTGATCCCGTCGATCGACGCCGCCATCTCGCCGGCGGCTGTCGCGTCACCGTCGAGGACAAGCTCGATCAACGTACCGCCCGGCGCCTTCGACTTCAGTTTGCGCGGAGTGTCGAGCGCGAGCAGCTTGCCACGATCGATGATGGCGAGCCGGTCGCAGAGTCGATCGGCTTCGTCCATGTAATGAGTCGTCATCACGATGGTACGACCCCGATTGTGGAGGTCGCGGAGAATCTCCCACAAGTCGAGACGCGCTTGAGGGTCAAGACCGACGGTCGGCTCGTCGAGGAACATGATCTCCGGCTCATGCATCAGCGCGCGCACGATCATCAGGCGCTGCTGCTGCCCGCCCGACAGCTCCGACAGCTTGGCGTCCGCCTTCTCGGAAAGTCCGAGTCGCTCGAGCAGCTCGTATGCGCGTTTCGTCGCTACGTCCGAAGGAATGCAGAAGTACGCGGCGTGGAACTGGAGATTCTCCAGAACGTTTAGACTCAGGTCCGCATTCGGCCGCTGCGGCACGACGCCGATGGTTTGTCTGACGCGCACCGAATCCTGCACCACGTCCGCGCCGGCGACGATTGCCTTGCCCGCCGTCGGAAGAACGCGCGTGGTGAGTATACCGATCGCTGTTGTCTTTCCGGCGCCGTTGGGACCGAGCAAGCCGAAGAACTCACCAGCCTGAATGTCGAGATCGAGCGCCTCGAGCGCTACGACATCTCCGGATGGCGGCGCCATCGACCCGGGCGGCCCCCATCGCGCGCTGTAACTCGAGCCGCCACCCCTTACCTTGCCAGTTCCTTTATAGACTTTGCGCAGCGCGCGCATCTCGATCGCGTTCACTTCTTCTTGTTCCGCCCCACGTCGTAGAAAAAATCCATTAATGCGGAATTGAAGCTAGCGGGCTGCGCGAAGTGCGCGCCATGTCCGGCGTTGGGAATCACGACTTTCTTCGCGCCCGGTATGCGGCGCGTCAGTGTGTCGGCCACCGCGGCAATGAAGGGCGCTTCGTGATCGCCGATGATGACGAGCGTCGGCACCTTCACATACGCGAGATCGGATATCGTGACGGCTGGAACCCGTCCGGATTCGGGATGCGGATCGAGCAAATCCTTTCCGTTGTAGGCGGCCCACAGTCGGCGGTAGCGATCGGTGACATCGTTCCGTCCCGGCGGGACCCAGGCAATCGGGCTTGCCAGAACCAGCTTGCCCACCGAATCAAGACCATGCTGTTTCGCGATGCTGGGAAGCGAGCCGAACAACTGGCCGACCTCGGGCGGCGCGGGAAAGCCTTCCGGGAAGGCGCCATAGAGGACTAGCCCCGCCACGCGATTCGGAAATGCTGACGCGAACCTGAGGGCGACGCTGCCGCCTCGCGAGTGCCCGACTATAAACGCCCGCTTGACGTGGAGCGCTTCCAGCAGAACGAGAAGATCGTGCGGCTCGGCACTTTCATCGGCGAAACCCGTCGACCGCCCGAATCCGCGCGAGTCATATCGCACGACCTGATACCTGGTCTTGAAGGCCGGAACCTGATCGTCCCAGACGCTGATGTTGTGTGACCAACCATGAATGAACACCACGGTCGGTCCGCGCCCGGTCACGTCGTAATTGATGGTAGCGCCGCCGCCAACATTGAGCGTGCGCGTCTGCGCGCCCGCTACACCAGCAAGCGACACTAGCACGACCAGCAGCAGCGGCATCCGTCTCATTGTGGTCTCCCACCAGTTGGGGAAGTGAATATGCGCTCATCCAGGCCCACTCGCCTGACGATTGCAGCGAACCTAGGGTTTCTTCGGAGCGGATCAATCTCTCGCTCGCCGAGCGAGTATGACGTCGGCCAGATCTCTCCGGCTCAGGCCCCGATTGGGTGCCAGGTAGTCTTGAACTCGATGAAGTCGCGGATCTCGTAGACGCTCTGCGACTTCTCGCCGGCCCAATCGATCCCATCGTCGCGCTTGCGTGCCCGTACCCTCTTGATGCTCTCCGCCGCGCCGAGCTGCAGCTGCTTTTTCTCTTCCTGATTGACGACCGCGTTCAGCCCGCGAATGTGCGTGTGGGTGGCAAACGTCGGCACCAGCTCCTTTCTGAACCCGGTCAGGATATTCACGACGCCCCCGGGTAGATCGGAGACCGCCAGCAGCTCGCCGAGCACGATTGCGGGATACGGGAAAGACTGCGACGCCAGGCAGACGCAGGTATTGCCGGCAATGATTACGGGCGCGATCTGGCTCAATAACCCGAGCAGCGGAAACTTGTCATCGGCGATGATCCCGATGATACCCATCGGCTCCGCCACGGTGAAGTTGAAGAACGGGCCCGCGACCGGGTTCGTGTTGCCAAGCACCTGCTCGTACTTGTCCGACCAGCCCGCGTAGTAGATCAGTCGATCGACGCTCGCTGCGACTTCTTTACTGGCGGCAGCTTTTGTCGATGCACCGGACACTACCAACGCGTCCGCCATCTCCTCGCTCCGCGACTCCAGCATCTCACCGAGCCGGTAGAGAATCTGCCCGCGGTTGTAAGGAGTGCGCTGCGCCCAGTCGGGTCCGGCCTTCGCCGCCGCTTCTACGGAATTACGGAGATCCTTTCTGGTGCACTGAGGAATGTTGCCGAGCAGCCCCGCTTCCCGCTTCCCGCTTCCCGCTGCCCGCACAGGAAATACTCGCCCGCTCTCCGAGCGAATAAACTGGCCACCGACATAGACCTTCGGCGTCTTGGTTACGGGAATTCGCGCCATCTAAACCACCTTCCCGTAATCCATCAGACCCTGGCGTCCGCCCTCGCGCCCGAATCCCGATTCCTTGTAGCCGCCGAATGGCGACGACGGATCGAACTTGTTGAACGTGTTCGCCCACACGACGCCGGCCTTGAGCAAGGTGCTCATCTTGAGGATCCGGGAGCCCTTGTCCGTCCAGACGCCGGCCGACAATCCGTACATGGTGTTGTTCGCCTTCTCTACCGCCTCTTCCAGTGTGCGGAAAGTCAAGACACTCAACACCGGTCCGAAAATCTCTTCACGCGCGATGCGGTGGCTCTGCGTCACACCGGTGAACACAGTCGGCTTGAAGTAGTAGCCGCGGCCCGGCAGCGTGCACACCGCCGACTGATACATCTCCGCGCCAGCGCTCACTCCCGAATCGACCAGCTCGCAAATCCTGTCCAGCTGTGCCTTGGAGTTGATGGCCCCGACATCGGTGTTCTTGTCGAGCGGATTTCCGACGCGCAGGACGTCGATCCGATTCTTCAGCTTCGCCACGAACATCTCGGCGATCGATTCCTGAACGAGAAGTCGACTGCCGGCGCAACAAACGTGGCCCTGATTGAAGAAGATTCCGTTGACGACACCTTCGACCGCCTGATCGACCGGCGAGTCATCAAAGACTATGTTCGCTGCCTTGCCACCGAGCTCGAGAGTGAGTTTTTTGTCGGTGCCGGCGAGTTGGCGCATGATGATCTTGCCGACTTCGGTCGATCCGGTGAATGCGATCTTCGCCGCCGCCGGATGATTGACGACCGCCGCTCCAGTCTCTCCAGCTCCGCAAACCAGATTCACCACTCCTGCTGGCAACTCTGCTTCCTGCAGCAGCTCGGCAAACTTGAGTGCCGTCACCGAAGTCGTTTCGGCGGGCTTGAGCACTACTGTATTTCCGACGGCGAGCGCGGGCGCAATCTTCCACGCCAACATAAGCAAGGGGAAATTCCATGGTATTATCTGGCCCACCACACCGAGCGGCGCGATCGTGGCGCCGGGCACAGCGTACTCGAGCTTGTCCGCCCAACCGGCGTGATAGAAGAAGTGCGCAGCGGTCATCGGAACGTCGAAATCACGCGACTCCTTGATCGGCTTCCCGCCATCCATCGATTCGGCGACGGCGAACTCGCGCGCGCGATCCTGGATCAGTCGCGCGATTCGATAGAGATACTTTCCTCGCTCGGCGCCCGGCAGCTTGCTCCACGCGCCAAATGCCTTCTGTGCCGCTTGATACGCGGCGTCGACATCGGCCTGGTTCGCCAGCGCAATCTCGGCCAGGGTTTCTTCGGTCGCCGGATTGATGGAGTCGAAATACTTGTTTGACTTCGGCGCCACGAACTTCCCGCCAATAAAAAGCTCGTACCTCGCTTTCAGTCTGGGATCTGCGGTCTCCGGCGCTGGATCGTATTCCCATAGATCGCCGAAGATCAGCTGCGGAACCGCACTTGATCCCGTCGCTCTCGTGACAGGCCTGGTGGACGTCATGTCAGTAGCTCTCCGCGGCCTCAGTGAAGTAGTAAGGCGCCTGGTAGGCGCCAGTCTTTTCCTTCTCGATCTGCCGCAGCAGGTCATTCAACAGCGAACTCGCTCCAAAGCGGTAGCGCGTCGAATTCAACCACGCATCGCCGAGCGTCTCCTTGACGGCGACAAGATAGTGCAGGGCCTGCTTGGCGCTCCTGATGCCGCCCGCCGGCTTCATCCCGATCGCAACACCCGTCGCCAGATAAAAGTCGCGAATCGCTTCGATCATCACCTGCGTGTTGGCGAGCGTCGCGCTACCCGAAGCCTTGCCGGTGCTCGTCTTGATGAAGTCGCCGGCTCGAATCGCCTGCATCGCAAGAAAGGAGGCAGCGCGAACGTTGTCGTAGGTGTCGAGCTCGCTGACTTCGAGAATCACTTTCAGCGTTGCATCGCCACAAGCTTCGACGACGGCGCTGATCTCGTCCTGTACGGCGGTGAATTCGCCGGCAAGAAAAAGCCCGCGATTGATGACCATGTCGATCTCGTCGGCGCCGTCTGCAACCGCCGTTCGGACTTCCTCGAGTCGCAGCGGCAGTGGACTCTGTCCCGACGGGAATGACGTCGCGACCGATGCAACTTTGATCGGCGTGTCGGCAAGCCATCGCGCCGCGTACTTGACGAGAAATGGATAGATGCAGACCGCCGCCACCGGCGGCACGTCTGGATCCGCACTCGGCCGTCTCGCCTTCTGGCATAGCGACGCGACTTTGCCTGGTGTGTCCTTTCCCTCGAGCGTGGTCAGATCTACCATCGAGACCGCGGTCTTCAGACCCCACACCTTCGAGCTCTTCTTGATGCTGCGCGTGGTAAACTTGGCGACGCGCTCCTCGATGCCGACCTGATCTACGGTGCCGATCTCATCGAAAAGTTTGCTAAAGCTCGTGCGCTTTAGTGCAGCGGTTGCCATAGTCTGTAATATTGTGTCTCGAATCTGGCATTACCAGTTACTTTCGCATTATGGCTGACGCACGCCCGTACGCCGTTCTCTTTGATCTCGACGGAACTTTGGTCGATTCGATCGCTCTGCTGATGGCGTCGATGCGCCACACATTCCAGGGACGCAACCGGCAGCCAACCGAAGCAGAGTGGATCGAGGGAATCGGCACGCCGCTGCCGAAGCAGCTCACGCCCTACGTCGAATCAGACGAAGATCGCGAGCGTCTCGTCAACCGATATCGCACCTTCCAGTTGGAGAATCACGATCAGCTGATGGCGAGATACGAGGGCGTCATCGACACCCTCGCCCTCCTGTATCAGCGCGGGCATCCAATGGGTGTCGTCACCAGCAAAGGCAACGCAATGATGGAGCGCGGGCTCAAGTTCATTGGCGCCGACGATTACATCGAGGTCGCCATCGGCTACGACTCGGTTCACATCCACAAGCCGGATCCGTATCCGGTGAAGGCGGCGCTGGAGAAACTCGATTACCAGACCAACGAGGCGGTTTTCGTCGGTGACTCGCCGCACGACATAAAGTCGGGTAACGCGGCAGGGGTCATAACGATTGCAGCGCTGTGGGGGCCGTTTACGCGCTCGGCGCTCGAGCCTTATCATCCGTCCTATTTTCTGGACGACATTAAGGAGCTGCCGACTCTACTTGATCGAATCACAGCAAAAAGTGCGGGGTAATATATTTCGCACGTTCGACCCTTTTCGGAGTCAATAAAATGGGTGTCTCGTATCAAACCGGAACGCTGGTCCGCACTGGCGAGGAGAGAGCAACCCTCGTTCGCCGCACTTATTCGCTGGTACTGGTCAGTGTATTGGTGACGATGGTGGGAGCGTCGTTTGGACTCTCCCAGTCAAATCTGATGCTCGCCGTAGCCCAGCATCCCTTCATCGCGTTCTTCGCCGCCCTGGCGCCGCTCCTCCTGGCGACGCGGAAGAAGACGGATTTCCCGTTCAACATTGGTCTTGTCCTGCTCTTCAATTTCGTGATGGGCGTGATGATCTCGCCCGCGCTTTACTTCTATGGCAGGCAGCAGCCCGGATTGATTGGTCAGGCGGCGGTGCTGACCATCGGCGCGTTTGGCATTCTTACGCTGTACGCCTTCGTGAGCCGCCGCGATTTCAGCGCCTGGGGCAGTTTTCTGATCGTCGGCCTCTGGGTGCTCATTGGCACCATGTTGCTGAACTTGTTCTTCCGGAACGGCGTCGTCGATCTATGGCTGGCGTCGGTCGCGGTGCTGTTGTTCAGCGGACTGCTGGTGTTCGATACCTGGCGCCTGCGCAACTTCTACGGCCCGGATGAGTATGTCGGTGCGGCGGTGCAGATCTACCTGGATCTGCTGAACATGTTCATGGCCATTCTCCGAGTCATGGGGAATAGGCGGAACTAACTGCCTAACTAACGACAACACCTGCTGGGCGCTGACCGCTTTAGCGCTAAGCGCTGAGCGCTGCAGACGACTAGACAGATCTCCTTGGCGCTCTAAGCAACTGCTGCAGTTTCCTTAGCGCTTGTGTGATCTGTCCCGTCGTCTGCAGCGGTAATCGGTCAGCGACAGCAGCGGTCAGCGCCTAGCAGGTAGTTGTCTTTTTTCTGGCGAGCGCCTGGCAAGTAGTTGGCGTTAATCTAGCTT
>Ga0209160_1004691_pt1 | contig 10894 bp, 9 predicted proteins | sample GraSoiAngelo_153_FD_186167 | JGI IMG/M metagenome (GOLD analysis project Ga0209160, IMG submission 186167) | Grasslands soil microbial communities from the Angelo Coastal Reserve, California, USA - 14_1009_12_40cm (SPAdes) (version 2) | ecosystem: Environmental > Terrestrial > Soil > Grasslands ...
CACATAGTCGGCTACGCGCTCGAAGGTACCGTGCGTTCGACCGACGAGCGAATGCTCGAGCTGCTCGAGCCCTACCGAGGCCACCGGGGCCGCGTGATCAGGCTGCTGATGGTCGCGGGTATCGGCGAGCCAAAGTTCGGGCCGCACCGCCCACTGAGAAACATCGAGAACAAGTGACGCCGCGTCAGGCGTCTACCGTCGCGAGCTCCTCCTCGGCCAGCTCGATCAGCTCGCGCATGCCCTCGCTGTCGAAGATCAGTCGCGCGCCGGCGGCGTGATAGAGCTCCGGGAGCGGCCTGGTCGCGCCGAGAGCCAGGGCCTCCCGGTACTTGCGCACCGCCTGGCCGCGGTCGGCCAGGCTGTTGCGCCAGACCTGCAGCGCGCCGAGCTGCGCGATCCCGTACTCGATGTAGTAGAAGGGGTAGTCGAAAAAGTGAGGCTGGAAGTACCAGCGCGCGATGCGCTCGGCATCGAGCCCGCTCCAGTCGACCGCGTCACCTTCGAAGCGACGCCTCAGCTCGAGCCACTTCTGGTCGCGCGCGTCGGCATCGCGGCCTTCAGGCGTCGTGTACATCCACTGCTGGAACGCGTCCACCGATGCGCAGTGCGTGAAGAAGAGAACCGCTCCCTCCAGGACAGCCCGCCTCGAACGCGGCGCGTCGGCATCGGAGTAGTACCCGCCGTGCTCACGGTCGATGTACGGAGCGGCCAGGAGCTCCATTGACATCGAGGCGACCTCGGCCATCTCGGCGCCCGGATGGCGCTGGAACAAGAGCGGGAGGTTCGCCGCCTCGAAAACATGAAAGCAATGCCCTGACTCGTGGAGCAAGGTCTGAACGTCATCGTCAACGTCGACCGCATTCATGAAGATCAACGGCATCTTTCGCGCGGGCAGCGAGTCGCAGAACCCTCCCGGTGCCTTGCCCTTACGGTTGTCCAGGTCGAGGAGACCGGCGTCGGCCATGCGGCGGAAATAACCTCGGAAGTCCTCGTTGACATTGGCGAAGATGTCGCCTGCGCGCGCGATGAACTCGTCGATATTCACGTACGGCTTGAGTGCTGCGCGGGCCTTGGGGTCGACCCACATGTCCCAGGGCCTCAACCTGTCGAGGCCCATATGCGCACGCCGCCGCTCGAGCAGTCGGTTGATGGCAGGCTTGACCGCCACCTCGACAGCCTCGTGAAACCGGAAGCAGTCATCGGGCGTGTAGTCGAAGCGGTTCTTCTCGCGGTGCGCATAGTCGCGAAAGTTGTCGAAGCCCGCGTGCTTCGCGACCTGCTGGCGAAGGTCGTACATGCGGTCGAAGAAGTCGGCCAGCGTGTCGCGCTGCTCGATGTAGGGCTTGAACATCGAGCGAAAGGCGCGCTCGCGGACGCTCCGGACGTTGCTCTCCAGGTAGGGAACCATCTGGGGCGGCGTCTTCTCTTCGCCGTCCCAGTCGACGGTCATGGCGCCGATCGCCTTCGCCCAGCCGGTGGAGAGCTTGGCCAGCTCGGTGAACAGCGGTACGTTGGCTTCGCGGAAAAGCTCCATCTGGTTGCGGAAGCGCCGCACCATGGTCTCGAGCCCTGGCCGGACATAGCCGAGCTCGACCAGTCGCCGCTGGAGCCTTGTGCGCTGCTCGTCGGCCTGCGGGTCGATCTCGCTGCTGAATCTCAGGCGCGCCGCCTCGAGCCGCATGTCGGCCGTGTTGCAGGCGTAGGCGAAGTTCGCCAGCGACGCCGCCTCGGAAAGCAGCGATTCGAACTGCGACCAGTCGGCGAGCCACACCTCGACGTTGGTTCGATCAAGCGGGCGATTGGCCAGCTCTTCGTAATATGGCGCGACGTCCTGCCAGGTGGCGTCCTGGAACGCCTCGGCCGAGTCAGGCAGAGCTATTACGACACACCCGCGCACATCCTACAGAGGGCCATAAAGTGAAATTCTCATCGCTGCCACTACCCACGAACGTGCGGAGCGCCGTCGAGGCGGCTCTTGGCGGAGCGCCGATCGCCGAAGAGCTGGCGTGGATGAGCTGGGCCGGCACCGTCTGGCGCATGACTGGCGACGGCCGCGCCGTTTTCGTCAAGCGCGCAGCAGACCTCGCCCCCGAAAGGGATCGCCTCAACTGGCTGGCGGGCCGATGGCCGGTGCCCGAGGTTGGCGGATTCTTCCATGATTTGGGCGACGACTGGCTCGTCACCCGCGAGGTCTCCGGCGTGCCGATGCATCACCCATCGGTGCGTTGGGAACCGCGCCGCGTGGCGGAGAAGCTGGGTCGGATTCTTCGCAGGCTCCACTCCACCGAATCCGCGGGCTGTCCGTTCGGAATCAAGAAGCGCGGCCACGTCCTGGTCCATGGCGACTACTGCCTGCCCAACGTCCTGGTTTCCGAGGGCGAGCTGAGCGGGCTCGTTGACGTCGGCAGGTCAGGGCTGGGCAATCCCGAGGATGATCTCGCGGCGGGCGTGTGGACGCTGCAGTACAACTATGCCAGGGGTTTGGCGCGGCCCTTTCTCGATGCTTACGGCTGGCCGCCCATGACCGACCAGGCGATCGAGAAGCTGCGCCGAAAGTACGCTCGCTAGAGGCGCGGCCGGGTCTTCGGGTCGCGCCTCTAGTCGGGCAGGACCGTATCCACGGCGCGCCAGCAGTACCACGCGGCGATCGTGCGGTACGGACGGAATTTCTCGCCCTCGGCTTCCAACGCCTTCGGTGCGGGCAGGTCCTTCTTTCGGTGCACGACTGACCATCCCTTGCGCACGCCATAGTCGGCCACGGGCCAGATGTCCAGTCGCTGAAGCTGAAACATCATGAACATCTGGGCCGTCCAGGGGCCGATGCCGCGCACCTGGACCAACCGCGCCTCCAGCTCGTCGTCGGACAGCGACTCGACGTCTTCGAGCGGAACCGTCCCGTCCATGATCTTCCGGGCGAGGTCGGCGACCGCGGCGGCCTTCGAACCGCTGAGACCCGCGCTTCGCATCGCGCCTTCAGGCAGCGTCAGCACCGCGGCCGGTGAGAGGCCATCCGAGAACAGCTTCAGAAAGCGACCATGGATGGCGGTGGCGGCGGCGCCGGCCAGCTGCTGGTACATGATCGAGCGCACCAGCGCGGCGAAGCTGTCGTCGGAGGGATCGCGGAAGCTCATCGGACCGACCCGCTTGATCAGCGCCGCCATCGCCGGGTCCCGTCGTGCAACCAGGCGCGTGCCTTTGCGAATCTCCTCCCCATTCATGGCGAGGTGTCGCCGTGAGGCGACGGAGGGGCTCGGAGTCTTGCCCGTCGCCGTGCGAGGCTGGATTTTCAGGCGAACTCAGACATGAACTGGGCGAAGTCGTGCCGCGACATGCGCAGCTCGTCTTCACCCAGGTTCCTGAGCGGGCGCTGCGGGATGTGCTCGGTGGTCGCGAAATCGTCCATCTTGGTGTCGACGTAGAGAAGGCCAGTCACGAGGTGACCCTCGGCCCGGCCTTCCTCGATCACGCGGATCGCGGCGCGCCGGTCCGTCGGATCGTGGTCCTCGCCGAGCTTCTTGAGCACGATGTGAGAGCCGTCGTGGAGCTGCACGTCGCGTACTGAGCCGGGCTCATAGTCGACGTGGACCTCTTCGAAGAACGGAATGAACGAGACGTCCGCGATCGATTCCTCGTGGTCCTTGACCCAGCTGTAGCTCTTGGTCGAGCCGTCGTGGTCGTTGAAGGTGACGCACGGCGAGATGATGTCGAGGATCGCCGTGCCGCGATGGGCGATCGCGGCCTTGATCAGCGGTACAACCTGCTTCCCGTCGCCGCTGAATGACCGCGCCACGAAGGAGCAGCCGAGCGCGAGGGCCACGGCGCACGGGTCGATCGGCTGAAACGTGTTGACGGCGCCCTTCTTCTGCATCGAGCCGATGTCGGCCGTCGCCGAGAACTGGCCCTTGGTCAGGCCGTACGTGCCGTTGTCTTCGATGATGTACGTGCAGTCAACGTTGCGCCGGATCAGATGCATGAACTGTCCGATCCCGATCGAGGCGGTGTCGCCGTCGCCGGACACGCCGAGCATGATCATCTGGCGGTTGGCGAGGTGTGCGCCCGTGGTGAGTGCGGGCATCCTGCCGTGGACCCCGTTGAAGCCGTGCGCGGCTTCGACGAAGTAGGCCGGGGTCTTCGACGAGCAGCCGATTCCGGACATCTTCGCGAGCAGGTGAGGTTCGACGCCCAGCTCGTAGAGGGCCTTGATCATGTGGTTGGTGATCGAGTTGTGCCCGCAGCCGGCGCACAGCGTGGTGGCGGCGCCCTTATATGCATCGCGGGGCAGCCCGACTCGGTTCAGGGTGGTGCTCATGCGGGTACAGCCTCCAGCTGCATAAGTGGTTCGGAGATTGCGACGGCGGGGATGGGCTGCCCGTTGTAGTGCCGAATCGAGCGCAGGCGGCCGACCAGCTCCGGGGGAAGGGCCAGGCGAATCAGGTCATAGAGCTGGCCGTCGCGGTTCTGCTCGACGACGTAGACGTGCGTGTGGCGTGCGACGAATGCGGCCACGTCGTCCGACAGCGGCAGGGCTCGCACGCGGAGGTAGTCGATGCTCTTGCCGGCCGCGGCAAGGGTCTCGCGCGCTTCGATCACGGCCGCGTGCGTCGAACCGAACGCGATCAGCCCCACCGGTGCGCCGCTCTCGTCGACGACCGGTGGAGGGAGCGCATGGCGCGCGGTCTCCAGCTTGTGGGAGAGCCGGTCCATGTTCCGCGCATAGGCATCGGCGCCTTCTGTGTATCGCGCCTGCTCGTCGTGGCCCGAGCCCCGCGTGAAGTAGCCCGCGGCGGGGTGGTCGGTCCCAGGCAGCGTCCGGTAGGGGACGCCGTCGCCATCCACATCTCGGTAGCGGCCCCACTCGCCCGCGAGGCGCTCGAGATCCTCCTTGGAGAGCACCTTGCCGCGGTCGAACTGTTTCTCCGGGTACTTGAACTCGGGCGTCATCCACAGGTTCATGCCCAGGTCGAGATCCGAGAGGACAAATACCGGGGTCTGGAAGCGGTCTGCGTAGTCGAAGGCGTCGCGGGCGAGCTCGTAGCACTCCTCGACAGTGCCGGGCAGCAGCACCAGGTGCTTCGTGTCGCCGTGCGAGAGCGTGTAGACAAAGCCGATGTCCGCCTGCGACGTGCGCGTGGGCAAGCCGGTCGAGGGGCCGATGCGCTGGATGTCGAAGATCACAACCGGGACTTCGGCGTAATACGCGAGGCCGGAAAACTCAGCCATCAGCGAGATGCCGGGCCCGGAGGTCGAGGTCATGGAGCGCGCGCCCGCCCATCCGGCGCCGATCGCCATGCCGACGGCGGCCAGCTCGTCCTCAGCCTGGACGACAGAGATGTTCTTCTCGCCGGTCGTGGGATCGAGCCGGAAGCGGTCGGAGTAGGCGATCAGGTACTCGCAGAGCGAGGAGGAGGGGGTGATGGGATACCACGCGACCACGGTTACGCCGCCCATGAGGGCGCCCAACGCCGCGGCCTGGTTGCCCTCGACGAGGACTTTGCCTTCGACCACGCCGGCCATTGGCTCAAGGCGGTAGGGATCCTGCTTGGAGAAGTTGTCCTGCCAGTAGTCGTGGCCGACCTTGATCGCGTCGAGGTTGACCTGCACGGCTTTCGGCTTGGACAGGAACTGGCGCTTGACCCCGTGCTCCAGCGCCTCCCACGGAATTCCGAGCAGGCCTCCGACGACTCCGACGTAGATCATGTTCGCGAGCTGCTTGCGGAGCGTGTCGCTCTGGATCTTGGCTTTGGCGAGCTTCGAGAACGGCACCGGGTAGTAGGTCACGTCGGTCCGCGCGTCGACCGTCGCAAAAGCTTCTTCGTGGATCACCGCGCCGCCGGGGCGGACCGTCTTCAGGTCTTCGCGCCAGGTTGCGACGTTGAACGCGATCAGGATGTCGACCTTGTCCGAGCGCGCCATGTGGCCTTCCGGCGTGATGCGCAGCTGGTACCAGGTCGGCAGGCCTTCGATGTTGGAGGGAAAGACGTTCTTGGGCGCGACCGGGATCCCCATATGGAAGATCGCCCTGGTCAGCACCAGGTTGGCGGTCTGGCTGCCTGAACCGTTGACGGTGGCGGCCTGAATGGTGAGGTCGTTGACGATTGGTTCGGTCACTTCGATTCTTGGGATGGCGGATTAAGGATTCTACGCGTCTGCAGCATTCGGTCTCGCTCCCTTAGAGTCCTCGGCGTGAAGGTCGCCACCCCCAAAGAGCTCGTCCACGACGAGCGCCGGGTCGCGCTGGTCCCGGACACGGCGACCAAGCTCATCGCGGCCAAGCTCGAGGTCAGCGTCCAGGTGGGCGCCGGCGCGGGCGCGTTCATCCCGGACGAGTCCTACGAGAAGGCGGGCGCCAGGTTGGTCACTCACGCCGCGGATCTTTTGGTCGACGCGGATGTCGTGCTCAAGGTGCAGGCGCCGATGCCGAGCGAGGTCGAGCTCCTGCCCAGGGGTGCCGTGCTCATCAGCTTCCTCCAGCCCGCGACGCAGGGCGATATCGTCAAGGCGCTCGCCCGCCGCGGCGTGACCGCCTTCAGCCTCGAGCTCCTGCCGCGCATCTCCCGCGCGCAGTCGATGGACGCGCTCTCCTCACAGGCTTCGGCCGCCGGCTACAAGGCCGTGCTGATGGCCGGAGAGCGACTCGGCAAGTTCTTCCCCATGATGATGACCGCGGCCGGCACCGTCGCTCCGGCGCGAGTCCTGGTGATGGGTGCGGGCGTGGCGGGCCTGCAGGCGATCGCCACCGCGCGCCGCCTCGGGGCGGTTGTCTCCGCCTACGACGTCCGTCCGGCGGTCAAAGAAGAGGTGCAGTCGCTGGGCGGAACATTCATCGAGCTGGCCCTCGAGACCCAGGAGGGCGAAGGCGGCTACGCGCGTGAGCAGTCGGAAGAGTTCCTGCGCAAGCAGCGCGAGCTCATCGGCGAGCACGTGACGAAGTCAGACGTGGTGATCACCACGGCTGCCGTGCCCGGCCGCCGCGCGCCTGTGCTGGTGACCGGGGACATGGTGAAGGGCATGCGGCCGGGCTCGGTTATCGTCGACCTCGCGTCGGACACGGGGGGCAACGTCGAGCTGACCGAGGCGGGCAAGGACGTCGACGTGAACGGGGTCACGATCATCGGCACGCGCAACGTGCCTTCGACGATGCCTCTCGCGACAAGCCAGCTCTACGCACGAAACGTGGCCAACCTGCTGCTCCACCTGGTGAAGGACAGCGCGATCACGCTCGATTTCACCGACGAGATCACCAAGGGCGCTTGCGTGACCCACGACGGCGAGATCGTCAACGAGCGCGCGAAGCAGATGGTGTCGGCGATATGAACAACGAGCTGCTCAACGAGCTCACCTTTTTTGTGCTGGCGATCTTCGTTGGCTTCGAGGTCATCTCGAAGGTGCCGACCATCCTCCACACGCCGCTGATGTCGGGCACCAACGCGATCCACGGCATCATCGTCGTCGGGGCGCTCCTGATTGCGGCCGGCGCGAAGACGCCGGTCGAGATCGTGCTGGGGTTGGTCGCGGTGACCCTTGCCACGACCAATGTGGTCGGCGGCTTTGTCGTGACCGACCGGATGCTCGAGATGTTCAAGGGCCGCCGGCCGGCCAGACCGTCAACGCAAGTCGAGACGAAGAAATGAACAGACGGTCCCGGCCGGAGACCGTCGGCGGATCTTCGGTGCCCATGCAGCCCATCTGCGTCGTTGCGGCCTCCGCTCCTCGCTCACGCATTGACAAACGCGCTCGCTCCGGTGCTCGGCCGCACCTCTGGGGTCCCCGTGGCGCAGCCACGGGAGGGGCCCCTGGCCGCCGAATCTCTCGCCGAAGGTTCCGGCCGTGACCGTCTTGATCTCCATCGCCTACCTGGTGGCGGCGGTGCTCTTCATCCTCGGCCTCAAGCAGCTCAGCTCGCCCAAGGGCGCCCGCAACGGCAACTTCACCGCGGCCGCCGGCATGGTGATCGCGCTCGGCGCGACGGTTCCTCTATTGCACTTCACGACTGCCGGCGCCGTGATTGTGGCGATCGGAATCATCATCGGCACCGTCATCGGGACTTTTGGCGCGCGCATGGTCCACATGACGGCGATCCCGCAGATGGTGGCGCTCTTCAACGGCGTGGGCGGCGGCGCCGCGGCGCTGGTGGCGGTCGCCGAGCTCCTGCACTTCGGAGTGCATCCGGCGTTCAGCCTGGTCTTGCCGAGCGTGCTGAGCATCGTGATCGGCTCGATCTCGTTTGCCGGGAGCATGGTCGCGTTTGCCAAGCTGCAGGAGCTGATGACCGGGACGCCGATCACGTATCCGGGCCAGCAGGTGGTCAATGGGCTGCTCGCGGCGGCGATCATCGGCTTTGCCCTCGCCGTGCTCGCGATCGCGTCGATTCCCTTCTCTTTCATCTCCCTGATGGTGCTGGCCCTGATCCTCGGCGTCGCTTTTGTCCTGCCGATCGGCGGGGCGGACATGCCGGTCGTCATCTCGCTGCTCAACGCGTGCACCGGTCTCGCGGTCGCGGCAAGCGGCTTCACCCTCAACAACTTCGCGCTGATCGTCGCCGGCACGCTCGTGGGCGCGTCTGGAAGCCTGCTGACCAAGCTCATGAGCGACGCCATGGGCCGTTCGCTGGCGAACGTGCTCTTCGGCGCCTTCGGCCAGGTGCAGCATGCGGCGACCGCCGCGTCAGGCGCCGCCGGACGCAGCGTGCGCTCGGCGTCGGCAGAGGACCTTGGCACGCTGCTGGCCTACTCGCAGCGCGTGATCATCGTCCCGGGCTACGGTCTGGCGGTGGCCCAGGCCCAGCACGCGGCCCGGGAGCTGGCGGACGTGCTGGAAAAGCGCGGGGTGGAGGTCGAGTACGCGATCCATCCCGTCGCCGGACGAATGCCTGGCCACATGAACGTGCTGCTGGCCGAGGCCAACGTGCCGTACGAACAGCTCAAGGAGATGGACCAGGTCAACGACGACTTCAAAAACGCCGACGTCGCGCTGATCGTCGGCGCAAACGACGTGGTGAACCCGGCGGCCCGGAGCACGCCGGGAAGCCCGATCTACGGCATGCCGATCCTGAACGCGGACGAGGCCAAGAACATCATCTTCATGAAGCGATCGATGCGACCGGGCTTTGCCGGCATCGATAACGAGCTGATGTTCGGGCCGAAGACGGTGATGTTCTTCGGCGACGCCAAAGACTCCCTGACAAAGCTGGTAAGCGCAGTCAAAGCAGCCTGATTTCGCCTCGGTGGCGCCAACGGAGCCTCATCCTCGCACTCGATACGCACCGCTGGATACAAGGAGGCGCAATTTGGCGGAGTTAAAAAACGAGGCTCCTGACCAAGCGGGTAGGAGCCTCGCGCCGCGAAGAGGGTGTGGTGGACGAAATGCTATGCCGGAGCCATAGATTGTGTTAGTGGCCCAGCCACAAATAAGCTCCGTCAGCGTTGTAGCTCATGCGTCTCGCTCCTTCAGCACCCTGGCGAGCTCCTTCGTATCAAACGGATGTGCCAGCCGAAGGATGAAGTGCTGCAGACCGGCCTGGAGCCACTGGTCCAGGACCTTCGTGGTCAGACCTCCAACGTTCGCGGTCCGCTCGATCTCCCTGGGATCACGCCCCACCCGCTGGCACCACTCCACGAGCACCGCGTTCTTGCGCACGAACTGGTCGGCCGACACGATCGTGTTCCACATCTGAGCGTGCTCGGCGACCAGGCGGAGCATGACCTGCTCGCCGGCGCCCGCGATGAGTATCGGCATGGGGCCCGCCGGCCCAGGCTTGAGCTTTTCGATGCGCCTTTTGATCCGGGGCACGGCCTCTTTGAACAGCCTCACGCGATCACGCGCCTGGCCGAACTCGTAGCCGTACTCGGCGTAGTCGCGCTCGAACCAGCCCGCCCCCAGCCCCAGCACCAGACGCCCGCCGGACAGCTGGTCCACGGTCGCAGCGACGCTCGCCAGCAGGTCGGGGTTGCGGTATCCAAGGCAGGTGACCATCGAACCGATCTGCGGCGCCCGCGTGTCGATCGCCGCCGCCGCGAGCAACGACCAGCACTCGAAGTGGTTGCCGTTCGGGTTCCCATAAAGCGGATAGAAGTGGTCCCAGAACCAGATGCTGTCCACGCCGAGCTCGTCGGCGCGCCGCCACGCATCGCGCAGCTCCTGGATCGTGCACTGCTGCGGATGGATCGTCACGCCGACCTTGAACCGCTGCGATGACATGCCTGTGAGATTATCGGGAGTCCATGGTTGAGGAGCTGATACCCACGGCCGTCGACCCGGTCGCCGCCGGTCGCGATTTCTGGACGCGCTATCACGAGCTGCGTCGGTTGCAGCACAGCGAGCTGCGGCCTGACGACCCGCTGACCCCGGATGACGTGGTCGAAGCTCAGATGAAGAAGCCGAACCCGTTTGACTTCCACCATTACTTCGAGATCTCGCGCGACGGGGTGATGCTGAGCTGGTTCAATGGCGAGACGGTCGCCCCGGCGAACCCCGAGTACGTCACGAACAAGCACCTCTACTGGGCCGCCGGGTACGTGCGACCGGACCATCGTCGCCGGGGCATCGGCACGAAATGGTTGAAGGTCATCGCCGAGCTGATGGATGACCATGGATGCACCCTGGTCGGGTTTCACACCACGCAGGACACAGGTCACGCCTTCATCCAGCGCCTCGGCGCCAAGCCGAAGCTCACCGAGATCGAAAGCCGGCTCAAGCTGTCCGAGGTCGACTGGTCGATGCTGGAGAGGTGGGTGGACGAGGGGCAGCGGCGGTCGCCGCAAACGAAGCTCGAGATCTACGACGGCCCGCTGCCGGAAGCGATGTGGCCCGAGTTCGCGGTGCAAAGGTCGACCCTGCTCAACACGATCCCTTTCGAGGGTCTCGATGTCGGCCAGATCATCATCACGCCCGACCG